>Ga0081539_10000143_pt1 | contig 165345 bp, 160 predicted proteins | sample TabmetS4T2R2_FD_71023 | JGI IMG/M metagenome (GOLD analysis project Ga0081539, IMG submission 71023) | Tabebuia heterophylla rhizosphere microbial communities from the University of Puerto Rico - S4T2R2 | ecosystem: Host-associated > Plants > Roots > Rhizosphere ... | reverse complement strand
GACCACGCCCGCCGCCGCGACAGCCGGCCCTTCGACCTGCCCACCACCCAATCCCATCGATAACCGATGATGGAATCAGGAGGGCCGACCCGACGCATCAGACACGCGAATGATCGAGGCTAGCCGCCGGTTATCTGAAACTGCGAGCCCGGCTCGACGACGATGTTTCCGGTCGACGAGTTGGTGATGGTGACATTGGTCAGCGTCGCGCTGCCGCGGGCGCTGCCCTGCGCCAGGATGCCGGCGCCGTTGTTGGACTTGTCGATCCGCACATTGGTGATCGTCACGCCCGGTATGTTTCCGCCGCCGCCCTTGAACTGGATACCGTCATACGTGGAATCCACGATGTCGGTGTCGCGGATGACGACGCCGGGGATGTCCCGCCCCGGAGCGAAGAGCGTGATGGCGCCAAACTTCTGCTGCTCGCCCCAGAAGACGCCGCCACACCGGTAGAGCCCGTTGTTGGCGAGCAATGTCGTCCCGGAGAAGGGCTGCGGGCTGTGGTCGGTCGCCAGCATGATGCCGGGGTAGTTCATCGTGTCGTAGACCAGGTTGTTTTCAGCGGTGTTTCCGTAGCCGCCGTAGATGGCGATACCGTTTGCCCGCCACGGCAGCTGGATGGTGTTGTTGGTGAAGTGGTTGTCGTGCCCGATGTCCGTCGCCTGGTCGCGGACGAACGTGCTCGACCACACCGCCAGCGAATCGTCGCCGGTCGTGCGGAACGACGAGTTGAAGACCCGCGAGTTTCGCGTGCTGTTGGCGAAGTTGATGCCGTCGGCGTACGTGTTGCGGATCCGCATTCCGGTGAACTCGAGCCCGTCGCCCGGGTTCCAGTACGCCGGGGTGTCCGAGTAGTCGCGGCCGACCCAGGCGCCGACGTTGACGTGCTCGATCCAGACGTTGCTGATCCGCGTGTTCTTGCCGAGCCGGCCGTTGATCCCGTGCCCACGGTTGGCCCGGTTGGTGGTCATGCCGAAGATGGCCAGGTCCGATATCTGGGTGTTGTCGTCGATGTCGAAACCGACGTTGCCCTCGTGCGGATGGTTGATGTTGCCGACGACGTTCTGCGGCTCGGTGTTGGTGTAGAGCCGCGTGTGCCACATGCCCGCGCCACGGATGACCGCGTTGCGGATGCCCTTCTGGTTGTACTGCCCGCGCGTCGGGTCCGGCGACAGGATCTTCTGCTCCTGGCGCCACTGGCCGGCCGGGATCCACACGCAGCTGATCACGCCGTTTTCGTCGTCGGTGACGGCCCGCTGGATGGCCGCGCTGTCGTCGATGTTGTCGTTGGCGACCGCGCCGTACTGCGTGATCGACGTGCAGCCGGCGGGCTGGGACAGCGGCGGCGCCACCTGCTCCAGGTCGATCAGGTCGATGACGTAGAACTGCGCGCTGTCGTTCGCGTCCCGCTGCAGCTTGAACTTCGTGCCCGGCGGGTAGCTCTGTCCGAGCAGCAGGCTTGACTCGTCGAAGAGGCGGCGGGCGTTGGCCTGCGGCGAGTTCGAGAGCCCTTCGGTGTCGTCGGTCGTGCCGTAGAGCCAGCTGTTGCGCGAGGACAGCGTGACCTTCTGGGCGAACGTGCCATTGATGTAGAGGCTGATCGTTGCGTCGATGCCACCGCCGCCCGCCGAGTCCGGGATCGAGTTGCGCACCACGATCGAGTTGGCCTGGTTGGTCGACGTGAACTCGACGTACTGCCCCGTGCTGTTGAGCCGCACCGACTGCCGCCCGGAGGACTCGGTGGCGAAGTTTGTGTGCCCGAACGTGCGCAGCGGGTCGGCCACCAGCAGCGTGCCCTGGTAGTCGGCGGCTTCGGCCTCGTACTCGGTGTACGGCACGGCGGCGCCGCGACCGACCACTATGGACCGGGCGAGCGAGTTGTTGTTCTCGTTCGTCTCGGCGACCGCGTTTGTCGCGTCGGCGGTGGCTGTGATGGTCGCGCCGCCGGAGGTCGCGGTCCAGCTGCCGCTGATCGCCACGTTGACGGTCGCGCCCGCGGCGATCGAGGCGGTGTTGGTGTTGAGCGTGGTGCCGCCAACCACCACGCGGGTCACCGTGGTCGCGCCGCTCGCGCTCGTCCCGCGGTTGTTGACGGCCACCGTGAACGTGACGGAAGCGCCCACCGCCGGGTTCGGCGGGTTGGAGGTGATGTTGGTGACCTGGAGGTCCGGGCCGGGCGCCTGCGCCACGACGAGCGGTGACGCCGCGGTGAAGCTGTTGTTGTCGTTGTTCTGCTCGACGACCTGGTTGGCCGGGTCGACCGTCGCGGTGTAGCTGTAGCTGCCCATCGGCCGGGTGCCGGCGTTGAACGTGACGGTCGCCGAGGCGCCGGCGGCGAGGCCCGCCACCGGAGCACTGCCGGCGAGCGCGCCACCGAGGTTGAAGTTGACCGAGGTCGCCCCGGAGGCCGCCGTGCCGTCGTTGCGGACGGTGGCCGAGAGGGTGATCGCGCTCGTCTCGTTCGGCGAAGCCGGGGTCCAGCTGGCCGCGCTCACGACGAGGTCGGGGTTGGGCGCCATGGCGCCGACGACCTGCAGCTCCGCGACCTGCCCACCGGGCGCGCCGCTGTTGGCGGTGAAGTGCAGCCGCACGTCGGCGGTGCGCCCGGTGACCGGGATCGTCACCGAGTTCTGGTTGGTGGACGGGCTGAAGCTGTAGGTGCCGCTCGCCTTCAGCGACGTGTATCCGGTCGCCCCCTGGTCCCGGCCGAGGATCTCGAAGGTCTGCGTGCGCGGGCCCCACACCGGGTCGGGGTTGAGCTTGACCGTCACCGAGGTGATGTCCGCGTTCGCGCCGAGCTTCACGGTCAGCGTCCCCGGCTGGCCGTTGGACTCCCAGTAGGTCGCGAGGTTGCCGTCGTTGGCGTTCGTCGCGACGAACGTGTGGACGTGCGAGGACTCCTCGATCGGCCTGCCGGCGGCGAGGTTCAGCCCGCCCGGCGCCGGGGGCGGCTCGGTGTCACCGGTGCTCGACCCGTACACCTCGAACTCGCTGATCTGGCCGGCGGGCCAGCCGGTGTTGGCGGTGATGTGCACCCGCACGTACCGGACGGTCGCGGCTGCGAAGTCGATCGTGACGGTGTTTGACGAAGCCGGGTCGAACACCCGGCCCGCCGCGGCGGAGAGGGTGCTCGCGGTGCCCGCCTCCGTGCCACCCTGCACCGCCAGCGTCTGCGTGCGCGCACCCCAGCCGGCCGGCAGCTTCAGCACGACCCGGCTCACGCTCGTGGCCGCGCCGAGGTCGATCTGCACCCACTGGGGAAACGCGTTATTGGGGCTCTCCCAGTAGGAGGCCTGGTTGCCGTCGTTGACGTTGCCCGCGGTGTACTGCCCGTTGGACCCGCTGGCCGTCGCGGTGCGCCCGATGGCGAGGTTGGGCCCGCCGGCGGCCGTGGCGGGGGTGGGTGCGAGCCCGGCGTAGACGAGACCCGCGGCCAGGATGCCGCTGATCAGCCGCCAGCTGAGCTGTTTCCGTCTCATGGTGTCCCCTTGCGCTGGTGAACGACAGACGTGGGAGCGCCGCTGGTCCGGGACAGCCGTGCGGCATGGCGGTGTTGTTTAACGCGCACCATTGCTAGCTTCTTGCGCGCAAGCATCGATTTCTTGCGGGCCAGAGGTCTAAGGTTTCAGATGTGTCACTGGTTCGTCAACAGTTCGCCCACATCGATCGTCACGCCGGTCGATCCCTCGGACAGCTCCCAGAGCCGCCTCTGCGCCGTGACGTCGTACGACTGCGGTGACGACCGGACCTTCACCGGGTGCCCGGTGAACTGGAGCCGGCCCGGCGGCCCGAAGAAGTCGCCGCCGCGCGCCTGCGGGTCGACCGCCGCCCGCAGCGTGGCCAGCGCGCCGATCCGCGGGTCCTGCAGCAGCCACCAGGTGACCGGCCGAAACCAGTTACCCGCCACCGCGCGCGAGATCGGGTCGAGCTCGCGGGTGAACTCCGTACGCGCGTTGCCCGGGTGGGCGGCCACGGCGATGGTGGACGCGCCGGCCGCGGCGAGCCTCCGTTGCAGCTCGTACGTGAACAGGAGGTTGGCGAGCTTCGACTGGAAGTAGGCGGCGCGGTCGCGGGCGCTGTACACCCAGCCGCGCGCGAAGTGCGGGTCGTCGAAGTTGAAGGTGCCGGCCCCGAACCGGTGGCCGATGCTGCTCACGGTCACCACCCGCGAGCCGGGCACCGCCAGCAGCCGGTCGAGCACAAGCCCGGTGAACGCGAACGGGCCGAGATGGTTGGTGGCGAGCGTTCGCTCGAAACCGTCCACAGTGGTCTCCCGGCGCGGCCACAGTCCACCGGCGTTGTTGACGAGCAGATCGATCCGCGGGTGGGCGAGGCGCAGCTCAGCGGCGGCGCGCCGCACCGACTCCAGCGAGGCGAGGTCGAGCCGGAGCGTCTCCACGTCCGCGCCGGGGGCCGCGGCCCGGATCCGCTCGGCCGCTGCCGCCGCCCGCCCGTCATCGCGGCACGCCAGCACCACTGTCGCCCCACGTGCGGCCAGCGCCCTGGCGGTCGCGAACCCCAGCCCGGTGTTACCACCGGTGACGACCGCGACCCGGCCGCTCTGATCCGACACTTCCGCCTCGGTCCACCGCCGTGCCATCGCACACCTCCTGAGATAGAATCCGGGATGAACGTCCCGCTTCTCCGGACTATACGGGACGGCCGTCCCGCTTAGCAATGGAGGAGTGCGCGTGGCAAGAGAGCTCCGTGCCGACGCCCGGCGCAACAGGGCACGCGTGCTGGCGGTCGCCGCCGAGGTCTTCGCCGCCGAAGGCCTGACCGTGCCGATCCACGAGATCGCCCGCCGCGCGGGCGTCGGCACCGGCACGGTCAGCCGGCACTTCCCCACGAAGGAGTCACTGTTCGCGGCGATCCTGCTGGAGCGGATGGAGCGGCTCACCGCCGAGGCAGACGCGCTCGCCGCGAGCGAGGAGCCGGGCGAGGCCTTCTTCAGATTCTTCGCCACCCTGGTACACGAAGGCGCCGACAACCGCGGGCTTGCCGAGGCCCTGGCCGGCGCCGGCTACGACCTGGACGCGGCCGGCGTCGAAGCCGGCCACGACGTCTCAGGCCGCCTCCGCACGCTGCTCGCCATGGCCCAGGCCGCGGGCACGGTCCGGTCCGATGTGGAGTTCGCCGACGTCAAGGCACTGATGGTCGGCTGCCAGGCCCACCCTGGCGGCAGCACCGACAAAGCCGCACTCGACCGCATCATCTCGGTCGTCTGCACCGGCCTCCACACCTGATCCCATGCCGCCAGTCGGGCGTCTGACGCCACTACCGTGGCATGGGCGTAGTTGCCCACGGCGGTTGGATGCACTCGGGGTCGGCAACGCCGTACCATCCGGGCATGGCCTATTCGGCAAAGGTGGCGGCCGCGTTGTCTGGCGCGAGTCTGCGGCAGCTCGGCACCTGGCGACTGGGGCCCGCACCGCTGCTTGTGCCAGAGGTCTCGACCGCCCCGATTCTGTACTCGTTCCGGGACATCGTTGCCTTGCGCACTTTCACCTACTTGCGCAAGAAGGTGTCGCTACAAAAGATCCGCAGGGCACTCGGCAGCCTTCGAGACTTGGGCGAGCTCGACCACCTTTCGAAGTACAGGCTCGTTGCCCACGGCGACAGGAGTGTTGTCTTGATCGGCCTCGACGGCGATCACGGCGTCGACCTGGTCGACCGGCCTGGACATCAAGTCACCGTCATCGCGATCGATGACGTGCTCAGGTCGTTCCCATTCGGGGACATCGAGGTGCCGAGCCTGCGGCGGCCACGCCCGGAGATTAGCGTCGACCCCGGTGTGCGGCGGGGCCAGCCCGTCGTGGCGGGCACGCGGGTCTCCTATGAACTCGTGGCCGGACTACTGCGCGACGGGGTGCCGCCCCACAAGGTCGCGGACTATTACCCGACGGTCACCGCTAAGGCCGCGCAAGACGCGCTCGCCTTCGCCGACTATGTGGATGGCCTGCACCAGCGGGCCGCCTGATGCTGATCCTGCTCGATGAGGACGTCCCGCATCAGGTCATCGATGTGCTCCGGCATGTGCTGCCCAACCATCGCGTAGATCATGTTCATGGGCTCCGGTGGTCGAGGAATAAGGACCACTTCGTCTATCGGGACGCGAAGAAAGCCGGCTATCAGGCAATCGTTACCAACGATGATCACCAAATGGCCGATCCGGACGAGTGTCGGGACGTCCGCAAGTCCGGTTTGCATCGGGTGTCATACAAGCACCGCGCGAGAGGACTGCGTGGGCTGGCCCTGGCAACGGCCAGCATTGTGGCGGCCATGCCGGACGTCATGGGCGAGTTGGCGAATGCGGAGGGCCAGCGCCTCGTGGAGATCACGCATATTGATGCAAGCCATCGCCGATACACGATTACTGATCCAAACCGAAACCCGCCAAAATACTGGCGCTAACCCACCGACTGCCTCACACTCCTCGTACGAAGCGCTTTTGCCACGGGGTTTCGACGGCGTGCTTGTCGTACCTCGCGCGGATCCATGCCACGGCCTCGTCCGGGGGTACGCCGTCGAGCACGGCGACGCAGGCTAGCGCCGTGCCCGTGCGCCCCCGGCCGCCGCCGCAGGCGAACTCGACTCGCTCACCGGCCGCGCGCTCCCAGGCCTCGCGCAAGACGGCGCGGGCCTGATCGCGGTCGGTGGGCAGCCAGAAGTCCGGCCACCGGATCCATCGACTCTCCCAGCCGACAGGCGGTGGCTGCCGCCCCAGGAGGTAGACGCCGAAGGTGGGCTCGGGTCCGGGCGGCGGCGGGCGCCGCAAGCCCCGGCCGCGGACCAGCTTGCCGGAAGGCAGGCGCACCACTCCAGGTGCGCCTGCCTCCCATGTCATCGCCCCACCGTAGCGGTCAGGTGTTCCAGACCTGGAAGGACGAGATCTGGCCCGCCGGCCAGCCGGTGTTGGCGGTGATGTTCAGGCGGAAGTAGCGCTGGGTCGTCGCCGGGAACGTGATGGTCACCGTCGGGGCGAAGTTGTACGTCGCCGAAGCGACCACTGTGGACCATGTGCTGCCGTTGGTGCTGCCCTGGACGGAGAGCGTCTGGTCGCGGGCGCCCCACGACGCGGGCAGCTGGAGCACGAGGCGGCTGGCGCTCTGCGCCGAGCCGAGGTCTACCTGCACCCACTGGGGGAAGGCGTTGTTGGTGCTCTCCCAGTACGTGTTCTGGTCGGCATCGGTCACATTGGACGGTGCGTAGTTTTGCTGCTGGCTGGACGCGCTGGCGGGCCGGCCGGCGGCGAGGTTGACGCTCGTGGTGCCGCCGCCCGTGCCGGACAGTGCCACAGTGGTCGGGCTGTTGGTGGCGCTGCTGTTGACCGTGAGCGTGCCCGCGCGGTTGCCTGTGGCGGTCGGCCGGAAAGTCACGGCGAGCGTGCAGGAGGCGCCCGCGGCGAGCGAGGTGCCGCAGTCGTTGGTCTGCGTGAAGTCGCCGGTCACCGAGACGCCGGTGATCGTGGCCGCCGCGCTGCCCGTGTTGGACACCGTCACGGCCTGCGCGGTGCTGGCCCCGCCCACCGGCACGGATCCGAACGTCAGCGACGACGCGCCGGCCGAGAGCGTCGCCCCGCCCGGGTTGCCGGTGCCGGGGTACACCTCGAACTCCGCGACCTGCCCCGCCGGCCAGCCGGTGTTGGCGGTGATGTTCACGCGGACGTACCGCGCGCTGGTGCCCGCCGGCAGCCCGATGCTCACCGTGTTGCCGGTGGCCGGGTTGAACGTGTGCCCCGCGGACGCCACGACGGTGGTGAACGACGAACCGTTCGTGCTCGTCTGCACCGAGAGCGTCTGGGTACGGGTGGCCCATGCGGCGTCTGGCGGAAGCTTCAGCGCGATCCGGCCGACGCCCGTGGCCGCGCCGAGGTCCACCTGCACCCATTGCGGGAACGAGCCGTTGGCGCTCTCCCAGTACGTGGCCGCGTTTCCGTCCGTCACGTTTCCGGGTACCAGCGAAGCATTGGCCTGGCTGCTCGCGGACGCTGGCTTGCCGGCGGCGATGTTGGTGTTGGAGCCGATGCCGCTGCCCGAGAGGGCGACCGTGGTCGGGCTGTTGTTGGCGTTGCTCGTCACCGCCAGCGAGCCGGCACGGCTGCCCTCGGCGGTCGGCCGGAAGGTCACGTTGACCGTGCACGAGGCGCCGACGGCGAGCGTGGCGCAGTTGTTCGTCTGCGCGAAGTCGCCCGAGGCGGAGACGCCGGAGACGGTCGCGGTGGAGGTGCCGCCGTTGGTGACCGTCACGCTCTGTGCGGCCGTGGTCGAGCCGACCGCCGTCGCGCCGAACGAGAGCGAGCCCGGGTTGGCGTTGAGGACCGGGCCGGGTGCGACGCCGACACCGGTGAGGCTGGCGGTGGCGGGTGTGGCCGAGTTGGCGACCGTGAGGGTGCCGGCGCGGCTGCCGGCGGCGGTCGGCCGGAAGGTCACGTTGACCGTGCACGAGGCGCCGGCCGCCAGTGAAGCACCGCAGTTGTTAGTCTGTGCGAAGTCGCCGGTCACCGACACCCCGCTGAGCGACACCGCGGACGAGCCGTTGTTGCTGACCGAGACGGTCCGCGCGGCGCTTGTCGTGCCGGTGGCCTGCGAGCCGAAGTCGAGCGCGCTCGGCGCGACCGTGAGCCCCGAGGAGTCCGGCCAGAAGACCGGCTGCGGCCAGGAGCCGCAGTTGGAGTAGGTCGGCCCGCTGATCCACGAGCCGTTGCCGCCGGCGTTGACGATCTGGAATCCGCCGCCGAGGCAGCTGTAGATCGGCGCGCTGGCCTGGCCGATCCGGGTGGCCTGCACGTTGGCGAACGACACCGAGCCGCCGACCTGCGCCTGCAGCACGAACGTGCCGACGCCGTCGATCGCCGCGTTGCGGATGCTCACGTTGGTGATGCTCGACCCGGAGACGAAGTGGATCGCCTCGTACGGCGCGTTGCGGATGACCAGGTCGTCGACCACCACCGCGCCGGTCATCGCCGAGTCGCGGGCGTCGAACCAGAGCGCGCCGACACCGAACTGCCAGTTGGGGTCGAGGCTGCCGGACCGGACGATCGTGTTGCGCAGCACGTTGGTGGTGCCGGCCACCGGCGTCGAAGCGAAACGGTTGGCCACGTGCATGCCGCCGCCCTGCGAGATGCCCGAGTCGATCACCACGTTGTCGTTCATGCTGTTGTTGCGGCCGCCGTAGATCGCCATGCCGTTGGCCCACTGGGTCTGCTCGACCGTGTTGTGGTGAAACGAGTTGTTGGCGTTTTCGACCTGGTCGGACCACATCGCCATCGCGTCGTCGCCGGTGTTGCGGAAATGGCTGTTGGAGACGACGGAGTTGGTGACTCCCATGTGGAAGTTGACGCCGTCGGCGGTCTGGTCACGGACCCGCATGCGGTCGAAGGTCAGCCCGGTGAACGGGCCGTCCATCCACATGCCGACCTTGGTGTGCTCGATCCAGATGTTGTTGATGTTCGAGTTCGAGATCGCACCGCCGATGCCGTTGACCTGGCAGGCGTCGCAGCGCTCGATGACCTCGCCGCGGATCTGGAAGTTTGACATGTTGACGCCGGAGCTGCCGCCCTCGTTGGCCCACCGGCCGTAGAAGCCGATGCCCTCGCCGCCGACGACGGAGTGCCACATACCGGCGCCCCGGATGTTGATGTTGTTGAGCACGAGGTGGCCGGTGACGAGGAAGCGGCCGGCGGGGATCCACACGGTGCCGCCCGGCCCGGCGGCCGAGATCGCCGCGTTGAACGCGGCGGTGGAGTTGGCCGCGCCGCTCGGGTCGGCGCCGTGGCTCGTCACCGAGACCGAGCCGGCCGGCTGCGAGAGCGGGCCCGCCACCTGCTCGAACTCCATGAAGTCCACTGTGTAGGAGGACGCCGAGCTGTTGGCGTCCTTCTGGATGCGCACCCGGGCGCCGGGGTTCATCTGTGGCAGCAGCCGCTGGTACTCGTCGTAGAACCAGTGGTGGTTGCCCTGCGGCGTATTCGAGAACTGGTAGCCGCCGTAGAGGTGGCTGTACTTGTTGGTCGTGGTGATGTCGGCCTGGCGGGTGCCGTCGACGTAGAGCGACAGTGGCGCGGTGTAGACCGAGCCGGTCGCGGTGTCCGGGATGCTGAGGCGGACCACCATCGAGTTTGCCGTCGAGGGCACGGTGAACTCGACGTACTCACCCGTGGCGTCGAGCGTGACCGCGCGGCGGCCGGACGCCTCGGCTTCGAGCGTGTTGTACGTGTAGCCGGGGCCGATCACCGTGCCGTTGGTCGCCGAGGTCTCGGCCTCGACGTGCACGTAGGGCAGGGGTGCGCCGGCACCACCGGCGGCGGAGGCGGGGCCGGCGAGGATGGCGCTCGCGGCGGCGGCGATCAGCACGCCGCTCGCGAGCCCGCCAGCGAGGGTTGGAGTCCGGGGACGCATGCGCTGCTCACTTTCGTGGGGGTCGATGAAAGTGGGTGCCGGGCTACCCGGGACCGTAACTCTCTCGACACATCAGCGCAATATCTAGATGAGTTGCTGCAACTTTCTAGCGGCACGTCGCAAGAGTTGTGCTGCTACTCATTTCGCGCCGTCTCCGGGCCGGTGATCCGACGCAGCATCGGCAGGGTCGAGGCGATGATCGCGAGCGAGACGACGAGGCCGGCCGCGACCGCGGCGTAGTAGCCCGGCCCGGGTGCGCGCAGGTTGTAGTCCAGCTGCGAGGTGAGAAACAGCTGCGCGGCGAGGAAGCCCATCCCGATCGCGAGCACCGCCACGAACAGCAGCGGCACCGTGCTCTCCAGCGCGACCACCCGGCGCAGCAGCCCGAGCCGCATGCCGGTGAGCCGGAGCAGGCTGAACGGGCGCTTGCGCTCGGTGAGCCCACCGGCGACGCTGACCGCCAGGCTGCAGCCGGCGATGGCGAGGCTTGTGACGATCACGACGTTGGCGAGCTGCTGCCACTGCACCAGCATGTTTCGGAAGTCGCTCTCGAAGTCGGCGATCGTGTGGGGCAGCCGCTCGCTGTCGGGGAAGGCCGCTTCGAGCACCGTCCGCGACCGCTCGACCGCCGCGGCTGACCCGTCCGTGGCCACGACGACCGACTCCAGCGGCAGCCCCTTCACCCTGGCGGCGTCGATGGGCGCGGCCGGCCAGACGGGTGGGTCGTCGGAGGCGCGGCGTGGGCCGACGAGGTCCGGCCAGATGTACGCCACCTCGACGCCGGCGGCGCAGCTGCCGAACTCCGGTGACCGGGCCAGGTCGGCACAGGGGATCATGCCGGCATACCAGTCCGGGTCGTCCTGGTTGGTGTCTCGGTCACGCGGACTGGCGTGTACAAGGTGGACGGCCTCGACGCCGGGAATCGACGCCAGCCCGGACGGCACGTCCGGCGCGCTCGGCCCGGCGCCGCCCTTCGTGTCGAACGGCTGGGTGAGGGTGCTGCTCACCACCGAACCACTCCGGACGCCCACTTCCGCCACGATCGTCGACATCACACCGGTGGCGACGCTCGTGACGAAGAGCGCGAGGATCACACCGCTGACCGCGCGGAAGCCGGCCTGCGGATTGTCCGCGAGCCGCCGCCCGGCGATCAGCGCGGCGGCGTGGCGGGCCCGCCCGGCCAGGACGCGCGAGCCGACCAGGGTCAGCCACGGTCCGGCGACCACGAGACCCAGCATGATCATCACGAACCCGGACATGTACGCCATCAGCTGGCCGTTGGTGGTGCCCGGCCGCCGGCCCACGAAGTAGCAGAGCTCGGCGACGCCGGCCGCGAGCGGCATGAGCCGCCAGGCCCTTGGCGGGCGGGGCGTGACGCGCCGGGTGACGCCGAGCGGGGAGATCTGCACCCGGCGCAGCGCGAACCGCGCGACGATCGCCGCTCCCAGCGGCACGCCGAGCACGACGAGCAGGATGTCGAGCGGCCGGAGCGAGAGGTCGCCGGCGAAGAAGCGCTCACCGGTGAACGCGATCGTGGCGAGCGCCCTCCGGAGCGCGAAGAACAGTCCGATGCCGGCGAGCGTGCCGGCCAGCGCGGCGACCGTCGACTCCACCGCGGAGACGACCGAGACCTGCCGGGGCGTCGCGCCGACCAGGCGCATCGCGGCGAAGCGCTGCTCTCGGCGGGCCGCGGCGAGCCGTGTCGCCGTGCCGATCAGGATGAGCACGGGCACGATCAGCGCGCCGGCCACGACCCACAGGACCAGGGTCATGCCGCTGGCGCCGATGCCGATCACGCAGCGGTCGCACTCGCTCGGGTCGGTGGTCGAGATGCTGGACACCCGGCCGGCACCGGGCACCTTGGACAGCTCCTCGGGCGTGCGGCCGACGACGATCAGCAGCGAATCGGGCGAGGGCAGGGCGCTGTCACCTATCGTGCCGACCTCGCGCCCCGGAAACCGGTCGGCCAGCTCCGCCGGCGGGTGTGCCCGCAGCAGCTCGCCGAGTGCTGGGGACACGTAATACTCCCCCGGGCCGGGCAGCCGCGGGATGCCGGGCGGCACGGGCGAGTCGGGACCGGTGGCTGCGACATCGAGCCGGCCGATGCTCTCCGTCTGGTAGTAGTCGTCGCGCAGCACCCACCAGGTCGGGTTTGCCGCCTTGGGCCCCGAGGTCTCGCCCACGAGACCGCTGTTGAGCCACGCGTACCGCAGGTTTTGCGCCTTGACCGCGTTGATGCCCGCGAGCGCGGTCAGGAGCAGCCCCACGCCGAGCGCCACCGCGGCCGAGATGATGACCAGCCGGACGAGCGCCTCCCGGCCGGTGGCCAGCGTGAGGCGCAACCCGAAGCGGATCACGAGAGCACCCGCTCCGGCGTGAGCGCGGCCACCTTGCCGTCGCGGACCATGATGTGCCGATCCGCGTACGCCGCGACGCGCGCCTCGTGCGTGACAAGCACGACCGTGGTGCCGTGCTCGCGCGCCGCCACCACGAGCTGGTCCATCACCTGCTCACCGGTGAGCGAGTCGAGCGAGCCGGTCGGCTCGTCGGCGAACAGCACCTTGGGGCTGGTGACGAGGCCTCGGGCGAGGGCGACCCGCTGCGCCTGCCCGCCGGACAGCTCGCCGGACCGGCGGCGCTCCAGCCCGTCGATCCCCAGCCGGCCGAACCACGGCCGGGCCTCCCGCAGCGCGGCGTCGCGCCGGGTGCCGCCGAGCAGCAGCGGGAGCGCGACGTTTTCCTCGGCGGTGAGCTCGGGCACGAGCTGGCCGAACTGGAAGACGAACCCGAAGCTGTCGCGGCGCAGCGTGCTGCGACCGGCTTCGTCCATAGTGTCCACTCGGCGGCCGTCGAAGTGGATCTCTCCGGAGTCGGGCACGAGGATGCCGGCCAGGCAGTGCAGCAGCGTCGACTTGCCCGAGCCGCTCGGACCCATGATCGCCAGAATCTCGCCGGGCTCGACCGCGACGGTGGCCCCGCGCAGCGCGGGAGTCTGCCCGAAGGAGCGCACGACGTCGCGTGCCTCGATCATCAGCTGACTCATGACTTCACCACCTCGGCGCGAAGGGCGTCGAGCCGGGCCGTCGTGGTGTCGATCCAACGGAGGTCGGCCTCCAGGTGGAAGAGGCCGTGGTCGGCGAGGAGCGCGTCGACGAGGCCGCCGCTGCGCCGGATCTCGGTCAGCTGGCGCATGCGCTCGAGGTGGGCGCCGCGCTGGACGTCGAGGTAATCGTGCGCGGGACGCCCGAGCATGAGGGCGAGCACGACCTTCGAGAAGAGCACCGACTGCAGGTGTGGCTCGGCCTCGATCGGCTCGGTCAGCCACGCGTCGAACTCGGTCGCGCCCGCCTCGGTGATGACGTAGCGCTTGCGCTCCGGCCCGACCCCCGGCCGCACCTCGCTGATCACCACCTTGCCGTCGCGCGCCAGCCGACCGAGCGTCGCGTACACCTGCCCGAACGGCAGGGGGCGGCCGCGGCTGAAGTAGGTGTCGTAGTCGCGCTTGAGGTCGTAGCCGTGGCTGGGCTCGCGCTCAAGCAGGCCGAGGAGGGTCAACGGAACGCTCATGGCCGAAGCATACCCTGAGCGTATACCTCGCGTATATACCTCCGGCGTATATGGCCCGGTGGGCGTGTGCGCTACCGGCATGACCGCCGTAGGGTCGGGGTCATGAGCCTCACGATCGGCTATAAGGCGTCGGCCGAGCAGTTCGGCCCGCGGCAGCTCGTCGAGTACGCCGTGCGCGCGGAAGAGGTCGGCCTGGACAGCGTGCTTGTGTCGGACCACTTCCTGCCCTGGCGGCACGAGGGCGGGCACGCTCCGTTCGCGCTGTCCTGGATGGCGGCGGTGGGCGAGCGGACGAGCCGCGTGAAGATGGGCACGAGCGTGCTCACGCCGACGTTCCGCTACAACCCGGCGGTCGTCGCCCAGGCGTTCGCCACGATGGCCCTGCTCTACGACGACCGCGTGATGCTGGGCGTGGGCACCGGCGAGGCGCTCAACGAGATCGCCGTCTCCGGCATCGAGTGGCCCGAGTTCAAGGAGCGCTTCGCGCGGCTGCGGGAGGCGGTGCGGCTCATCCGCGAGCTGTGGACGAAGGCCGACGTCAGCTTCGACGGCGACTACTACAAGCTTGTCAACGCGGCGATCTACGACCGCCCCGAGCGCCCGGTGCCGATCTACGTCGCGGCGGGCGGTCCGCTTGTCGCGAAGTACGCCGGCCGTTCCGGCGACGGCTTCATCTGCACGTCCGGCAAGGGCATGGACCTGTACACGGAGAAGCTGATCCCCGCGGTGGCCGAGGGCGCGGCGGCGGCCGGCCGCGACGTGGCCCAGATCGACAAGATGATCGAGATCAAGCTGTCGTACGACCGCGACCACGACGCCGCGCTGGAAAACACCCGCTTCTGGGCACCGCTCTCGCTGACCCCCGAGCAGAAGCACACCGTCGACAGCGCTACCGAGATGGAACGCCTCGCCGACGAGCTGCCCATCGAGCAGGTCGCGAAGCGGTGGATCGTCGCGTCCGACCCGGACGAGGCGCTCGCGCAGATCAAGCCATACGTCGACGCCGGCCTCAACCACCTCGTGTTCCACGGACCCGGGCACGACCAGGAGCGCTTCCTGACACAGTTCGGCGAGGACCTCCTGCCGCGGCTCCGCGACCTGGGCTGAGGCGCATGGAGGTCGATCTGACGGTCCCCGGCGGCGGCCGGCTGCACGCCTACGACACGGGCGGCGACGACCGGCTCGCCGTCCTCTGGCACCACGGCACGCCCAACATCGGCGCGCCGCCCAAGCCTCTCTTCGCGGCCGCCGACCGCCTCGGCATCCGGTGGATCGCCTACGACCGCCCCGGTTACGGCGGGTCGCCGCGCACGCCTGGCCGCACGGTCGGCGACGCGGCGACCTGGGCCACCGCGGTCGCCGACGCGCTGGGCATCGAGCGGTTCGCGGTGATGGGCCACTCCGGTGGTGGCTCACACGCGCTGGCCACCGCCGCCCTGCTGGGCGACCGCGTGTTCGCCGCCGTGAGCGCTGCCGGCCTGGCCCCGCCCGACGCCGACGGGCTCGACTGGTGGGCCGGCATGGGTGACTCCGGCATCGCCGCGCTCAACGCCGCGCGGGAGGGTCTGGCGGCCAAGGAGGCCTTCGAGACGTCCGGCGTGGAGTACGACCACAAGTTCACGCCGGCCGACTTCGCCGCGTTCGAGAGCGGCTGGTCGTGGTTCGGCGAGGTGGTGGGGCCGGCCGAGGCGGGCGGCCCGGGTGGGCACGTCGACGACGACATCGCGTACGTCACGCCGTGGGGCTGCGACCCCGCCCAGGTCACCGCGCCCGTCCTCCTCGTCCACGGCGCGCGCGACAGGGTGGCGCCGAGGGGGCACGCGGAGTGGCTCGCCAAACGCATCCCGCGGGCCGAGCTGCGCCTCGTCCCGGACGGTGCCCACATCTCGGTCATGACGTCCGGCGAAGACGCGCTGGAGTGGATCAGGTCAGCGGCTTCGTGAGCGACTCTTCCAGCGCGGGCAGGTCGAGTGGCTCGCCCCCGACCAGGGCATCCCGCAGAGGAAGATCGCGGTGGCCCGCGCCGCCGCCACGTCGACGTGCGCGGCGAGGATCCGGGTCAGGGCGCCTCGGGGTCGGTGACGTCGGCATACGTGGCGTCGAGCACAGCCAGCGCCTCCTCCGCGTCGACGGCTACCGCCACGCCGTGCTCGCCCGCGCCGAGCGTGATCTCCCGGCCGCGCACCCGCTCGTCGGCGATCACCGGCCAGCTCTTCGCCGAGCCGAACGGGGTGATCGTGCCGCGCTCGTATCCGGTCGCCTCCTTGGCCGTGGCGGCGTCCGGCATGGACAGTCGGCTCACGCCCAGCAGCGTGCGCAGCTTGGGCCAGGAGATGACGCGGTCACCGGGCACGAGTACGAAGAGGAAGTCTTCGGTGCCCCGGCGTACCACGATGGTCTTCACCACGTCGGGGACCTCGACGCCCCTGGCCTCGGCCGCCTCCGGCAGGCTGCGCACCGGGCCGTGCCGGAGAATCCGATAGACGACACCGGATCTGTCAAGCGCTTGTAGCGCTGATGAGGCCATGCCCAGCAGACTAGCCGCATGGCTGTCCGCAGCTCTGGTGAAGCGCGCCAGGCACTCCAGCAGCTCATCGGCGGAGGCCGGGTGCCCTACTCGACATTGCTCCGCGCGGGCGACCTGCCCGGTGGTCTCACCGTGCCCGACCCCACCGAAAGCCGGCAGTGGCTGTGGTCGGAGCCCCCGCCCGGCCGCGTCGGCGGATACGGCGACCCGGAGACGTACGCGCTGCCCGAAGCGCCGCCGCAGGTGTGGGCGCCACCATACACAGTGGACGACGCCGACGACGACACGCGCCGGTCGTACATGCGGCACAGCGTCGACCTCACGATGCGCGGCGGCACCACCTCCGGCGTCGTCTACCCGCTCGCCGTCTGCGAGGTGGCCAGCCGCTTCCGCGTGCGCAACGTGGGCGGCGCCTCGGCCGGCGCGATCGCCGCCGCCGTGACCGCCGCCGCCGAGGTGGGGCGCAGCAGCCAGCTTCCGGCGGAGGCGTACGCGCCACTGTCCGAAGAGGAGCGCCGCGACGGCCACGTGCGCCCGGGCTTCGTGGGCATGTCCGACACGGTCGCCTGGCTGGCCGAGGTGTCGCCCGACGGGCTCGGCGGCGAGCGCGACGCGTACCGGCTGGCCCAGCTCTTCCGCCCCGGGCCGCGTGACCGGCGGCTGTACACGCTCGTCACCGCGTTCATGCGCAAGCAGGTGTGGGCCGGTGCGCTGGCGCTGCTGCTCGCGTTCGGCAAGTGGTCCAAGCTGATGGTCGCGGTGCTGGCCGCCGCCGGCCTCTACCTCGCCGTCTGGCTGAGCGCGCGGCTGCCCTCGTGGCCGGCGGTCGACCGGCCGGGCGGCGACCACGGCTCGTGGCGATACGCGTGGGCGGCGCTCGACCTCTACCTCTTCTTCGCCAGTGCCGGCGCGCTGCTCGTGCTCGTGCCGGCGGTGGTCAGCCGGTCGCCGAAACCCTCGCCACCGCGCTGGCTCACGTTGCTGACCAGCGCGTCCAGCCAGCACCACACGGAAAAGCGGCTGCTGTCGTACTCGTTCTGGCGCCCGCTTTCGGCCGTGCTGGTCCTCGCCGTCGCCGGGGTCCTCACCTGGCTGCGCTGGTGGGACTGGGTCGCCGGGGCGCTGGCCGGCGCCGCGCTGAGCCTGGCGATGGGCGCGGTGGTCGCGACGAGCACCTGGCGATACTTCGCGAGGGTCGGCCGCCGCCACTTCGGCCTGCTCGCCGGGTCGGCGCCGCAGACCTCACGGCGCCCGTCGGAGTTCGTCGCCGGCGCGGCGCGGCCCACCGTGACCCGATCGGTGATCCCCTGGCTGAGCGACTGCCTCAACGAGGTCGCCGCGCTGGACGAGGGCGAGGTGCTGCGCTTCGGTCACCTGTGGCAGGGGCGGTCGTTCAAGCCGCTTGCCAAGGGCACGGCGGAGATACGCCGGCTGGCCCAGGAGCCCGCGCGGCGGCTCGTCAACCTCGAGCTGATCACGACGGACCTGTCCCGCCAGCGGCCGTATCGCTTTCCGCTCGACGCGGAGGCCGACGCACTCTACTTCCGGATGGAGGACCTCGGCGACGGAGACGACGCGGTCTTCCCGCCAGACGTCATCGAGGCGATGCGCGACCCCAACCCAAAGACCGTGCAGCAGACCGACCCCAACGCCAAGGCGGTCAGGCTGCACCGGCTCCCCGACCCCTGGAACCTCCCGGTGATCTTCGCCGTACGGCTCAGCCTCGCGCTGCCCGGGCTCTTCAAGGCCATCCGCCTGTATCGGCTGGTGCCCGCCACCGAGATCAGCGACGAGTTCGGCCGGGGCATCCGCGACGGCGCGAGCCACCGTCTCATGTGGCCGGAAGACGGCCGCCAGCGGGCGCAGGAGCTGTGGTTTTCCGACGGCGGCATCACCTCCAACTTTCCGGTGCACCTCTTCGACTCGCCGCTGCCGCGGTGGCCAACCTTCGGGCTCAACCTCGGCCAGCACCCCTACCAGTTTCCGCACCAGGACGTGTGGCTGCCGCAAGACTGGGAGGAGGCTGCGGTGCCGGCGACCGACCTGGGCACCGGCGCCGCGCGGTTCGTGGGGTCCATCTTGGACACCGCTCGGTCGTGGCGCGACTCGATGCAGACCGCGATGCCCGGCTACCGCGGCCGGGTGGCCTGGGTGCGCCAGCGGCCGGACGAGGGCGGCACCAACCTCTACATGCCGCGCGAGATCATCGCCTCGATGGCGCTGCGCGGTGCGCTTGCCGGCGCCCGGCTGAGCCGCCGCTTCGGCCACCCCACCCAGTGGGACCGCCACCGGTGGCTGCGCCTCCGCTCGGCACTGGACAACCTGGACGGTCTGCGCGGCTCGGTGCGGGAAAGCGTGCCGTACTACGCCGACATCCTCGGCGGGCGCGACGACTTCCTGCAACGGGCCGGCATCGACTACCCGTACGACCCGCCGGGCGAGGAGGACGCGGTCTGGTTCGAGCCGGGCGACGCCACGTTCTGGCCGGCCGCCGACGATCTGCTGGACAACCTCACCAAGGGCGATGCCGGCGACGTGCTCACGCTGGGGACGCCTCGCCCGCAACCGGATCTGCGCCAGGTGCCACCGGAGTAGTTGGCTCCACCACGACCTTGAGGCCACGGCGGGCGACCGCGGCCTCGAAGGCATCGGCCGCCGCGTCCAGCGGGTAGCGGGCGGTGACCACAGTGGAGACGTCGACGAGGCCGCGCCGCACGAGGTCGATGGCGCGCGGGTAGATGTCCTTCATCCGGCGCACCATGGCGATCGTCAGGCCCTTGCGGCGCGCCACCGACGCGGGAAACGTCGTGCTGTCGCCGTCTGGGATGCCCACCAGCACCACGCGGGCGCCCGGGCCGGCGGCCACCATCGCCGCCTCGACGGCCGGGTCGGTGCCGGCCACCTCGAACGCGACATCGACGTCGAGCCCCGCCGGATCGTCCACAATCGACGCTCCGAACGCCTCGGCCGCCTGCTGGCGGTGTGGCAACGGGTCGGCGGCGTAGACGGCGCGCGCACCCGTCAGCTGGGCGAGCTGCACGAGCAGCAGCCCGATCGGTCCACAGCCGAAGACGCCGACCGTCATGCCCAGCCGCAGGTGGCCGAGGTCGAGCGCGTGCAGGGCGACGCCGAGCGGCTCGAGCATCGCCCCGTCCGCGTCGGAGAGCGAGTCCGGGAGCGGATGCAGGCGCGCGGTAGGCCAGGTCATGAACTCGCGCAGGCCGCCGTCGAGCGTGCCGTGGCCGGCGAAGCGGACGGCCGGGCAGAGGTTGGGGTGGCCACGGCGGCACAGATCGCAGTGCTCACACGGGATCGCGGGGTCGATCGCCACCCGCTCGCCGTGCCGCGGCCCACCCTCGATGACGCCGGCCATCTCGTGCCCGACCGCCAGCGGCTGCACGAGCCGGGCGTCGCCGATGCCAGCCTCGGTGTACCAGTGCAGGTCAGAGCCGCAGAGGCCGACCGCGGTCACCCGCACCAGGCTCTCCACCGCCGTCGGCTCGGGGACCGGCTCGTCGACGACCCGGATGTCCTTGACGCCGTAGAGCCGCGCGACCCGCATCAGAGGCCCAGCTTTCGGCGGATGTCCAGCTGCACGGTGTCGGGGTCGGGACGGGCGTCCACTGTCACCACGAACTCCTTGCGCCGGAAGATGTCGAGCACCGGCTTGGTCTTGTCGTGGTACTCCCGCAGGCGGGCGTCGAGCGCCTCCGGGGTGTCGTCCGGTCGGGTGACGAGCTCGCCACCGCACACGTCGCACTTGCCCTCTACCTCGGGGCGGTCGGCGATGAGGTTGTAGTCCATGCCGCAGCGCGAGCAGAGCCGCCGGTTGAGCACCCGGCGGTGCACCTCCTCGTCGGGCAGGTCGAGGTGGATCACGCCGTCGATGTCGTAGCTCTCCAGGAAGAACTCCGCCTGGCGCCCGTTGCGCGGAAAGCCGTCGATCACAAAGCCGTAGTTCCAGTCGTGCTGGTGGAGGCGGTCCCGGACCACCTTCTCCACCTGGTCGTCGCCGATCAGCTCGCCGGCCGCCATCGTGCGCCGCACCTGGGCACCGAGCTTGGTGTGGTGCTGCACGTGCCACCGGAAGATGTCACCGACGCTGATGTGTACGAGGTCGTACTCCTTGGAGAGCAGGGCGCTCTGGGTGCCCTTGCCGCTGCCCTGGACCCCCATCACCACGTACTTGCGCATGAGGTGCACGATCGCACACCCTTGGTCGATGCGACTGCGGCACCCCAGTCTGCTCCTCACCGCCCTCGTCGCGACGGCGGCGTGCACGGGCTCGGACGAGCCGAGTACCCAGGAGTCGGCCCCCGGGTCCCCGGCGCCGAGCGTGACCGCGGCCTTGACCTGGCAGCGCCTGGCGGCCGCCCCCTCGGCCCGCACCGAGGTCGCGGCCGCCACCAGCGGCACCCGGGTGTACGTGGTGGGCGGCTACCGGGCCGACGGGGGCACGGTGACCACCGTGGAGATCTTCGACACCGCGACTGGCGGGTGGGAGTCCGGGCCCGACCTGCCGGTCGCGGTCAACCACGCGATGGCGGCCACCGTCGACAACGAGGTGTACGTGTTCGGCGGCTTCCTGGCCAGCGGTGACCCGGGCAAAGACGCGTTCAAGCTGGAGGGCGGCGCGTGGCGGCGGATCGCCGCGCTGCCCCAGGAGCGTGCGGCGGGCACGGCGGTATCGCAGAGCGGCAAGGTGTACGTGGCCGGTGGCCTCAACGCCGGCGGCCTGGCCCGCCAGATGCTCGTCTACGACCCGGCGAACGACATCTGGACCAACGCGCCCGGCCCGCCCACGCCGCGCGAGCACCTGGGCGGCGCCGGCTTCGGCGGCAAGGTGTACACGGTCGGTGGGCGCGCCGGCGGCCAGGGCAACTTCACGGCGTTCGAGTCCTTCGACCCGACCACCAACCAGTGGACGGTGCTGCCCGACCTGCCGACCCGCCGGGGCGGGCTCGCGGCGGCGGCCACCTGCTCCGGGCAGGTCGTGGCGGTCGGCGGGGAGGCGGAGGCGACGTTCAAGGAGGCGGAGGCCTTCAACGTGAAGACCGGCGCCTGGGCCTCGCTGCCACCGACACCGACGCCCCGCCACGGCCTTGGCGTGGTCGCGATGGGCACGACGCTGTACACGTTCGCCGGTGGTCCGCAGCCGGGTCTGCACGTAGCCGACTCGACCGAATCGATCGATTTGGCCCCACTTGGCGGCTGTTAGGGCGTGACATAAATCACTTGATAGATCATCCTTGATTACACGCAGGGGGGTCTACTCAAGGAGGCGCCTCATGGCTGAGGTGACAGATGTTCGCACCTATCAACTTGGGGTCAGCCGCCCGCCGCTGACCGTCACCGACCTGCCGGAGCCCGAGGAGGTCTTCGGCGTCCGACGTCTCGGACCACGCGAACTGATCAAGTACGCCATCGGCCCCAGCCTCATCGCGCTGGGCATCTCCATCGGCAGCGGCGAGTGGCTGCTGGGCCCGCAGGCCGTCGGGCAGTACGGCTTCGTCGGCATCGGCTGGGTCATCCTGGTGTCCGCGCTGTTGCAGACCTTCTACAACGTCGAGTGCTCGCGTTACGTGCTCGCCACCGGTGAGGTGCCGGTCGTGGGCTGGGGGCGGGTGCCGCCGGGCTGGTTCCTGTGGGTGCCGATCTCGGTCGCGGTCGTCATCTTCGCGTTCATCGCCGGCGGCTGGGCGGCCAGCGCCGGCCAGGGCCTGTACGCGCTGGTGCACGGCGAGGTGGCCGCGTCCGGCGCCGAAGAGCCGCGGATCTGGGCGATCGCGCTGCTGGTGCTGGTCTTCCTGATCACGGCATCGGCCCGCCGGATCAGCCGCGCGCTCGAGCTGGCCAACTGGGTGATGGTCGTGTCCATCCTGGTTGGACTGCTGCTCATCGACCTCTTCGTGGTGCCTTGGGAGCTGTGGTGGGACGGCATCAAGGGCTTCGTCACGCCCGCGGCGCCACCGGAGGGGATCACGGCCACGCAGCTCGGCGCACTCGCCGGCTTCACCGCGCTCGCGTCCGGCCTCAACTGGTACGTCATGGGCCACTACCGCGACAAGGGCTACGGCATGGGCTACCGCACGGGGTTCATCGCCGGGCTCCGGGGCGAGGGCGGCAAGCTCGAAGCGGTCGGCATGACCTTCCCCGACGACGCGGCCAACACGGCGCGCTGGCGGCGGTGGTACAAGCTGCTGCTCACCGACATGTGGGGCGTCTTCTTCGTTGGCGCGATCCTGGGCATGCTGCTTCCCACGATCCTCATGGCGCACGCCGTCGAGGCCTCCGGCGAGCGCCCCACCACGGCCAACGTGCCTACGTTCGTGGCCGGTGTGCTCGACGACGAGTACGGCTCGACGCTCTTCTACATCGCGCTGATCCTCGGGGTGCTGATCCTCTTCAGCACGCAGCTCGGCATCTTCGAGGCGATGGTGCGGGTCACCACCGACGCCGCGCACGCCACGAGCCCGACTCTGCGCCGGCTGATCGAAGGCGACCCGCGGCGGTTCTACTACCCGTTCATGTTCCTGCTGATGGTGGTCATCTCCGTCATCCTGCACCTGGCGCTGCCGGTCAACCTCGTGCAGTGGTCGGCCAACATGTCCAACCTCGGCGCGCTGATCTTCCCGTTCATGCTGATGTACCTGAACAGCAAGCTCCCCCGCCCGGCGCGCCCGCGCCCATGGCACTACGTGATCCTGGGGCTCAACGTCCTCTTCTTCGGCTTCTTCTTCATCAACTTCATCGCCGACTTCGTCGGTGACCCGCTGATCACCTTCTAACCCGTGACACCGCGCTTTTCGAGGGCGCTGCGCAGGGCTCGGAGGGCGTAGTAGACGCGCGACTTCGCGGTGCCGAGCGGCAGACCGAGCGCCTCTGCCGCCTCGGCCACCGTGCGCCCCTTGAAGTACGTCTCCAGCAGCATCTCCTGGTGTGGCTGGCTGAGCGTGCGGAGCGCGTCTGTCACCGTCATCCGGCGCAGCACGTGGTCGCTCTCGTCCGGCTCGGAGACGTTTTCAAGATCTACGCCGTAGGCCTCGGCCGGCCGCGCGCTCTGGCTGCGGTGCTCGTCGATCGCGATGCGGCGGGCCACGGTCACCAGCCACGGGCGCAGCGAGACCTGCCCCTGCGCTCCAAGCCGGTGTGCGTTGCGCCACCCGCGCAGGAGGGTCTCCTGCACGATGTCTTCCGCCCGCTGCCGGTCACCGGCGACGAGCTGGAGGACGAACCTCAGCAGCGGCGCCGCGTGCTCTTCGTACAGCTCGCGGACCAGGGCGTCTTCGTTGCCCTCGCCCCGGTGGTGACGTCCCGCGGTCAGCCCCGACGTCATGCGCGGCCGCCCGACGCGAACACGGTCACTGACACCCTCACCTCACGGTCTTCGGCATGACCGGGCCGAGCGCACCCGACCCCCTGCGTATAGGAGATGCTGCACGCGCGACGCGATAACAGAATTTATCTCGTATCTACTGACGAGTCAGCGGGGGCCGCCAAATCCCTTGTCGAGCCCGGCGCGGCGCAGCGCGTCAGCCATCGCTCCCTGCGGCTGCCGTGCCGGCTGAGCTGGGCGTTTGCCGCCTTGCTTGGCCGGCCGCTCGCGGCGCCCCTGGCCGCCGGCGGCGCCGTTGCCGCCGGCCCGTGCCGGGCCTTCGTCGTCCAGGCGCAGCGTCAAGGAGATCCGCTTGCGTGGCACGTCGACCTCAAGCACCTTCACCCGAACGATGTCGCCCGGTTTCACAACGTCACGAGGATCCTTGACGAAGGTCTTCGACATAGCCGAGACGTGGACAAGTCCGTCCTGGTGCACACCCACATCTACGAAAGCGCCGAAGGCGGCGACGTTTGTCACCACGCCCTCCAGCACCATCCCCGGCTGCAGGTCGGCGAGCGTCTCCACACCCTCGGCGAAGGACGCTGTCTTGAACGCGGGCCGCGGGTCACGGCCCGGCTTTTCCAGCTCCTTGAGGATGTCGGTGACGGTCGGCAGGCCGAACGTGTCGTCGACGAAGTCTGTGGGCTTGAGTCCCTTGAGGATCGGGCTGTTACCGATCAGCGCCGGAAGGTCACTCTTCGTCGCGGTCAAGATGCGACGCACCACCGGGTACGCCTCCGGGTGCACGCTGGACGCGTCGAGCGGGTCGTCGCCGCCCGGGATGCGCAGGAAGCCGGCGCACTGCTCGAATGCCTTCGGACCCAGCCGCGGCACCTCCTTGAGCGCCTGCCGGCTGCGAAACGGCCCGTTGGTGTCGCGGTGCATGACGATGCTCGCGGCCAGCCCCTCGCCGATGCCGGAAACCCTCGTCAGCAGCGGCGCGGAGGCGGTGTTGACGTCGACGCCCACCGCGTTGACGCAGTCTTCGACCACCGCGTCGAGCGAGCGGGAGAGCTTTACCTCCGAGAGGTCGTGCTGGTACTGCCCCACGCCGATCGACCTGGGATCGATCTTCACGAGCTCGGCGAGCGGGTCTTGGAGGCGGCGTGCGATGGAGACCGCGCCGCGCAGCGAGACGTTGAGGTCGGGCAGCTCCGACGATGCGTACGCGGACGCCGAGTAGACCGAAGCGCCGGCCTCCGAGACCACGATCTTGGTCAGCTTGAGCTCGGGATGGCGCGAGATCAGGTCGCCGGCCAGCTTGTCGGTCTCCCGCGAGGCCGTGCCGTTGCCGATCGCGATCAGCTCCACCTTGTGGACGGCGGCGAGCCGGGCCAGCGCGGCGATCGACTCGTCCCACCGGTTGGCGGGCACGTGCGGATGGATCGTGTCGGTGGCCACCACCTTGCCGGTCGCGTCGACCACCGCCACCTTCACGCCGGTGCGGAAGCCGGGGTCGAGGCCCATCGTCGGGCGAGTGCCGGCGGGCGCGGCGAGCAGCAGGTCGCGCAGGTTGGCCGCGAAGACGCGGACCGCCTCCTCCTCCGCCGCCTGCCACAGCCGGCTGCGCAGGTTGGCATCCAGGTGGATCAGGATCCGGGTGCGCCAGGCGGAACGCACGGTGTCGAGCAGCCACCGGTCGGCCGGCCGCCCCTTGTCGGCGATGGCGAAGTGGCCGGCGATCCGCGGCTCGTACGAGTTGGGAAGGTCGGGATCCTCGGGCTGCGGCGTCAGGTCGAGGACCTCTTCCTTCTCACCGCGGAACATCGCCAGAATCCGGTGTGACGGCAGCTTGGCGAACGGCTCGGCGAAGTCGAAGTAGTCGGCGAACTTGGCGCCCTCGTCCTGCTTTCCGTCGCGCACCTTCGAGACGAGCTGGCCGCGCGACCACATCTGCTCGCGCAGGGCGCCGATCAGGTCGGCGTCTTCGGCGAACTTCTCGACGAGGATGTGTCGCGCCCCTTCGAGAGCGGCCGCGGCGTCGGCCACGCCCTTTTCCGCGTCGGCGTATCCAGCGGCCGCCACCAACGGCTCCTGCGTCGGATCGCTGAGCAGCGACTCAGCCAAAGGCTCCAGCCCGGCCTCGCGCGCGATCATCGCCTTGGTGCGCCGCTTTGGCTTGTAGGGCAGGTAGATGTCTTCGAGGCGCGCCTTCGAGTCGGCGGCCATGATCTGCGCCTCGAGCGCCTCGTCGAGCTTGCCCTGGCTGCGGATCGACTCGAGGATCGCGGCGCGCCGCTCCTCCATCTCGCGCAGGTAACGCAGCCGCTCCTCCAATGTGCGCAGCTGCGCGTCATCGAGAGCGCCGGTGGCCTCTTTGCGGTAGCGGGCGACGAACGGCACCGTCGCCCCGCCATCCAGCAGGTCGACAGCCGCCGCCACCTGCGATTCCCGCACGCCGAGCTCGTCGGCGATGCGCTGGGTCGTCGAGATCCGCTGAGCTGATGTCACGCAGCGATCCTAGGTGCTCCGCCTTTGCGTGACGACCGACACCGTGTCCGGCGATTCAGCGTTTCAGGGTCTCACCGACCACCACGTCGATGACCCGCTCCAGCTCAGGGCCAATGTCGCCCTGCTCTCGAAGCCGCACCCTGATGGTGCGTGCAATCACGTCAGGCGATGGCTCGGAGGACTTGTTCTCGAGATCTTTGTAGACAGTCCACGCGAGCGTGGCAATGCTAACGATCAGCCCGCCAACCGCGACCGGGTCGAGGTAACGATCTGGTGACCGCCCGTGCAGGGCGGCCTCGACTCTCCGGTGGTGTTCGGCAGCTCGCCGCTCCACCAGGTCGACACCGAGAGCCGCCCAGCGTCGCTGATATCCACCAAGAGCCGTTTGGGCGACGGGCTACGCGCTGCGCTGGGCGTCCGAAGTGGAGGCCGTGCCGATACGCGGGAACGGGTCGATGGAGAAGAGCACCTCGACCGGCACCTCGAAGTAGCGGGACAGCCGCAGCGCCAGATGCAGGCTCGGGCTGAACTCGCCGCGCTCCAGATAGCCCACCGTCTGGTAGTGGACGCCGAGCGCGTCGGCCAGCTCGCGGCGGGAGATACCCCGCTCGGCGCGCAGCATGGCGATGCGGTTGTAGATGACCTCACTCATCCGCCTCGCCCCTCACGCGACCCGCTGCATGGCCTTCTCCCGGCGCTCGGCTACTCGGGAACCTGACTCGCGGCGGGCCATGCGGCGCAACACTATCGGCGCGACGACCAGCCCGAAGACGGCCCAGGCGCCCAACACGCCGACCGTCGGCAGGTGGCGCCACGACTCGCCGATCTCGACGGAGGCCATGCTGTCGGGGAGCAGGGCGGAACGCATGCCCAGCCCAAGCCAGTAGATCGGGAATGCCTGGGCGGTCCACTGTAGCCAGATGGGGAAGTTGGTGATCGGGTAGAAGATGCCCGAGGTGGCGATCAGGCCCATCAGCGGCAGCATGATCATGCCCATGTTGCGCGGGTTGGCGATCAACGAGCCGAAGATCGCGCCGATCGGCATCGTGGCGACCATGCCGAGGATCACGACCCAGATCAGCGTGAACCAGCTCGACGCGCCGCGCACGGACAGGCCGTCGAGGAAGATGAGCCCGGGGATGAGCTGAATCGCGAGGCTGACAAGACCCATGCCGGCCACCAGCGTGATCTTTCCGACCAGGTAGCCGGTCATCCCGTTCGGGATCGCCTTGGCGCGCAGCAGCGTGCCGTCTTCGCGGTCGACCGCCAGCGCGATGGCCATCGTGACTAAGCCGCCGAAGGCGACGCTCATGCCCAGCGCGCTCGGCATCGTGCGCGAGCTGAGCGCGAAGCTGGTGCCCGGCACCGTGGCGTCGCCCATGAAGAAGAAGACCACCAGCAGGATGACCGCGGGAAATATGTAGTTCCACAAGTCTTGGGCGTTGGTGAACGTGTGCCGCAGCTCGATGCGGCCGCGGGCGAGGCCCGCACGTGCCGCCCCCATCGCGGGCCGCCCAAGGGAGATGACGCTCATCGAGTGACCTCCTCGAACGCGCGCAGCGCCGCCGCGCCGCGACCCGACTCGTACTCACGGACGAATGCCATGTAGGTGTCCTCCAGGCTGGCACGGCGGACCTCGAGGTCGGCGATGGCCTCGCCGTACTGCTGGAAGAGCTCCCGCACGAACGCGGTGGCGTCGCCGGTGGCGTGCACGAACCGCTCGCCGTCGCGGCTCCAGCGCACCTCGGCGTCGGCGGAGGCGCGGCGGGAGAGCTGGTCGGGCGAGCCGTCGGCGATGATCGCGCCGCCGGCCAGGATGAGGATGCGGTCGGCGAGCTTTTCCGCCTCGTCGAGGTCGTGTGTGGTCAGCAGGATCGTGGTGTCGTCGATGTCGGAGAGCCGGTGCACGAGGTCGTGAAACTCGCGGCGGGCCTCGGGGTCGAAGCCGGCGGTCGGCTCGTCGAGGAAGAGCAGGTCGGGCCGGCCGACGATGCCGATCGCCACGTCGAGGCGGCGCCGCTGGCCGCCGGAGAGCTGGCTGACCCGCTTGCCCGCCTGCGGTGTGAGGCCGACCGCGTCGATCAGGTCGTCGACGTCCCACGGGCGGCGGACCCGGGGCGTCGAATACGGCGCGTAGTAGACCCCGAGGTGGGCGAGGAGCTCGCGCACCTGCCACTTACCGTGGTCGCGCCACGACTGGAGCACCACACCGAGCCGAGCCCGCCATCGCTCGTCGCCGTGGCCGGGGTCGACGCCGAGCACCCGCACCTCGCCCGCCGAACGGATCCGGAAGCCCTCCAGGATCTCGATCGTGGTGGTCTTGCCAGCCCCGTTTGGCCCGAGCAGCGCGAGCACCTCGCCGCGCCGGGCGGTGAAGCTGACGCCTTTGAGCACATCGTTTGTGCCGTAGCGCATTCGCAGGTCATGGACCTCGATCGCCGCGAGGTCGTCGGGCGGCTCCGCAACCGCCGCCGTAGGTGCCCGCAGCTGTCTCACGACGGTCATACGTATCCCCCGTCTCGTCTAAAGACTCCTCCAAACTGTAGTACATGTACTACGGGCGGGTCCAGGCTATGAAGCGCTGGTACAGCTCGGTGGTCGACGCGCCCGGCAACTCCCCGGCGGCGTGGCCGAGCTGTGTCGCCATATAGACGGCGAGGTTCACCCGCTGTTCGCCGTACTCCTTGTAAAGGTTGTCCCGGGCGTCGTCACACGGCCAGTCCGCGCCGCATGACGTGCACTTCCAGGACGGCCGGTTCGGCGTATGTTCGCCGTCGGCCATGCACTCACCCCCATTGTCAGATCGACCTGAGGGAACGTACGGCGGTGGCCGGCCGGCCCGGTGCGGCGCGCTGGGCGACCCCGTCGCCCTCGAAGTGACGGCACGGGGACACCACGTCCTACCCGCTGGTCGCGATGCCGATCCGGTCGGCCAGACCCACGAGCCCGGGTAGGCGCTGCTTGCGCCGGCGCGGCAGCAGCTCGGCGATGATCGTGTGGACGATCGTCTGGTGCGGCAGCATCTCCGCCGCCAGGGCCTCGACGGTGCGCAGCGTGTCGACCGCGTCCTGCGAACGCCAGTCGGTCATCTGCGCCCACGCCACGTTGAGCAGGTATCGGGCGTGCATCGCGGTCGGCGCCGCCTCGGGGTGCTCGACCCGCTCGGCCAGCTTGATCGCCTGCCGCGGCCGGTCGGCGGCGATGGCCACGTCGACCGCCTTCATCGCCGCGACCGTCGGGCCGAACGCCATCCCGACGTACGTGCTGCGCTGGTCACCCGCCATCCGCGCGGCGGCCGCGCGGACCAGCCCGAGCATCTCCTGCGCCTCGGACTGGCGGCCGGAGCGGGCCACGGCCGTCGTGCCGTAACGCAGGAGCTCGCCCCAGACCGCGACCTGGTCTACCGAGGCCCGCGACAGGGCCGGCTCCACCTGCTCGGCCGCGCTCACCGCGACGTGCTCGGCCTCCGACCAGAGGCCCTGGCGGGACAGTACCCACGAACGGGTGGCCTGCTGGCCGGCGAAGAGCAGCTCGTCGCCGGAGGCCTCGGCGGCGCGCACCGCCTCCGCGAGGGCGAGATGGGCCAGGTCTTCATGCGCCAGGTGGGCCAGGAGGGACGCGGTGAGCTGCAGCAGCTCGGCGAGCGTCGCCGCGGCCACCGCCCCGTCGCCGGTGGGTGCCGCCTCGACCGCCGCCCGCGCGCCGGCGATCAGGTCGGGCAGGTCGCGGGCGAGCTCGGCGTAGCGACCCGCCCAGTACAGGCGCCACGCCTCCCGCCCACCCGTGCGCAGCTCGTCGAGAGCGGGCGGCTCGACCTCGGGCCGCCGCACGCCGAGCACCGACCGGCGGATCGCACCCACCTCGCCACTCACCCGCCCGGCCGGCAGCCCGCGCGGCTTGCCCAACAGGTCGGCGGGCGTGACGTCGAGCGCGTTGGCGAGCGCGGTGAGGCTGGCGATCCGGGTGGCGTGGCGCTGCCCCTGCTCGAGCTTGCGCACGAGGTCGACCGAGACCCCGGCCCGCTCGGCCAGGTCGCGCTGTGACATGGCCCGCCGTCGGCGCAGGGCGGACAGTTGAGCGCCGAGCGTCGATCGCATCGCAGCTCCCGGGGACCGTCTTAAATCGACGGTATGCGCTGCGTCTGGTGTCGTGAAGACCCCGAACGGTGACGGAACGACTGGGTTTGTTCACTCATCCCGGTCTGCTTCACGAGCACGTCGGGGGCGCGCCGGCGGCGGTGATCGCGGCGACCGCCGCGTCAGCCGAGCATCCAACCCGGAACCATGTTTCGAATAGATCAAGGTCGTCAACCGATGAGTCCGCACCCGCCAGCAGGTCTAACGTCCGGTATGACCGCTACCTGAGGGGAACGCGATGAAGCTGACAGTAACCACATTCATCTCGATCGACGGCGTGATGCAGGGACCCGGCGGCCCGGAGGAGGACCGGCGCGGCGGCTTCGGCCGGGGTGGCTGGCTCGCTCCGCACTTCGACGACGAGACCGGCAACTACATGGCGAGCGTGTTCGGCCAGGTCGACGCGTTCCTGCTCGGCCGGCACACGTACGACATCTTCGCCGGCTACTGGCCCAAGGTCACCGACCCGGAAGACCCGATCGCGGGGCCGCTCAACGCGCGGCCCAAGTACATCGCCTCCAACACGCTGACCGATCCGAGCTGGGGCCCGGCGACCGTGCTCAGCGGCGACGTGCCAGCGGCGGTCGCGGCGCTCAAGGAGGAACCCGGGCGGGAGATCCAGGTGCACGGGAGCGGCGCGCTGGTCCGTACCCTGCACGAGCACGACCTCGTCGACGAGTACCGCCTGCTGATCTTCCCGGTGATCGTCGGCGAGGGCCAGCGGCTCTTCCCGGACCGCGGCGTCGCCACCGGACTCTCGCTCGTGGAGTCGCGCGCCACGCCGTCGGGCGTGAGCATCCACGTGTACCGGCCAACCGGGCGCGCGGAGTTCGGCACCGTCGGCGAATCGGACGAGCTGCTGAGTTAACGTCTGATCATGGATCCGCGGGCCCGGCGCTTGTTCGGCGGCACCGCGATCGCGCCCGGCGACCTCGCGGCAAGTCCGTTTCGGGTAGATCGCGACCGCATCGTCAGCTCGCCGTTCTTCAGCCGGCTCGGTGGCGTCACGCAGGTGATCAGCCCAGGCGGCTCGGGGCTGCTGGTGCACAACAGGCTCACCCACAGCCTCAAGGTCGCCCAGGTGGCGCGCGCGATCGCCGAGCGGCTGATCGCGGACGAGCGCTACCACGGGCTCCTCGACGAGTTGGGCGGGTGCGACCCCGACGTGGTGGAGGCGGCCGCACTCGCCCACGACCTGGGGCACCCGCCCTTCGGGCACCTCGGTGAGCAGGTGCTCGACCGACTCGCCCGCCAGCGGCTCGGGCTGTCCGACGGCTTCGAGGGCAACGCGCAGTCGTACCGCATCGTGACAAGCACCGAGATCCGCCGCGCGACCACGATCGGGCTCGACCTCACCGCGGCGGTACGCGCGGCGATGCTCAAATACCCGTGGACCCGCCACTCGTATCCCCACCCGCACCCGCGCCACCTCGACCCGGCGCCGCGCGGGGCGAGCCCGCCGCCCGGCGATCCGGACGGCGGCTCGGCCAAGTTCGGCGCGTACACCACCGAGGTGGCCGACCTGCGGCAGGCGCGCGAGCCGTTCGCCGGGCGGATCGCCGACTGGCAGCAGACCGTCGAGGCGTCCGTGATGGACACCGCCGACGACATCGCGTACGCCATCCACGACGTGGAGGACTTCCACCGGGTGGGCGTACTCCAGCAGGGCTCGGTGGCGACCGAGCTGATCGCCTGGCAACACGAGGCCGCCGAGCTGCGCAAACTCGCCGACGCCGAGCTCGACGCCGGCCAGCGGCGCCCCGGCCGGTCGGTGGAGCGGCTGCGCCGCCAGCTACACCGCAAGGACGGGTGGATCAGCGACGACGAGGCGTTCGCGGCGGCGGTCGAACAGGTGCGACACGAGCTGGTCGACGGCCTGCTGGCCGCCCCGTTCGACGGCTCCGTCGAGGCCGAACAGTACGTGGCACGCTTCTCCGCCCGGTGGACCCGCCGCCTGATCGGCGCGATCACGGTGGTGCCGGACCCGCCACTGCGCTCCGGCCACGTCATGCTGGCGACCGCGCAGTGGCACGAAGTGCAGGTGCTGAAGTTCGTCCACCAGGGCTTCGTGCTCGCCCGGCCCGACCTCGCACTGCACCAACGCGGCCAGGCCAGCCTGCTCACGACGCTGGTCGAGGCGCTCTACGAGTGGCTGCTCGACCCCGACGAGCAGGCCCGGCTGCCCCGCCGCCTGCACGACCTTGTCGAGCTGGCCGACGCCGAGCTTGAAGCCGCGGACGGCAATGTCGCCGGCCCGGACCGCGCGGTCCAGGCCCGCGGCCGCGCGGTGATCGACTTCGTGGCGGCCCTGACCGACAGCCAGGCCGTAGCCCTCTTAGACGCCCTCTCCGGCCGCTCCCGCCAACTATGGACGGACGCCTTCGTCCTCTAGACGCTTTGGCGCGCGAGAGCTTCCGGCGTTGACGTCAACACTTGTCCACAATGTCGCAAAACGCCAGGCTGGCGGGAGCGAGCTGGACGGGCCTCGATCGCGGGCAGTGGCCACCACGCCGAGTAACCGGCACTATGCTCGCGATCTAGAACGGTTAGGGCGCTATATCGACCCTAACCGTTCTAGATTCACACCTACGGCCCCGAAGCTGATCACGCTACGTTACCGGCGGTGCGGCGACACCCACACATTTCGACCATTTTGGGCTGCCGCGATGTCCGTTGTGGTCCAAGCCGCCGCGCCCCCTGGCCGCACCCATCCGCGCGGCTGGCCACGCGCCTAAGGATCCCCGCGCGCACAGGTCCGGGGCAAGGCCGGCGTAGCCGGGCCCGGGGTGAGATTGCCCAGACTCGCAGGGTGAGGCCGCGGGAGCAGCGGTCGGGACCACGACGGACATCGCGGTAGCCCAAATCTCCTTGTTTGAAACGGGTTTCGACGCCGACTCCGAAGGGTCTCTAGACCGGCAGTAGGGCAATGGCGACAAGGGCGCCCAGGAGCAGGAATGGGCCGTGGGCGATGTGGTCCTTGCGGCCGGCGCGGCGGAGTAGGAGTAGCGCCGTGGCGTACAGGCCGGCGAGGAGGAAGCCGGCGACGGCCGCTGCCACCGCGATCCCCCAGCCGAACCAGCCGGCGACCAGCCCGACCGAGAGTGCCGCCTTGGCGTCGCCCAGGCCCATCCCGTTGGGTGAGATGAGCACCAGTACGAGATAGAAGGCCGCGAGTGCCAGCGCGCATGCCACGGCGGATGCGAGGCGGGGGTACTCGCCGTCGACCACTGCGGACAGTCCAAAGAGGACCAGGGCGCCGCCGGCGGCCGGAAGCGTCAGGCGGTCCGGCAATCTGCGCACGGTAGCGTCCACATGCGCCAGTACGACGCCGAACAGCGCGACCCACGCGACGGCGAGCAGCGGGAGTGGCTCGCGCGCCCGCCAGGCGACCACCGCGAGCACCGCCGCCGCGACCACCTCGACCAGGGCCGGGGGCGGGCCGATCCGGGCGCGGCACCGAGGGCAGCGGCCGGTGGGCGGGAGGAAAGCGCCGTTCAGCCGGGCTTCGCAGTGCGGGCAACCGCGTCGCCACGGCTCGCCGGCCGGCACGGCGTGTGCGAACGCCTGCGCGCGCAGTAACGGGCCGAGCAGCAAGCCCGCGGCGGCGGCTGCCAGAATCCAGCCCATCAAGCACCACGCAGGGTGAACGGCCGATCGCAACAGGACGCGTCGGCGCGCCCGACCCCAAACCGCGCCGCGTACCCGAGATGAGCGTGGACATAGGCGTTGCTGCCGGGATCCAGCCAATCGATCCGCATCGCACCCTTCCCAGCATCCGGCCGCTGACGATCATCACTTGGCGTGATCATTTGGATTACCTCTGTTGCATTGGCGGCAGTCAGCCTATGCTGCCCATCTGGGTGAGAGCACCAGCAGCATCGCCCGGGGGGCACGACAGCACGGGAAAGACACGGCACGCGAGCGGTTCGGAGGCACCGGGCGCGCGCCAGGGGGAGAGGAAACACCGTTGCCCGCAATGCACCTGGGCCGAGCCTCTGCGGTCCTTGTGGCGCTGCTCGTCGGCGCCTGTTCGTCAGCCGGCGAGGCCACGCCTCCCGTCGCCGCACCGAGCACGGTCGCCTCCGCCGGCCCGGACGCGGAAGCCGCGTCGAAGGCCGCACTGGCCGCCTACAGCGGTTACCTCGCCGCCTCGCGCGACGCTTCGGCCGATCCGGATCCCACCCACCCCGCCTTGACGAAGTATCTGGCTGACCCGCTGCTCACCCGGGTCAGAGACACCGTGCGTGACCTCGAGACGCACGGCGCCATGCGCACCGGAAAGATGGTTTCCGATCCGCGAGTGAGCGCGCTCGACCTGACCGCCGATCCGCCAACGGTGTCCATTCAGGACTGCATCGACTCCTCGGGATACAAGATGGTCTATGCGAAGAGCAAAAAGCCCGTGCCCGGCGCCGCTGGTGGCCGATACGTGGCGACCGCCACCGCGACCCTGTACCCAGACGGCCGGTGGCTGATCAGCGAGGGTGCCATCCACCAGGACCAGCCATGCTGACCCGCCGCCTCCTCGCCCTCACGGCCGCGTTCTTCGTGCTCGCCGCCCCGTCGGTGGCGGCCGTGGCCGCGCCACCGATCGGCGAGTGCCCGCCCGGCTCCGACAGCTGCCACATCATCGACGAAGACGAAGACACCGGTGGCGGCGACGACGGTGACGGAAACGACGGTGGCGACGAGGGCGGCGGCGGAGAGCGCAAGTGCACTCGAGGTGGCAAGCGGATCGCCTGCTACGACCCGGTCTTCGGCTGGTTCAACCAGTCCGACGAGTGCTACTACAAGCTCACCGAGCCCCAGCGCCCCCCGAAGCCCGGCGGCAGCCCGGACGGCGCCTGGTACACGCCGACCTGCGACGCCGGTGTCGGTCTACCCGTCTGGTTCGACGCCGCGCCGGCCGGTGCCGAGCCGCCGCCAGACCCGGAGACACTGGCCCGCAGGGCGTTTGCCGAGATCACGTTGCGCGCGCCCGACCTGCAGATCAAGCCCGATCCCAACGGCGCCGGACTTGTCGGACTCCCGGTGTGGCTCTGGGTGGAAAAGGGTCTTGAGACTTGGGGGCCAAACCCCAGCAGTGCGGAGGAGCGTGGCCTGCGCGTGGACATCACGGCCAGCGTTACAAACCTGACCTTCGACCTTGGCGACGGGAGCCCACCGGTCAACTGTCCGGGCGGCGGCACACCCTATCCGAAGGGGGCCACCGGCCCGTCACCCGACTGTGGACACGTGTTCACGAAGTCCAGCCGGCAGCAGCCGGGCCAGAAGTTCACGATCACCGCGACCACGACGTGGACGGTGAGCTGGACCGGCAGCGGCGGCGAGTCGGGCACGCTCGAGCCGCAGAGCCGGGAGGCGACCGTCGGCGTGCGCATCAACGAGCTCCAGGTGGTGACCGAGTGAGCGTGGCGGCAAACCATCGAGTGGCGGGCCCGGTCGACGCGCCGGTCGAGCCACCCCGCGTCGTCCGGCAGCGGCGCATGCGCCCTGGCCTGCTCGGCCTCGCCGTCCTGCTGATCGCGCTCGGCGGCCTCGGCGCGGCGTTCGCGGTGACCTCGGTGCGGGCGACCGGCACCTACCTCGCGGTGGCCCGGCAGGTCTCGGTCGGCACAGCCCTGACCGCCGACCACGTGCGCTCGGTGCAGGTGGCCGGCGGTGTCGGGCTCTCGCCGGTGCCGGCCAGCAAGATCAACGAGGTGATCGGCAAGCGGGCGGCCGTCACGCTGGTGGAGGGCACGCTGATCACGATGGCCCAGCTCACCGACAAGCCGCTGCTCGGCCCCGGGCAGCAGCAGGTGGCGATCGGCCTCAAGCCCAACCAGGTGCCGGCCAAGGAACTCCGCCCTGGCGACAAGGTGCTGCTGGTCAGCACGCCTCCGCAAAACACCTCGACGACCGGCGAGGTGCGGGCGACGCAGGCCACGCGATACGAGGCGATCGTCGTCGACGCCACCGAGCCCGACGAGAAGGGTCCCGACCGCACGACCGTCGTGGTCTACCTGGCCCTGGCCGGCCGCGACGCGCCCGCGGTGGTCACGCTGGCCGCCCAAAACAGGCTCGCCGTCATCCTCACCGGGGCTGCCTGACCATGGCGATAGTCGCGCTGGTCTCGCCGAAGGGGTCGCCCGGGGTGACAACGACGGCACTGGCCTGTGCGCTCACCTGGCACCGGCGGCTCGTGCTCGCCGAGTGCGACCCGGCGGGCGGCTCGATCATGGCCGGCTACCTGGGCGGCGCCGTCCCCGGGCCGCGCGGCATCGGCGAGCTGGCCGTGGCCGAGCTGCGCGACGGGCGACTCGACCGCGACTTCTGGGCGCAGCTGATCGACCTCGACGCGCCTCGCCGCGAGCGGCTGCTGCTGCCCGGCATCGTCGACCCGGCGCAGTCGGGCAGCGTCAGTCCACTGTGGCAGCGGTTCGCCGACTTCTTCCTCGCGCTGGAAAAGGGTGAGCCGGCGTTCGACGTGATCGTCGACTGTGGACGGCTGCACGCACCCAACCCGCCGTGGCCGATCCTGCGCGCGGCCGCCCTCGTGCTCGTCGTGACCGGCGCGCGCCTGCCCGACCTTTCCAGCGCGCGGGCCACGATCGCGGCGCTACAGCGCGACTTCCGCGAACACCGCGTCGCGGCCGGCTCCCTCCGCCTGCTGCTGGTCGGCGACGGGCACGCGCAGGGCGAGATCAGCAAGGCGCTCGAGCTGCCGGTCATCGCCCGCCTGCCGCACGACCCGCGCACCGCGGAGGTGCTCACGCTCGGCGGCACGGTAAAGGCCAACCGCCCGCTCATGCGCGCCGCCAACGCGCTAGAGGTGCCGATCAACGCGATCCTCGACCGCCGCCGCGCCCGGCTGAGCTGGCGGAGCCTGCCCGCGGAGGTGCCGGATGCGGTTTGAGCCGGTCACCCATGACCCGCGCACCCAGCAGCCGGAGGCGACCTCGACCGAGCCGCCGATCCGCCCGCCCCAGGTGCACGTCGGCCGCCACCAGGCCAACGGCGTGCCGGCCCTTCCGGTGGCGCCGTTCACCCCGGCGCCGCCGCCACCTCCCCCACCGCCTCGGCGGCAGGCCGACTTCTCGGTGGTACGTGAGCTGCGGCGCCAGCTCACCGAGCGGCTGACCCAGTGGCAGCGCGGACGGGAGTTCACGCCCGCGGAAGAAGACGTCGAGCGGGTGCGGCTGGCGGTGGCCGTCGTCGCCGAGTACGCCGACTCGGTCCGCCGCTCCGGCACGCCGATGCAGGCGGTCGAGGAGCGGATGCTGCTCGACCAGGTCACCGCCGAGCTGGTCGGGTTGGGCCGGCTCCAGACGCTGCTCGTCGACGACACGATCGAGGAGGTGCACATCCTCGGCTGCGACCACGTGCGGATCACCCGGCACGGCGGCGGCGTGGAGTGGGCCGCCCCGATCGCCGACAGCGACGAAGAGCTCGTGGAGATCCTGCAGGCGGCCGCGCGCCGGGCCGGTGCGACGGAGCGTTCGCTGTCGACCTCCAAGCCGACGCTCGACCTGCAGCTGCCCGACGGCAGCCGGCTGGCCGCGGTCTACCTGGTCAGCCACCGGCCGTACGCGGTGATCCGCAAGCACAATACGCTCGACATCACGCTCGACGACATCGCCGGTGGCCGGGCCGACCTCGACGAGATGATGGACGCGCTGGTCCGCGACTTCCTGCGCGCCTCGCTGCGGGCCGGCCTCAACATCATGGTCGCCGGGCTGGCCGGCGCCGGTAAGACCACGGTGATCCGGGCGCTGATGTCGGAGATCCCGCCCGACGAGCCGTACGTGCTGCTGGAGGAGAGCCGCGAGCTGCTGCCCGCCCGCCGCGGCCAGCGACACCGCGCGGTGATGAGCTTCGAGTCGCGCGAGGGGCACGGCGAGCGCGGCGCCGACGGGCGGCCGGCGGGTGAGGTGACGATCGCCGACCTGATCCCGGTGTCGCTTCGGATGGGCGCGCTGCGCATCATCGTCGGCGAGGTGCGGTCGCGGGAGATCGTGCCGATGCTCCAGGCGATGACCACCAGCCGCGGCTCCATGTGCACGATCCACGCGCGTACACCGGGCGGGGTGAGCGAGCGCATCATCGAGCTTGCGCTGTCACACGGCCGGGAGATGACCGTCGAGCAGGCCCGGCGGATGGCCGGCAACGCGCTCGACCTGATCGTGTACGTGACGATCGAAGACGAGACCGCGATCGGCGGCCGCAAGCACCGCTTCGTCTCGCACGTCGAGGAGATCGTCGGGGTGGGCGACGGCGCGCGGATCGCGACGACCACCATCTTCGGCCCGAGCGCGGACGGTCGCGCGGTGCCCATGCACCTGCCCGAGCGGGTCCGCGACCAGCTCATGCGCGTGGGGTACGACGCGCGCGTGCTCAGCCGCTACATCGAGGCGCGCACCGGCGCCTGGCGACGGCCCCGGCACAGCCAGCTGCGGAGGCGCTCGTGAGCTCCGACATCGAGCTGATAGCCCTGCTCTCCGGCGCCGCCTGCGTCGGCGGCATCGTGCTCGCGGTGGTGTCCATTGTGGGCACCCGGTCGCCCGTCAAGCCGCCGTCCCGCACAGGTCGCCGCCTCAGCCGCCTCTGGAACGGCACCGGCCTCAGCGCCGCCGAGCGGCGCCGCCACCGGGTCGTCGTGGTGGCCGCCATCGCCGCCAGCGCGCTCGCCTGGATGGTTACCGGCCTGCCCATGGTGGGGCTGCTGGTCGGCATCGCCGTGCCCGGCGCCCCCTGGCTGTTCGGCGTCGGGCGCACGGAGCAGCGGGCGATCGCCCGCATCGAGGCGGTCGGCGAGTGGACCCGCCGGTTGCGCGACGTCTCCAGCACCGGCCAAGGGCTGCAGCAGGCGATCATCGCGACCGTCTCCACGGCGCCGGAGGAGATCGGCGACGAGGTGGCGCTGCTCGCGGCCCGGCTGCAGGCCGGCTGGCACGCCCGCGACGCGCTGCTCGCCTTCGCCGGCCAGCTCGGCGACCCGATGTGCGACCAGGTGGTGGCCGCACTGATCCTCCACCTGAGCGACCGTGGCGAGCGGCTCGGCGACGTGCTGTCCTCGATCGCCACCGCCGCCGCGGCCGAGGTCGCGACCCGCCGCGAAGTCGAGGCCAAGCGCACCCAGCCGCGCTTCGCGGTCCGCTTCCTCACCGGCATGACGCTGCTGACGTTGGCGTACGGGCTGCTCAACCCGCAGTACATGGAGCCGTACGGCACGCCGACCGGCCAGGTGGTGCTGGTGGTGCTCGGCGGCACGTTCGTCGCCCTGCTCGCGTGGACCCGCGCGATGAGCCTGCCGCCCCCGCCGGTGCGCTTCCTGGTGATCCCCGACGAGCGGCGGGAGGGGTGATGGGCAACCCGTACCTGGTCATCGCGATCCTCGGCGGTGCCGCGGTGGGCCTCGGCATCTTCCTCGTCGTCCGCGAGACGCTGCTGCCCGCCACCCCGGCACTCGGCCCGGCCCTACAGCGCCTGCATCCGCCCGCCGTGCTCCGCACCACCCGCCCCAGCCAGCGGCTGGAGTGGCTCACCGGCCTGTCCCGGTGGACCCGGCCGCCGGTCAAGGAGCTGGCGCTGCTGGGCAAGACGCCGGAGCAGTACACCCTCTCGCTCCTGCTGTCGGCGCTGATCGGCCTGGCCATCCCCGCGTTCCTCTCGCTGGCCGCGCGCACCGCGGGCCTCTCCCTGCCGTTCGTCATCCCGACCGCGGCCGGCCTTGGCCTCGCCGCGCTCTTCGCCCTCGTGGCGCACGCCGACGTCCTCTCCAAGGCGAAGGCGGCGCGGCGCGAGTTCACCCAGGCCGTGTGCACCTACCTCGACCTCGTCGCGCTTCAGCTCTCCGCCGCGCACGGTCCGGTGCAGTCTCTGGAACGGGCGGCCGAGGTCTGCGACGGCTGGGTCTTCGAGCGGCTGCGCGAGTCGCTGCGGATGGCCCAGATGCAGATGCAGTCGCCGTGGGACGAGCTGCGCACGCTCGCCGAGAAGATCGGTGTACCCGAGCTGGGCGACGTGGGCGCGATCGTCCAGGCGTCCGGCACCGAGGGCGCCCAGGTGCACGAGACGCTCCGGGTCCGCGCCGATTCGCTGCGCGACCAGATCCGCACCGACAACCTGGCTCGCGCCGAGGCGATCACCAGCCGGCTCGACGTGCCCGGCGCGCTGCTCGTCTTCGTGCTCGTCGGCTTCGTCATGTACCCGTTCCTGGCCCGAATCTGAGCCATCCGCACCCAGGGAGGAAACCGATGATCAGGACGTTGCGGGAGCGGATCGCGCGGCTGCGCGGTCCGGGCGAGCGAGACCGGGGCGACAGCCCGGTCCCGACCGCCATCATCATCGCCGGCCTGGCCGCTGCCGCGGGCGCTGTGGTGCTGGCGGCGAGCGGGTTGGTCGACTCGTTCATGGGTTCCATCGGCGGCGGCACGCCGTAGCCGGGATGCGTCGCCGCGCTTTCGTCCGCGTGCGCCGGGCCGTCGAGCTGGCCCGGCGCCGGTTGGCCGGCGGCCGCGATCGGGGGGCGACCCCCGTCGAGCTGGCGATCGCGTTCCCTGCGATCCTCATCCTCACGTTCGCCTCGATCCAGGTGGGCGCGTGGTTTCTGGCCCGCGCGGTGGCCCTCGACGCCGCTCAGGTGGCGGTCAGCTCCACCCGCACGCTCAACGGCCTGTCTCCGGAGGCGGGCGAAGACCAGGCCGGCAGCTTCATCGCCGACACCGGCGGCTGGCTGGTCGGCTGGGATGTGCAGGTCACCCGCGACGACGAGCAGGTCACGGCCACCGTGACCGGCACGGTGGTGTCGGTGATCCCCGGCATCGACTGGTCGGTCAGCCAGACCGCTCGCGGGCCGGTCGAGCGCTTCGTCGAGGAGGCGCCGTGACGGCCGACCGGGGCTCCGTGTCTGTGGAGATCGCCATCCTCGCGCCCGCGTTCCTCATGCTGATCGTGCTGGCGGCGGTGGCCGGCCGCACCGCGATCGCCCAGAACGCCGTCGACCTTGCCGCGCACGAGGCGGCCCGCACCGCCTCGCTCGCCCGCACCGCTACGGCCGCGGAGACCGACGGCGAGTCGGCCGCCAATGCCACGCTCGACGCGCAGGGCCTCGACTGCGGCGACAGCTTGCAGGTGGCGGTCGACACGAGCGGGTTCGCCGCCGACCTCGGCGAGCCGGCCACCGTCACCGCGACCGTGAGCTGCACGGTCTCGTTCGCCGACCTTGTCATGCCGGGCGTGCCCGGCGCCAAGACGGTGGTGGCGACGTACGTCTCCCCCCTCGACCGCTACCGGAGCCGAGGATGAAGCCGCGGGACGACGGGCGGGTCAGCATCTTCCTGGCGATCGCGCTCGCCGGCATGCTGATGGTGATCGGCCTTGCGTACGACGGCGCCGGCCAGCTCGGCGCCCTCCAGCGCGCACACAACCTCGCCGCCGAGGCGGCCCGCGCCGGCGGCCAGTCGATCGACCGCGCGCAGGCGATCGAGGGCGGTCCGACCCAGATCAACCAGGCCGAGGCGGTCGCCGCCGTCGACGCCTACCGCGCGGCCGCCGGGGTTGGCGGGCCGCCGCCCACGTTCTCCACCGGCCCGGACGGCCAGCCGCTGATCCAGGTCGAGGTCTCCGTCACGTACGACAACAAGTTTCTCGACGTCTTCGGGTTTTCCGACACCAGCACGGTGACCGGCACCGCAACAGCGGTGCTCCTCACCACGCCCGACGAATAGGAGGGGCGCCATGCGGCTGCGACAGGTCGTCAAGGGCTTGGGTGCGCTCGTCGTCCTCATTGGACTCTTGGTCGGCGCGCCGGTCGCGCTGGTCGTGTTCGCCGGCAACCCGCTGCCGGACCACGTGCCCGCGCTCTCCGAGATCGGGGACGCGCTCACCAGCCGCGACGACGGGCAGCTCTTCCTGCGCGCGCTCGCCGTGGTGGGCTGGCTGGGCTGGGCCACGTTCGCGCTGTCGGTGCTGGTGGAGATCCCGGCCCGGGCGCTGCGCCTGCCCGTACCCCGGCTGCCCGGCATGCGGCGGCAGCAACGCATGGCGGCGGCCCTGATCGGCGGCGTCGCGCTGATCATCGGGGCGAGCCCGGCGATGGCCTCGGCGGCCACGACCGCGCCACCCACGTCGTACGCCGCGGCGCCCTACGCACCGGCAGCGGTCTCGGCCCCCGCCGCCGCGGCCTGGGAACGCACGGCCGCCGCTGCCGCCGACGAGGATCCGGTGCCGGTCTACCGGGTCGAGCGCGGCGACTATCTGGGCCACATCGCGGACCGCTACCTGGGCGAGTTCGACCGCTACCCGGAGCTGGCCAAGCTCAACAAGATCCGCGACCCAGACCTGATCCGCCCCGGGCAGATGCTGCACCTGCCGGACAGCGCGGCCGACGGCGGCGTGCGCCGCCACGCGACGGGTCTCGTATCGGTACCGCCGCCGCCGGCCTCGGATCCTGGCACTGGCGGCTCGGAGACCCGTCCCAAGCCGTCGCCCAAGCCAACACCGTCGGCCACCGAGGAGCCGGCGGTGCCCTACGTCCCGCCGCCGCCCACGGTGCAGGAGGGCGAAGACGGCCGGGAGCCGGCACGCGCGACAGCCGGCCGGCCCGGCGAGAAGGAGAAGCTCAACCTCCCGCTCGCGGTGACCGCCGTGCTGACCGCGGCCAGCCTCGTGGGCGCCCAGATCGGGGTGCTGCTCGGCCTGCGCGACAAGCGGCGGGAGGCTCGCCAGCGGCGTCGCTAACGCCGCAGCGGGCGGCGCGACTGCGCGTCGAGCACCGCCCGCACCGGGATCACGTGTCCGAGCAGCCCCACGCCCCAGCCGAGGATTGGCCAGACCGGCCAGAAATACCACGCGCCGGTGCTCATGCCCACGGCCGCCCAGATGCCGAGCATGAGCAGCGAACCCGCGATGTATGCCGCCGTGTGCGCCCGCATCCCCAGCCGGGCGCCCGCGGCGTGCCGCTCGCGGCGGCGGTCGCGGGCACGTGACCGCACCCAGGTCGCCGGCAGGTCGGCGACCAGCGCCTCAAGCTCGCCACGGGTGCGCGCGGAGTAAGCCGCCGTCGAACGCTCGCCGAACTCTTCCGTCTCCAGATAGCCCGCCGCGAGCGCGTCGCTCAGCAGCGCCGCCACTGACTCGCGCTCCGCCGTGCCCACACGCTCAAGTTCGTTCGCCATGCCTACACGGTGACAGGCAGTCTTGTCAGTGTCAAGATGCGGGTGGAGTAAAGCGCGCCGCACGGAACGGCGCGCTCAGAGCAGTACGCGGGAGAAGCTCGGCAGGGGCTGCCCCGGCAGCCCGGCGGCGTATCGGGAGCGCAGATCCACCAAGCGGATCGCGCCCACGAGCAGGAGGCCGGCCACGATCCCGTCGAGCCAGTAGTGGTTGGCGGTGATCACGACCACGCTCACGGTCAGCGCCGGATGGATCAGCGCCAGCCACCGCCACCGGCTGCCGCTCACCCGGATCACCGCGATCGCCACGAGCAGCGCCCAGCCGACGTGCAGCGAGGGCATCGCGGCGAACTGGTTGGCGACCCCGGCGGTGCTGTTGTCCGGGTAAGCCGAAGGGCCGGTGAGGATCATCGTGTCGACCATGCCGAAGCTGCCGACCAGCCGCGGGGGCGCCAGCGGGAAGATGACGTGCACGAAGAGCGCGGCCGCGGTGAGCACGGCCATCTCGGTGCGCATGCGCAGGTAGTCGGGCCGGTGCCGGAGCCACAGCCACACCATCGCCGCGATCGTGCCGGGGAAGTGGACACCCACGTAGTACAGGTTGGCGAGGCGAGCCGCGCCGGCCCAGTCCAGCACCCAATGCTGGATCACTGCCTCACTGGGCAAGCGAAATGCCCGTTCGACCTCCCACACCCAGTCCGCATGGCGGAAAGCAACACCCATCTGGCCGTCCGCAAGGTGGCGGATGCCCTGGTAAATAACCATCATCGAGGCGATCAAGACCACCTCGATGACGAGTTCGCGCAAGCGCGCCGCCCGGGAACGCCCCGGACCTGGCTCTACCAGCGGTGTTGCTGTCTGCGGACCTGTGGCGGGCCGCGTGACCCCTTCCGTGACTGCCATCGCCGTCCCCCACCGAGATTTCATCCACGGTTTACGCAATTCAACGCTAAGTGAAATCTCTATACCAGAACAGCGATTATCCGTGTGACCCCACGCACAACGACACACCTCGAACTCGGTTCCGGGGCCGATCGTAGACGGGCCCGGCACCACCCGATGCCCCGTGACAAAGATCAGGGCGCCTCGCCGAAGCGAGACGCCCTGATGGTGTCGAGCTGCTAGTTCAGGCGCGGATCTTCAGCACCTCGCCTGCACCCGCGAAGGTCGACTTGTTGGTGACGTAGATCGTGCCGTCGTGGGCGACCGTCACGCCGCCGGGCATCGTCAGCTTGCCCTTCGCCAGTTCGGTCCGCTTCCCACCCCGCTTGACGTCGACCCGGATCAGCGCGCCGTTCGGGTCCTCGGCGAACAGGCCCTTCTTCGAGATCTGCAGCACCAGCAGGCGGCCCCAGCGGTCGAAGGTGAGGTCGACGATGTTGGTGAAGCCGGTCGCGTACACCTTCGGCGCCTGGCCCGGCGCGATCCGCCACACCCGCGCGGCGCCCATCACGAACGGGAAGCCGGTCAGCTCACCCACGTAGATCGCGCCGTCCGGACCCCAGGTCACGCTCGTGGGCACGGCCTGCATCGGGATCTCCGCCGGCGGGGGCGGGAAGGGCGAGGGCACCATCCGGTCGCCGAAGACCGCCACGGTGGAGACCTTGCCGTGCTTGGTGACCTTGAGCAGGTCGTTGCCGCCCGCGTCCGTGGCGAACGCCCCGAACGGCGTGGCCACGATGCCGTACGGGTTCGAGTCGACCTCGCCCTTGTCGGGGTTCTTCGCCGCCTCGTACGCGTTGAGGTCGGCGATCGGCTTGACCGCGCCGCCGTGTGCCCCTGGGTGCAGGCCCACGACGTGGCCCATCAGCCGCGCGTCCGGACCGAGGAACTTCCGCGTCTCCAGGTTGAAGGCGCCGCCGATCGTGGCCACCAGCCCAGGACCGGCCGGCGAGAGCTTGTGCAGGCCGATGGCGAAGCCGCCGTCCTTCTCGCCGGCGATCGACGGGAGACCGGTGATGGCGCGCCACTGCTTCCAGCCCTTGCCACGGTGGTGGGACGCGACCACCGACAGGGCCGCGGAGGTGCCGAAGCACTCCTTGCCGCCTTCGGGTCCCTCCATGCAGGGGCCCTTGCCGCCGCGGCCCGCCTCGGCGACGTACAGCCATCCGTTCTTGCCCACAGTGATACCGCGAGGGTTGTCCAAACCGCGCGCGATGACGCTCACCGACCGCTTGCCCTCGGCGCCGGTGGCAGCCGACGCGGCGGGCGCGCCGGACAGCACCAGCGCGGCGGCCACGGCACCAGCTGGAATAACGCGACTAAGCCTCATGAATACCCCGTTTCTCGTGGAACCGAACAAGGGGAATCATGCGGGCCCGCGACATCCGATGGGGTGAAAACGGCTAAAAAGGGTTTGTGAGCGGTAGCCGCTGTCCCGGCGGCGGCAAACCGCTCACAAACCGCTCATTCCCCGCTGGACAGGCGCAACCAGGCCGCGGTGTCGACGGGCAGCGCGTCGCCGTCGAGAGGACCGCTCGCGAGCAGCACCTCGCTGTGCGCCGGCAGCGGCACGGCCGCCGTCGAGAGGTTGAGCACACACGCGAAGGCGGCCTCGCGACCTCCGGGAGCGGCGGCCTGAGCAGGGTCTGGCTCGCGACCTCCGGGGGCGGCCTGACCAGCGTCTGGCTCGCGACCTCCGGGGGCGGCCTGACCAGCGTCTGGCTCGCGAACTCCGGGGGCGGCCTGACCAGCGTCTGGCTCACGGGCGAAGGCGAGGACCCCCTCGGGCCCGGCCAGCCAACGCAGGCCGCCGTCGCCGAGCGCCGGCTCCGCGCGCCGGACGCGCAGGGCCGTCCGGTACAGCTCCAACATCGAGTACGGGTCGCCGGACTGGGCCTGCACGGTGCGGTCCTTCCAGTCGGGCGGCTGGGGTAGCCACGGCGACGCCGAGGCGCCCGGCGGGCTGAACCCGAACGGCGGCTCCATCCCGGACCAGGGCAGCGGCACGCGGCAGCCGTCACGACCGGGGTCGGTGTGCCCCGAGCGGTGCCACATCGGGTCCTGCCGCAGCTCGTAGGGGATGTCTTCGACCTCCCACAGGCCCAGCTCCTCGCCCTGGTAGACGTACGCCGAGCCGGGCAGCGCGAGCGTGAGCAGGGCGGCCGCCCTGGCCCGTACGCCACCGAGCTGGAGGTCCGCCTCGACGCCCGCCCGCTTGCCCGCGAAGCTGAACGAGCTGTCCACCCGCCCGTACCGGGTCACGTGGCGGGTCACGTCGTGGTTGGAGAGCACCCAGGTGGCCGGCGCACCGACCGGCGCGTGCGCGCTCAGCGTCGCGTCCACGCACTCGCGCAGCGCCGCCGCGTCCCAGGGGCAGCAGAGAAAGTCGAAGTTGAACGCGGTGTGCAGCTCGTCGGCGCGCAGGTAGTTGGCGAAGCGCTGCCGGTCGGGTAACCACACCTCGCCGATCAGGACCCGGTCGCCCGGGTAGCTGTCCGCGATCCGCCGCCACGACCGGTAGATCTCGTGCACGCCGTCCTGGTCGGTGTATGCCTCGATGCTGTCGAGCGCCGGGTCTTTCACCGGCAGGGCGGCCGAGTCGATGCGGATGCCGTCGACCCCGCGATCGAGCCAGAACCGCAGGATCTCCTCGAACTCCTCGCGCACCCGCGGGTGGGCCCAGTTGAAGTCGGGCTGCTCGGGCGCGAACAGGTGCAGGTACCACTCGCCGTCCGCCACCCGGGTCCAGGCCGGGCCGCCGAAGATGGAGCGGAGGTCGGTCGGCGGCTCGGCGCCGTCGGGCCCACGACCGGGGCGAAACCAGAAGAGCTCCCGCTCCGGACCGCCGGCGAGCGCCGCCTCGAACCATGGGTGGGCGGTCGAGCAGTGGTTGGGAACGATGTCGATGATGATGCGGATGCCCCGCTCGTGCGCCTCGGCGATCAGTGCCTCCGCCTCGTCGAGCGTGCCGAAGACCGGGTCGATGTCGCGAAAGTCGGCCACGTCGTAGCCGGCGTCAGCCATCGGCGACGGATACCAGGGGCTGAGCCACACCGCGTCCACACCCAGCTCGACCAGGTGGTCTAGGCGCTCCCGCACCCCCGCCAGGTCACCGACCCCATCGCCGTTGCCGTCGGCGAAGCTGCGCGGGTAGACCTGGTAGATGACGGCGCCCCGCCACCAGTTGTCTGATGTGGACATCGTTTCCCTCGACTCTGCCGTGACGGTCTGCCGTGTCTGCGGCCGTGGTACGCAAGAATACGACTAACAGCCGAAAGAACGGAAGTGTTGTACCGAAACAATCAGGGCGGCCCACCAGTCAGGTGGGACGCCCTGGTCAGTTCGGGTCGAGGCGGTCAGCCCCTGGGCGCCGGCGCGGTGGAGCCACGGACGACCAGCTCCGGCTCGAAGAACAGCTCCTCCGGAGGCACACCGACCCCTTCCATCTGCTGCACGAGCAGGTCGACGACCGACTGGCCCATCGCCTCGATCGGCTGCCGGACCGTCGTCAGGGGCGGGTCGGTGCAGGTCATGATCGCGGAGTCGTCGTAGCCGACGATCGAGATGTCCTGCGGCACCCGCCTGCCCAGCCGGCGGACGGCGCGCACGGCACCCAGGGCGAGCACGTCGCTGGCGCACAGGATGCCGGTCACGCCCCGCTCGGCGAGCCGGGTGGCGGCCGGGCGAGCGCCCTCCATCGAAAAGCTCGCGCGCTCGACGTCGCAGGTCACGTCCGGGCTGCCCTTCGCGGCGGCCATGAGCGCGTCGAGCTTGCGGCGGGAGGGCACGTGGTCTTCCGGGCCGAGCAGCGCGCCGACCTTCTGGTGGCCGAGAGACACGAGATGGGCGAACGCCTGCTCGACCGCGACCGCGTCGTCGGTGGAGACGCTCGGGAAGCCCAACCCTCCGACACCGGCGTTGACCAGCACCGCCGGCAGCCCGCGCTCGCGGAGCGTGCGGTAGTGGTCGTGCGGGGCGTCGGCCATCGCGTAATTGCCACCCGCGAAGATCACGCCCGACACCTGGTGCTCAAGCAGCATCTCGAGGAAGTCGGTCTCGGAGACACCGCCGATCGTGCGGGCGCAGAGGATCGGCGAGAGGCTGCGCTGCACCAGCGCGCCGGTCACCGCCTCGGCGAGCGCCGGGAAGATCGGGTTTTGCAGCTCGGGCAGGACGAGGCCGACAAGCCGGGCGCGCTCGCCGCGCAGCTTGGAGGGCCGCTCGTAGCCGAGCACGTCGAGCGCGGTCAGCACCGCGGCCCGGGTCGCCTCGGACACGCCCTCACGGCCGTTGAGCACGCGGCTGACGGTGGCCTCGCTGACCCCCGCCTTCTTGGCGACCTCGGTAAGGCGTCTCGTCACTCTGCCTCCAGGTTCGCTCGCTCGCGCGGCGCCCAAGGCGACGTCTTCCTCCGCCACCCCGAAACCCCGACTACGTCGGCGGGGCGGCTCCGTCCAGACGCCGCCGCGCCAGCTCGCTCGCTCACGGCGAAATCGTACGGCAGCTCGCTGCAAGAACTGACACCTCGGACCAGTTCGCTGGTGAGTTTTTAACGCAGGTCACGCAAAGAATCTTCAATCGCGCGATGAAAGGTCGGATATGCGTAAATCATGTGGCGCAGGGTCTCGACCGGTACCTCGGCCTTCACCGCAAGCGTGAGCGGGGCGAGCACCTCGCCGCCGAACGGTCCCGCGGACGTCGCGCCAACCAGCACGTCGCGCTCGGCGTCGGCGACGAGCTTGACGAACCCGTCGTTGCCCGCCTTGTGGATCCACCCGCGGGCCGAGCTGGGCACCTGGGCCAGGCCGGTGCGCACCGGGATGCCCCGCTCGTGCGCCTGGGCCTCGGTCAGGCCCACCGCGCCGATCTCCGGGTCGGTGAACGTCACCCGCGGCACCGCCCGGTAGTCCGCCGGCGGCCCCTCCTGGCCGAGGATGTCGCGGACGGCGATGCCGGCCTGGTACATCGCCATGTGCGTGAACGCGCCGTGCCCGGTGACGTCGCCGACCGCCCAGATGCCGGCGCCCGCCCGCATCCGCTCGTCGACCTCGATGTTTTCGGCGGCCGAGTCGAGCCCGACCGACTCGAGGCCCAGCTCGCCGAGCTGCGCCCGCCGGCCGATCGCGACAAGCAGCCTCTCCGCCACGACCGGCGCGCCGCTCCCGAGGTGGACCGTGAACTCGCCACCCTCGAATCCGACCCGCTCGGCCCGCGCCCCGGTGCGAAACTCGACGCCGTCTCGGCCCAGCGCCTTGGCGGCCAGCTCGGACGACTCCGGTTCCTCCAGCGCGAGGATGCGGTCGAGCGCCTCGATCACCGTCACCTGTACGCCGAAGCGGGCGAACACCTGCGCCAGCTCCAGCCCGATCGCACCGCCGCCGAGCACCGCGAGCGAGGCCGGCAGGTCCTCGACCTCGATCGCCTCGCGGTTGGTCCAGTACGGCGTGCCCGACAGTCCCTCGATCGGCGGGATCACCGCGGAGGTGCCCGTGCCGAGCACGACGCCCCGGCGCGCCTCGTAGACCTCGCCGCCCACCTCGACCCGGCCCGGGCCGGCCAGCGTGCCGAAACCACGCACGAACTGCCCACCCTTACCGGTGAACCGCTCCACCGCGACCGTGTCGTCCCAGGTGTCGGTGGCCTCCTCGCGGATGCGCTTGGCCACCGGCGCCCAGTCGGGCTCCACCTGCGCCTGCCCGGCCAGCTGCTCGACCCGCCGCGCCTCGGCGAGCGAGTTGCCGGCGCGGATCATCATCTTGCTCGGCACGCACCCCCAGTAGGGACACTCCCCACCCACGAGGTTGTGCTCGACGCCGACGACGGATAGGCCGGCCTCCGCCAGCTTGCCGGCCACCTCCTCGCCGCCCACGCCCAGCCCGACGACCACGATGTCCACCTGCCGCACCATGCTTACCCCGCTCCGCCGCTCGGCGCTCGTCCGCCGCCGTGGTCAAGACCCGTAGCCTCCCGGCTCCCGCTCATGCCTACCCCGCTCCGCCGCTCGGCGCTCGTCCGCCGCCGTGGTCAAGACCCGTAGCCTCCCGGCTCCCGCTCATGTCGCCAGCATGCCACCAACGGGTGACCGAGATCGCCGGGAAGCCTGAGCCATAGGGCATATCCGCTGGTAGTCGCTAGGCTCGACGCCGTGCGAAGCGTGCGTGGGCGGACCGATCGCGTGGTGGTCGTCGGTGCCGGCCTGGGTGGTCTCGCCTGCGCCCTGCACCTCGCCGGCGCCGGGCGCCAGGTCACCGTGCTCGAACGCGAGGCGGTGCCGGGTGGGCGCGCCGGGCGGTTGACAGTGGACGGGTACGAGTTCGACACCGGCCCGACCGTGCTCACCATGCCCGACCTCATCGCGGAGGCGCTCGCCGCGGTGGGCGAGCGGCTGCCCGACTGGCTGGAGCTGAGCCGGCTCGACCCGGCATACCGCGCGCACTACCCCGACGGCTCCACGTTGGACGTCATCACCGAGCCGCAGCGCATGGCGGCGGAGGTGGAGCGCGTGTGTGGACCGTCCGAAGCGGACGGTTACCTGCGCTTCGTCGACTACGCCAAGAGGCTGTGGGAGCTGGAGCGCGCCGACTTCGTCGAGCGCAACCTCGACTCCCCCGCCGACCTGCTCACGGCCGGCCTGCTGCGGCTGCTCGCGATGGGGGCGTTCGGGCGCCTACAGTCGAGGATCGACCGGTTCTTCGGCGACCCGCGCACCCGCCGCATCTTCTCCTTCCAGGCCATGTACGCCGGCCTCGCCCCGCGCGACGCGCTCGCCGTCTACGCCGTCATCGCGTACCTTGACTCGGTCGCCGGCGTCTACTTCCCGCGCGGCGGCATCCACGCCGTGCCCCGCGCGCTGGCCGGGGCGGCCGAGAAGCACGGCGTCGAGATCCGCTACGGCACCACGGTCACCCGCGTGGAGACCTCGGCCGGCCGGGCCGTCGCGGTGTACACCGCCGAGGGCGAGCGCGTCGCGGCCGACGCCGTCGTGCTCAACCCCGACCTGCCGGTCGCGCGCCGCGACCTGCTGCCCCCGAGACGCCACCGCCCGCTGCGCTACTCGCCGTCATGCGTGGTACTCCACATCGGATCCACACAGGAGTACACAGCCATCGCGCACCACAACCTCCACTTCGGACGTACCTGGGAAGCGGCTTTCGACGAGGTGATCCGGCGCGGCACACTGATGTCCGACCCGTCGCTGCTGGTGACCAACCCCAGCCGCACCGACCCCTCGCTGGCGCCCGAGGGTCGCCACGCGTACTACGTTCTCGCCCCGGTGCCCAACCTGGCGAGCGGGCGATCCCTGGACTGGCGCGGCGGCCTCGGCGACCGCTACGCCGCGGAGCTGATCGAGGTGCTTGAAGCGCGCGGCTACAAAGGTTTCGGCGACGGCGTCGAGGTGTCCCATGTGGTCACACCGGCTGACTGGGCCGACCTCGGTATGGCGGCCGGCACCCCCTTCGCGGCCGCGCACAGCTTCTGGCAGACCGGCCCGTTCCGTCCGGGCAACCTGCACTCCACATTGGACAATGTCGTCTTCGTCGGCTCGGGCACGCAGCCCGGCGTGGGGGTGCCCATGGTGCTCATCTCCGGCAAGCTCGCCGCCCAGCGGGTCACGGGGTGTGCCGCGTGACGCCCGACCGTGAGGCCCACCTCGTCGAGCTGGTGGACGAGGAGGGCGCCCCGGCCGGCCAGGCCACGGTGGACGCCGCGCACCGCGCGCCGGGGATGTTGCACCGGGCGTTCTCCGTGCTGCTGGTCGACTCCGACGGGCGCGTGCTGCTGCAGCGACGGGCCGCCGTAAAGACCCGCTTCCCGCTGCGCTGGGGTAACGCCTGCTGCGGCCACCCCGGGCCCGGCCAGGAGGTGGCCGAGGCGGCCAACGTGCGGCTGGGTGAGGAGCTCGGCCTGGCCCCGCTGCCGCTCACCGAGCTCGGCGTGTACGTGTACCGCGCCGACGACCCGGCGACCGGCCGCGTCGAGGTGGAGTACGACCACGTACTGCTCGGCCACATCCCGGCCGACCACCCGCTGCGCCCCGACCCGGCCGAGGTGGCGGAGCTGCGGTGGGTCGCTCCGGGCGAGATTCTCGACCTAATCATCACGCGACCCGACGACTACGCCCCGTGGTTGGCAGGCGTTCTGGCAAAGCTGAATCTCGATTCTCAGCGGACGCTCTAGTAGGGTTTTGTCGCTCTGGCCCCGAACCGTCGGGAGTACGCGACGTGACCCACCGAGCAGCCATCGTCAGCGCTTTGGTCGTCCTCGCGCTGCTGGTCGGTGGCAGATGGGCTCTGGGACGCGGGCCGGTCGAGACGATCCTCGTCGAGCAGGGCCCTGGGATGCCGGGCCCCTCGACGTCCGCCCCGGCCGGCGAGCCCTCACCGAAGCCGTCGCCCACGCCGAAGCACACCACCCCGCCGTCGAAGTCGCCGAAGCCCCCCAAAGGCGGCGGCGGCCCGGTCCGGACGCAGCGAGTCACGGGCAGCAAGAAGGTCGCCCTGACGTTCGACGACGGGCCGCAGCCCACCTGGACGCCCAAGGTGCTCGACCTGCTGCGGCGTAACGGCGTGAAGGCCACGTTCTGCCTGATCGGCACGGAGGTGCGGCAGTACCCGGCGTTGGTGCAGCGCATCGTGCGCGAGGGGCACACGCTGTGCAACCACACCTGGCACCACGAGCTCGACCTGGGCACCAAACCCGAGGCCGAGATCCGGGCCAACCTCGAAGCCACCAATCGGGAGATCCGGCGCGCCGTGCCGGGCGCCAAAATCAAGTACTTCCGCCACCCAGGTGGCTTGTGGACCGCCGCGGCCGTCAAGGTCTCCCGCGAGCTGGGCATGACCCCGCTCGGGTGGAACGTCGACCCGCTCGACTGGAAGAAGCCGAGCGCCGAGGCCATCCGCACCCGGGTCATCAACCAGGCAGGACCGGGCTCGATCGTGCTGCTCCACGACGGGGGCGGCGACCGCAGCGCCACGCTGGCCGCCTGCCCGGCGATCGTGGCCGAGCTCAAGCGCAAGTACGGCATCGTCCTGCTCCGCTGACCCTGCCCCGCGAGCGCCGATCTTGTCGCCATCTGCGGGGAATGTGACGCGCCCGGTATCGGTTTGGAAGGACGGTCGCACGTCACGTATGCTTTCCGAGCCTCCGGCGGGGCCGGATGGGAGCAAAGCTGCCAGACTTGCGGTGTGCAATGATGGCGGGGCCCGCCCTCATCGTCTAGTGGCCCAGGACGCCGCCCTTTCAAGGCGGTAGCACGGGTTCGAATCCCGTTGGGGGCACGGTTCCGGCCCAGCCGGAGAGTAAGGTCCTGTGGAGCAGTTGGAGTGCTCGCCGCCCTGTCAAGGCGGAGGTCGCGGGTTCAAGTCCCGTCAGGACCGCGGTTGACATGACGCGAGACCCGGCCAGGTAGCTCAGTTGGTACGAGCGTCCGACTGAAAATCGGAAGGTCGGCGGTTCGACCCCGCCCCTGGCCACATAGCCTTTCGCCGGGCTACAGCAGCGTCCACCAGCGGAAACGCCGGTGGGCGTTTTGCTTTCCCGCGCCTGAGAAGATGTACGGCGTGGCAGGTCGCGTCGACTACTTCGATGATCCGGGCGCCCCGCGCGCCAACAGCCTGGTGCCCTCGGTAAACGTCGTGGTCGTCCGCGACACCGGGGAGATCCTGCTGATCCGGCGGACGGACAACGACAATTGGGCGCTGCCCGGCGGCGCGATGGACCTGGGCGAGTCGCTTCCGGCCGCCGCTGTGCGCGAGACGTTGGAGGAGACCGGCGTCCACGTCGAGGTCACCGGTCTCGTCGGCATCTACACCGACCCGCGACATGTGATCCTCTACACCAGCGACGGTGAGGTGCGGCAGGAGTTCTCGGTCGTCTTCACGGCCCGCCCGCTGGGCGGCGCGCCGACGCCCAGCGACGAGTCCCGCGAGGTCCGCTGGGTCCCGCAGGACGCGGTGGGCGCTCTCCAGATGGACCGCTCCATGCGCCTGCGGATCGGGCACTATCTGGCCGGCGACCCAAAGCCACACCTGGCCTAGGCCACGCCCCGAACGCCAGGCCACGCCCCGAACGCCAGGCCACGCCCCGAACGCCAGGCCACGCCCCGAACGCCAGGCCACGCGGCGAACGCCAGGCCACGCGCCGAACGCCAGGCGACGCGGCGAAACCTGGACGCCGCTCCGAACGCTAGGCGGCGCGGCGGCGGAGGGTGGCTACGGCTGACCCGGCGAGGGTGAGGAGGCACTCGGGGAGCTGGCCGTCGGCGAGCGCGGCGCCAAACAGGGCCTCGCCGGTCGAGGTGTCGGCGTTGGCGTAAGCGCTGACGAAACGGGCCACCCAGCGGGCGTCGTAGCGCGCCTCGTCGATGCCGGGGAAGTCGAGCGTCCAGCGGCCCTGCTGCACGTTGTCGCCGACCATCGTGGCCGCCAGGCACCAGGCCACGTCGTACGCACCGGCTACGCCGGCCCGGTCGACCACCGCGTCGAACGCCCCGACGACGGCGTCACTATCGCCGGCCAGCGCGCTGCGGAGCACCTGGGCGGCATCGTCGAACGCCTCGGGCGGAACATCCGTCACGAGCCGAAGGGTATGCCGCCGGGTCAAGCCGCGCTCGGCGAAAGCCCCAAGACGCCGGGCCGCGAAGACGCGCAAGCCCCAAGACGCCAGGCCGCGAGAACGCGCAACCCCCAAGACGCCGGGCCGCGAAGACGCGCAACCCCCACGACGCCAGGCCGCCAAGACGCGCAACCCCCACGACGCCAGGCCGCGAGAACGCGCAAGCCCCAAGACACGGACCGCGAGAAGGCGCCGTCAAGACGCGGCGCGCAGGAAGCAGGTGAGCCGGGCGCTGCAGACGCGGGCTCCGTCCTGATCAGTGATGACTATCTCGTATGTGGCGATCGTCCCGCCGCGGTGCACCGGCGTCGCCACGCCTGTGACGATGCCGGAGCGGGCGCCCCTGTGATGCGTCGCGTTCAGCTCGATGCCAACCGCGACCGGGCGGCCGATCGTAATACCGTGCATGACCGCGCCGTACGAGCCGAGTGTCTCGGCCAGCGCCGCCGACGCACCACCGTGCAGCAGGCCGAGGGGCTGCGTATTGCCCTCGACGGGCATCGTGCCGACCACCCGCTCGGCGGACACCTCCAGGATGGTGATCCCGATCCGCTCGGCGAGCGCTCCCGGGTTGGCCTTGGTCGGGACGATCGAGACCTCTGTCGCAGGTTCCACGCAGCGGAGGTTACCGGCCCGTACGAGAATGGCCAGCGACCGCAGTCACACTGCGTACGGGTGGCACGCTAGTGTCCCCAGCGGAGCCCCGCCGACCCCCGGGGAGGGAGGACTAGCCATGTACCGCTCGCGCAGCGCCGCCATCGCCGCCTGCACCGCGTTCCTGCTCGCCATCGCGGGCTGCGGGAGGACGGAGGACGCGCCGGAGGAGACCCCCGCCGGTCCCGCCCGTCTGTACGGGGCAGACGGAAACATGATCAACTCGTTCGGAGAGCAGTTCAAGGACCAGGCCGGCGTGCTCGCCGGCATGAAGGGCACGACGCCGCTTACGCCGCTCAGCGACGACTTCAAAGACAGGCTGCGTTCGGTCGACGCCGATCTGGACGACTACGTGTACTCGGGCGAGAGCTACGACGCCGTGGTGATCAGCGCGCTCGCCGCCGAGCTCGCCGGCAGCACCGAGCCTAGCGAGATCGCGAAGTACATCAACGGTGTGACTACCGGGGGTGAGCGCTGCGACACCGCACGAGACTGCCTCACGCTTGCGCGGACCGGCAAGGACATCGAGTACCGCGGGGTCTCGCTCAAGCGCGGCGGCTTCACCGACGCCGGCGAGCCCTCCACCGCCAGCTACGCGACGCTGCACTTCGACTCCAGCGACCGGCTCGACGACGGCAAGACGGAGTTCGTCGGCGCCGGCGACGAGTCGTCGACGACCACCAAGCAATCACCGGACCCGCGCCCCGCCGACGGCCGGGACGCCGCGCAGACCGGTGCGCCGCTGAAGATCGGTGGCCTGCTGCCGGAGACCGGCGACCTGGCCCTGGCCAACCCGCCGCTGGCGGCCGGCTCGGCGCTGGCGATCCGCGACATCAACGCCGCGGGCGGTGTGCTCGGCGAGCCAGTCGAGTGGATCGACGGTGACGACGGCACCAACCCGGAAAAGGCCAAGGCGACGGTCGCCTCGCACGTGCGCGCCGGCGTACACGTGATCATCGGCGCGGGTGCATCGGGCATCTCGCGGGCCGTGCTGCCAGACGTGGTGAAGGCCGGCCTGATCCTCTTCTCGCCGTGTAACACCGACGCCGGGCTGAGCGAGATCGACGACAAGGGCCTCTACTTCCGCACCGCGCCCTCCGACCTGCTGCAGGGCAAGGCGCTGGCCGACGTGATCCTGCGGGACGGGCCCCAGCACATCGCGATCGTGGCGCGCAAGGACTCGTACGGCGAGGGCCTGCAGGGCAACGTCCGCGCCGAGCTGGAGAAGGCCGGCATCGACGGCGGCAAGATGAAGCTGCTGACCTACAACCCGCCGGAGGACCCGGCCGCCACTCTCGACTTCAGCGACGGGGCCAAGCAGATCAAAGACTTCAAGGCCGACGCGGTACTCGTAATCGGCTTCGGCGAGTCGGCGAGCGTCATCAAGGCCCTCGTCGCGGCTGGGGTGGAGCTCCGCCACTAGTCACCTGGGGTGGCACGTTTCCGGGATCCCTCGGGTGGTGTTCGCGCCGTACGGTTCCCTCATCAACGAAGCAATCACGGAAACGGAGCCCACGATGAGCGAGTTCGACGACCCGACCCTGGCCGACACGCCGGACACCGGACACGAGGGCTTCGGCCACGCCGGCGACGGCGGCCAGGAGCCCGGCTACGACCAGCCCGGCTACGAGCAGCCCCACGAGCCGCCGTACGGCCACGACGCGCCGCACGAGGAGCCCCCGCACTACGGTGACCCGGACTCGATCGTCGAGAAGAACCTCGACGGCTCGACCGACGTCGTGGTCGACCTCGACGGCGACGGGTACGCGGACGTCGTGACGCACGACACCGACAGCGACGGGTACGCCGACACGACCTACGTGGACAGCAACCACGACGGCCGGCTCGACACGATCCTGAAGGACTACGACGACGACGGCCAGATCGACGCCGTCTTCGCCGACACCAACGCCGACGGCCGCGTCGACTACGCCGCCGCCGACCTCAACGACGACGGCAAGGTCGACCACGTCACGCTCGACACCGACTACGACGGCAAGGCCGACACCTGGATCGCCGACGTCGACTACGACGGCAAGCCGGACGTGGCCTTCGTCGACACCAACCACGACGGCACGCCCGACGTGGCCGTGACCGACACCAACCACGACGGCACGCCCGAGCAGCAGCCCGTCAACCCGTACGCCGCCAGCTGACGACCCGCTCGGCTGGCACGGATCGTCACCGGCGCTTAGGGTGCCGTAGGACCTGGGACCAGGACGACACCCTAAGCGAGGGACGACTATGAGCGAGCCGCAGGAAACGGTCGAGACCAGGGGCGACGAGCGCGTCGACCTGTTGAAGATGGACACCAACAAGGACGGCAAGACCGACTTGTGGGCCGCCGACACCGACGGCGACGGCAAGACCGACCTGTACCAGTTCGACACCGACGGCGACGGCAAGGTCGACGTCACGATGTCCGACCTGGACGAGGACGGCACGCCGGACCAGGTGGTGGAAGGCGACGGCGGCCACCCACCGACCGCGTGACCGATCAGAGTTAGGGGCGCCCGTTATTGCGGGCGCCCTTAATGTCTTTCAGGCAGATGTCCCGGGTCCGCGTCAGCGGCGGACCGCCGCTCCCGCCGGAGACCGCGGCGGCCGGCGGCTCGCCAGGGCTCGCCGAAATCCCCGGCCTCCGCTGCCATGTCCGCCGTGCAAGACCAGACCGCGTGACCAACAGCGGACGGGTGAGGCCGCGGGAGCAACGGCATGGACCACGACGGACATCGCGGTAGCCCAAATCTTCGGCTTCTAGAAAGACAACGCCGTGCAGGCCGCGGCGAGTAGGAGCAGTGAAATCGTCAGGATGAGCATGCGGCGGCGCATCGAGCCGCGGCGGTCGTCGAGCGTCACCGCCTCCGGGTGGCCGAGTGCCCGCAAGCGGCCCCGCTGCAGCAGCACCTCGTCGCGCCAGTGGCTGACCGCGGCCGACTCGTGCGTCGCGGGTGCCCGGCTCAGCTCCAGCGCCAGCCGCGCCTGGGCCCGCTGAAGCCGGCGCACCGCCCGCCGCCCGAGCACGCCCACCCGCGCGTAGGCGTACCGCCGGGCGTTGGCACGCATGTGTCCCATGCTCAGCACGCGCAGCTCGGCGGGCGTGGCGATGGCCAGGTCGTCGAGCGCGGCGAGCTGCTGGGTGTAGTAGTCGGCCTCGCGGTGCCGGGCAGTGCGCACCAGCAGCAGGATCGCCAGCATCGGCGGGATGCCCTTGGCCAGCAGCACCGCGATGAGGGCGTACCCGTTGTCGCCGACCTCGACCGCGAGCAGCGGCGAGTTCCAGACGAAGTGGCAGGCCCAGGCGCCGAGGAAGCAGGCCACCGCGACGCCGATCCGGAAGCGCACGGTGCGGTCGGTGCGGACCAGCACCGAGGCGACGCCGGCGCCGGCCAGCGCGCTGAAGAGCGTGTGGCTCCACAGGCCGGCGAGGAAGCCACGCACGAAGAACGTGGCCACCACCGGCCCGACGTCGTCACCCCGGCCCGCGGCGGCGACCGCGTTCACCGCGTACACGACGTCTTCGACCACCTGGAAGCCGAGCCCGACCAGCGACCCGTAGATGACGCCGTCCAGGACGCTGTTGATCTGCGCGCGGGCGACGAGCACGATCGCGACGATGCCGAGCGTCTTGACGACCTCCTCGACCGTGGGTCCGGCGATCGCCGAGCCCCAGGCCGCGGCGAAGCCCGGCGAGTACGCCTTGGCGAGCATGTTCTGGATCGCGGTGCTGCCCGGCGCGGAAATCGTCGTGGCGACGAGCCCGCCCCAGCCGAACGCGGTCGCCAGCAGCAGCGGCGGCTCCCGCTCCAGGTAGTCGAGCGCGGCGACGAAGAGCCAGAACGGCACCGCGTACACGGCGAACAGCGCGAGCGCGGTGATCGTCGCCACCGGAAACTCGGCGACGGCGTGCCGGATCAGCAGCACCGTGCGCGCGGCACCCACCGCCATCAGGAGCGCGACGAGCCAGAACGCCGGCAGCAGCAGCGACTTTCGGGCCACCGCCCAGGCCGGCGTCGGGTGTACCGGAGCGGTGCGGGCGCTCCGCGGCGGCACACCGTGACCGCCGGGGCAGCCCGCCGTGGCTGTCACGTCCGCCCCTGGTACGTGATGGTGGCGACGCTCGCCTCGATGACCGGCTCGGTCTCGGCCAGCTCGGTCTCGGTGCCGCTGACCGTCACCTCGATGGAGACGTCGGGCGCGAGGAAGACCGCGTAGCGCCCGGCCCGGTCCCGGGTCGTGTAGGCGCCCTCGCGGCCGCTCAGCCCGGTGCCGGTCAGCGCCGGCAGGCCCGCCTCGAGTTGACCGTCCGCGTTGGTCACCTTGCGGCGGAGGCGGTCGACGGCGCCGTCGAGGTCACCGTCGAAGGGGGCGACCACGATCACGTACCGGACGTCGCCGAGGACGAAGAGCGCGGTGCCCTGGCGGGCGGTGGGGCGGGTGCGGGTCACGTCGAGCACCGCTCCCGCCGGCGGCACGAGCGTCACACCGCCACCCACCTCGTACGGCAGGTGGGGCGGGACGGCCCGCTCGGCGGGCAGCGCACGGTCGATCGCGGGTAGGCCCACGCCGATGGCCACGAGGATCAGGAGGATGCACGCGCTGGCTGCGGCGTTCTGGAGCAGCCGGCCTCGCGCGACCCTCATGTATCGACGCTAACCGGCCGCGACCAGCAATAGGTGATCTTTTGACTACTCTCCGACAGATCACGTTCGGGTAACTGCGCCAACCTTCTTTGCCCCCCGAGTCATCCATCGCTCGTAGGCGGCGGAGAGACGGAGACGCATGAGGCTGGTGTTTCGTCGCGCCCGTGGAGTGAAAAGTCTCCTCCTCGCGGCGACCGGTGCGACCCTGATCGCGACCGTCCTGCTCACCGGCCTGGCCGACTACAGCCGCGAGGTGGTGGACGCCGGAGCGCGCAGCGCCATCGGCTCCGCCGCGCCCGAGGAGCGCTCGATCCTCGTCCAGGGGCCGGCCGGAGGCCGGGAGCTCGCCACACGAGACGCCGCGGTCCACGACAAGTTCGCGGGCGGCTTCGCCGGCCTCGACACGCGGGTCTCCACCGCCGGATACGCGGTGGGGCGGCAGCTCACCGGCGACATCGGCGACGCCCGCCCGGACAAAGACGGCGTGGCCTTCGCGTCGGTCACGTTTCTCGACGGGCTGCCCGAGCACGCCGACCTGGTCGGCGGCGCGTGGCCGGAGCCGGGGGCCACGCCGGTGCGCGCCGCGCTGGCCGAGGCGGCCGCCCGCTACCTGCACGTCGAGGTGGGCGAGCGGGTCGCGGTCCGCGACCGGCTGAGCGGCAGGACCTCCGAGATCGAGGTCTCCGGCATCTGGCGCCCCCGCGACCCGAACGCACCGTACTGGCGCCTCGCCCCCGGTGTCGCCGACGGCGTCGCGCCGCAGTCCTCCACATACGGGCCCTTCGTGGTGGACCGGGCCGACTTCCTCAGCGGCTACGCGGCCAGTGCCTCGGCCGCCTGGCTGATCGAGCCGGATCTGGCCGACGCACAGCTCTCCCAGCTCAGCGGGATCGGCCGGGCCACCGCCGGAGCCGTCGACTCGCTCGCCGACGAGCTCGGGCTGGGCTCCTCCGGGCTCGTCACATCCCGGCTCGACCAGCTCGCCGGACGCCTGGAGCGGGCAGACCTCGTCGGCCGCTCGGCCCTCGTCACGCCGATGCTGCTGATGACCGTGCTCGGCGGGTACGCACTCGTGCTCGTCGCCGTGCTCATGACCGAGCAGCGCCGCGGCGAGACCGCGCTGCTACGGGCGCGCGGCGCGGCCCGCGTGCAGCTCGCCGGCCTGGCCGCCCGCGAGGCCGCCTTGGTCGTCCTCCCGGCGGCGCTGCTGGCGCCGCTGCTGGCCAGCCAGATCCTCCGGTACGTCGACCGGGTGCCCATGCTCGCGGCCGGTGCCCTCCGGCTCGACCCCCGATTCGACGCGCTGACCTGGGCGGTGGCCGGCCTGGCCGCCGCCGGCTGCGCGCTGGCGATGCTCGGTCCGGCGCTGCGCCGCGGCGGCACGTACGTGGCGGAGATGGCCAGCCGCTCCCGCCCGACCCGCCGCGCCGCCGCACAGCGGGCCAGCCTCGACATCGCGCTTGTGGCCCTGGCTGTGCTCGGCTGGTTCCAGCTTCGGCAGTACTCCTCCCCGCTGGCCGGCGGCGACCTCGGCATCGACCCGCTGCTCGCGGCGAGCCCGACGCTCGGCGTACTGGCCGGCGCGGCCATCGCGCTGCGCGCCCTCCCGCCGCTGACCCGGCTCGCCGAGCGGGCCGTCGACCGCAAGCCGTGGACCGCCACGATGTTCGGCATGTGGCAGGCGGGCCGGCGGCCGCAGGCCGGCCCGGTGCTCCTGCTCGCGCTCGCCGTCGCGGTGAGCACGCTGGCGTGGTGCCTGGCCGGCACCTCCGAGCGTTCGCTCGTCGACCAGGCCGACCACCAGGTCGGCGCCGACCTGCGGCTGCTCGAAACGACCCGCTTCGCGCCCGACGGACGCGCGGCCGAGATCGAGGCGCTGCCCGGCGCCGAGACCGTGCTGCCGGCCTGGCGAGACAGCCTGCGGCTGGGCACCGAGGGGGTGAGTGCCTCGGTCGTCTCGCTGGACGCGGCACGAGCGGCCGGTGTGGTGCGGATCCGCGACGACGTCGCGGGCGGCTCACCGCAGGGCCTCTTCGCGAGCCTGAGCGAGGGTCGGGCGGAGGCGCCCGTCGTCGACCTGCCCGCGAAGACCCGGCGGATCTCCGGCGTGGTGGAGAGCGACGTCGGCGACTGGGCCAGCGAGTTCGGGTCGTCCCCCGAGCCGCGCGTGCAGACAGCCGCGGTCTTCGCGGCGGCAAACGGCTACCGTCGTGTGCCGCTGGGCTTCAGCAGCAACGCTCAGCCGCTGCACTTCTCCGTCGACCTGCCGGCGGACCTCCAGACAGCCCCGCTAGCGGGTTTTCTGGTCAGCACCGAGGGGCCGGCGGGATTCCGGGTGGGCTGGCGGCTACGGTCGCTGGCGGCCGGAGGCACCCCGGTCGACCTTGGCGCGACCGGGCCGTGGCAGGCGCGCACCCGGGCCGGCGACGAGGTCGCCGGCGGTGCCACCCCGGCCGCGGAGTGGACCATGCAGACGGCCGCGCGCTGGGGCGGCGCACAACCCGTCACGCTCGTCGTCACCCGGGCGCGGAAGGCCGCCCCCGTGCCGGTGATCGCCACACCGGCGGCCCTCTCCGCGCTGCGGATCGGCGACGGCGACGAGACGCGCATGTCGCTCGGTGAAGACGAGGTCGGTGTCCGGATCACCGGCACGGTGTCCGCCGTGCCCGGCACCGAGGACGCCGCCGCGCTGCTCGCCGACCTCCCGTCTCTTGCCGCGGAGGCCTTCTACGGGTACGGCGAGGTGCGCCAGCCGCAGGAGTGGTGGCTCGCGACCGGCGCGGATCCACACGCGACCGCCACGGCCGCCGCCGCGCTCAACGGCATCCAGGTGCTCGACCGGCGCGCGGCGGCGGAGCAGGCCGGCCGCGACCCGTACGGCGTGGGCGCCCGCGCCGCCCTCTTCGCCGCCGCCCTTGGCGCGGTGCTCATCGCGGCGATGGGCATCGGCGTCGACATCCGGGCCACCGCCCGCCGGCGGGCCGGCGAGCTCGCCGTGCTCCACACGCTCGGCGCGAGCCCACGCCTGCTCGGCCGCTCGCTGGTGGCGGAGCAGACGTTCCTCGCCGGAGTGGGCGTACTCGTCGGGCTTGTGGTGGGCGTCGGTGTTGCCGCGACGATGGCGCCACTTGTCATCCTCACGCCCGCGGCGGGCCGGCCGGTGCCGGAGCCGCTGCTCACTGTCGAGTGGTCGCCGGTCGGCGCCACCGCGGCCGGACTGCTGGTGCTCACGCTCGTGCTCAGCGCGTCGGTGGCCCTCGCCGCCCGACAACGGCTCGTCGCGGCCCAGCTGCGGATCGGGGCAGACGCATGAGAGCCGTGCTCTGGCGGGTCCGGGTCTTCGCCGGACAGTTCGGGCTGCTCGCCGTCCTCGCCCTCGTCGCCGCCCTGCTGATCACGGCCGCGCCCCGGCTGGCCAACGACCTTACCGACCGGGCGCTGCGGGAAGACGTGGCCCGGCTGCCTTACTCCGCCCGGGACATCACCTTCGAAGAGCGGCCCGAGTCGGTAACGGACGACCCCATGCTCGGCTTCGCGGAGACCGCGCTTGCGACGCACCGCGACCGGATGCCGGTGCCGGTACAGAGAGTGATTGGCGGGGCCTGGTTCACCGCCGGGATCGAAGGGATGACGCTCGCGCCGGCCGGCCCCCGGACCCGGTTCGGCCTCCGCACCCAAGCCGGCATGACCGATCGGGTACGCATCACCGCGGGCCGCTGGCCGGAAAACGGCCCTGACGCGCGCACCATCGAGGTAGCCGTCTCGCCGGCGGTGGCAAAGCAGCTCGGCGCGTCCGTTGGCACCGTCCTCAAGGTCAGCGCCGACCCGCAGCTAGGGGCGGGCCCCGGCCTGCCACGGGTCGCGATCGTCGGCGTCTTCGAGCCGGTCGACGGCACTGACCACGCCTGGGACACGCTGCGCCTCGCGCTGCAACCGTTCGCGGGGTTACCGGACATCCCGCCGAGTGTGCTGGCGGTGACCGACGGGCCGGGCCTCGGCTCCGCGTCGCGCTCGGTGGCGCCGCTCTCGCTCACCTGGCGATACCGGATCGACGAGGAGCGGCTCGACGGCAGCATGCTCCAGCCGCTCATCACCGCGTTTGCCAAGGTCGAGCGCACACCGCCGGGGCTCGGCATCACCACCTCGACCAACCTGGATGCCACGCTCGCACGCTTCGACGGGCAGCTGCGTGCGGTCTCAGCGCTGCTGGCGGTCGTACAGGCCGGGCTCGTCGCCACGCTCCTCGGGCTGATCGCGCTCGCGGCCGCGCTGGCGGTGGAGCGGCGGCGGGAGGAGTTCGTGCTGGTGCGGGCGCGGGGCGGCACGATCGCGGCGATCGGCGGGCGGGCGCTCGCCGAGTCGCTCGTCGTGCTCCCGCTGGCCACGGCCGCCGGTTGGCTGCTCGGCACCTACGTACCCGGGCGCCCGGCGGCCACCGGCTGGCTCGTCGCCGGCGTGGGGCTGGTGGCGACGCTGGTGATTCCGGTGCTCGCGGCGGCGGGCCAGCGCCGGCTGTCGTTCACCGCCCGCCGCCAGGATCTCGTACGCCACCGGCCCTCGGTCCGCCGGCTCACGGCCGAGCTGTTCCTCCTGTTGGTCGCCGGCCTCGGCGTGTACCTGCTGCGGCGGCGCGGGCTGAGTCCCGACGGTGGCGTCGATCCGTACCTCGCCTCGGTACCCGTACTCCTCGCCGTCGGCGCGGCGATCGTCGCCCTGCGGGTGTTTCCTTGGCCGCTGGGCCAGCTCGGCAGGCTCGCCGCGCGGGCCCGTGGCACGGTCGCCTTCCTCGGCCTGGCACGCGCCGGCCGGGGCGCGCCGGTGACGATCGGGCCGCTGGCCGTACTGGTGGTCGCGATCGCCACCGGGATCTTCAGCGGCGTGGTCATGTCGTCGATCGGCGACGCCCGCGACCGCGCCGCTCACCAGGAGATCCCGGCCGACGCGCGGGTGTCCGGGTTAGCCTTCGCGCCGGAAACCGCCGAGCGGCTCGCCGCCGTGCCCGGCGTGACCGCGGTCGCCCCGCTCGCCATCGACACCGCGACCAGGTACACGACCGCGAGCGGTGACAGCGGCTCGGTGCAGGTGGCCGTCGTCGACGCGGCGGCCCTCGATCGGGTGATCACGGCGAGCGGGGCCGCGGTCTCGGTGCCGCCCGCCCTCGTCGACGCGCGGCCCGGCGACGGGCCGTTGCCCGCGCTCGTCTCCCCTACCGTTGCCGCCGATCTCGGCGGCAGCGGGGCGACGACGATGCGCAGCCACGCGTTCGACTTCACGGTCGCCGCGGTCGCGGACGCGTTTCCGGGTGTCGGCTCGACGTCCGGGCGGTTCATCGTGCTGCCGTTGCAGGCGCTGCCCGATCCGGCGAAGGTCACGCCGGACCAGTTCCTCGTCGCCGGCGACGCGAGCGTGGAGGCATTGCGCTCGGCGAGCGCGGAGGGCTCAGACGGGACAGTCACGGTCACCACCTGGGCCGACCACCGCCGCGACCTGGATCGGACGGGTGCCAACGAGGTGCTCAGCTTCACGTTCACCACCGGGGCGGTCGGCGCGACCGCGCTCGCGCTGCTGGCGGTCGGGTTCACCGTGCTCGCCGGCGCCCGGGTACGCGGCCAGGTGCTCTCCCGCCTCCGTACGCTCGGCCTCTCCGGTCGGCAGGGCCGCGGCCTTCTCGTGTACGAGCTGGTGCCCCTGGTGGCCATCGCCGTGCTAGCCGGCGGCCTGGTGGGCGTGTTCCTCCCCCGGCTGATCGAGCCGGCGCTGGGCCTGTCGAGCTTCACCGGCGGTGCCGCCGTGCGCACCGCCCTCGATCCGCTCCTGGTCGGCGCGGTGTTGGTGCTTGTGGTGGCCGCCTTGGCCGCCGCGGTCTTCGTCGAGAATGTGATCAACCGGCGGTTGCGCCTCGGTGAGGTGCTCCGCGTGGGTGAGGAGGGTTCGTGAGTCTTCCTATGGGGTGGGAGGTGGCGTGACCGCGACTACCGACACGCCCAGCCTCGCGGAGTTGCAGCAGCGGGCGGCCGAGCGAGCGGCCGCGCGGGCCGGCGGCACCGACCGCCTGCGCGGTCACATCGTCTGCGACGGCCTGGTGCGCATCTTCAAGACCGACGGCATCGAGGTCGTGGCGCTCCAGGGGCTCGACCTGATGGTCGACCGGGGCGAGCTGCTGGCGATCGTGGGCGCATCCGGATCCGGCAAGTCGACCCTGCTCAACATCCTCTCCGGCCTCGACGTGCCGACGGCGGGCATCGCCCGGGTGGCCGGCGTCGACCTGCTCACGATGTCGGCCAAGCGCCGCCTGCGCTACCGGCGGCACATGGTGGGCTTCGTGTGGCAGCAGACCGCGCGCAACCTGCTCCCCTACCTCACCGCCAGGGAAAACGTCGAGCTGCCGATGCGCCTGGCCCGCCGCCGGGCGGGCCGGCGCGCGCAGGAGCTGCTGGAGATGGTCGGGGTGGCCTACTGCGCCGACCGGCGGCCGGCCCAGATGAGCGGTGGCGAGCAGCAGCGGTGCGCGGTGGCCGTGGCCGTCGCCAACGACCCGGAGGTGCTCTTCGCCGACGAGCCCACAGGCGAGCTCGACGAGGCCACGGCCGGAGAGGTCTTCGGCGCGCTCCGCACGATCAACGCCGAGCTCGGCGTCACGATCGTGGTCGTCACCCACGACCCGCAGGTCGCGTCCCAGGTCCGCCGCACGGTCGCGATCCGCGACGGCCGGACCGCATCGGAGGTACGCCGTTCGGCGCGGGTCGCCGACGACGGCTCGCACGAGCTGGTGACCGAGGAGTACGCGCTGCTCGACCGCGCCGGCCGCATGCAGCTCCCGGCCGCCTTCGTCGACACGCTCGCGCTGCGCGAGCGGGTGAAGCTCAACCTCGAACCCGACCACGTCGAGGTACGGCGCGGGGATGGTGGGGAGAAATGATCGTCCAGGTGGAGGGCGTCAGCCGCGACTTCGGCAGCGGTGGCCGGGTCGTGCACGCGGTGCGCGACGTGAGCTTCGCGGCCGGCGAGGGCGAGCTGGTGGCGATCAGGGGCCGTTCCGGCGCCGGCAAGACCACGCTGCTCAACCTCGTCGGCGGGCTCGACCGTCCGACGTCCGGCACCGTGCGCGTGGCGGGGCACGACGTCACCGCCGCGGGCGAGGCGGAGCTGCTGTCATTGCGGCGCGGCACGATCGGCTTCGTCTTCCAGTCGTTCGGCCTGATCCCGATCCTGTCGGCCGCAGAAAACGTCGGCGTGCCGCTGCGGCTGGCCAAGGTGTCGCCGGCCGAGCGCGAAGAGCGGGTGGCGATGCTGCTGGAGATGGTGGGCCTTGGCGCGCACGCGGCACAGCGGCCGTACGAGCTGTCCGGCGGCCAGCAGCAGCGCGTGGCGGTCGCCCGGGCGCTGGCCAACGATCCCCGGCTGCTCATCGCCGACGAGCCCACCGGCCAGCTCGACTCCGAGACCGGACGGTCCATTATGGACCTACTTCGGGCCCTCGTGCGGGCGCGCGGCATGACCGCCCTGGTGGCCACGCACGACGCGAGCCTCATCGACATGGCCGACCGCGTGCTCGTGCTCCGCGACGGCGCCCTCGTCAGCCCGGATCCCGCGTTGACCTAGCTCGCGTTCCCACACAGTCGAAGGGCGGGACACCGTTTCTGGTGTCCCGCCCTTCGCACGAAGGCTCGACTGGAGAGCGGTCCGTCAGTCTCCCTGACGCTGCTGGGGAATCTGCCCCTGCAGCAGGGCACGAACCTCAGACTCGCGGTAACGCCGGTGGCCACCCAGAGTCCGGATCGCACTGAGCTTTCCCGCCTTCGCCCACCGGGTCACGGTCTTCGGGTCAACACGGAACATCGACGCCACCTCGGCCGGCGTGAGTAGCGGCTCTGGTTCGTGCGTTCGCGATGCCATCGGTCACTCCTCCACATACCTATAGACATCGGCCGGGGTCCCGCCGGCCGACGCGTCTCCCATGGTCCGGCTAGTCCCCGATGTCCGACATGGGCCGAACGGCCTAACGTCCCTGGATGGACGGATGAGCAATGACCGATTTATACTGATTTTATACGCCAGAGACCGCCTTTTTTGGACGCTGTGTCACGCTTCGTGATTAGCCAATTACGTGCATTCGTCCATTGGGAGCGCGCCCAGTGTGCCGAAATCGGCCTTAATTGCACCGTTCCAGTAACTGGACCGCGCGCCACCTTGACACCAGCTTTTCGTACGCCTCGGTGGCCGCGTCGGCGTCTCCGCGGGACAGCCCGGCGAGGCCAGCGGCGACCAGTTTGGGCGAATCGTCCGCTTCCAATACGTCGTCCGACAACAGGTCGACGAGACCGCCATAATCGAGCTCCACGACCGATCGCGGGTGGAACTCTTCCAACCAACGCGCGCCTTCCTCGACCGCCTCGGTGATCGGCGCGTCTCCCACCGACTTGCGGAGCACCGAGACGCCGCGGTGTGCCCGCCGCCGCGCCTTGGAGATCTCCGTGCGGTAGCGCAGCGCGCGCCGGCCGCGCCGGGTGACGAGCTCGCGCTCGTCGGCGTCGACGAAGACGAACCACCGCAATGGCACGCCCCACGTCGCGATCTGCTCGTGCACTCGCGGCACCCCGTGCTCCAGCACCCGGGCGCCGCTGCGCCAGTCTTCGACGATCGCCTTGGCCTGGCCCGCCAGGATCGGCGGCACGAACGCGTCGGCGAGCACCGAGGGCACCCCGTCGCGGGCGCTCAGGGCCGCCTCAGCGACCCGCACGCGCAGGTTCCAGGGGCAGACCAGCAGGGTGTCGTCGGCCTCCAGCACGTACGCCTCGTCGGGCAGGTCGGGCAGGCGGGTCCAGCCGGCGCCGAGCGCCTCCAGGACGGCGGTGCGCTGGCGGCCGGGGCCCTCGATCGGCGCCACCGCACGGCCCTCCCGCACGTACCGCCGCCAGAACATCTGACGGTCGCGGTCGAAGGCGGTCAACGGCTCATAGACCCGCAAATACGAAGCGAACAGCGACGGCACGGCGCGATCCTCCCACGAAAAAGTACGCCGACAACGTCGGCGTCACCAACGAACCTTCTTCAACCGGACAGTGCGGCGAGTGCGCCCAACCTTTGGCTCGACCACGACGCAGAGCGAGTGGGGTTGAAGAATGTTCGTTTCTGGCGGTACGCGAGGGGGCGGTGCGTCGCACTAGGCTCGGGATCGGGCCGGCGACACCCTGCCGGCGTTCAAGTCGCCGCACCCCAAAAGGGTGCACAACGACTGCCCGGAGGCAGCTCATGCACGTGTTCACCAGCACAGAGAGCCAGGACGCCACCCCGCACGAGCAGGTCGTCTTCTGCCAAGACCAGCAGACCGGCCTGAAGGCGATCATCGGCATCTACTCGACCGCGCTCGGCCCCGCGCTCGGTGGCACCCGCTTCTACCCGTACGCGAGCGAAGAGGACGCCCTCCGCGACGTGCTCGACCTCTCCCGCGGGATGGCGTACAAGAACGCGCTCGCCGGCCTCGACCACGGCGGCGGCAAGGCGGTCATCTGGGGCGACCCGGAGCGCATCAAGACCGAGCCTCTCCTCCGGGCGTACGGGCGCTTCGTGCAGTCCCTCGGCGGCCGCTACTACACCGCCTGCGACGTGGGTACGTACGTGGCCGACATGGACGTCGTGGCCCGCGAGACCCGCTACGTGACCGGCCGCAGCCGCGAGCACGGCGGCGCCGGCGACTCTTCGATCCTCACCGCCTTCGGCGTCTTCCAGGGCATGCGCGCGGCCGCGGAGCACGTCTGGGGCGCGCCGACGCTCGCCGGGCGCCGCGTCGGCGTGGCCGGCCTGGGCAAGGTGGGCAAGGTGCTGGTGCGCCACCTGCTCGACGACGGCGCCAAAGTGGTCGCCACCGACGTCAACGAGTCCGCCATCACGTTCGTGCGGCAGTCGCACCCACAGGTCGACATCGTCGCGGACACGACCGAGCTGATCACCTCCGACATCGACGTGTACGCGCCGTGCGCCCTCGGTGGCGCGCTCGACGACGACACCGTGCCGATCCTGCGCGCGAAGGTGGTCGCCGGCGGGGCCAACAACCAGCTGGCCCACCCCGGCATCGAAAAGCTGCTCGCCGACCGCGGCGTGCTGTACGCGCCCGACTACGTGGTCAACGCGGGCGGCGTGATCCAGGTCGCGGACGAGATCGAGGGCTTCAACTTCGAGCGGGCCAAGCTGCGCGCGAGCCGGATCTACGAGACCACGCGAGACATCCTGCGGCTCGCCGACGCCGACGGAGTACCGCCCGCGGTGGCCGCGGATCACCTGGCTGAGCGGCGCATGGCCGAGGTGGGCCGGCTGCGCTCTATCCATCTGAGCTGATCGGCTCGAAGAGTCATGACCGGATCCGCAAAACGACCCTTACCCGTCTCAGCGGCCGGATCCGGGCTATCTCGCGCGACGCGCGGAGGTGGCGCGGGTAACCCGAGGTGCCGAACCGTGGCATCCCCATGTACCGTAAGAGCCACGAGAGATGCCTGACGTCATCGGGGCCCGCCTTCGGGCTGCCCCGAATTCTGTGCGAGGGGGTCGAGCCATGGGGCGCGGCCGTGCTAAGGCCAAGCAGACAAAGGTGGCCCGGGAGTTGAAGTACCACTCCCCGAACACCGACCTCGCCGCCTTGCAGCGAGAACTCTCCGGCAGCGGCAAGTCGGACCACGTCATCGACGACGACTACAAGGAGTACGTCGACGATGACGAGGACGACGACGCAGACGACCCGGACGACTGGGCGCCCCGCGCCCGCTGACCGGTAGTCACACTTGAGCACGCGGTGACAGCCCGCGTGCTCATGCGTGCCCGCGCCACGTCACCCGCCTAATGCGATCAGGGCGCCCCGTTTCTCGTCGGGGTGCCCTGATCCGGCAGGTCAGTGGTCGGTTCTCAACGTGGGCGGTTGTTCCAGTTGTAGAACGTCGGGATGTTCTCGAAGTGGTTCCAGGCGCACACCGCGCCGGAGTCCGTGGGGGCAGCCTCGGCGCGCTGCCGGCGGGCCTCCTCGGCCTCGGTCAGCAGCGCGGTCAGCCCGGCCCGGGCGTCGTGCACCCGCTGAGCTACCAGATCGAGAGCACCGTCATGCGGCCGGTCGCTCGTGGTCTCGGGCATGGTCCAACACTCCCTCTAGTAGATGGATCTTGCTGTTGCGGCAGTGATCGGTCTCCGTACCGTCGAAACGCCCGTGCTCGAAGTAGCGGTTGGCGGCGTGCGCGCCGCCGCAGAAGCCGAAGTACGGACAGGTGGCCCGGCACGCTTCCACACCGCTGAGAAACTCGGCCACCCAGGGCGTGCTCGCGACGGCGCCCGCGATGATCTCGGGCAGCGGGCTGGAGAGCACGTTGCCGCTCGTGAAGTCCGCGTATCGGGGGTCGGTAAACCCGGCCAGCTCGGGAGACAGCAGGACCACCGAGCCGTCGTACCCGATGGTGGGTATGGGATCGAGCTGCCGGGGCAGCAGGTCGTCGGCGGTGCCGTCGAGCACCGCGGCGGCGTACCGCAGCGACCACTCCACCTCGCGCACGTGGATGCGCGGGTCGCGGCGCCAGGCGGCGACGAGCTCGGACCAGAAGCCGGCCACGGCCACCGGATCGCGGGCGTTGGAGCGGGCGTTGACGCCCTCCAGCTCCTCGATGTTGATGCCGAGCACGTCGCAGCCGAGGTCGAGGAAGTACCGGTACAGCTCCGTGGCGAGCCCCGGCTCCGGCCGGGCCACGACGCAGAGCGCGGAGAAACCGATCCCGTGGCGGCGAAGCGCCTCGATGCCGCCCATGACGCGGTCGTACGAGGCGCGGCCGCCACGGGTGACCCGCTCCGCGTTGCGCTCGCGCGGGCCGTCGACGCTCACGCTGACCCGGATCTCGTGCTCCGCGAAGAACTCGCACCACCGGTCGTCGATCAGCGTCGCGTTGGTCTGCACATGGTGCTCGACGCCGGGGTCGAACGGGGCGAGCAGCTCGGCGAAGCGCTCCCGCCCGGCCGCGAGCGGCTCACCGCCGTGCCACACCACCGAAAACCGGCCGCTGGCGGCCCACTCGTTGACCGCGCCGGCGACCGCCGCCGCGACCGCCGCCGGCATCTTGCGGTCGTCGCCGCGAAAGGGCAGATAGCAGTACGCGCAGTCGAGGTTGCACAGCGTCGTGGGCTGCATGACGACGTAGGTCGGTACGGGGGCGATGCCATGCATGCCGCTGAACGCCTGCCGCTGGCCCGCCACCGTGTAACTCCTCCGCCGCCGCCCCGTCGATCTAGGATATATCCGCGCCGATGAATCCACCCTCGCCGGAATTTCCAAGATCCTCGCGTAAAGATCGAGCGCAGCGGAGCGCCGGAGCGTTACTACCCTCTCGTGTGCTGGCCGATCATCTGCACCATGCCGGTGCCCTCGATGACCTCACCGGCCTGCCAGGCGGCGATGCCACGGCCGGCGAGGAAGGCGAGCGCCCGGTCGGCGTCGCCGGCCGACACGATCGCGAACATGCCGACGCCCATGTTGAACGTCGACTCCATCTCCGCGTCGTCGATCCGTCCCTTGGCCTGCACCAGCTCGAAGATCGGCTGCGGCTTCCAGGTGGAGCGGTTGACCACCGCGTCGACGTGCTCGGGCAGGATGCGCACGAGGTTGCCCGGGATGCCGCCGCCGGTCACGTGGGCGAGCGCCCGGACCTCGCACTCCTCGATCAGCTTCAGGCAGTCACGCGCGTAGATCTTGGTTGGCGTGAGCAGCTCCTCGCCGAGGGTGCGCTGGCGGCCGAAGTCTTCCACCACGGTGTCCAGGCGCATCCGGCCGGCGCCGAGCAGCACGTGCCGCACGAGCGAGAAGCCGTTGGAGTGCAGGCCCGAGGAGCCCATGGCGATCACGACGTCGCCGACCTCGACCCGCTCGCGGCTCAGGATGTCGCTCTCCTCGACCACACCGACGCCGGTGGCCGACAGGTCGTACTCGTCCGGACGCAGCACGCCGGGGTGCTCGGCCGTCTCGCCGCCGAGGAGCGCGCAGCCCGCGTACCGGCAGCCGTCGGCGATGCCCGCGCCGATCTCGGCGACCTTGTCGGGCACGACCTCGCCGCAGGCGATGTAGTCGAGCAGGAACAGCGGCTCGGCACCGCACGCCACGAGGTCGTCGACCACCATCGCGACGAGGTCGATGCCGACCGTGTCGTGGATGTCGAGCTGCTGCGCGATCACGAGCTTGGTGCCGACGCCGTCGGTGGACGAGGCGAGGATCGGGTTCTTGTACTTCTTGACGTCGAGCCGGAACAGCCCGGCGAAGCCCCCGAGATCGCCCATGACCTCCGGCCGCAGCGTCCGATGCACCTTGGACTTCAGCAGCTCGACAGCCCGCTCACCGGCGTGGATGGACACGCCGGCGTCCGCGTACGTCACGGTGCGCTTGCGGCCGGACCGGCTCGACCCCGCGCTCCACGGCTGGCGGCTGTTTCCGGCACCGTTGGTGCCCGCGCTGCTGCTGCGCTCGGTCACGTGCGTCACGGTTCTCCCCTTTGTGCATTCGCGGCGGGCCGCGTCGGGTAGCGGTCGAGGATCTCTCGACGAACTGGCTACGGGCGGTGCAGCGCGTCCCCGCCGCCGGGACTGGCGACGAGTGGATGTGCGCCAGGCGCGGAGCGGTCGGCTCCGGCCTCGTGGTCATGCGGCGCCCCCGCGGTGCCGCTATCGGCGACGACACGCTTGTCGACGCCCTCTAGCACGTGTTTGCCGATCAGGTTGCCCGCGGGCAGCTCGATCGGGTACTCGCCATCGAAGCAGGCGCGGCACAGTCGCGTCTTCGGCTGCTCGGTGGCGGCGATGAGACCGGCGAGCGACACGTAGCCGAGCGTGTCGGCGCCGATCGAGCGGCGGATGCCCTCGATATCCAGACCGTTGGCGAGCAGCTCGGCCCGGGTGGCGAAGTCGATGCCGTAGAAGCACGGCCAGGTGACCGGTGGGGAGGAGATGCGCACGTGCACCTCCAGCGCGCCAGCTTCACGCAGCATCCGCACGATCGCCCGCTGGGTATTGCCGCGGACGATCGAGTCGTCGACGACGACGAGCCGCTTGCCGCGGACGTTTTCCCGGAGCGGGTTGAGCTTGAGCCGGATGCCGAGCTGGCGAAGTGTCTGCGACGGCTGGATGAAGGTGCGCCCGACGTACGGGTTTTTCATCAGGCCGGCGCCGTAGGTGATGCCGGAACCCTCCGCGTAGCCGATCGCGGCGGGCGTGCCCGACTCCGGCACCGGGATCACCAGGTCGGCCTCGACCGGGTGCTCCTTGGCGAGCAGGCGGCCGATCTGCACCCGGGCGGCGTGGATGTTGCGGCCGGCGATCGTGGTGTCCGGACGGGCGATGTACACGTACTCGAAGAGGCAGCCCTTGGGCTCGGGCGCGGCGAAGCGGGCCGACCGCAGGCCGTGCTCGTCGACGGCGATCAGCTCTCCGGGCTCCACCTCACGCACCACGCTGGCCCCGACGATGTCCAGCGCGGCCGTCTCGCTGGCGACCACCCAGCCACGCTCCAGCCGGCCCAGCACCAGCGGACGCACGCCGTGTGCGTCGCGTGCGGCATAGAGCGTGGTCTCATCCATGAACACGAAGCTGAAGGCGCCACGGAGGGTGGGCAGGACCTCCAGCGCCGCCGCCTCGACGGAGAGGTCGGGCCGGCTGGCGAGCAGCATCGTGACGAGTGCGGTGTCCGACGTGGCGCCGTCGGAGTCGAGACCGCGCGTGGTCGCCTCACGCGCGAGCTGAGCCGTGTTGACAAGATTGCCGTTGTGCGCGAGGGCGATGGTGGTGCCGGCCGGCGTCGCGCGGATCGTGGGCTGTGCGTTTTCCCACGTCGAGCCGCCGGTCGTGGAGTAGCGGGCGTGCCCGATCGCGAGGTGGCCGCGGAGGCTGGCGAGCGTGGGCTCGTCGAAGACCTGGGCGACGAGGCCGAGATCCTTGTAGACCACCACACCGGAGCCGTCGCTGACCGCGATGCCCGCGGCCTCCTGGCCACGGTGCTGCAACGCGTACAGACCGAAGTAGGTGAGCTTTGCCACCTCTTCCCCCGGGGCCCAGACACCGAACACGCCGCAAGCATCTTGCGGGCCGGGCCGTTGGGGGTCGAGGTCGTGGCTCAACCGGCCGTCGCCTCGGGGCACCTGCCGCTCCTCAGTGCTGATCCGGGACTTCCTGTCGCCACAGTGTACGCGAGGCGAGGCCGATAACAGAGAGCCACCTTTCGGCTTCCTCTCGTTACCGAGATCGTCAGATTGCTACGGTGTTACATAGGTATGTAGGCGGATATGTCGGCCCGGTTGCCGCTAGCAATGATGCGCCCCTGCGTAACCGCCTCGTCCCATGCCATCCGACCGGTGGCCAATCGGACCCAGGTGACCGGATCCATCTCCACCACGTTCGGCGGTGTACCCCGGGTGTGTCGCGGGCCCTCGCCCACCTGTACCGCACCGTATGGTGGGACGCGCACTTCCACGGACCGTCCCGGCGCGCGGCGCGCGAGGGCGGAGAGGAGCTCTCTGACGGCGTCACGCAGCATCGACCGATCGGGCGTCTGGCCCGCGTCGAGTGCCGCCAAGACCGCTTCCAACACGACGGACTTATTGTGCGCAGGGGACACGTCGGGACGATACGACCCTGGGATTCGCCACATCCTCCCGCCCCTGGGTCGCGCCGGTACCCCCAAACAAGGCATAGTGGCCGACGGTGTACTTGTCACGGGCTGGTTGCTGCGCTGCGGCGGCCGTGAGCGGGATGACAGAGACGGAAGGGCGGTGGACGTGACTACGCACCGACGAGCCTGGATGCTTCGCGCCGGTGTGGTCGGGGCGCTGGTTGTCGGCGCAGCCGTCGCCTTCCCCACAGCCGCGATGGCCGCGCCGAACATCACCAACACCTCCGCGTCACCGAGCTCGGTGGAGGCTGGCCAGAGCACGCAGATCAAATACACGCTGGACTTCGACGAAAACGACAACCAGCCGACCAACATCACCGTCAGCTCCAGCAATGGAAAGCTGACCTGCACTGACGGCTGCTCCCTCGGCAACGTGACCCGAGACCAGGATGGTCAGCAGAAGACCGCCGCCTTCCGGGTCACCGGAAGCCTCACGCAGAACGAAAACGCGACGATCACCATCCGTGCGAGCAGCGGCGGTCTTGGCGGCAATCAGCAGGTGACCGTCCAGGTCACGCTCGTCGCCAAGCAGCAGGAGCAGTCGGTCAAGCAGGTGTCGGGCAAGGTCAAGGACACCGTCACCGGCGACGGCATCGAAGACGTCATCGTCGCGATGCTCGACTCGCAGGGGCACAACTGCAGCACCAATACGACCAGCACGGGCAACTACCGGTTCACCTCCTGCGCCGGCAAGCCGATCGCGGTCGGCGAGCTCCTCATCGGTGTCTCGCACCCCGACTACGAGAGGCCCGACCCCGAGACCAAGAAGGTCAACGGCAGTGCCGGCCAGTCCCTCACGGTCCAGTTCGGGCTGAAGTCGCTCAAGGCCGCCGCCACTCCGACCGCGAGCGCCTCGGCCCCCGCGGCGACCGAGGAGGCCGCGCCGAGCGAGGAGTCGTCTCCGGAGGCGACCATCGCCGCCGACAACGCGTCCAATGAGGACTCGGGCGGCGGCATGGGCTCGTGGCTCCTCATCATCGTGGGTGGCTTGCTCGTCGCTCTCGGTGTCGGCGCGATCGTGCTCCTCGTCGTGCGCCGCAAGCAGGACAGCGGTGACCCCGGCATCGACGACGACCAGCCGGTGCGGCCGGGCGGCCGCACACCGGTGCCTGGCGCCGCCGGCGTCTACCACCCGGCCAACGACGCCACTCGCGTGGCCGGCGCTGGTGCGGGTGCCGCACCGACCATGGTGGGCCGCCCGTCGATCTCCGACGCGCCGACGATGCTGCAGAGTCCGGTGCCGCCGGCCGACGAGTTCCCCGATCCGTACGGCGCACCGTTGCCGCCGCAGAGCCCGAGCTACAACGGCCAGGGCGGGTTCGCGCCCACGCGGGCCGGCGGTGGCTACGGGCCCGGTGGCGCGGGCGCGACGAGTGTGTATGGCGCGGCGTCCGGCCCGGCCAACGGCTACGGCGGCCCGCAGGCGGGCGGTCCGGGCGGGCCCGGTGGGCCCAACGGCGCGGGTGCATACGGCCGGCCCTCAGCTGGCGCCGGTGAGTACGGACGCCCCACGAGCGGCGGCGGCTACGGCGGGCCCAACGGTCCGACCAGCGGCAGCGGCTACGGCGGCCCCAACGGCGCGGCGGCCGGCGGTGAGTACGGGCGCCCGACCAGCGGTGGCGGTTACGGTCCCCCGGCTGGGCAGGGCGGCTACGAGCGCGGCGGCGCCAACGGCTACGGCGGCCCGGCCGCACCGGGCGGATACGGCAGCCCGGCGGCACCGGCCGGTCCGTACGCGGGTGGCGGCGGGCGCGGTGGCGACGACGGCTACGGCGGCGGCCGTGACTACCGCGAGCCTCAGGGCGGCGGCTACGGCGCCCCCGCCGGCGGCGGTGGCTACGGCGGCGGTGACCGCTACGACGAGCCCACCGGCCGCTGGGAGGGCAACGGTGGCGGCCCGAGCGGTGGCTACGGCCAGTCCCAGCCCCCGGCGTACGAGTCGGGCCCCTATGGCGGTGGCGGTGGCGGTGGCTACCGCGGCGAGCCCGAGCCCGACCGCGGTAGCGGCTACGGCCCCAGCGCCGGCAACGGTTACGACCAGGGCGGCTACGGCCCCGCAGACGGTGGCTACGGCCGGCCGGCCGGTGGTGGCGGAGGCTACGACCAGGGCGGTGGCTACGGCGGCGGCCAGCCCGGTGGCGCCTACGGCGGCAACGGCTACGACCAGCAGCAGTCCGGCTACGACCCGCGCGGCGGCTACGACCAGGTGCCGCAGCAGCGGGGCAGTGGAGGCGGAGGCTACGACCCGCGCGGCGGTGGCTACGACGACCAGGGCGGCTACTACGACGAGCAGGCCGGCCCGCGTGCCGGCCGGGGCGGGCCGCAGCAGCCGGCGGGCCGCGGCGAGCGCCGCTCGCTCGACTGGCTCGACGACTGACCGGACCAGCGACTAGCGAGGCTCGACAACGCCACGGCGGGCGACCACCCGGCCGGCCTTGAGCACGAGGTCGCGCACCGGGTGCGCGACCACCGCCTCCGCCGGCGTACGGGCGGGCACGACCACGAGATCGGCCGGTGCGCCGACCGCCAGCCCGTACGCGGGGATCCCGAGCACGCGCGCGCCGCCGTACGTGGCGGCGGTCAGCGCGATCTCGATGTCTTCGTCGCGGCGAAACATGCTCCGGTACGCCACGTGCATCGCCCGCTCCAGCATGTCGCCACTGCCGTACGGGCCCCACAGGTCGCGGATGCCGTCGTGTCCACAGGCGACGGTGACGCCCGCCGCGAGCAGCTTCTTGATCGGCGGCACCGGGAAGTCGTACACCGCCGCGGTCACCACGGACACGCCCGCCTCGGCCAGCCGGCCGGCGATCCGCTCCTGGGTGGGGGCGTCGGCCTGGCCCAGCGCGTACGCGTGGCTCACCGTCACCCGGCCGTCGAGCCCCGCTGCCCTGGTGCGCTCGGCGATCAGCTCCAGCTGCCAGATGCCGAGCGTGCCGCCGTCGTGCAGGTGGATGTCGATGCCCGCGCCGTACCGCTCGGCGAGCCCGAAGACGACGTCCAGGTGTCGCACGGGGTCGCGGTCGAAGCCGGCCGGGTCGAGCCCACCGATCGTGCCGACGCCAGCGGCGAGCGCCTGCTCCAGCACCGCCTCGGTGCCCGGGTTGGCGATGATCCCGTACTGCGGGAACGCCACCTGCTCGACCGTGATCCGCCCGGCGAGCCGCTCGGCCGCGGCGTGTACGGCCTCCACACCGGACAGTCCGAGCGCCGGATCGATGTCGGTGTGGCTGCGCACGTACGAGGTGCCGGCCGCGATCATGCGCTCCAGGAGGGCGGTGATGCGATCGACGTCCGGCACGCCCAGCTCACCGCGACGCCGGCGTTCGGTGGAGATGCGGTCGGCCAGCGCGTCGCCCGCCGTGTGTGGCACCCAGTCGCCGCCGAAGAGCGTCTTGTCGAGGTGGCAGTGCGCCTCCACGAGGCCGGGCAGGATCAGCCGCCCCGAGACGTCGACCACCTCCGCGCCGGGCGGCGGCGGCAGGTCCGGCTCGATGGCGGCGATCGCACCGTCACGTACCAGGATGTCGGCCGCGGCCGGGCTCCGCCATGGACGGCCGCCGCGCAGCACCACGTCGCTCATCACGACATCCTGCCGCACGGGGGCCTTCAAAACGGTGTCACGCGGCGGCGAAGACGCCCTTGTCCAGCACCGGTACGACGTCTGAGACGCCCACCTCGACGGCGATCGCCACGTCTTCGGCGAAGCCGGTCCCGGTGAGTTCGCGGCCGGACGCGCAGCCCCGGATCGCCACCGGTACGTCCGGCACGCCGGTCAGCGCGGACAGCGCCACCGCTGCCTCCACGGAGAGCCCGCCCGGCGCCTCGGCCAGCCCGTCGAGCACCGAGGCCGCGCCGAGCAGGTCCTCCACGCTGGGGCGGAGGTCACCGTCCGGCCACCGTTCACCGGCCGCCACGACGCCGATGGGGGCACGCGACGTGCCGTACCCATGGGAAAGGAGCCAGCGTGAGACGGCGGGTGCGTTGCGGACGCAGCCGGCGACGACCGGAAGGCCGGTGGCGCTCGCGGCGGAGGAGATGGCCGAGCCGTTCGGCGAAGGCAGCACCAGATCGGGAACGACCGGCGCGGACCTCAGCGTGGCCGGCGACAGCGACCAGGGGCGCTCCTGGCTCACCTTGCGCCGTCCGACCGCGGCGACCGCGCCGATCCGGCGGGCGAAGTCGTCGGCCTGCGCGCCCCAGGGAAATGGGTGGACCCGCATGCCGCGTCCCACGGCGACGTCGACCGACGTGGTGAACGACAGCACGTCGACGACCACCAGCACCGCGCACACACGACCCAGCTCGGACGCTCCGGCGAGACCCCAGTCGAAGCGGACCCCGGCGCCGGGCTGTGCGAATACCGGCTCAGCCACCGAAGAGGCGCGGCAGGGTCGCGGTGTGCGCCTCCCGCAGCTCGTCGAGCCCGATCGTGAACTGGTCGCGGACCTCGAGCTGGCCGCCGCTCTCGTCGGTCACGCCCAGCGCGGTCCACCGGACGCGGTGCTCGGTGCAGAGCCCGGTGAACGCCTTCTCGTGGCCGTGTGGCACCGACACCATGGCACGGCCGGCCGACTCGCTGAAGAGGAAGACGAACGGCATCGAGCCGCCGGTGAAATCCTCGGGCAGCTTGATCTGGGCACCGACCCCATGCCGCAGGCAGGCCTCGACCAGCACCTGCGCGAGGCCGCCGTCGGAGAGGTCGTGCGCCGCGGTGAGGTGGCCGACCCGGGCGGCCTCGGCGAGCAGGCCGGCGAGCGCCCGCTCACGGGCCAGATCGACCCGCGGGGGCACGCCGCCGAGGTGCTCGTGGGCGACCCACGCCCACTCGGAGCCGGAGAGCTCCACGCTCGTCTCGCCGAGCAGGAAGATGATGTCGCCCTCGGGGTTGGCCGGCTTGGGAAAGCCCATCGGCACCCGCTGCGTGACGTCGTCGAGCACGCCGAGCACGCCCACGACCGGGGTCGGGTGGATCGCCGCCGCACCGGTCTGGTTGTAGAAGCTCACGTTGCCACCGGTCACCGGGATGCCCAGCTCGGCACAGCCGTCGGCCAGGCCGCGCACCGCCTCGGCGAACTGCCACATCACCGCCGGATCTTCGGGTGAACCGAAGTTGAGGCAGTTGGTGACCGCGACCGGCTTGGCGCCGGTGACCGCGACGTTGCGGTACGACTCGGCGAGCGCCAGCTTCGCCCCGGTGTACGGGTCGAGCCGCGCGTATCGCCCGTTGCCGTCGACGGAGAGGGCAACGCCGAGGCCCGATCGCTCGTCGATGCGGATCACACCGGCGTCTTCCGGCTGGGCGAGCACGGTGTTGCCGAGCACGTACCGGTCGTACTGCTCGGTCACCCAGGTCTTGTCGCAGAGGTTGGGCGAGGCGACCATGCGCAGCACGGTCTCCCGCACCGCGTCCGGTGTGGACGGTCGGGGTAGCGTCTCGGCGCGGTCGGCCTGCAGCAGGATCAGGTCGGCGGGCTCGCGCATGGGCCGCGCGTACACCGGGCCGTCGTCGGCGAGCGAACCCGGCGGCACGTCGACGACCGTGTGCCCCTGCCAGGTGATCGTGACTCGGCCGGGCAGCCCGTCTGGACCGGGCGGGGTCACCTCGCCGATCGCGGTGGCGAGCACGCCCCACCGGGCGGCGGTCTTGAGCACGGCTTCGAGCTGGTCGGGCTCGACGATCAGCAGCATGCGCTCCTGCGACTCGCTGGCCAGGATCTCGTGCGGCGCCATCGACGGCTCGCGCAGCGGCACCTTGTCGAGCTCGACGGTCATGCCGGTGCCGGCCGCCGCGGCGGTCTCGGTGAGCGCGCAGGTCAGGCCGGCGCCGCCAAGATCCTGGATGCCGACCACGCGGCGGTCGTCGTAGAGCTCCAGGCACGCCTCGATCAGGAGCTTTTCCATGAACGGGTCGCCGACCTGCACGGACGGGCGGCGCTGCTCGCTCTCGCTGTCGAACGTCGCGCTGGCCAGCACCGACACGCCGCCGATGCCGTCGCGGCCGGTCTTGGCGCCCATCAGGACCACGATATTGCCCGGGCCGGCGGCGGCCTTGTTTTGCAGGCGGTCGACCGGCAGCACGCCCAGGCAGAGCGCGTTGACCAGCGGGTTGCCCTGGTAGCAGGGGTCGAAGACGACCTCGCCGCCGATGTTGGGCAGGCCGAGGCTGTTGCCGTAGCCCCCGATGCCGCCCACGACTCCGGGCAGCACGCGGGCGGTGTCCTCGTGGTCGGCGGCGCCGAAGCGCAGCGGGTCCATGACCGCGACCGGCCGCGCGCCCATCGCCAGGATGTCGCGGACGATGCCGCCGACGCCGGTGGCGGCACCCTGGTACGGCTCGACGTAGCTCGGGTGGTTGTGCGACTCGACCTTGAACGTCACCGCGAGGTCGTCGGTGATCTGGATGACGCCCGCGTTTTCCCCGATGCCGGCGAGCAGCTTGTCGCTGGGCGGCGCCTTCTCGCCGAACTGGCGCAGGTGCACCTTGCTCGACTTGTACGAGCAGTGCTCGCTCCACATGATCGAGTACATCGCGAGCTCGGACTGGGTGGGCCGGCGGCCGAGCACCTCGCGGATCCGCTCGTACTCGTCGTCGCGCAGGCCCAGCTCGGCGTACGGCTGGAGCTCCTCCGGGGTCGCGGCCGCGCGCTGGACGGTGTCCGGGCCACCGTCGAACTCGCCCACGACGACGTCGGCCACCTCGGGCTGGGTTGTCATGACGCTCCCTGGTCCGCCGGGGCGCCGGCGAGGAACTTCAGCATCGACGTGAAGAAGCCGAGGCCGTCGGTGGAGGGGCCGGTGAGGGCGTCGACCGCGTGCTCGGGGTGGGGCATGATGCCGACAACGTTGCCAGCGGCGTTGCTGATCGCGGCGATGTCGCGCTGGGCGCCGTTGGGGTTGCCGCCCACGTACCTCGCGACGATCTGCCCATTGGCCTCGAGCTCGTCGAGCGTGTGCTCGTCGGCGACGTAGCGACCCTCGCCGTGCTTGATCGGGATGACGACTTCCTGGCTGTCGGTGAACGCGTTGGTCCACACCGGCTGCACGGCCTCGATCCGCAGCCGCTGGTCGCGGGCGCGGAAGTGCATGTGCTGGTTGCGGATGAGCGCGCCGGGCAGGATGTGTGCCTCGCAGAGGATCTGGAAGCCGTTGCAGATGCCGAGCACCGGCAGCCCGTCGCGGACCGCCTCGGCGATCGTCTCCATGACCGGGGCGAAGCGGGCGATGGCGCCGCCGCGCAGGTAGTCACCGTAGGAGAAGCCGCCGGGCAGGACCACCGCGTCGACGCCGTGCAGGTCGGGATCGGCGTGCCACAGGCCCACGGCGTCGGCGCCGGCGAGCCGCACGGCCCGGGCCGCGTCGCCGTCGTCGAGCGAGCCGGGGAAGGTGACCACGCCAACCCGCGTGCTCATGCCGGCGCCTCAGCGGGCTCCGACTCCTGCGAGTCGCTCTCGGTCTCGACCGTGCCGTCTACGTGGAGCGCGAAGTCTTCGATCACCGGGTTGGCCAGCAGCTTGTCGGCGATCTCACGAGCCCGGTCGAGGTCGGGCTCGCCGGCGAACTCGATCTCGATGCGCCGGCCGATCCGCACGGAGGTGACGTCGTTGACGCCCAGCCGGGGCAGCGCGTTGGCAACCGCCTGGCCCTGCGGATCGAGGATCTCCGGCTTGAGCATGACGTCGACAACGACGCGAGCCACTGGACACTCCTGACTTGTGTACGCAGATTTTGCCGCTATCGGCCGCTGGGCCGGATGTGTCCCGTCCTCGCGAACGGAGACGAGCGCTGCCCAGCGTACCTGGTAGAAAGCGGCAGGCATGCACCGGCTGCCCTGCTCAGCCGGTCACCGCGCCGACCACGGTGATCACGCAGAGCACGGCGCAGACGCCGGCCGCGATGTACCGCACGAGTGACAGCCGTACATGGCGCAGCAACCACCGCCCCAGGAGCACCGCCAGCCCCGAGACCACCGCGAGCGCCGCCCAGGAGCCGACGAAGACCGGGACCGCCGGCTTGCCGCTGGCCACCAGACCAGCCGTGAGCAGCTGGGACAGATCACCCCACTCGGCGGTGAACAGCACGGCGAAGCTGGCGCCCGCCGCCCGCAGGCCGCTCCGAGCCGGGGCGACCTTCTCGGTGTACTCCCCGCTGGCTGCGCTCGCTTCGCTCGCTGGTCGCCCTGGGCGGCCGGCGCGCTCCGCCCTCGTCGCTTCGCTCCTCGGGTCGGAGCTTGCCTGCCCCAGGGCTATCTCCTGTTCCTTCTCGTCGCCCTCGGCGCGCCGGGCACCGCGGAGAAGGAGCACCGCGCCGACAGCGAAGAGCGCGGCGGCGACCAGCGCGACCGGCCGCTGCGGCAGCTGGGAGAGCAGGTGGCCGGCGCCGACGGCCACGAGGCACTGCACCCCGAACGCCGCGATCACGCCGAGCCACACCGGCAGCGCCGGGTATCGGGTGCTGAGCACGAGGGTGGCGACGAACGTCTTGTCCGGCAGCTCCACCGGCAGGATCAGCACGAACGCGGTGAGCGCGACGAGCACAAGTTCCATGGGGATCCTTCCCGGCCGGGCCGGGAGACGGGGCGCCCCTCGACCCGGCCCGCGCGGGCCTGGGTCGAAGGTCTCGCCCACCGCGATGACCGCGGTCCGCGTGGCCGGGCGCTGGGGCGCCAGTGTGTCGACCGCGCGATTGGGGGCTACTCCCCTTCGCTGAGCAGCGACTATACCCGTCCCAAGGGTGACGATATGACCGCACTGCTATTTGTAGACGATCATCGATGCTCCCTAGCGTGTGGCAAACCCCTCACGAAGGAGAGTTCCCATGCGCATCCGCCTCGCCGCCGCGGCGATCGCCGCAACGGTCACCGGCGCGCTCGTCGTGCCCGGCACCGCGGTCGCCGGCGACCCCACGCCCCTGATCATCGGCGGCAGCACCGTCTCCTCCGCCCCGTGGGCCGCGGCTGTGTTCGCCAACGGCTCGTTCACCTGCTCCGGTTCGATCATCGCCGCTAACTGGGTGCTGACCGCCCGGCACTGCATCAACGGCACGATGTCGGTGCGGGTCGGCAGCGTCAACCGCACCTCCGGCGGCGTGACCCGCAGCGTGTCCGCCACCTACACGCAGAACGACTTCGCCCTGATGCGGCTCAGCAGCGCGGTGAGCACGACGTACGTGTCGCTGGCAAGCAGCAACCCGCCGGTCGGCTCGACCAACTCGATCTACGGCTGGGGCATGACCTGCTACAGCGGCTGCGGCGCCTCGACCGTGCTGAAGACCGCGAACGTGCAGGTGACGACCAACAACGCCACCGACGCGTACGGCGGCCAGGCGATCCGCACCACCCGCATCAACGGGAACGCGTGGCGCGGCGACTCCGGCGGCCCGCAGTTCTACAACGGCCAGCAGGTCGGCGTCGCCTCGACCGCGAACGGCACGACCATCCAGAACTACGGCAGCGTCGCGTTCAACCGGAGCTGGATCCGCTCGGTGTCTGGTGTGTGACGGTTACGACCCCCAACCTGCGCGGCGCGGACGCTTGTCCGCGCCGCGCGGTTTTGCGGTACGCGGGTGCTTCGGTCGATTGTCAGCACGGCGATGCCCGGAAAGTCCTACTTTCTCGGTGTGCTCGTCGTCACGACGGACGCTCTACCCGGCTACCACGTACACGCGGTGCTGGGTGAGGTCGTCATCTCCCTGGCCCGCACCCGCAACGCGTTCGCCGAGGGTGTGAAGTCCCTCCGCGGCGGCGCGTACGACCCGAGGGCACCGCAACACCTGCTGCGCTGGCGCACCGAGGCCGTGGCCGAGCTGGGCCGAGCCGCCCGCAAGCGCGGCGCGAACGCCGTGCTCGGCATGCGCTTCGACCACCGCGACACCGGCACCCTGTGGGTGGAGCTGTGCGCCTACGGCACGGCCGTCGTGGTGACGAAGGCCGTCACTTGAACAGTGGAGGATGTCACTGCCTTGAGCCACCCGGCGACCGCCGGCCGTATGAGGTGCCGGTGGGCCGCACGGCCCCCTACCAGGTGGGCCGTGTCACGCCGCTGGGTCGGGGAGGTTGCTCCCCGACCCAGCGCGCACCGGCACGGGGGCACCCGAACTGGTCCTAGCCAGGGGTGAGGTCGTCTGAGGTCAGGAGTGACCTGATGCCCAGGTCGGCCGCGACCCCGCCGTCGCAGTCGGCGACCACCGCGGCGCATCCCACCGCTACCGCCCCCAGCGTCCGCGCGACCTCGTACAACGCTCTGACCTGGGCTCCCGTCGTCACCCAGTCGTCGACCACCAGCACGCGGTCGGCGGGGCCGATCAGGCGGCTGCGGACGCCCAGGCTCAAGCTCCGTCCGCGGTAGTCCAGAGGAGCCCGGGCCCAGGTCATCGGCTCGGCGATCTGGCGGTCGGCGCCTTCTTTGTGGCCGGCCACGAATCCCACACCGAGCGCCGTCGCCGCCAGCGGACCCAGCAGGTATCCAGTCACCTCCGGTGAGACCACGACCGTCGGACGCGACGACCGGTACAAGCCGGCCAACGCTGGGCCGAGCTCGGAGATGATCTCGGGGTCGCGCCACCAGCCGGACATGTCGCTGACCAGGTGGGTGCTCTCCGGGCCGGGATCGATCCACCTGAATGCGTGGACCAAGCGTTTCCTGAGGTCATCCACACGAACCATCTTCCGCCCTTGGACAACCGACCTACATACCCTCGTTCGATCGGCTGAACGTTTCACCACAAAGGCGTACTAAAGCCGTAGATCACTTTGACATCGGAAGTGGCGGTCTGGCTACGGTCCGCCGGTGACCGGAAAGCATCACCGCAGGTCCCAGGGGAGTCGGATCAGCGCCGTGGCCTCGGCGGCCGTGGTTGGCGCGCTGCTCGTCGGGGGCGGGGTGGGCGCGGTCCAGTTGGTCGGCGCGCGGACGCCAGAGGCGGTAGAGATCACCGCGGCCCCCACGACGAGCACACCGACCGCCACAGCGACTCCAACGCCGTCCAAGACACCGCAGCGGGCGTCGCGGGGCAAAGCCCGCGCGGCGGAGCCCACCCAGACGACACCCAAAGCCACCCCCAGCCCGAAGACCACAAAGACCGAGACCGAGACCGTGACCGACACCGGTACCTGTGGCGCCTCGTTCTACGACGAGCCGCAGGGGACCGCGAACGGTGAGACGTTCGACCCCGAGGCACTTACCGCCGCCCACAAGACCTGGGCCTTCAACACGCGGGTGCGGGTGACCAACCCGGACAACGGCAAATCGGTCATCGTGCGGATCAACGACCGTGGCCCGTACATCGACGGGCGTTGCATCGACCTGTCGCGGGCGGCCTTCCGCGCGATCGCCTCGCTCGACCAGGGCCACATCGACGTGCGGTACGAAATCCTGAAATGACCGGGTGAAAGGCAACCTTCGGCCAAGCCGATCGCGAACTTTGCACCAGGCGGTCAAAACCCCATCGGACGAGGGGTCAACTTCGTTCAGTCGCGCCCGCCGATCAGGCATGCTGTTCGGCGTACCCATGCGTTTGCTGCCACCGGGCCGCCGCCCGATGAGCTCTGGTTCCCGCGCCGGTCTCGGCGCGGCCCTTGTGCTGCTCGCGCTCGTGTCCGCGATCGAGCTCGCGGACGGCTCCGAGGCGCGCTACATCGGCCTGATCGTGGCGGCGCCGTTCCTGGCGGCGGCGTTCGCGTCGTGGCGGGTGGTGCTGGGGGTCGGCGTGCTGGCCACCGTGGTCGGTGGGGCCTTCGCCCTGGCCGGGCAGGAAAACCGGCTGGCCAATGCGACCATCGTCGTGGGTATCGGCCTGGCGACCGCCATCGCGGCCGCGGTCGCCGTCATCCGTGAACGGCAGGCCGAGCGCATCGCCGAGCTCTCCCGGCTGGCCTCGGTTGCCCAGCAGGCCGTGCTGCGGCCGCTCGGGCCCCAGGTGGGAACGCTCGCGGTCGCGGGCCGCTACATCTCGGCGACGGCGGCCGCCGACATCGGGGGTGACCTCTACGAGGCGCTCGACACGCCCTACGGCGTGCGCATGATCATCGGGGACGTGCGGGGCAAGGGCCTCGACGCGGTACGCCTGGCCAGCATCGTGCTCGGCTCCTACCGCCACGTGGCGTACGAGCGGGCCGACCTGCGCGCGATCGTCGCCGACCTGGACCGGGCGGTGGCCCGGAGCGTCGGCGACGAAGACTTCGTGACGGCCGCACTGGTGGAGGAGCGGGGCGGCACGCTCACGATCGTCAACTGCGGCCACCCGGCCCCGCTGCTGCTGCGGCGCGGCGAGGTGATCCCGCTGGAGCCGCCGGCGCCGGCGCCGCCGCTGGGCTTCATGCCGGTGGTACGCCCGCGGGTGGAGCGCCTCGAGCCGGGCGACCGGCTGCTGCTCTTCACCGACGGGCTGGGCGAGGCGCGGCGGGAGGGCGAGTTCTTCCCCACCGCCGACCGCGCCTGGCGGCTGCTCGGCCACGGCACGGTCGGAGACGGGCTGGCCTCGCTGGAGACCGCCCTGGTCGAGTGGGTGCACGGCCGCCTCGACGACGACATCGCGCTGGTGCTGATGGAGTACGCGGGCGCCCGCCCCGTCACCGCCGCCGCGGTCCCGAGCTGGGAAGTAGGAGCGCCGGAAAGCTAACCGCGGGCGCGGTGGCGGCCCACGTACCGGCGCAACAGGTTCAGGCTCAGAAACCTCGTGATCATGGCGGCCTCCCCGGGTGTCGTCCGCCTTCAGGTGGCGGGTATCCGACCCAACGAGGGCCATCGACCGGCGTGACGAGAGTGTCGGCGTGCCGACTTGCCTGCCGGACCAATCAGCACTAAGGGGGACAAAACCTCGCCCCTGTGGCGACGGTCACTTTAGCCGTCTCCTTGTCGACCCTTACTGGCCGGTAATAAAATCGAACCTACTGACCGGTAACCACTGCCCGGGAGCGGGGGCCAACGAGCATGACGCACTACAAGAGCAACGTCCGTGATCTCGAGTTCAACCTCTTCGAGGTCTTCGGCGCCGAGAGCGACGCGTTCGGCAAAGCGCCGTACTCGGACATCGACGCGGACACGGCCCGCAGCATCCTCGGCGAGATGGACCGGCTGGCCCGCGAAGACCTCGCGGCCGGCTTCTCCGCCGGTGACCGCACGCCGCCCGTCTTCGACCCGGCAACGCACTCCGTCGCGATGCCGGAGGAGTTCCGCAAGTCGTTCGACGCGTTCATGAAGGCCGAGTTCTGGCGGCTCGACCTGCCCGAGGTGATCGGTGGGACGCCGGCACCGCGGGTGTTCTGGTGGGCGCTCGCCGACCTCGTGCTGGGCTCCAACGCGCCGGTCTGGATGTACGCGTCCGGCCCCTCCTTCGCCACCACCCTCCACCGCGAGGGCACGCCCGAGCAGAAGGAGTGGGCGAAGCTCTTCGTGGAGAAGCGCTGGGCGTCGACCATGGTGCTCACCGAGCCCGACGCCGGCTCCGACGTGGGCGCCGGTCGCACGCGGGCGATCCCGCAGCCGGACGGCAGCTGGCACATCGAGGGCGTGAAGCGGTTCATCACGAGCGGCGAGCACGACCTGACGGACAACATCATCCACTACGTGCTGGCCCGCCCGGTCGGCGTGGAAGGCGTTGGCGGCGCGGGCACCAAGGGCCTGTCGCTCTTCGTCGTGCCGAAGTTCCACTTCGACCCCAAGACCGGCGAGCTGGGCGAGCGCAACGGCGTCTTCGCCACCAACGTCGAGCACAAGATGGGCCTCAAGGTCTCGACGACCTGCGAGCTGACCTTCGGCGAGCACGGCGTCCCGGCCAAGGGGTGGCTCCTCGGCGACGTGCACGAGGGCATCCGGCAGATGTTCCTCATCATCGAGTACGCCCGGATGATGGTCGGCACCAAGGCGATCGCCACCCTGTCGACCGGCTACCTCAACGCGCTGGAGTACGCCAAGGAGCGCGTCCAGGGCGCCGACCTGCTCCAGATGACCGACAAGACCGCGCCCCGCGTGACGATCACGCATCACCCGGACGTGCGGCGGTCGCTGATGCTGCAGAAGTCGTACGCCGAGGGGCTGCGCGCGCTGGTCATGTACACCGCGACGTGGCAGGACCGGATCAACGTGGCCGAGGCGGCCGGCGACGAGCGGGCCGCCAAGATCGCCAAGAAGATCAACGACCTGCTGCTCCCGCTGGTGAAGGGCGTGGGCTCCGAGCGGGCCTACGAGCTGCTCGGACACGAGGCGCTGCAGACCTTCGGCGGCTCCGGCTACCTGCAGGACTACCCCCTGGAGCAGTACGTCCGCGACTCGAAGATCGACACCCTGTACGAGGGCACGACCGCCATCCAGAGCCTCGACCTCTTCTTCCGCAAGGTGGTCCGCGACGGCGGCAAGGCGCTGCTGACGGTGGCCGGCGAGATCCAGGCGTTCCTGGAGAGCGAGGGCGGCAACGGCCAGCTCAAGGAGGAGCGGCTGGCGCTGGGCAAGGCGCTGGCCGAGGTGCAGACCATCCTCGGCACGATGACCGGTTGGCTCGGCGAGGCGCAGGGCGGCGAGCCGCGCGCCCTGTACAAGGTGGGTCTCAACTCGCGCCGCCTGCTGCTTGCCCTCGGCGACCTGATCATCGCCTGGCTGCTCCAGCGCCAGGCCGAGGTGGCGCTGCGCGCGCTGTCCGGCGAGCCGAGCGCCGCCGACAAGTCGTTCTACGAGGGCAAGGTCGCGGCGGCCCGGTTCTTTGCGCACGAGGTGCTGCCCCGCATCGGCGCCGACCGCCGGATCATCGAGTCCACCAACCTCGAACTGATGGACCTGGCCGAGGAAGCTTTCTAGACCTTCCCCGACCCGCCTCCGTTGTTGATCAGGGACTTGATGGGGTGACACGCCGCCGGACACGCCATCCAAATCCCTGATCAACGGCAAGGGGGGCGCGCAGCGCCCCGCCCGGGACCAACAGCGGATGGGTGAGGCCGCGGGAGCAACGGTCTGGACCACAACGGACATCGCGGTAGCTCAAATCTCTATTTTGGTTGGTTTCTGACCTTCGCGGCCAATCGGACGCTGTAATGGGCGGATGGGCATCAGCGGCGGGATCTTCCTGATCGCGCTGGGCGCCATGCTGGCGTTCGCGATCCGTTTGGATCCATGGTGGATCGACATCGACACGGTCGGCATCGTGCTAATCCTCGCCGGCGTAGCCGTGATCCTCGTGACCCTCTGGTACTGGCAGGACCGGCGGCGCCGCGTCGTCAGGTCGTGGGTCGAGGAAAATCGGCTTTCCCACCAGACCGGTGACGGTGGCTCGCAGCCGCCTATCCCACCGGACGCGCCACCGCCACCATCCCCGTCGGGCTAGCCCGGGGCTAGCCCCGAGCCGTATGTGTATGGGCGAGCGGCGCCTTGCCCGGCTCGATGTCGGCCCACGCGCCCTCGAAGCGGTGCACCGCCAGGCCGCTCGTGCGCAGGCCGTCGGAGTCGCGCATGGCGACCGGGTCGAGCACGCCGGACAGGTCGGAGATCGTCGGGTTGTGCCCGATGACCAGCACGGTGGCCGCACCGCTAGCCGCGTCTCGGATGAGTTCGAGCAGGTCGCGCGCGGTCCCTCCGTACACCATGGGCTCGTAACGGACCTCGGGACCGAAACCGCCCAGTGCCAGGGCGACCCCGTGCCAGGTCTGGCGGGTTCTCTTCGCCGGCGAGCAGATGACCTCGGCCGGGAGCAAGTCACGGTGGTTGAGCCAGGCGCCCACCGCGGCGGCGTCGGCGTGCCCACGTGCGGTGAGTGGTCGGTCGATGTCGGCGGTGCCCGCGGGGCGCTCGGCCTTGGCGTGGCGCAACAGCACGAGGGTGCGTTCCGTCATGTGTCACAGCTTGCCTGATTGAGGGACGAAACACCTGGGTAAGCAACCCTTATGGGTATCGGTGGAAGCATTTTCCTCATCGCCTTGGGCGCGATCCTCGCGTTCGCGGTCGAGGCCAACCTCGGTTGGCTCGACATCAACATCGTTGGTTGGGTGCTCATGATCGCCGGTTTCGCGGGTCTGGTGCTCACCATGTGGTTCTGGCAGAGCCGCCGTCGCACCACTGTCGTGCAGCCGAGCGAGCGTGTGGTGCCGGTGCAGACCGAGCGGATCGAGGAGCGCCACGAGGTGCGCCGCCCGGGCGGCCGGCTCTACGAGTAGAGCGCGAAGTAGATCGCGATGTGGTGGCACAGCGCGGCCACCAGCGTGCAGGCATGAAAGAACTCGTGGTGGCCGAAGACCGTCGGCCACGGGTTGGGGCGGCGTAGCGCGTAGAACACGGCACCGACCGTGTACGCCACGCCGCCCGCGATCATCAGTACCAGCGCGGCAGCACCGCCGCGCCGCCCGATGTCGGGCAGCACCGCGACCGCGACCCAGCCCAGCCCGATGTACAGCGGCGCGGACGCCCAGCGCGGCGCATGCGGCCAGACCAGCTTGAGTGCCACGCCGCCCACGGCGCCGATCCACACGATCGCGAGCAGGATCGTGGCGAGCTTTTGCGAGAGCAGGAGCACGCAGAACGGTGTGTACGTGCCGGCGATGAAGATGAAGATCATGGAGTGGTCGAGGCGCCGCATGATCTGGAATCCGCGCGGTGACCACACGCGGCGGTGGTAAAGCGCGCTCGTGCCGAAGAGCCCGCACACCGTGAGGCTGTAGATCACGCAGCTCACCAGCGGCGCGATGCCGGGGCGCGTGGCGGCGAGCGAGCTGAGCACGATGCCGCAGACCACGGCCACGAAGAACGCGTACGCATGGAGCCAACCGCGCATCCGCGGCTTGCCCACGTCGACCGGGCGAAGCCGGACCGGTGCGTCAGTCGTCACGGCATCCAGGTTACGACACCGTAGGTTACTTACAAGTAGACCTGAGACATCGGGCACGATGACGTCATGCACACCCGCCGTGCCGGAGCCGCCGGCCTACTGATCGAATGCGCGGACGGCGCCGAGGTGGAGGCGTGGCGGGCCGAGCTGTGGCGCCGCCGCGAGCAGGGCGAGCTGGCCGCCGTCGAGATCGTCCCGGGCGCGCGCACCGTCCTCCTCGACGGCCTGACACACCCGGAAGAGACAGCCGGCCTGATCGCGGGCTGGGCGCCGCCGCCGGCCGCCAGCACCGCGCCGGGCCCGCTCGTCACAATCCCCGTCTGGTACGAGGGGGAAGACCTCGCCGCGGTAGCAGCGGAGTGGGACGTGCCAGTCGCGGAGGCGGTCGACCGCATCGCCGGCACGGAGCTGCGGGTGGCGTTCTGCGGCTTCGCGCCCGGGTTCGCCTACCTGAGCGGGCTGCCCTGGCCGGTCTCGCGCCTCGACACACCGCGCCCGCGCGTGCCCGCCGGATCGGTGGCGCTCGCCGGTGAGTACGCGGGCATCTACCCCACCGCCTCGCCGGGCGGGTGGCGGCTTGTCGGTCACACCGACGCGAAGCTCTTCAACGTGGAGCGCGACCCGCCGGCCCTGCTGGCGCCGGGCATGCGCGTCCGGCTGGTCCCGGCATGATCGAGGTGCTGCGGGCCGGTCCGCTCACGACCGTGCAGGACCTGGGCCGCCCGGGATACGCCCACCTTGGTGTGCCGCGCGCGGGCGCGCTGGACGGGCCGGCGCTGCGGCTGGCCAACCGCCTCGTCGGCAACTCACCCGATGCGGCGGGGCTGGAGGTGACGGCGGGCGGGTGTTCGCTGCGGCTGTCAACGGCGGGGACGGTGGCGCTGACCGGCGCCTGCGCGCCGCTCTCGGTGGCCGGGCGGCCGGCCGGCTTCGGGCTGCCCGTGCCGGTGCCCGCCGGTGCGGTGGTCACGGTCGGGCGGGCGGTGCACGGCGTGCGCTCCTACCTGGCCATCGGGGGTGGCGTCGAGGTTGCTCCGGTGCTCGGGAGCCGGTCGACGGACACGCTCTCCGGGCTGGGGCCACGGCCACTCCGCGACGGCGACTCGCTGCCGCTCGGGCGGTCCGCCGAGCCGTCCAGTGTGGACTTCGTGCCGTGGCGGCCACCGCCAGCGGCGCTCGCGCTCCGCATCGCACTGGGGCCGCGGGCAGACTGGTTCACCGACGAGGCCGTGGCGGCGCTGCTCGGCACGGCGTACACGGTGAGTCCGGTCAGCAACCGGGTCGGCGCGCGACTGTCCGGCGCCGCCCTGCCCCGCGCGGTGGCCGGTGAGCTGCCGAGCGAGGGCATCGTGCTCGGCGCGGTGCAGGTGCCGGCGAGCGGGCAACCGCTGATCTTCCTGGCCGACCACCCCACCACCGGCGGATACCCGGTCATCGGGGTGGTCGACGACGTAACGCCGCTCGCGCAGGCCGTGCCCGGTACTACCGTGACCTTCCATGGACCTCAACGCTGACCTGGGTGAGGGTTTCGGCGCCTGGCGCCTGGGCGACGACGACGCACTGCTCGACGTGGTCACCTCGGCAAACGTGGCGTGCGGCTTCCATGCCGGCGACGCGGGCACGATGCGGCGCGTGTGTGCGGGTGCGGCCGAGAAGGGCGTCGCGGTGGGCGCGCAGGTCGGCTACCGCGACCTGGCCGGCTTCGGGCGGCGGCGGATCGAGTACGCCTTCGACGACCTGCGTGACGACGTGCTCTACCAGATCGGGGCGCTCGACGGCTTCTGCCGGGTGGCGGGCACGCGCGTGCGATACGTGAAGCCGCACGGCGCGCTCTACAACACGGCGGCCGCCGACGAGGCGCAGGCGGCGGCGGTGGTGGCCGCGGTCGTCGACTACGACAGCTCGCTGCCGGTGCTGTGCCCGCCCGGCTCGGTGCTCGCCCAGCTCGCGACGGGTGCCGGGCTGCGGGCGGTGGCCGAGGGCTTCGCCGACCGGGGATACCAGGCGAGCGGCGCGCTGGTGCCGCGCTCGTCATCCGGCGCGCTCGTCGAGTCGCCGGACGAGGTGGCCGCGCGGGCGGTGCGGATGGCGGTGGAGTCGACGGTACGCACGGTCGACGGCGTGGAGCTGCGGCTGCCGGTGGAGTCGATCTGCGTACACGGCGACACGCCGGGCGCGGTGGCGCTCGCGCGTGGGGTGCGTTCCTCTTTGGAAGGGGCCGGTGTCGCCCTAGGCGCCTTCGTCCATCCCTCTGAGGACGAGCGGTAGGCGTGCGGCGCCTTCGGGAGTGACGTTGACCGGCACGCCCCAGTCCTGGCGGGTGAGGTGGCAGGCGGCGTGCTCGGCCTCGGCGTCGCAGGTCGCTGCCTGCGCCACCACTTGCAGCACGCCGCCCTTTACGGCGGGGTTGAGCACGAGCCGGCGGGAGAGCTCGGTGGTCGTGCCGGCGCCGTCGAGCAGCAGCTCGGGCGGCGACGCCGACACCTCCAGCCGCGTCGACGGGCCAAACGACTCGTCGAGCTTCTGCCCGGGCGCCGGCGTGAAGACGACGTCGAGCGTCACCTCGCCGGGGGTGAGGTCGGTGGCTGGGCGTTCGGTGCGGTGGCGGGCACCGGCCACGGTCGCCGCCCGCGGGATCGCGCCGGGCGCCAGCCGCACGATCCGGTGGGCTCCCGACTCGACCACGAGCACGCCACCGTCTCCCGCCAGCACCACATCGCTCGGCTCGGCGAGATCACTGGCCACTGTGGACACCGTGTCGGTGGTGGGGTCGTAGCGGCGTACCGCGCCGTTGTACGTGTCGGCCACCAGCACCGACCCGTCCGGCAGCCCGCATACGCCGAGCGGGTGCTGCATCAGCGCCTGGCTCGCCGGCCCGTCCATGTGGCCGAAGTCGAAGAGTCCCTGCCCGACCGCTGTGTGCAGCACGCCGTCGCGGACATAGCGGAGGGCCGAGGTCTCGCTGTCGGCCAGCCACAGCGTCGCGCCCTGCTTGGAGAGCCCCGAGGGCTGCGCGAGCCACACGTCCGGGATCGGGCCGTCGCGGAGCGCCTCGACGGTGGTGCCCGCGTACACGCCGGTGGTGCGCTTCACCGGGTCGAACCACCACAGCTGGTGGATGCCGGCCATCGCGACGATCACGCGGTCGTCGTACCAGGCGACATCCCACGGCGAGGAGAGGTCGGCGGCCAGCGCGTCGTGCGCGTGGTCGTCCACAGTAGACCGCCAAGGGTGCCCGGTGCCGGCGATCGTGGTGACCTCGCCGGTGTCCAGCCGCAGGCCGCGGAGCAGGTGGTTGACGGTGTCGGCGACCACGGCGTCGTAACCGGCGATGCCGGCCTCGTGCTCGGGGAGAAGGCAGATGCCCTGTGGCTCCGAGAAGGCCGCCGCGCCGGGCCCGCCGTCGGCCCGCCCCCGCTGCCCCGAACCGATCCGCCGCACGACCGTCTCACCGTCGGGCGCGAGCTCCACCAGCGAGTGGTGCGCCGAGTCGGAGACGAGCAGGTTGCCGCTGGGCAGCACGAGCGCTTTGCCGGGAAAGCGCAGGGTGGTGGCCGGGTCGGCCAGCGGCACGTACGGCCCGTCGCCCCGGTGAAGCGTGCCCTTGGCCTCGTGGGTGGCGACGAGCTCGTCGATCAGGCGGCTCAGCCCCTCGGCGTGCCCCTCGCCGGCCATCGAGGCGACGACGTACCCCTCGGGGTCGACGACGGAGAGGGTGGGCCAGGCTTTGGCCGCGTACTGCTGCCAGGTCTCCAGCTCCGGATCGTCGAGGACGGGGTGGGCCACGCCGTACCGCTCGACGGCGGCCGCGAGCGCGTCAGCGTCTCGCTCGTGCTCGAACTTCGGCGAGTGCACGCCGATGACCACGAGTACGTCGCCGTACTTCTCTTCGAGCGGGCGCAGCTCGTCGAGGACGTGCAGGCAGTTGACGCAGCAGAACGTCCAGAAGTCGAGCAGCACGATCTTGCCGCGCAGGTCGGCGAGCTTGAGCTGCCTTCCTCCGGTGTTGAGCCAGCCCCGCCCGCGCAGCTCGGGTGCTCTCACGCGGGCGTGCCGGCCGGCCGGCTTCGCCCCGTCAGCCACTGGCCGCCGGCTTGAGGCAGAGCACCTCGTCCTTGCCGCCGTCGCCGGCGAGCACGATGTGCGGCTGGCTCTTGTCGGCGCACTTGTCGGCGCTGTCCTCCTTGGACACCACGGTGAACGCGTTTGCCTCGTCGCACTGCGCCGCGACCGCGCCGGTGGTGCCGGACTGCTTGACGCAGGAGCCGACATCCGGGCTGAAGGCGCCGTCCGAGCCGCGCAGCGTGAGTAGCCACACGAAGCCGAGCGGGACGATCACCAGCAGGGCCGCGGCGACCACGACGAGCACGAAGACGCGCAGGTTGCGCTCCTTCGGAGGTGTTGCGACCCCTTCGGGCTTGGCGGGCGCTTCGGATGCTGCGGTCCGGTCGGGCTGGAACGCGTTGAAGCGGTCCTGCTCGCCGTCTGGCGGCCCACCCCAGCCGCCGCCTTGGGGCGCACCCGGCGGGTAGCCCGCGGCGGGGAAGGTCGCCGTGCCCTGGGGCGGCCCGAACCCACCAGGCGGGCCGGGCGGCTCCTGCGGGCGGTAACCACCGTGTGGCTGCTCGAACCCTCCAGGTGGCCCCTGATGCGGCGCCCCGTGCGGCCCTTGGCGCGGGTCGAAGCCCCCGGGCGGCCCGAAGCCCCCGGGCGGCCCGAAGCCCCCGGGCGGCCCGAAGCCCTCGGGCGGGCCGGGCGGCCCTTGGCGCGGGTCGAAGCCCCCGGGCGGGCCCTGGTGCGGGTCGAATCCGCCGGGCGGGCCTTGCGGCTGCGGCGGCGGGAAGCCACCGGGCGGCGGTGGGTATGTCGAGGGCGGGTATGTCGCGGGGCCAGGCGGTGCGCCGAAGCCCTGCGGTGGCTGGTGGGGACCCATCGGACCGGCTGGACTGCCCGGAGGCGGACCCACCGGACTACCAATGCCGACCGGGCTACCCGGCGCCACGGGGCTGCCGGGTAGCCCGGTCGGACTACCCGGCCCGACCGGGCTGCCAGGTGGGACGTCACCGTACGGAGAGCCGGAGAAGACGCCGGTGGGCTCGGAGTACGGCGCGACCGGCGAGCCAGGCGGCCCAGGCGGAGCGCTGGACGGCGGCGGGGCCACGCGGGCGCTGGCCGTGACGCTGCCCTGGCGAGGTGCGGGTGGCGGCGGTGGCGGAGGCGCATCGTCCGGATCGACGGGCGCCGGCCGGCCGTACACGCGCGGCTGCGGCGTAGACACCTGCGGCGGCACCGGCTGCTCGCCAGGCGGCGTGATGCGGCTGGCGACGGGCACCGAGGCACTCGCCGACACCGGCTTGGGCTCGGCACCGGGCGCGCGCGGCTGCGGCACCGGCGGCGGTGCGTCAGGATGCGGCTGGCCGAACTCGTGGCCGTTGGAGCCGAACGGGCCAGCACCCGGCACCGACGCGGCGCCACTGGGCCGGGGCACCGAGGCGCGCGCGGGTGGCGCGTCTTCCTCCACGCCGAACAGCCCACGGCCACTACTCGGCTCGTCGGGCGGCGGGGTGCCGAGGTTGGCGCCCGGGACCCGCACCTCCTGGCCCTCGAACGGCCGCGGTAGCGGGGTGTCTTCCCGCTCCGGCTGGCGATGACCGGCGCCGAAGCGTGGCTGGTCGTAGCCCCCAGCCTCGGCACGCGCCGGCTCGTAACCGCCACGCTCGGCGGCCGCAGGCTCGTAGCCGCCACCTTCGCCGCGCGCTGGCTCGTAGCCGCCGCCGATTTGCCGGCCGGACTCGAAGCCGCCGCCGTCCTGCCGGCTTGGATCGAAGGCGCCATCGTCTTGCCGGCCCGGGTCGAAGCCGCCGCCGTCCTGGCGGCCCGGGCCGAAGCCGCCGAGGTCTTGGCGGCCGGCGTCGTAGCCGCCATCGTCTTGCCGGCCGGATTCGTAGCCACCGGCCTCGTAGCGTCCGGGCTCGAAGCCGCCCTGCTCCGGACCGCCGGGCTCGAAGCCACCCGGCTCGCGCCGGCCAGGCTCGAAGCCGCCGTCGTCGTGGCGACCAGGGCCGAAGCCCCCCGCGTCGCGGCCGCCAGGCTCGAAGGCGGCGGGCTCGCGGCGCCCGGGATCGAAGGCGCCAGCGTCGTGACGGCTGCTTTCGAAGCCACCTGCGTCGTGGCGGCCGGGCTCGAAACCACCCGGCCCTGGCTGCCCGGGCTCGAACCCTCCAGGCTCGCGATGGCCAGGCCCGAAGCCGCCGTCTTGCCGGCCGGGGTCGTAGCCACCGGCGTCGTACCGCCCGGGCTCGAAGCCGCTCGGCTCCGGACGGCCAGTCTCAAAACCGCCCGGCTCGCGACCGCCCGGCTCGAAAACGCCGACGTCGTGACGGGTGGGCTCGAAGCCACCCGGCTCCTGGCGGCCAGGGTCGAAGCCGCCTGCGCCCGGGCGGCCGGATTCGTATCCGCCTGCGTCGTGGCGGGTGGGCTCGAAACCACCCGGCTCCTGCCGGCCGGGCTCGAAGCCAGCGGCCTCATGGCGGGTGGGGTCGAAGCCAGCGGCCTCGTGGCGGGTGGGGTCGAAGCCACCGGGGTCCTGGCGGCCGGCTTCGAAGGCGGCGGGCTCGGGGCGACCGGGCTCGAAGCCGCCGGGCCGGAAGCCGCCCGGGTCGCGGCCGCCGAAGTCGATGCCGCCCTGGGGGAAGCCACCGCCACCGCCGGCGCTCGGGCCGAACGGGTCGCGCTCGAAGCCGCCTGGGTCGGCACGGGTGAGGTCGGCCGGGCCGTCGTCGAAGGACCGCTCCCCCCGGTCGGGCTCGGCTGGGCCGCCGTCGGGGTGGCCCAGGGCCTCGTAGCGGCTCGGGGGCTCGGCGCGCCCGGGGCGACCGGAGTCGAAGGCGTCTGGCCACGCGGCACCGAAGCCGCTGCTGTCGCGGGGGCCCGGGCCGGGCTCGAAGCCGTCACCGTCGTGCTGGCCTGGTGCGGCGCCGAACCCCTCCGCACCCTCGCGGTCGGCCTGGCCGAAGCCCTCATGGCTCGCCGAACCGAAGCCCTCGCGGCTGGCTGCGCCGAAGCCCTCGCGGCCGCCTTGGCCGTAGACCCCGCCGCCTGCGGGGCCGAAGCCCTCCTGGCCGCCTGCGGGACCAAAACCTTCGCGGGGAGGAGCGCCGGCCGCGCCGAACGCCTCTTCGCGGGACATCGGCTCCAGCGGCTCGTAGCGTCGGGGCTCACGCTTGGGCAGATCGCCCGGCCCGGTGAGGGACTCGGGAGATGAGCCCGGGGCCGGCAGATCTGGCGGCGGGAAGCCAAGGCCCGGCTGGTATCCGGGCGGGAAGCCGCGATCCTCGCCCTGGACCGGGGCGGAGGCCGGTGGCGGGACGGACGCCGGCGGCTGGGCGCCGGGCGGGAAGGTAGCGGGCGGCGCTGTGGGAGCCGGCGGCCACGAACCCGCTGGTGCCCACGCCTCGGGCGGCAGCCCGACCGGCTCGGCGGCCGGGCGCGGCACAGACGCCGAACCCTGAGGCACAGACGCCGAACCTTGCGGGACGGAGGCCGCGCCCTGCGGGCGAGGGCTGCCATAGGCGCCACCCTGCGGCACAGAGGCCGAGCCCGACGTGCCACCCGGACCGGGCGGCGGCGGGTAAGCAGCTGGTGGGGGCGGGTATGCGGCCGGCGGCGGGTATGCGTCGGACTGCGGAGACCAGCCGGCGGGGAAGGTGGGCGCGGGCGGGGCCGGCTCGGCACCGCCGGGCGGTGGTGACCCCCACGGCGGGGCAGCACCCCACTCGCTGTCGTGCGCCGCCTGGGGCGCGGGTCCGCTGGCGCCCCGCGCAGCGTCGTCCGGCTCGTGGCCGGGGTGCTGCGGGCCCTCGGACGTCATGTTGCGCCTCCTCCATCGCATCTCGGCCCAGCCGCCTCCGCGCGGGAGGTCCGGCTCGGCCGGCCGTGCAGGTCGCCGGCGCTTCACACGCTCCGCTGCCAAACGGTGGTCGATCGATGACGGCGTGTGCGTGCTCGGTGGCGGCGACCCCGCCAACCGTACCGGGCGCTCGCAGCCATGAGGAATCCCGGTCTCAGGACCTGTAAATGCCCGTAGAGGCCGTCACACATGCCAACGACCCGCCCGGTGAAACCGGACGGGCCGTAGATCTGAGTAGCGAACCTACCCGTAGTGACGCTGCGCGATGATGCGGATCTCGTCGCGCACGGCAGGCGAGTTAGCCTGGCTGAGCGCGCGCTCGATGGCGCGAGCGCGGCGCGAGGCCTCCCGGCGACTGCGGTAGCGGTCAAGCATCTTCATGGCATTCCCTCCCCCTGTAGCTCCCGTCCATTGAAGCGCGGAGGAGGGGCGGGTGACCAACGATTATTAGGTGAGGTCGGCCACCCGCCGAACAAACTAAGTCCAAGCCAGGAGTGCGGCCTCTGGATCGGTGAGGAAAGCGCCTACATCGCGCAGGAACTTTGACCCCTGCTCGCCGTCGATGACGCGGTGGTCGAACGAGAGGCCGAGCGTCGTGACCTGCCGCACACGGATCTTGCCCTTGTGCACCCAGGGCGCCTCCTTGACCATGCCGAGCGCCAGGATCGCCGACTCGCCCGGCGGCAGGATCGGCGTGCCGGTGTCGACGCCGAAGATCCCGACGTTGGTGATGGTGAAGGTGCCACCCGACATGTCTGCCGGCGAGGTGCGCCCCGATTTGGCGGTCTGCACCAGCTCGGTCATGGCGTCGGCCAGCTCCCGCAGGGAGAGCCGCCCGGCGTCCTTGATGTTGGGGACGATGAGGCCGCGGTCGGTGGCGGCGGCGATGCCCAGGTTGACGTACTGCTTGACGACGATCTCGTCGCCGGCCCACGTCGAGTTGACGATGGGGTGGCGGCCGATCGCCATCAGCACCGCCTTGGCCACCACGAGCAGCGGGGAGATGCGCACGTCGCGCCACTCCGGCAGCGCGCGCAGCCGGTCGAGCGCCTTGATCGACCGGGTCATGTCGATCGTCAGGAACTCGGTGACGTGCGGCGCGCTGAACGCCGAGGAGACCATGTTTTCCGCCGTGAGCTTGCGCACGCCCTTGACCGGGATGCGCTGCTCGCGCTCGGCGGAGAAGGCCGGGGCCGCTGCGGGAGCCGACACCGCCGCCTGCACGTCGTCGCGCGTGATCGAGCCCTGCGGGCCGCTGCCGGTCAGCCCGGCGAGGTCGACACCGAGGTCTCGGGCGAGCTTTCGCACCGGCGGCTTGGCGAGGGCCCGCGCCGGAGGCGCAGGTGCCTCCTCGACCGGCGGAGGTGGCGGGGCAGCCGGAGCTACCTCTGCCGGAGGCGGGGAGACCACGGCGGTACTCCCATTGGCTTTTCGGGGACGACGCGACGCCGCGGCCGTCCGCGGGCCGTAACCCACCAGGACCGGGGTGCGCGCGGCCTCGGCCGGCGGCTCGCCGGCGCCGGGGTCGGTGTCGATCGAGATGATCGGCGTGCCGACCTCGACCGTCGCGCCCTCCTGCTGGTGGATCGCGTGCACCTTGCCGGCCCACTTGGCCGGGATCTCGACGGCGGCCTTGGCGGTCTCGACCTCGACGATCGGCTGGTTGAGCTCGATCGTGTCGCCCACGGCGACGAGCCACTTGAGGATCTCGCCCTCGACCAGGCCCTCACCGAGGTCGGGCAGGGGAAACTCCTTGATCCGCGACATCCCACTCACCAGCCGAACGTGCGGTCGACGGCGTCGAGCACCCGGTCGAGGTCGGGCAGGAACTCCTCCTCCAGCCGGGCGGCCGGGTAGGGCGTGTCGTAGCCGGTCACCCGCAGCACCGGTGCCTCCAGCGAGTAGAAGCACTCCTCGGTGATCCGGGCGGCGACCTCCGCGCCGAGCCCGACGTTGCTGGGGGCCTCGTGCACGACCACGCAGCGGCCGGTGCGGCGCACCGACTCGTACACCGGCTCGAGGTCGAGCGGCGACAGCGTGCGCAGGTCGAAGACCTCCAGGTCGCGCCCGTCCTCCTCCGCGGCGGTCGCCGCGTCGAGGGCGACGCGGACCATCGGGCCGTAGGCCAGCACCGTCGCGTCGGTGCCGGGCCGCAGGCGCCGCGAGGCGTGCAGCGGGAACGTGGCCTCGGTGTCCACCTCACCCTTTTCGTGGTAGCGCCGCTTGGGCTCCAGGAACACGATCGGGTCGTCGGAGGCGATGGCCTGCTGGATCATCGTGTACGCATCCTGCGGCGAGCTGCACGCCACGACCTTGAGGCCGGCGGTGTGCGAGAAGTACGCCTCGGGCGACTCGGAGTGGTGCTCGACCGCGCCGATGCCCCCGCCGAACGGGATGCGGATCACCATGGGCACCTTGACCTTGCCCTGTGACCGGTAGTGCATCTTCGCGACCTGGGAGACGATCTGGTCGTACGCCGGGTAGACGAAGCCGTCGAACTGGATCTCGCACACCGGGCGGTAGCCGCGGATGGCGAGGCCGATGGCGGTGCCGATGATGCCCGACTCGGCGAGCGGGGTGTCGATGACCCGGTCGTCGCCGAAGTCTTTCTGCAGGCCGTCGGTGATCCGGAAGACGCCGCCCAGCTTGCCCACGTCTTCGCCCATGATGAGCACCTTGGGGTCGAGCTCCAGGGCGCGGCGGAGACCGGCGTTGAGCGCCTTGCCGATGGTGAGTTTTTCGGCCATCAGTGCGCACTCCCCTCGAACGAGTCCAGGTACTCGGCGAACCGCTCCCGCTGGGCGTCCACAACGGGAGAGCCGTTGGGATAGGCGTGGTCGAAGAGGGTCAGCGGGTGCGGGTCAGGCATGGCGAGCACCCGCTCGCGCAGGTGTAGCGCCTCCTGCTTGGCCTGCTCGTCGACCTCCGCGATGAAGCTCGCGTCGGCGATCTGCTGCTTTTCCACGAACGCGCGCACGCGGGCGATCGGGTCCTTGGCCGCCCACTCCTCGACCTCGCTGGCCACGCGGTAGCGGGTCGGGTCGTCGGTGGTGGTGTGCGCGCCCATCCGGTACGTGTACGCCTCGATCAGGGTAGGCCCCTGCCCATGGCGGGCGTTGTCGAGCGCGGCCCGGGTCACCGCGTACGTGGCGAGCACGTCGTTGCCGTCGACCCGCAGGCCGGGGAAGCCGAAGCCGTCTGCCCGCCGGTAGAGGGGGATGCGGGTCTGCTTCTCGATCGGCTCGGAGATCGCGTACTGGTTGTTTTGGCAGAAGAAGACGATCGGCGAGTGGAAGACGCTGGCCCAGATGAACGCCTCGTTGACGTCGCCCTGCGAGGCCGCGCCGTCGCCGAAGTAGCAGATCACGGCCTCGCCGTCGTCGCCGCCGACCTTGCCGTCCTTGGTGATGCCCATGGCGTATCCGGTCGCGTGCAGCGTCTGCGCGCCGATCACGATCGTGTACATGTTGACCTTGAACTCGACCGGGTCCCACGCGCCCTGGTCGACGCCGCGGAAGAGGCTGAGCGGCATGATCGGGTCGATGCCCCGGCAGTAGAGCACGCCGTGCTCGCGGTAGGTCGGGAAGGCCATGTCTTGCGGGCGCAGCGCCCGGCCGGAGCCGACCTGGGCCGCCTCCTGCCCGAGCAGGCTGGCCCAGATACCCAGCTCGCCCTGGCGCTGGAGGGCGGTGGCCTCGGCGTCGAGGCGGCGGATCACCACGAGGTCGCGGTAGAGCCCCCGGTACTCCTCGTCGGTGAAGTCGACCGTGTACTCCACGCCGTCGGCACCGACGGACTTTTCGATCCGCTCCCCGTCTGGGGTGAGTAACTGGACGAAATCCGGCGCTGGTTCGCCGGCAACCTCCTTGCCGCGGGCCGGAGCTCCGCGGTCGCCCTTCGCCATCCGTCTCTCCCTGTCGTCGGTGCGCCTGCCGGGGGTGTCCCGGACCGCGCGGCTCGGTCGCCACGCCTAGCCCGGGTGTGGGTTGCCGCGTGGCGGGGGCGGCGGCCCGTCTCGTGATCACCGCGGCTGGGCGGAGACTACGGCGGCGGTGCCGTCGGGTCCATATTCGCAGAGGTGAGGAGGCTCTCTACAGAGCCACCTCAGATCCGGCGGCTGCCTTCTTCATCTGTTGGCTGGTAGTGGCGTATTTCAGGTCTCCGGTCAAGGCCACCAGTAGCGAGCCAAGATCGCCACCGGAAGCGGATTGGGTGGATTAAGGCTGAAAGTTGGCACATTGACACGCCCGCCAGTGGTGGCACTGTGTGTCGACTTGGCCCACCCTGTGTGAGGACCTTGACGCAAAGGAGCTTCGGTCGTGCCGCAGTCCGGGGGTCGCCCGGTGCCACTGCTCGTCCGCCACCGGCGGTCGGGCGGCACGCACGTCGCGAGCCGGCGGGTCGCCGGTGTCCACCGCGCGGCCGGCCTGGTGGGTCCCACCAGGCGATACACGGTGATCGTGGTCATGCTCGCGACGATGTCGTCGCTGCCGATCATCGCAGCCCTCGGCACCGGCTCGGCAAACGTGGGGGATTCGGTCGACGCGAGCGGCACCACGCCGTTCATCGCGCCGCCATCCGAGGGGCCGGTGGTCGTGCCGCCGCCCCCGCCGCCCTCCCTTCCGGCCGAGGTGCCCGTGCCGGCCGGCGTGGCCGAGCAGCTGCGCGCGGTGGCGCCCGAGCGGGAGCCCCGCCAGCGGCGCCCGGTGCGAAAGCTCAAGCGCCCGGTGCGCGCCACCGAATCGGCGCCGGCGCCCGCACCACCCCCGCCCAGCGAGCCGGTGAAGCCGAGCAAGCCGACGCCCTCGCCTTCGCCCACCCCGTCTCCGTCGCCCACGCCGTCGCCGCGGCCACCGCTCATCCCGAGGCCACCGCTGCCCTCCGCGCCGTACGTGCCGCTGCCACCGTCGGTGAGCCAGTCGGTCCCGCCGACCGGGCTGCCCACGTGCTGGCCCGATCTCGACGCCTGCCTGTCAGACCCGGGCGCTAGCGTCCGGCCATGACTGTCCACTATCAGGTGACGTTCTCGACCGCCGACCCGCACGGTTTGGCGGCGTTCTACGCCGAGGCGGTCGGCTACGTGGTGGAAGACCACTCCGCCCTGATCGGTTCGCTGCTGGAGAAGGGGCAGGCCACCGAGGCCGAGGTGGAGACCGTCGACGGGCGGCTGCGCTGGCGTAAGTACGCGGCGATCCGCGACCCAGAGGGGCCGTTCGACGAGTTCACCGGCGCGGGCCGGGGTGGGCGGATGCTCTTCCAGGACGAGCCCACGCCCAAGACCGCGAAAAACCGGCTGCACCTCGACCTGCACGTCGGTGACCGGCAGGCCGAGGTGGTCGAGCGGCTGGCCAGGCTCGGCGCGCGGCGGCTGTGGGACGCCTCGCTCGGCCCGATGAGCTGGGTCACGATGGCCGATCCCGACGGTAACGAGATCTGCGTCAGCTGAGGTCGTCGCGGTTGGCTTCGAGCCAGGCGTCCAGGGCGGCCGGGTCGCTGGGGTCGATGCCCTCCGCGATCAGCTGCGCCACGGCGGCCGTCGCGGGGCTGCGCCGCTCGCCCGTCGTGTAGAGGCGGACAAACTCCGGGATCATCTCCTCGATCGCGGAGTCGGTGCGCTCCGCGGCCGGCTTGGGCAGTCCTCGCTGGCGGCTGGCGTAGGCGGCCCAGGCCCGCACCACCCGCGGCAGCATCGCGGCGTCGTCCATGTCGAGCACCGCGCGCCGGTGCACCCAGTCGAGCAGGAAGAGACCGGCGACGGCCGGGCTCCACCGCATCGGGTCCGGGTCGGGAAACGTCGCCGTGTGGTCGAAGACGAGGCTCAGGCAAAAGTGCAGCGACGGCAGCTCCGCCTCGGACACGTGGGTCAGGCCGAAGCGGGCCGCTTCCGAGGAGTCGAGAAACCGGCGCACGACCTGCGTGCGCTCGTCGGGCGAGAGCGGCTCGGGCTCGGCCGGCACGGCGGCGAGAGCGGGGGCGGGCAGCAGCGCCAGCCGGGCGCCGGCCAGCGCGCGATCGGTGGCCAGCGAGCCATCCTCCGGCAGGTTGCTCAGGCCGTCGGTGATCCGCAGGTGGCGGGCGACCTCGCCGCGGAGCCGGCGGGGATCCTCCTCGCGAAACCAGGTCAGCTCGTCGCCGGCGCACATCTCGCGCACCTGCTCGAGGATGCGCTCGGCGGGCCCGCCCACGAAGACGTCTTTGGTGATGCCGATGTTGTGGTCGACGAGGGCCACCACGGCGTGCTCCGGCCCGCCCGAGTCGCTGTCGTCGTAGGCGAAGGTGGCCAGGTAGGAGGTCTGGTCGCCCCACACGTCCCCGTATGCGTAGGTGCCGGTCAGGCGTACTCGGCCGAGCTGGTCGGCCCACGACGGCGCCTGCGCACCGCGCTTGACGGTGGCGGCGCCGGGCGCCTCGGGCACGAGCGTCGCGAAGATCTCCCGGATGGTGGTCGCGGCGGGGGTGCGCCGGCGCGACGTGGCGGCCAGAAACGCGCTGACGAAGTCACGCACCGCGTCGGCGCGGTCGTCTTCGGCGATGGCGTAGACGCTGCCCAGCAGGGCGGTCCCGAGCATCTCGGCGTCGAGCGCGCAATCCAGCTTGGTCACGTCACGCGCGGCCCTGAGCACCGCGTCGTATGGAGTCGATGGCGTGGCCATGTGCCAGACCCTACGCCCGCTTTCCGGGATCAAATACAAAAAGCGCGGCCGGGTCGCTCACGCGCGGGCGGACTCGAGCGCCTCCCGGGCCTCCGCGTACGAGTGCAAAACCGTCCGGACCGGTGCCACGATGTGCTCGCGGGCCACCTCGGTGACGGCCGCGCGCAGCCGGTTTTCCGCGCGCCGCCGCGCCCGCCGGGACGCCTGGCGGATGAGCGGGCGCACGAGCAGGCTGAGCAGGAGCCCGGACAGCAGGCCGCCGACCAGCATGACGGTGGGCAGCGGCACGACGCCGACCTCGGGATAGTCGAGCGGCGGCAGGCCGAGCACCCGCAGGCCGTACCCGATGACGAGCCAGAGCAGCCCGGCCACCGCGGTGAGCGTGACGAGCCACTGCAGCCCGCCGACCGCCCGCCACCAGGTGGGGCCGTGATCCATGTGGATGTTGGTACTGGCCACCGCCTTGTCGAGCGCGTCGGGCACGTCGTGCAGGCGCGAACGGGCGGCCGTGTTCACCGCGGCCGACCATGGCGCGGGCAGCGGCGCGGCGGCGCGGTCGGCGACCCCGCGCACCGCGAGGCCGACCGCGGCGCGCTGGGCGGCGTCCGGATCGGGGATCGAGGTGGCGCCGACCGGGGTGCCCGGCTCGACCCGCCCCGCCGGGAGGTGCAGCCGGCCCAGCGGGTCGGACCGCAGCCGCCGCCAGCCGCGCACGATCGGCCAGCCGGTGGCCCGCGCGGCCCGGTGCTGGTATGCCCGCTCGGTCGCCTCGGCCACCGCCGGCACACCCGCGGCGACGGAGAGCGAGTCGGTCAGCGCCCGCACGGTGTTGCGGTCGATCTCGTCTTCGGCGACCGCCGGTCCGACCACATCGGACAGCTGGTCGACCACGGTGTCGACGTCGCCGGACAGGCGCCGCAGGGCGGCCTGGCGCTCGGCGACCGTGAGTTCGAGGAGGCCACGCAGCTCGGTGATGGCGGCCTGGTGCAGCGCGGTGGTGGCCAGCAGCGGCACGCCGTCGAGCTCGTCGGCGTCGAGCAGCTTGCGCAGGTCGTCGAGGACCCGCTCGACCTCGTCCTGGGGCAGCCGGTCGGCCTGGTTGAGCACCACGACCGTCACGTCTTTGTGGTTGCGAAACTCCCGCAGGTAGCGCGTGTGCACCACCCGGTCCGCGTACTTCTGCGGGTCGACCACCCACACGACAAGGTCGACGAGGCCGAGGAGGCGGTCGACCTCCAGCCTGTGTGAGCGCTCCACCGAGTCGAAGTCGGGCAGGTCGAGCAGCACTAGGCCGCGCAGCGCCGCCTCGTCGTCGCCGTCGAGCGCGCTCTCCCGGATGAACCTGTGCCGCGGCAGCACGCCGACCCAGTCGAGCAGCCGGTTGGCGCCCTGCAGGTTGCCCCACACGCAGGCGTGTGCCATGCCGGTCGTCGGCCGGCGCACACCCACCGGCGACAGGTCGAGGCGGGCGAGCGCGTTGAAGAGGCTGGACTTGCCGCTGCCGGTCGCACCGGCGAGCGCGACGACCGTGTGGTCGCGGGAGAGCGCGAGGCGGGCGCCGGCCCGCTCGACCACGGTGTGTGCCGCGATCAGCCGCTGCTCGGGCAGGTGACCGGCGACCACGCGGACGAACCTGTCGATCGCCTCGACCCGCCCCGCGAGCCGGTCGGCATCGATCCGCTCCTCGCCGCGCAACCTGCTGAGCAGACTCACCTATCCACCCCCGGCAGGGTCAGTCCGGTGCCGCTGGTCAGCTCCGCCTTCGCCCGCATGTACTCGACCAGGGCCGCCGCGTCGCGCAGGTCCTTGCCCGGGTCGGCGCTGATCCCGGCCGCGATGAGGCGGTCGGCGTATCGCCCGGCCTCCGCGTCCAGCAGGGCGTTGGTGCGCCAGATCAGGTCGTCGCGGGCCTTCGCGGCCAGTACGCGGATCGCCTGGTCACCGAAGATCGCTTCGAGTACCTTCTGCGCCGCGACCGTCGTGCCGCCGGCCACCGCCACCTCCGCACCCGTAGGGATGAACGCCGTCGAGGCGAACACGCCGATCATGACCAGCAGCCCGGTGGCGTTGACCGCGTAGGCGGCGCCCCGGGCGGTCGCGCGCTTGTGCCCCGCCTCCCTGCGGATCAGCTCCAGCACGCCGCGCTGCCAGTCGCGGACCAGCCGCTCGGCCCGATCCGCCAGGTCGGTGCTGGGCCGGCCGAGCGGCGGCTCGAGGAGCGCGGCGCCGGCGGGGTGGGCCTGCCAGCTCGTGTACGCCGCGTCGGCGGCGTCGGCCGCCGCACCCCGGATCAGCGTGACGAGGTTGGCCTCGATCGCCGACCTCAGCTCGCGGCCGGGCTGGGGGCGGCCGGTGAACGCGGCGACGATCCGATCGCGCAGCCGCCCCACCCGCGCTTCGAGCGTGCGCAGCAGCTCGCCGGTGCCGACGAACTCCTGCCACCGCGCGAGCACCTCGCCGCGCAGCAGCCGGCCGTCCTGCATGCCCTGGGCGACCGTGCGGCGGCTGGCCCGGTACGCGGTCCGCACCCGGTCGTCGAGCGCGTCCGCCGTGGTCACCTGCTCGTCCGCGGCGGACGCGAGCCCTCCCACCGCGGGTACGAGCGCGGCGAGCGCGCCGTCGAGTGTCTGCCGCACCACGGCGGCGCGGGTGGCCGCGTCGGTCGCGATCCGCTGGAACCACTCGCGCAGCGGAGCCGTCACCGCCTCTGGCAGCAGCCCTTGACCGTCCACTTCGGTCTCCGGGAGCACGAAGAGCGACGCTGTGTCGAGGCCGTGGATGGACAGCATCTCCAACAGGTGCGCGGTCACCTCGTCGGTGGCCTCGGGCGGCACCCGGTCGAGCACCAGCGCGGTGACCGTGCCCCGGTAGCGCGCGGTTTGCAGCAGCTCCCACGGCACCGCGTCGGCGTACCGGGCCGCGGTCGTGACGAAGAGCCAGAAGTCGGCGGCGGCCAGCAGCTGTGCGGCGAGCGCGCGGTTTTCGTCCACGACGGAGTCGATGTCGGGCGCGTCGAGGAAGGCCAGCCCGGGCGTGAGCGCGGGTGCCGCCACGATCTGCAGCGAGTGCGGATCGGCGGTCGCCTCGGTCGTGCGGGTCAGCCCCGGCAGCAGGTCGCCGCGGCGAAACCACTGGGTATCGGCGGGATTGCAGACGAGCACCGGCGTGCGCGTGGTCGGCCGCAGTACGCCGGCCGGGCTCACGGGTGCGCGCACGAAGCTGTTGACCAATGTGGACTTGCCCGCGCCCGTGGAGCCGCCGACCACGACGAGCAGCGGCGCGTCGAGCCGCGCCAGGCGGGGAAGAAGATAGTCGTCGAGCTGGGCGAGAAGGGCCGCGCTCACCCGGCGGGCATCCTCCGCGGAGGGCAGGATCAGCGGGTACGCCGAGCCGACGATCGCCGACCGCAGCCGGCGGAGTGCCGAGGCGATCTCCGCGCTGGTGTCGTCGTCGGCCTCCGGCGGCTCGGCATGCTGGGGCGGCGCCGGGTCGCCGATCGGCGCGGCCGGCTGGATCCGCAGGGCGGGCTCGAAGGAAGGCTGCGTCTTGGCGGCGACGGCCGCGGGTGCGCTCTCCTCAGCGGCCTGGGTCTCGGGCGCTACGGCTGGCTTTTCCGCCTCGGGCGGCTCGGCGGGCGTTTCGGCCTCGGCTGCGACCGGTGCCTCAGCCTCAGTGGTCTCGGCCGCCTCGGTGGGCGCTTCAGCCTCAGTGGTCTCGGCCGCCTCGGTGGGCGCTTCAGCCTCAGTGGTCTCGGTTGTTTCGGTAGGCGGGGTGGCTTCCGCCGCCTCCTCGGCCGTCGCGGGCGGCTCGGTCGCCTTCGCCTCGGCCGCCGGTGTCGCGCCGGCGGCCGCCTCCTCGGGAGCCACGTCGCGATCGAGAGCCTCGGCGGACTCGTCGCGACCGAGAGCCTCAGCAGGCTCGTCGCCAGCGGGAGGCTCGGCGGCCGGCTCGTCTTCCGCGGGTGGCTCCGCCCCGCCCACTGTCGGTTCTACGCCGTTTTTCGGGGTTTTGGCGGCCTTGTCCGCAACGGCCGCGGTCTCCGGTGACGTCTCGCGCTCAGCGTCGGACTCGGCGCCGGTGCCCTGGTCGGGCCCCGGCTCCGGACTGGCCGGCGGCTCCTCGGGAGTCACGGTAGGCGTGCCAGATCTGCCCGCCGGCATGTCACCGTGCGACGTCACGGGTAAAGACTGCCCGATCCACGCATCGCAGACAACAGGAACCCTGCCGCTTCCGCTCGCCTTTGCCCGTTTCGGTAGGACCAGGTGTCGCGCGGTCGATTCATCAGGATCTAGGTGTGGGCAACATTGCGCGTGTCGGGCTCAACCCCGACTTGACGCTGAGGAAGCCCGTGGCACTATTGAGTCCGGTCCACTCAACTTGACACAAAGACTTCACGTCAGAAGCGAGGGAAGCGAACATGGCACGTGCGGTCGGCATCGACCTCGGCACTACGAACTCCGTCGTAAGCGTGCTCGAGGGTGGCGAGCCCACCGTCATCGCGAACGCCGAGGGATCGCGCACCACGCCGTCGATCGTCGCGTTCGCCCGTAACGGTGAGGTGCTCGTTGGTGAGGTCGCGAAGCGCCAGGCGGTGACCAACCCCGACCGGACGATCCGTTCGGTCAAGCGGGAGATGGGCTCCAACTGGACCATCGACATCGATGGCAAAAAGTACACCCCGCAGGAGATCTCCGCGCGGGTGCTGATGAAGCTCAAGCGTGACGCCGAGTCCTACCTGGGCGAGCGGATCACCGACGCGGTGATCACGGTGCCGGCGTACTTCAACGACGCGCAGCGCACCGCCACCAAGGAGGCCGGTGAGATCGCCGGCTTCAACGTCCTGCGCATCGTCAACGAGCCCACCGCGGCCGCCCTGGCCTACGGGCTGGACAAGGGCTCCAAGGAGCAGACCGTCCTGGTGTTCGACCTCGGTGGTGGCACCTTCGACGTGTCGCTGCTCGAGCTCGGCGAGGGCGTCATCGAGGTCAAGTCCACCAGCGGTGACAACCACCTCGGCGGCGACGACTGGGACGAGCGGATCATCGACCACCTGGTCAAGACGTTCCGCGGCCAGCACGGCGTCGACCTGTCGCAGGACAAGATGGCCATGCAGCGCCTCAAGGAGGCCGCCGAGAAGGCCAAGATCGAGCTGTCCGCGGCCACCACGACGAGCATCAACCTGCCGTACATCACGGCCGGCCCGGCCGGTTCCGACGGCAGCCCGTCCGCGCCGCTGCACCTCGACGTGACGCTGACCCGGGCCGAGTTCCAGCGGATGACGCAGGACCTGCTCGACCGCTGCAAGGGCCCGTTCGAGCAGGCGATCAAGGACGCCGGTGTAAAGCTGGCCGACGTCGACCACGTGATCCTCGTCGGTGGCTCGACCCGTATGCCGGCGGTCTCCGACCTTGTCAAGCAGCTCACCGGCCGCGAGGCCAACAAGGGCGTCAACCCGGACGAGGTCGTGGCCGTCGGTGCCGCGCTGCAGGCCGGCGTGCTCAAGGGCGAGGTCAAGGACGTCCTGCTGCTCGACGTGACGCCGCTGAGCCTGGGCATCGAGACCAAGGGCGGCATCTTCACCAAGCTCATCGAGCGCAACACCACGATCCCGACCAAGCGGTCCGAGGTCTTCACCACGGCCGACGACAACCAGCCGTCGGTGCTGATCCAGGTGTTCCAGGGCGAGCGCGAGATCGCGGCGTACAACAAGAAGCTCGGCACGTTCGAGCTGACCGGCCTGCCGCCGGCGCCGCGCGGGGTGCCGCAGATCGAGGTCACCTTCGACATCGACGCCAACGGCATCGTCCACGTCAACGCCAAGGACCTGGGCACCGGCAAGGAGCAGTCGATGACGATCACCGGCGGCTCGGCGCTGCCGAAGGACGACATCGACCGCATGATGCGCGACGCGCAGGAGCACGCCGACGAGGACAAGCGGCGCCGCGAAGAGGCGGAGACCCGCAACCTCGCCGAGCAGTTGCAGTGGCAGACCGAGAAGTTCCTCGCGGAGAGCGGCGACAAGCTGCCGGCCGAGTCGAAGGACCAGATCAACGAGGCGCTCGGCGACCTGCGCAGCGCGCTGGGCGGCAGCGACATCGACAAGATCAAGTCCGCGCACGAGAAGCTGGCCACGGTCTCGCAGCAGGCCGGCTCGCTCCTCTACGCCCAGCAGGCCGAGCAGGCAGCCCCCGGCGAGCCAGGTGCCAACGCCGGTGCCGGTGCCGCGGGTGCGGCCGGTCCCGACGGTGCCAAGCAGGATGACGTTGTCGACGCCGAGATCGTGGACGAGGACGACAAGAAGTGAGCTCCGCACGAGACGATGACCAGGCCGCCGAGCGGGTCGTCATCCGTGACAAGCGGAAGATAGATCCATCCGGCGGCGAGACGAAGGAAGCCGAGACGGCTGAGCCGGAAGAGACCGACGAGGCGCCTGTCGAGGCCACCAAGGACAGCGCCGCGCCGGATGGCTCGGCCAAGAAGAAGGAGCGCAAGCCCAGCCACGCGGCCCCCGATCCCGACGAGGAAACGTCCACTGTGGATGAGCCCGCGCCGGAGAAGAAGGCCGCGCCGTTGGGTGCCGAGCTGGAGGCTCTGCGTTCCGAGCTGGAGGAGCGCACCCGCGATCTCCAGCGGGTCACCGCCGAGTACGCCAACTACCGCAAGCGGGTCGACCGCGACCGGGGCGTGCAGGCGGAGCAGGCCACCGGGCTGGTGATCAGCGCGCTCCTGCCGGTGCTCGACGACCTCGACCGGGCCCGCGAGCACGGCGACCTGGTCGGCCCCTTCGCCGCGGTGTCCGAGCAGCTTGTCGCGGCGCTGGGCAAGTTCGGGCTGACCGCGTTCGGTGAGAAGGGCGACGCCTTCGACCCGACCCGGCACGAGGCGGTCGCGCACCGCACCTCGTCCGAGGTCGCCGAGCCCACCTGCGTCGAGGTCATGCGCCGCGGCTACCTCCTGGGCGACCGCCTCCTGCGGGCGGCACTCGTAGCGGTCGCCGACCCCGAATAACACCCCTCGGCTGATCAGGGAGATGGTTGCGGCGACGGGGCCGGCCAACTCCCTGATCGGTAGCAAAGACGGAGGAGCTAGTGAGTTCAAAGGACTGGCTGGAGAAGGACTTTTACGCCGTCCTGGGGGTGCCGAAGTCCGCCTCCTCCGACGACATCAAGAAGGCGTACCGCAAGCTCGCCCGCGAGCTGCACCCCGACCACAACCCTGGCAACACCAACTCCGAAGACCGCTTCAAGGCGGTCTCGGAGGCGTACTCCGTGCTCTCCGACGAGCGCAAGCGCAAGGAGTACGACGAGATGCGCGCGCTCTTCGGGTCGGGCCAGTTCCGGCGCAACGCGCGCGGTGGCGCGTTCGACCCGTCCGACCTCTTCGGTGGGTTCCAGGGCGCTGGTGCCGGTGGCGGTGACCGCCGGTTCGGTGGCGCCGGGTTCTCCGACCTCTTCAGCTCGATCTTCTCGGGCGGCGGCGGTGGCGGCGCCACCCGCACCCGCGGGCCGGTACGCGGCCGCGACGTGGAGGCCGAGGTCGTGATCGACTTCGGCGACGCGGTACGCGGCATCACGCTGCCGCTGTCGCTCCGCTCTCCGGGCGTTTGCGACACCTGCCACGGCAACGGCGCGAAGCCGGGCACCCAGCCGCGCACCTGCCCGGTGTGCATGGGGTCCGGCCTCGTGACGCGCAACCAGGGGTCGTTCAGCTTCTCCGAGCCGTGCCGCGAGTGCCAGGGCGTCGGCACGATCGTCGACGAGAAGTGCCCGGAGTGCCACGGCACCGGCGGGGTGACCAAGACCCGCACGATCAACGTCCGCTTCCCGGCCGGCGTGGCCGACGGGCAGCGCATCCGGCTGGGCGGCCGGGGCGAGCCGGGCGAGCGCGGCGGTCCCTCCGGTGACCTGTACGTGCTGGTCAAGGTCCGCCGCGACGACCTGTTCGGGCGTTCGGGCGACGACCTGACGCTCACCGTGCCGATCACGATCCCGGAGGCGCTCCTCGGCACCGACCTGCGGGTGCCGACGATGGACGGCACCGTGACGCTGCGCGTGCCGCCGGGCACGCCCAGCGGGCGCACGCTCCGGGCCCGCGGCAAGGGCGTCGCGCGACGTGACGGCAAGGTCGGTGACCTGCTGGTCACAGTCGAGATCGAGGTGCCGAAGGACCTGACCGACAAGGCCCGCGACGCGCTGGAAACGCTGGCCGGGGAAATCCCACCCGCCTCACGGGAACAGTTGGACGCGCGAGTACGTCGATATGGTTGACCAGAGGAGGTGAGCCGTGGTGGAAGAGGAGTTCTCGATTACCGTCGAAGCCGCCTCCGACGCGAAGGTGTTGATCATCTCCGTCGCGGCCCGGCTGGCCGGGATGCACCCACAGACCCTCCGCCAGTACGACCGGCTGGGGCTCGTGCAGCCCGGCCGTGCGACCGGTGGTGGCCGGCGATACAGCGCCCGTGACGTGGCCCTGCTGCGCGAGGTGCAGCGGCTGAGCCAGGAAGACGGCGTCAACCTCGCCGGCATCAAGCGGATCATCGGGCTTGAGCAGCTCGTCGCCGAGCTCCAGGAGCGGGTGAGCGAGCTCGAGGCCGCGCTGGGTGAGGCATACCAGCGGCTCGCCGAGTACGAGGCGGGTGCGTACCCCAGGCGGGGTGATCTCGTCCCGACCACCCGCACCTCCAACGCGCTGGTCGTGTGGCGACCACGCCGGTCCCCCTGATCCGCGTTTCCGCAGCGCAGGCGATCCCCGTCGACTAACCTGACCTTTGGCTTGGACGGCACATTCCGGGCCAAAGGCAAGATTGAGGAGGGATCAATGGGGATCGCCGATTCTTTTAAGGACAAGGCCGAGCAGGCCATCGACAAGATCGGTGGCGACCGGGCCAAGCAGGGCGTGGAGAAGGCCGGCGACAAGATCGACGACGTGACCGGCGGCAAGTACGCCAGTCACGTCGACAAGGGTCAGGACGCCGCGTCCGACTACATCGACAAGTTGGACGACGACTCGAACCGCTGAGTAGTCGGCGCGAAATGGCGACAAGCGCTCGGGCGGGGATCCACGGGGGGTCCCCGCCCGTCCCTTCGTCCAGGCCCGTCTCCGCAGCCTCGAAACCCAATCAAAAGATAGAGACTTGGGCTACCGCGACGTCCGTCGTGGTCCAGACCGTTGCTCCCGCGGCCTCGCCCGTCCGCCGCTGGTCGACCGGACAAATCTGGGCGTCTGGATCAGGCCAGGCGGCGGGCCTGCCGCACCAGACCGCCCTCGCACCAGTCGTGGTAGTCGAAGAGGTCGGGCTTGGCGAGCAGGACGCGACTGTTGTGCGCCCAGGTGACCATCAGCTCGTCGCCATACTCCTCGGCCTGCTCGACAAGCTTGCGCAGGCGCCGCTTGGGGTGGGCGCGGAAGTTTGTGCGGATGCCGTCGGCCGCGTAGATGTAGAGGCAGTGCAGCGCGAACCGGCGAGCCGGACACGAGCGGTCCATGGCGAGGTCGAAAAGGGTGCCGATCAGGCGGTCACCCGACACCAGCAGATCCCAGTCTTGCGGCATCGTCTGCAGCGGCACCGAATCGGGCTGGTAAGCCCAGGCGCGCAGCTCAGCCGCAGTGGGATCGACAGCGTTGGCGAAGCCCCGAAATGTCGACTGCTGTAAGGTCACCCGCCGCTCCCCTCGCGAGCATGCCCCCGCAGCCCTGGGCCCCGAGCCCGACCTCTGGCCCCCAGGATTCTGCGGCGAAACGGTAACGCGCCGCGAGGTATTTACGGAAGGGGCGGTAAGCGCCATTCGCCAACCCGTTACGTAAGCGGACCTTGTCAGTCTGTCGTCGGTAACGGCTCGGGGCGCCGCACCGGGCTCCGGCTGCGCCGGAGAATGCGCTTGAACCAGGCGAAGTCCGGCAGCCTTGCCAGCATCGGCCCGCTCACCACTGTGATCAAAACGTAGGCCGTGGCCAGGGGCGCCAGGTTGGGCTCGATGCCCGGCGTGGCGACCGCGAGGCCCGCGATGACGATCGAGAACTCGCCGCGCGGCATCAGACCCAGCCCGGCCCGGACCCGACCGGGCAAGGCGATGCCGGCGCGCTTCGCGGCCAGGTACCCGGTGATGATCTTGGTGCCCATGGTGACGGCGGCGAGGCCGAGCGCGGGCAGCAACACCGGCGGCATGTCGCCCGGTGTGGTGGCCAGGCCGAAGAAGACGAAGAACACCGCGGCGAAGAGGTCGCGCAGCGGCGAGAGCAGCTCCGTGGCGTGGTGGGCGACCGGGCCGGAGAGCGCGATACCCACGAGGAACGCGCCCACCGCCGCGGACACCTGTAGCTGCGCCGCCAGGCCGGCGACGAGGAGGGTGAGGCCGAGTACCCCGAGAAGGAGGGCCTCCGGGTCGCGGGCGGAGATGAACGCGGAGATCGCGTGCCCGAACCGGAGCGCCACCAGCAGCACGACGATGACCGTGCCGACCGCGATCGCCAGGGCCTTGGCCCCGCCGACGAAGCCGGTGCCGGCCAGCACGGCCGTGAGCAGGGGAAGGTAGAGCGCCATCGCCAGGTCTTCGATCACCAGGATCGAGAGCATCACCGGCGTCTCCCGGTTACCCAGCCGGCCGAGGTCGGCGAGCACCTTGGCGATCACGCCGGACGAGGAGACCCAGGTGATGCCGGCCAGCACCAGCGCGGCCACCCACCCCCAGCCCAGCAACAGGCCGAACGCGAGGCCCGGCAGGGCGTTGAGCACCCCGTCCAACAGGCCGGCGGAAGCGTTGCTGAGCAGGTTGCCGATGAGCTCGCGGGCGGAGTACTCCAGGCCGAGCATCACCAGCAGCAGGATCACGCCGATCTCGGCGCCGACCGCGATGAACTCCTCGCTGGCCGAGAGGGGCAGCAGCCCACCGTGGCCGAAGGCGAGGCCCGCGAGTAGGTAGAGAGGGATGGGCGAGAGCCCGATCCGCCGGCTGAGCCGGCCGAGGAGTCCGAGGCCGAAGAGCAGGCCGCCGAGCTCGATCAGCAGCACGGTGGTGTCATGCATCCGCTCAGCTGTCCGGATCGCCGTCGGCCAGGATGCGGCCGACGCCGTCGAGACCCTGGCGGGTGCCGACGACCACCACCACGTCGCCCGCGTGGAACACGAACTCGGGCCCGGGTGAGGCGATCACCTGGCCCTCGCGCAGCACCGCCACGATCGAGGCGCTGGTGCGGGTGCGGGCCTTGGTCTCGCCGAGCAGCCGGCCGACGAAACGCGAGCCGGCCGGGATCGAGATCTGCTCCGTGAGCAGGCCGGCCGCCTGCTGGCGCAGGCCGGAGAGCTGGCCGAGCATGAGCGACGCGCCGAGCACGTCGGCAAGGGCCTCAGCCTCGTCGTCGTTGAGCGGGATCGAGGCGATGCACGAGTCGGGGTCGTCTTCGTCGTACAGGACGAGGTCGCGGCGCCCCGTGCGGTGGGTCACCACGCCCACGCGCCGGCCCGATTCGGTCACCAGATCGTGGCGCACGCCGATGCCCGGCAGCGCGGTCTGCTCCACCCGTACTCGCACGTCGGACACGGTACCTTTCTGCTGTGAGCGAGCTTTCCCCTCAGCGTCGCGAGCTGCGTATGTCCGATGCCGACCGGGAACGGGTTGTGCAGCAGCTCAACGCCGCGGTCGGTGAGGGGCGGATCACGCTGGCCGAGTTCGAGGAGCGCGTCGCCGGTGTGCTCGCTGCCCGCACCTTCGGCGAGATCGAGCCGTTTCTGGCCGACCTGCCCCAGGCCGCCGCGCCACCGGTCCGCGACGTCATCGAGCTGAAGTCGATGGCCTCGACCCTCAGCCGCACGGGCGCGTGGACGGTGCCGCGCCGTCTCGTCGTGCGCAACTCGGCGGGCAGCGTGAAGCTCGATTTCACCGACGCGCTGATCACCCATCAGGTGGTCGAGATCCACCTCGACGTGCTGGCCGGCACCACCGTGCTCGTGCTCCCGCTGGGTGCCACGGTCGAGGCGGGTGAGGTGCACACGATGGCCGGCAGCCTGAAGATCCGCCAGCAGATCGGCGAGTACGGCGGCAACGTCCACTTCGTGGTGACCGGGCGGCAGCGCATGGGTGACCTTGTGGTTCGCCACCAGTACAGGTTCTGGCGCTGGCGTTGGTGAGCTGACGAGCCATCGGTGCCATGGCGCGCTAAAGTTGAGCGGTCCACGCTCAACTCTGGGGAGCCAGCTTGAACGCCGAACGTTTGACCACCAAGAGCCGCGAGGTCATCACCGGCGCGGTCGCCATCGCCAACCAGCGCGGGCACGCCACCGTCGAGCCGTGGCACCTGCTGCTGTCCCTGCTCGACACCGGCGGGTCCACCGCGGGTGGCCTGCTGCGCGCGGTCGGCGCCAACCCGGCCGACATCCGTCGGGCCGCGGCGCGCGCGGTCGAGACGCTGCCGAGCGCGCGCGGGTCGAGCGTCGCCGAGCCGAGCCTCTCCCGCGAGTTCGTCAACGCGATCGGCGCTGCCGAGCAGATCGCGCGGCCGCTCGGCGACGAGTACACGTCGACCGAGCACCTGCTCGCCGGGCTCGCCCGGGTGGGCGGCGCGGTCGCCGAGACGCTCAAGGCGGCCGGCGCGACCGAAGACAACCTGGTGGCCGCGTTTCCGAGCGTGCGCGGTGGCGACCGCCGGGTCACCACCGCCGACCCCGAGCAGACCTACCAGGCCCTGGAGAAGTACGGCGTCGACCTGACCACGCGCGCCCGCGACGGCAAGGTCGACCCGGTCATCGGGCGTGACTCGGAGATCCGCCGGGTGATCCAGGTGCTCTCCCGGCGTACCAAGAACAACCCGGTGCTGATCGGTGAGCCGGGCGTCGGCAAGACCGCGATCGTGGAGGGCCTGGCCCAGCGGATCGTGGCCGGCGACGTGCCCGAGTCGCTGCGCGACAAGCGGCTGATCTCGCTCGACCTCGGCGCGATGGTGGCCGGCGCGCAGTACCGCGGGCAGTTCGAGGAGCGCCTCAAGTCGGTGCTCGAAGAGATCAAGAATTCGAGCGGCCAGGTCATCACGTTCATCGACGAGCTGCACACGGTCGTGGGCGCTGGCAAGGGCGAGGGCTCGATGGACGCCGGCAACATGCTCAAGCCGATGCTCGCGCGCGGTGAGCTCCGCATGGTCGGCGCCACCACGCTCGACGAGTACCGGGAAAACATCGAGAAGGACCCGGCGCTGGAGCGGCGCTTCCAGCCGGTGCTCGTGGGTGAGCCGACGATCGAAGACACGATCGGCATCCTGCGCGGCCTCAAGGAGCGCTACGAGGTGCACCACGGCGTGCGCATCACCGACGCCGCCCTCGTCGCCGCGGCGTCGCTCTCCGACCGGTACATCACGGATCGCTTCCTGCCGGACAAGGCGATCGACCTCGTCGACGAGTCGGCGTCCCGGCTGCGTATGGAGATCGACTCGCGGCCGGTGGAGGTCGACGAGATCGAGCGGGCCGTGCGCCGGCTGGAGATCGAGGAGATGGCGCTGGCCAAGGAGCCGGACGAGGCCTCGGCCCACCGGCTGGAGCGGCTGCGGCGCGAGCTTGCCGACAAGCGCGAGCAGCTCACCGCCCTCTCCGAGCGGTGGCGCCTGGAGAAGGGGCACATCACCAAGATCTCCACCGCCAAGGAGGAGCTGGAGCGGCTCACCGGCGAGGCCGACCGGGCCGAGCGCGACAGCGAGCTGGAGCGGGCCGCCGAGCTGCGGTACGGCCGGATCCCCCAGCTACAGGGCGAGCTGGCCCGGGCCGAGGCGGAGCTGGCCGTGCTCCAGGCCGACGGCGCGATGCTCAAGGAGGAGGTCGGCGCCGACGACATCGCCGCCGTGGTGGCCTCCTGGACCGGCATCCCGGCCGGCCGCCTGATGGAGGGCGAGACGGCCAAGCTCCTGCGCATGGAGGAGTCGCTCACCTCCCGGGTGATCGGGCAGGCCGAGGCGGTCGCCGCGGTGTCCGACGCCGTGCGCCGGGCCCGCGCGGGCGTCGCCGATCCCGACCGTCCCACCGGCTCGTTCCTCTTCCTCGGGCCCACCGGCGTGGGCAAGACCGAGCTCGCCAAGGCGCTCGCCGGGTTCCTCTTCGACGACGAGCGGGCGATGGTGCGCATCGACATGAGTGAGTACGCGGAGAAGCACTCCGTGGCCCGGCTCGTGGGCGCCCCGCCCGGTTACGTCGGATACGAGGAGGGCGGCCAGCTGACCGAGTCGGTGCGCCGCCGGCCGTACTCGGTGGTGCTGCTCGACGAGGTGGAAAAGGCCCACCCGGACGTCTTCGACGTGCTGTTGCAGGTGCTCGACGACGGCCGGCTGACCGACGGCCAGGGGCGCACGGTCGACTTCCGCAACGCGATCCTCGTGCTCACCGCCAACCTCGGCTCGTCGGTGATCGCCGACCCGACCCTGTCGGAAGACGAGCGCCGCGAGGCGGTGCTGGCCGTGGTGCGCTCGCACTTCAAGCCCGAGTTTCTCAACCGGCTCGACGACATCGTGGTCTTCCACTCGCTGACCGGGCCGGAGCTGACGTCCATCGTGGACATCCAGCTCGACCGCCTGCGCAAGCGGCTGGCCGACCGGCGGCTGACCGTCGACGTCTCCGACGCCGCGCGTACCTGGCTGGCCGAGCACGGCTACGACCCGATCTACGGTGCCCGCCCGCTGCGCCGGCTCGTGCAGTCGGCGATCGGCGACCGGCTCGCCAAGGCGCTGCTGGCCGGCGAGATCCGCGACGGCGACACGGTGAGGGTCGACCTTGCCGACTCCAAGGACGGGCTGTCCGTGTCCGCTGGGCGCAGTTCAGCATAAGTGCAGGTCACAGTGGGTAAGAATTGGGTATGAGCGGTTCCATCGCGGCGGCGGTTCGGGAGCTGGCGAGCGCGGAGGTCGTCGCGTTCGCCGGCGTGGGGATGGCGGCGCGGATCCTGCCGGTCACCGAGGCCTACCGCGCGGTCGAGGCCGCGCTGCCCGAGGGTGCCGAGGAGGTCCGCCCGCACATCGCCTGGCTGCTGGCAAACGGCTCGCCGGCCGGCAAGGCCTACGCGGCGACGCTGCTCGCCACCTTCGATCCCGACGCGGCCCGTGCCGCCTGGGGATCACTCAGCCACGAGGCCGCGGAGTTCACCACCTTCCACGGCTGCATCATGGATCGCACGACGCTGGGGCAGTACGCCACCGGCCAGCTGACCGTCGCTTGAGGACGACGACGGCGGGGCGCCGTTTGCGGCCGTCAACTGGCAGGGTATGCATACGTACTGACCGTGATCTAGGGAAGGAGCGTCGTGGCTGATCCCACGAGCCCGGCCGCGCCCGCGCGTCCGGGGAGCGTCACCATCTCCAGCTACCTGCTCTACCTGTACGCCGCGCTCGGGCTGATCGGGGTGATCATCGGCCTGTCGGTGATCGGCACGACGTCCGATGTGTACCGCGACGCGTACGAAGGCACGTCGGCCGAGGGCACTGAGGCGTTCGTGACCGTCGTGTCGGTCATCGTGGCAGTCGTCGGCCTGCTCTTCGCCATCGCGTTCGTGGTGCTGGCGGTCTTCAATAACCGGGGCAAGAACGCGTCCCGGATCGTCACCTGGGTGCTGGGCGGCATCTCCCTCTGCTGCTCCGGCGTCTCCCTCGCCGGCTCGGCGTTCAGCAGCTCGATGAACTTCGACTCCGGCCAGAGCGACGTGCCCGACTCGGCGGAGATCCAGCGGCGGCTCGAAGACGCCCTGCCGGGCTGGTACACGCCGACCTCGATCACGATCGCGGTGGTCAGCCTGCTCGCGCTGCTGGTGGCGCTGATCCTGCTGGCGCTGCCGCCGTCGAACGAGTTCTTCCGCAAGCCGGCGCCGGCCTGGGAGCCCCCTGTGCCGGGCGGTGCCTATCCCGCTTACCCACCGGTGACGCCGGCGCCGGCCCCGGGTGCCCCGCCTGCACCGGGCACGCCGGCCGCTCCGCCCCCGCCGGCCGCTCCGCCCGCGGCGCCGGCTGCTCCGCCCGCGCAGGAGGACAAGGACAACCCGAATTCACCCCCCAGTCAGTGATCAAGCGGCCGGTCCTGTAGTTCTTGACTCCATGACCGACGTCTCGATCACCGAGCCGACCCGACCACGGCCGGCGACCGTCACCGCCGCGGCGGCAATCATGATCTTCATGGGAGTCGCCGGCCTGGTGAACGCGGTCGTCGGCCTGGTCGCTATCGGGGGCGTGGTCGACCGCTTCCGCGACGCGGCGCAGGCCACCGGCGCCAGCGACTCCGACATCGACGGCCTGGCCGGGCTCGCCTGGGGCACCGTGATCGCCGGCGCGGTCCTCGCGATCCTCTTCGGAGCCCTGCTCGTCGCGCTGGGCGTGGGCAACCTCCAGGGCCGCAACGGCGCCCGCATCGCCACCTGGGTGGTGAGCGGGCTGGGCCTCCTCTGCGGGTGCTGCGGCCTCCTCGCCGTGATCAGCCAGAGCGCCCTCACCTGGGACGTCTCCACCGACAGCCGCACCGAAGACCTCACGCAGGCGCTCACCGACGCGTACCCGGGCTGGTGGATCGCCCTCAACGGCGTGGTTTCCGCGGGCCAGGCCCTGGGTTACCTTGTAGTAGCCCTGCTGCTGGCGCTGCCCGCGTCGCACCCGTACTTCCGGCGCCAAGCGGAGCTGGCGGCGCCCGTCACCCCCACCACCCCGCCCCCGCCCCCGCTCCCCGAGGTGAGGAACTCCGATTGGCAGCCTCCCGAACGGCACTGATCACGGGTGCCAGCAGCGGCTTCGGTGCGGCGTTCGCGCGCCGGCTCGCCGCCGAGGGCTACGACCTGGTGCTCGTGGCGCGCGACGAGCAGCGGCTGGCCGACCTCGCCGCCGACCTGTCGAGCCGGCACGGCGTAACGGTCACCCCGCTCCCCGCCGACCTGTCCACAGACGACGGCTGCGCGGCGGTGGAGAAGCAGCTCGCCGGCGGCGTCGAGATGCTCGTCAACAACGCCGGGCTCAGCCTCAACCGCTCGTTCGTGAAGTCCACGGTGGAGGCCGAGACGCGACTACTGAGGGTCAACGTGCACGCGGTCATGCGCCTCTCCCTCGCCGCCCTCCCAGGCATGATCGAGCGCGGTAAGGGTGACGTGATTAATGTCTCGTCGGTCGCGGGGTTCGCGGCCGCGATGCCCGGCTCCACCTACTCGGCGAGCAAGGCGTGGGTCACCAACTTCAGTGAATCCGTCGCCCACTCGGTGCGCCGGCACGGCGTTCGCGTGATGGCCCTCTGCCCTGGTTACACGCACACGGAGTTTCACGAGCGGGCCGGCATCGACATGTCGAAGACTCCAGAGTGGATGTGGCTCCAGGTCGACCGCGTCGTGGCAGACGGCCTGCGTGACCTGCGCCGAGGCAAGATCATTAGCGTGCCCGACTGGAAGTACAAGGTGACCGTCTTCGGGATGCGGCACTTGCCGCGTGGTCTGCTGCAGGCAGTCTCCCGCGACACGCGGGGCCGTATCGGTCGCGACGAACAGTAATTGGTGATGTGACCGGGTCGACGGTACGAACCGGGCATACGGCAAGTACCCTTGTGCGCCATGGGGGACCATGACGACCTGCGTAAATCCATCACTGAACTGGCCATCGTCCGGGGCCGGGTGGTGCTGTCGTCGGGTCGTGAGGCCGACTCGTATGTCGATCTACGCCGAGTGACTCTGCACCATGCCGCGGCTCCGCTCGTTGGTCGGGTAATGCTCGACCTCACCGCTGACTGGGATTACGACGCGGTCGGTGGCCTGACGCTGGGCGCGGACCCGATCGCGGCGGCGATGCTGCACGCGGCCTCGGCCGCCGGGCGGCAGCTCGACGCGTTCGTGGTGCGTAAGTCGGAGAAGACGCACGGGTTGCAGCGCCGGATCGAAGGTCCCGATGTGACGGGCCGCCGGGTGTTGGCGGTGGAGGACACCTCGACGACGGGCAGCAGCGTGCTGACCGCGGTCGAGGCGCTCAAAGAGGCCGGAGCCGAGGTTGTGGGTGTAGCGGTTATCGTTGATCGAGGTGCGGGTGAGGCGGTCCGGGACGTGGGACTCCCGTATCGCGCTGCCTACACGTTGGGCGACCTCGGCCTTTAGGTCTAACAAGTTTGTCGATTCGGACCTGCTGATATGCAGGCGGATCGATGGTGTAGGTGGAAGGATGGAGTACGTGGGAACTGCGTTGGCTGAAACGACCATGCCTCAGATCTCGCCGCTTGGCGGCGAGCCGATCGAGCGCGCTGATGCCGAGCGCCTCGCTGGGGTCCTCAAAGCACTCGCCGATCCGGCACGACTGCGGCTCTTGAGCCTCATCCAGTCGGCACCGGAGGGTGAGGCGTGTGTCTGCGACCTCACCGCACCGCTCGGCCTCTCGCAGCCGACGGTAAGCCACCACCTGCGAATCCTCACCGAAGCCGGCTTGCTGGAGCGGGAGAAGCGCGGTGTGTGGGCTTACTACCGGCTGGTGCCGACCGCGATCGCTACGATCGCGGACCTGTTGACTCCGCCGCGTAAGCGCGCCACCAAGAAGGCTCGCTGAGTTAGCGCGGAATCGCCCGGCGTCACTGGAGCGCGTCAGCATTCTTAGTGACACCGGGCGATTTCCTCGTGCCTCACAGCCGCTCCTGGTGCGACTCGCGCCCATCACGGGCCGTAGTCGACAGAGCTTTGATCAAACCTGGGAGTGCCGGCCCTGAGTGGCAGGCGTCGTGGGGTCTTCGGCGATGGCCGCTGCCCGACGGCGTGCCCGACGGTCGCGGATGATCTCGATCAAGATCGGCAAGACCGAGATCAACACGATGAGGGCCACCACCGGCAGGATGTAGCGGTCGATGTGGTCGCCGACCGCGTCATAGATGCTGTCCGCCAGGAAGTAGCCGCCGAGGATGATCCCGTCGGTCCAGATGATGCCGCCCACGACGTTCCACACGAAGAACGTGCGGGCCGGCATGCCGAGCACGCCCGCCACCGGGTTGAGAAACGTGCGGACGATCGGGATGAAGCGGGCCAGCACCACGGCCTTGGCCGGGCCGAACTTGTCGAAGTAGTACTCGGCCTTCTCCACGTACTCCTGCTTGAAAAGCCGCGAGTTGGGCCGCTCGAACATCTTGCGCCCGTACCGCGCGCCGAGGAAGTGACCCAGCTGCGCTCCCGCGATCGCGCAGATGGGCGCGCCGATCAGCAGGCCGATCAGCGAGAGCCGGGTGCCGTCGCCGAACATCGCGTCGGCGACCGGCGACGCGGCGACCCCGGCGAGGAAGAGCAGCGAGTCACCAGGGAAGAAGAAGCCGACCAGCAGGCCGGTCTCGGCGAAGAGGATCACCCAGACGCCCACCAGACCGAACGTCTGGAGGAGCTGCTTGGGGTCCAGCGGGTTGACGGCGAGCTGCTCCGTGAGCGCGCGGGTCTTCTCGGCGGTGTCCACGGGCACATAGGCTACCGGGGCCCAGCCAGGCAAGGCTGTGTGGTCGCCGAGGGAGACCGGCCTACCGGTACTCGTCGTCCAGGTCGACGACCCGGGCCTGCTCGAGCGCGTCCCACTCGTCGACCTCCAGGCCACGGTGCACCTCGGGCTCACGGTCGGCCGGGTCGAGGGTCGTCGCCTGCTCCACCGCGTCTTCCTGCGGCGCTTCCGGGTCACGCACCTCCGGCGCCAGGTGGTCTTCCTGCGCGAAGTCCTCGTCGGGGTCGGCCATGGTGGCCTCCTTCCGCTCTTCCCGGGAGTATCCGCGGGCAGGGTGCCCAGGGATCAAGGTGAAGAAACCGGCCTCCGCCCGGGTGCCGCGGTGTAAAGATGGACCGGTGGTGGGTTTTCTGGTCCGATGGGCGATTACCGCCGTCGCGTTGTGGATCACGACGCTTGTAGTGCCCGACATCGACGTGACCGGCAGCTCAAGCGGTCGCAACGCGCTGACACTCATCATCGTCGCGCTCATATTTGGCCTGGTCAACGCCGTTCTCAAGCCGATTATCCACGTCGTCGGGTGCGTGTTCTACATCCTTACGTTGGGATTGTTCGCACTCGTCGTCAACGCCCTACTCTTCCTGCTCACCGACTGGCTGGCCGACCAGGTCGACCTGCCGTTCCACATCGACGGCTTCTGGCCGGCCTTCTGGGGCGCGATCGTGATGGCGATCGTGAGCTGGCTGATCAGCCTCGTGATTCCCGACCGCTGGGAGGGCAAGGAGTAGCTCCTGGGCCGGTCGCCTGGCCCTCGCTGACCTGCGCGATACTTCCCGCGGAGGACAGCGCGGTCCGGCGCACTCAAGCCCGCATACATAGGAGCGTTCGACATGCCTATCGCTTCCCCAGAGGTCTACGCCGAGATGCTCGACCGCGCCAAGGCCGGCGCGTTCGCGTACCCCGCGATCAACGTGACGTCCTCGCAAACGCTCAACGCGGCGCTGCGCGGGTTCGCGGAGGCGGAGAGCGACGGCATCGTCCAGGTCTCGACCGGTGGCGCCGAGTACCTGTCCGGCCCCACGGTGAAGGACATGGTCACCGGTTCGGTCGCGTTCGCGGCGTACGCCGCCGAGGTGGCGAAGAACTACCCGGTCAACATCGCCCTGCACACCGACCACTGCCCCAAGAACAAGCTCGACGGCTTCGTCCGGCCGCTGCTGGCGATCTCCAAGGAGCGGGTCGCCCGGGGCGAGGGCCCGCTCTTCCAGTCGCACATGTGGGACGGTTCGGCCGTGCCGCTCGACGAAAACCTCCAGATCGCCGAGGAGCTGCTCGCCGAGGCGGCCGCCGCGCACGCGGTGCTGGAGATCGAGGTCGGCGTGGTCGGCGGCGAGGAAGACGGCATCGTCGGCGCGATCGACGAAAAGCTCTACACGACCGTCGAAGACGGCCTCGCGACGGTCGCGGCGCTCGGCCTGGGCGAGAAGGGCCGCTACATCGCCGCCCTGACCTTCGGCAACGTGCACGGCGTCTACAAGCCGGGCAACGTCAAGCTGCGCCCCGAGATCCTCAAGGAGATCCAGGACGCGCTCGGCGCCAAGTACGGCAAGGAGAAGCCGCTCGACCTCGTCTTCCACGGCGGCTCGGGCTCGCTGCTGTCGGAGATCCGGTCCGCGCTCGACTACGGCGTGGTCAAGATGAACATCGACACCGACACGCAGTACGCGTTCACCCGTCCGGTGGCCGGGCACATGTTCGCCAAGTACGACGGCGTGCTCAAGGTGGACGGCGAGGTCGGCGACAAGAAGTCGTACGACCCGCGTGCCTGGGGCAAGGCGGCCGAGGAGGGCATGGCCAAGCGCGTGGTCGAGGCCTGCGAGCACCTGCGCTCGAGCGGCACCACGCTCTCCAAGTAAGAAGCGATCACGGCGTCCGCGGCCGGTCCCCGTTTGGGGGCCGGCCGCGCGCCGTTCCGTGGTCATGGGCGGCTTTTCGGTACTATCGTCCGATCTGAATGCCCTCGGGAGGTCGGTCGTGCTCGGCATCGAAGGGTACGAACCGCAGTGGTGCCACAGCGGAAAGACGCTGGCCGCCGTCCACCGTCCCCGGTTCTCCCGGATCGTCGGTCGGACGCTGGAGGGCGCCTGGCTGATGTGGGACCTGGAGCGCCGCCGGTGGTTCGCCGACGGCCCGGTGATCCTCGGCTTCGGCGACGTCAACGTCGAGGTCACCCACCGCAAGTTCGACGAGTGCGGCATCACCTGGGGCCAGGTCGACATGTCCATGCCGCTCGACTGGCCCGGCCTCACCCTCGACTGGCGACCCGACGCCCACCCGGCATTGCTCGCCGCCCGCGGCCGCCGGCTGCGCGAGGTCAACGTGATCGAGCGGATCATGCCGTCCCACTGGCGGCCGCGCGTGCTGCACGCGGTCGAGTTCCTCTTCGAGGGCTCGCGGCTGGCGATCTACAACGCGCTCGACGAAAACGGCATCACCGACGACACCGACGTCGACCTGCCCGTCGGCTTCTGGTGCCGCGTCCCGATCGCCTAGGCGATGTCCGCCGTGGTCCCGAACCGATGCAACTCAGCTTGAGTTGGTCACGGAGTTTCAAGAGGATTTCCCGGGTCCGCGTCAGTCGCCGACCGCTGCTCCCGCCGGAGACCGCGGTGGCCGGCGGCTCGCCAGGGCTCGCCGAGATCCCCGGCCCCCGCTGCCAGCTCCGCGCACCAAGCCCAACCCGCCTACCTCTTCTGGGATGGGTCAGGGCGTTGGGTCGATCGCCCTCATCCTTGGTGTTTTGTCCACATTGTCTGGTGGACGGACTCTTCCAAATGGCAGGACGAACTGACGGATCATGGGCAACCACCGCGCTCGGACTCAAGGCCCGCATGATCGTTCGCCCGAAATCCGCACTCTGGTCGGCGTGTCGTCTGGTTATCGGGCGAACGATCATCGTGTCGGCGCCGATCCAGGACGGCCCCCCTTTTCGACGAGTGCCGTGCCAGGGGCGGCGCCATCGGACGCACGCTCGTGGGCTGACTCGGACCGGGTGACGGTGTGTTAGAGGTGGGTGTGTAGGCCACTGCGGGACCGGCCCATGATCGACTTAGGGTCCGTGGCATCGGGTCCAGGTCGCTGCTTTCGCGGCCTCACCAGTAGAAAGTTGGTCACGCGGTTTGGGCTTGCACCGCGGACATGGCAGCGGAGGTCGGGGATTTCGGCTCGCGCCAGCGAGCCGCCGGCCTCCGTGGTCTCCGGCGGGAGCGGCGGCCCGCAGCTGACGCGGATCCGGGAAATCCGCTCCTATCCCTCGATGGTGGTGAGGACCCGGACCGCCTCGTGGACGTCGTCGGTGACGTGGATCGTGCTGGACAGGTCGCCGGCGGGCGAGAGGGCGAGCAGCGGGCGGAGCAGCGACTCGATCGGCAGCGTCTCCGTCCAGAAAGCGCGGTCGAGGAAAACGTACGCACCGCTGGCGCCGTCGGTGCCGTAGAAGGTCTTGGTCGCCGCCTGGAAGACCTCCTGCACTGTGCCGGCCCGGCCGGCGGCGAAGACGATGCCGCCGCGGGCGAGGCGCAGGATCGTGTCTTCGCGGATCGCGTTGGAGAAGTATTTCGCGATCCGGCCGGCGAAGAGGTTGGCCGGCTCGTGCCCGTACAGCCAGGTGGGGATCGCGAGGCCGCCGCGCTGGGGCCAGTCGGTGCCGTCGCTCGGCGCGAAGCGGGCGCGCACCTCCAGCGCCACCCGCGTGTACGGGTCGTGGTCGAGGAAGTCGGGCGCGGCGCTGAGCAGGTCGATCGCGGTGGTGAGCTCGGCGCGGGACTCCACTTCCTCCGGAGTGGTGTCGAACGGCTCGAGGACGTCAAGGGGCGGCACGTGCCAATCCTGCCCCACGCACACAAGAGTGCGCCTAACAGCACAAAGAGAGAGCCCGGCGGCCAAGACCACCGGGCTCCCGTTACCGGGTCCTGGGGAGGCTCCGGACCTCCATTTCTACGCCAGTGTGGGGTCCCGCACACCGGCCGCACGCGTGACGAATCCCTCAGCCTTTCAGGCACTGTATGAGCGAGGTTGCGGGTTGAATGTGCCCATGCAGAACCTGTTGCCCGAACCGCCCGCCACCCTGCTGCCCGCCGACGACAAGGCCGCGGCCGCATTGGCGGAGGCGGAGCGGGTCGACACCGACGAGGCGTATGCCGAGGTGGCTGGCCACTTTCCGACATACAGCGCGGCGTGGGCGACTCTCGCCAGCCGGGCGCTCGCCGGCGGTCAGTTCGTGACGGCGTACGCGTACGCGCGGACCGGCTACCACCGCGGCCTCGACCAGCTTCGGCGCAACGGCTGGAAGGGTCACGGCCCGGTGCCGTGGTCGCACGAGCCCAACCGCGGCTTCCTGCGTTCGCTGCACGCGCTCTCCCGCGCCGCCGACGAGATCGGCGAGTCAGACGAGGCGGCGCGGTGCGCCCAGTTCCTCCGCGACTGCGACCCGGCCGCCGGCGACGCGCTTTCCGGCGTCTAGGGCGTGTTTCATAAGGGTCGGTCGAGCTGAGGCGGCATCCGGGGGTGCCGGGCGGAAGGTCGCATACCGGCGTGAGCGAGCTTGCGAGCGAACCATCAGGCTCAGTGATGGACCCACGGCGCTGGCCGCACCATCACGCGGCCGTTGTATGTGGCCTTTCGTCCGGTGCCGCCGGTCGTCGTCTGGGCCCGCCGCAGGCCGGGCATGCCCTTATGAAAAACGCCCTAGGGCCTGTCTCCTGGATCTCGGTGGAGCGAGGCGAGGTCCAGATACTTCAGCGGTGCCATCCCGATGGCCGGAGCGCTCCTGCCAGGGGCGAAATCGCGGTCGCTAGAGGCCTTCGGACACTGTTGCGGCGATCTTGAGCCAGGCGTCGAGAGTGGCGTTGCTGAGCTGGCCGTAGCGCATCGGCTCGCCCGTGTCGATCAGGCGGTCGTACGGCGCGAGCAGCACCGCCCGGGTGCGTGCCTCGAAGTGCCGCTGGATCGGTGGCAGGTCGATGTCCTTCGCGCGAGGTGGAATCGACACCACCGTGACCGCCTGGCGCACGAGCCGGGTGCGGCCGGACTCCTCCAGGTGGTCGAGCATGCGCGCGGCCGTTTCGGCCGAGTCGTTGCGGGCCGACATGGTGACGACGAGCTGGTCGGTGGCGTCGATCGCGGCCTGCCAGTTTTGCGCGCGCACGTTGTTGCCGGTGTCCACGAAGATCAGCTTGTAGAAGCGGCTGACCACCTCGCGGATCTCCCCGAACGCGTGTGCCGTCAGCATCTCGCCGGCCGTCGCGGACTCGTCCGAGGCGAGCACGTCGAACATGCCCTCGCCCTGCGCGCGCACGTACTGCGAGAGGTCACCGACCCGACCCCGCGCCCCCTGGAAGCTGGAGAGGTCGCGGAGCATGTCACGCACGGTGCGGCTGTGGAAGTCTTGCTGCGCCCGCATGCCGAGCGTGCCCTGGGTCTCGTTGTTGTCCCAGGCCAGCACGTAGCCACCGCGCTTTTGCCCGAACGTCATCGCGAGCAGCAGCACCGCCACGGTCTTGCCCGCGCCACCCTTGGGGTTGACCACGGTCACCTGGCGGAGGCCGCCGAAGTTGCGCCGCACCTTCTCGACGTCTTGGCGAAACTCCTGCTCATGGCGGCCGGGCGCCAGCCTGACGAGGCCCAGCGTGCTCTTGTTGACGGCCGCGCGCATGCCGGTGCGGGCCACCGGGTCGGGCGGACGGACCGCACGGCGCCGCGCGAACTCCTCCGCCGTCGGCACGCCCGGCTCCGTCGGGCGGACGGTTTGCTCCTGGTACGCCTGCGGCGGCACCCGGTAGACACCGGGCGCCTCCGGCTGCGGCGGCATCGCGGTGACACCGGGGTGCACCTGGCGCGGCTGGGTCGGGAGTGTCGCCGGCTCGCCCTGCCCTGGCGCCGCCCACCCTTGCTGCGGATAGCCGGGGTGGCCGGCCTGTGCGGGCTGCGCAGGCGGGGTAGCGGGGTGAGCGCTGGGCTGGCCCGGCGGGGTGGCCCACGGCGAGCCAGGCGGGTGGTGCAGCGGCGCCGCACCGGCCCACGGGTCGGCGGGCGGCTGCAGGGGTTGGTTGCTGGTGGGCGCTTCACTCGGCGGCCCCCACGCAGGCGGGCCAGCGGGCGGCGTCGCGGCGGGCTGACCGCCCAAGGGCAACTCGGACGCCGCCTGGCCGTGCACAGCTGGCGCAGACGCGGGGTGGCCGGGAGCGGGCGGGCCAGAGCTGGTTTGGCCGTATACGGGTGGCGCGGACGTGGGGTGGCCGGGAGCGGGCTGATCGAATGCGGGTGGCGCCGAGGCGGGCTGGTCGTATGCGGGTGGGCTGGACACCGCCTGGTCGTAGGAAGGCTGGGCGGCCTCGGGCTGGTCGTATGCGGGTAGTCCGGGCGCGGGCGGGCCGGACGAGGCCTCGTCGTATAGGAATGGGCCGGACGCCGACGGCTGGCCATACGGCGCCGCGGTGGGCGATCCTGGCTGGCCGTAGGGCGCTGCGGCGGGCGACCCCAGCGGGTCGTATGGCGGTGCGGCGGCCCATCCCGGCGGGTCGGGTGGCGGCGCCGCAGGCGACCCAGGCGCTGCGGCGGGTGACCCCGGCGGGTCGTATGGCGGTGGCGTCGGCGAACCGGGTGGGACGAGGGGATCAGGCGCGCCGAAGATGGCGGGTGGCGCCGGCGGGGCCGAGGTGGGTGGCGCGGCGGCGGGTGGTATCGGCGGGGCGTACTCGGCGGGTGGTGATGAGGTCACCGGCGGCGCCGAGGTGGGTGGCAGCGACGGGAACGGGATGCCGCCCGAGTGGTGGCCCGAGGAGACCGGGATGCCGGCCGGCGGCGTGGTGGCGATCGGCGGGCCGTTGTGCACCGGTGTGGGCGGCTCGACGTCCGGCGACACGCCGGCCAGGTGCCACACGCCTGGCGGGAGGTTGTCGCTGCCGTTGGCCCAGTCGGGTGCGGGAGGTGCCTGCCCGTGGACGGCCTGCTCCTCGGGCGGCGGAAACGGCTCGGCTATCGGCTGCGGAGGCGGTGGCGGCGCCGCGGGAGCGGGCGCGAGGTCTTCCTCCGGCACGTAGTCGGCCGTGGGCCAGAGCGGCTTGACGCCGCGGTTTGGGCCGACCGGCACCTGCCGCGACTTCGGCCGTTCCTCGTCCACCGTGCAACCTCCTCTCCCAACCGGCAGCCTCGCACAGGACTCAGCGGACGTACACCGCCCAGGCTCCCGGCTCGATCCACCACGACCGCTTGTGGCTCAGGGTGCCGCTGACGCCGTCGTCGACGTACCCGACCTCGGAGTCGCGGGGGGTGACCGCCACCGCGCGCCCGCGCGCCCGGCGCACCTCGATCCGCCCGCGGGGACGGCGCAGCAGGCGCTGCACGACCACCGGCACCGCCACCGCGACCTCGATCACGCCGTCGGCCGGATCGGGGGTGGTGAGCAGCGGCAGCCCGTCGAGCCGCGTGTAGCCGGCACCGTTGCCGACCGCACAAGCAAGTATGGGGTCGGACCCGTCGCTCAGCACCGCGTCGTCCACCTCCACACGTCCGCGCCACGCACCCCGCTCGCCGCCGACCAGCGCGCCGTCGAGCGTGACCGACCCACCATCGTTGCGGAGCAGGTCAAGGCGGCGCACCTTGTCGCCGAGTACCGCCTTCGCCACCTCGGCGGGGTCGCGCGGGAGGTCGAGCTGGGCGGCGAGGTCGTCGGCGGTGGGGTCGAGCGGGAGCACGCCGACCGGCGGCAGGTCCGGCACCGTGCGGTCGGCGGGCAGGTCGGCTGGGCGCTTGCTGGGCGCCGGGGCGTACCGGCGGACCATGCGCCGCATGACGGCGCGCAACTGCCCGTCGGTGGCCGCGGCGACGACCAGCCGGCGGCCGTCGAGGGTCGAGTCGATCTCGGCGTCGGACTCGGCGGTGACCGTCTGCACGGAGGCGCCGGCCGCCGTCAGCACGTCGGCACAGGCGAGCACCGGCACGCGCGGAGCGCCACAACCGCCGCCGAGCGTGAGCAACACCACGTCGTACACCGGTGGTGACCCCCTGCTGATCTCCATGGCCAGCGCTGAGCTGGTCGTAACTTCTTGTTAGCCTGACACCTCGGGCTCGCCACGCGGTCGCCACATTGGCACCCGAGCCCCCAGTAAGGCGGGAAAGAGATGCCAGCGATCGTGCTCATCGGCGCCCAGTGGGGCGACGAGGGCAAGGGCAAGGTTACCGACCTGCTGGGCGAGCGGGTCCACTACGTGGTGCGTTACTCGGGCGGCAACAATGCCGGCCACACCGTGATCACGCCAGACGGCCAGAAGTACGCCCTCCACCTCATGCCGTCGGGCGCGCTCTCACCCAACGCGATGATCGTCATCGGCAACGGCGTGGTGGTCGACCCCAAGGTGCTCATCGGCGAGATCGACGGGCTCGCCGAGCGGGGTGTCGACGTCTCCCGCCTCCGCATCTCCGGCGACGCCCACCTGATCATGCCGCACCACCGCGCGCTCGACCGCGTCGTGGAGCGCTACCTCGGCTCGTCACGCATCGGCACGACCGGCCGCGGCATCGGCCCGGCGTACGGCGACAAGGTCGCCCGCATGGGCATCCGCCTCCAGGACCTCCTCGACCCGGGCATCCTCCGCAAGAAGCTGGAGCTGGTGCTGCGGGAGAAAAACCAGATCCTCTTCAAGGTGTACAACCGCAAGGCTCTCGACACGTCCGCGGTCGTGGAGGAGTACCTGGCGTACGCGGAGCGGCTGCGGCCGTACATCGCGGAGACGCGCACGATCCTGTGGGACGCGCTCGACCGGGGCGACACCGTCCTGCTCGAGGGCGCCCAGGCCACGATGCTCGACATGGACCACGGCACGTATCCCTTCGTGACCTCGTCCAACCCGTCGGCCGGCGGGGCGTGCGTCGGCGCTGGCATCCCACCCACCGCGATCTCGAAGGTGATCGGCGTCAGCAAGGCGTACACGACGCGGGTGGGCTCCGGCCCGTTTCCGACCGAGCTCTTCGACGAAAACGGCGCACACCTCCGCAAGATCGGCGCCGAGTACGGCACGACCACCGGCCGCGAGCGCCGATGCGGCTGGTTCGACGCGGTGGTCGCCCGCTACGCCACCCGCCTCAACGGCATCACCGACCTTGTCGTGACCAAGCTCGACGTGATGACCGGCCTGGAGAAGGTGCCGATCTGCGTCGGATACGAGGTCGACGGCGAGCGGATCGACACGATGCCGATGACGCAGACCGCCTTCCACCACGCCAGGCCGGTCTACGAAGAGCACGACGGCTGGTGGGAAGACATCACCAAGGCCCGCGCCTTCGGCGACCTGCCGCCAAACGCGCGCGCGTACGTCGAGCGCATCGAAGAGCTTGTCGGCACGCGGGTGTCCATCATCGGCGTGGGCCCGGGCCGCGAGGAAAACGTCGTGCGCCACGACCTGCTGTAGGTCCGGCCGGGGCTAGGATCCGACGGTGCGCGTACTGCTTATCGGTGGTGGCGGGCGGGAGCATGCCCTCGCCATCGGGCTTGCCAAGGATCCGGCCGTCGAGCAGCTGATCGCCGCGCCGGGCAACCCCGGGATCGCGGCCATCGCGGAGACCCGGGCCGTCGCGGTCAACGTCCCCAAGGCGGTCGCCGGCCTCGCGGTCGAGGTCGGGGCGGATCTCGTCGTGATCGGGCCGGAGGCGCCGCTTGTCGCGGGGGTCGCCGACGCGGTGCGGGCCAAGCGGATCGCCTGCTTCGGGCCGTCCAAGGCGGCCGCCCAGCTCGAAGGGTCCAAGGCTTTCGCCAAAGAGGTCATGACCGCCGCCGGGGTGCCGACCGCCCGCTCGCGGTTTTGCCAGACGCCCGACGAGGTGCGCCAGGCCCTCGACGAGTTCGGGCCGCCTTACGTGGTCAAAAACGACGGGCTCGCCGCGGGCAAGGGCGTCGTGGTCACCGACGATCGAGACACCGCGCTGATCCACGCGGCGGTCTGCGAGCGGGTGGTGATCGAGGAGTACCTCGACGGGCCCGAGGTCTCGCTCTTCGTGGTGACCGACGGCGAGGCTGCCGTGCCGCTCATGCCGGCGCAGGACTTCAAGCGGGTCGGCGACGGCGACACCGGCCCCAACACCGGCGGCATGGGGGCGTACGCGCCGCTCGACTGGGCGCCGCCCAGCCTCGTCGACGAGGTCATGGAGACCGTCGCCCACCCCACGCTCGCCGAGATGCGGCGCCGCGGCACTCCGTTCGCCGGGTTGCTCTACATCGGGTTGGCGTTGACCAAGGCGGGGCCGCGGGTGATCGAGTTCAACGCGCGCTTCGGCGACCCCGAGACGCAGGTGGTGCTGGCGTTGCTGGAGACGCCGCTGGCCGGGCTGCTGCACGCGGCCGCCACCGGCACGCTCGCCGACCACCCGCCACTGCGGTGGCACCCGGGTGCGGCCGTCACCGTGGTGCTCGCGTCCGAGGGATACCCGACCTCGTCCCACTCCGGTGACCTCATCAGCGGCGCGGATCGCGCCGGCATCATCCACGCCGGCACCGCCCGCCGGAGCTCCGACGGTGCGCTCGTCTCCGCGGGCGGCCGGGTCCTTTGTGGAACGGCCACCGGCCCCGACCTGGCCGCCGCCCGCGAAGCCGCCTACGCGCTCGTCGACGACGTGCTGTTGGAGGGGTCGCACCGGCGCTCCGACATCGCGCTCGCGGCTGCCGAGGGGCGGGTCCACGTGCCCTAACGGCACGAACACGGGATTACCTCAGCGCCACCGCGGCCCTACCGTCTGCTCATGAAGAACAAGACGGCAATGCTCGTGCTAGCGGGCGGCCTGGTGTTCGCCAGCACGATCGGCGCGGTCGCTGGCTGCCTCTCCCTGACAAGTGATGGGAAACGCGGTGGTGGCATCGGTGCCGGCAGCACGCCGTCACCCAGCGCCGACGCCGGCCTCGGCACACCGGAGGCGACGCCCAGCCCGAGCCCGGACGCGACGCGCGAGACGCCCACGGATACCGAGACCACGAAGACCACGACCACCACGCGGCCGCCGCAGCAGGACAGCGGCCCGCGTATCGCGTGGTTTCGCACCAAGCAGCGGCCCCAGTGTCCACAAGGGACCAGCGAGTTTCCCGTCGAGGGCACGCCGGTGATCCTGGAGTGGAAGGTGACCGGCGCCGACAACATCACGATCTCCGTCGACGGGCCCGGGATCTACGGCACGTACCCGACCGAGGGCTCGGAGACCTTCACGTTCTCCTGCGGCGGCCACGATCCTGGTGAGACCGTCAAACACACCTATCTACTGAAGACGGTCGGTGGCGGGTCGGTGAAGTCGAAGCAGCTCGCCGCGACCGCCGAGGCCTACGAGGTAGCCGAAGTCTGAAGGTGGAGCGCGAGCCGCGGACACTGCGCGACGGCCCGGCGGGCGTGCGGGAGCAGCACCTCCGGCACGGCCAGGCCGTCGCGCGCCAGCGGATAGCCCCACTCGTCGAGGTCGAGCACCTCGGGCAGCAGCTCCGCGCACAGGCCGCGGCCACCACAGGCGGTCCAGTCGATGTGGAGTCGCTCAGACACGGGACTCTCCTTCCACGAGGCAGTTGCCGGCGAGGTGGGCGCGTACGTCGGGGGCGAAGGTCCGCAGCGCGCTGAGCACGAGGCGCGCGGTGCCGTCCGGATGACGGCAGGCGCCGCGACCGGCGACGAGGCCGGCCACGCGCTCGACCTCGGCGGGCAGCGCCGGATGCCGTTCGCGGCTGGCCAGCCGGGTGAGCGTCTCGGCGAGCCGGGGCAGGCCGTTGACGCAGGGGCCGCACTGCCCGGCGGTCTGTGCGGACAGGTAGGACGCGATCTTCGCGGTTTCCACAAGGCCGCAGGACGCGGTCGGGAGGGCGACGACCACGCCGGCGCCCGGCGAGGCGGCGTACGGCCGCAGCCCCGCCCGCGACACCGGGATCTCCGGACGGGCCGGCACCCACCCACCGTGATAGCCCCCGACCAGCACCGCCTGCAGCGAGGCGGCCGGCCCACCGGCGAGCCCGATCAGCTCGTGCAGCGGGATGCCGAGGGGCGCCTCGTACACGCCGGGCTCCCGCACCGCCCCGCTGATCGTGGCGAGAAACGTGCCGGGCTCGTCCGGCGTGCCGCGGCTACGAAACCATCCGGGACCGTTTCGGGCCAGCAGCGCCAGTTGTGCGAGCGTCTCGACGTTCTGGACGAGGGTCGGTGCGCCGCGCAGGCCTGACTCCACGATCAGGCGGCGCTTGTCACGCGGGAGAGCGGCCCGTCCCTCCACTCTGGACACCACCGCCGACTCCTCCCCGGACAGGAAGGCGTCCGGCGCCTCGACCACGGTCACCCCCTCGGCCCGTGCGCGAAGCGGGCCGGAGAGCTCGGCCGGCACGTACAGGTAGAGCCGATCGGCCCCGACCGCTTCGCCGGCCAGCCGCAGCCCGTCGAGTACGAGCTGGGGTGAGCGGGTGAGCAGTGCCCGGTCCTTGGCGCTGGCCGGCTCGCCCTCCGCCCCGTTTCCGATCACCACAGCCTTGGCGCCGGACGCGACGGCCGCCAGCTTTCGCCAGGTCGGGAAGCCCGCACCACCGCGGCCGGTCAGGCCGGCCTCCTGGGCGAGGGCGATCAGGGTACCCGGGCCGAGGGCCGGCGCCGGGTCGAGATCGTGGCCGGCGAGCAGCCGGGCGGTGTGCAGGGTGGTAACGGTCATCGCAGGCTCCCAGCGGGTACGAACCGGTCGGAAAGGCGCCAGCCAAGGGCGGATACGACCGCGGCGGCGCAGCTGACGGCGACCGCCCACAGCCAGAGGCTGCCCCGGTCGGTGCCGGTGCCGAGCCCGTGCAGCAGGGCGACGGGCCAGGCGAGGTAGGCGAGCCAGTGCACCGCCCGCCACGCGGTCACACCGAGCCGGCGCCGCAGCAGGCTCGTGGCGACGAGCGCCACGATGAGGTCGAGCCCCAGCGTGCCGAGTCCGAGCCACACCGGCCGGTACGCGCCGGCGAACGGCACGACGAGGTCGACGAAGCGCAGCTGGGCGTAGGGATCGAAGAAGAGCGTCAGCACGTGTATCGCGAGCAGGGCGACGGCCAGCAGCGACGCGTTGCGATGCACCGTCGCGACGGCGAAGCGCGGCAGCCCGAATACCGGCCGCCCCGCCCGGCTGCCGACGCCGAGCACCACCACGACCGTGAGCAGGACCAGCGACACCACACCGGTGCCGCGCGCGAGGTACCAGAGCGCGTCGACGGTCACGCCGGCCACCCGCCGAGCGCCAGCACCGTGCCGTCCGCGCGGACGAGCCGGGCGGGTGCGTGGATGCGTTCGGGCGCCTCGTGGCCGCGGACGAGCGCGGCCGTGCTGGCCGTGTTCGCTTCGAGGCAGGTGGCCGCCGCCACGGAAGCCGTCCGCCACACCGGAGTGGCCGGCTGGCAGGTGCGCGGGTCGAGGATGTGGTGCAGGACCCGGCCACCGGACCGCCACCGCCGGCTGATCGTGCTGGAGGTGGCGAGCGCCGTGCCGGCGGCGATGGCGACCGTGCAGGCGGGCTCGGCGGGACCGTCCTGGACCAGCACCCGCCAGCCGCCCTCGGGCGCCGGCCCGGCGGTCGCGATGTCGCCGCCGACGCTCACCAGCACCCCACCGCCGCACTCGCCGGCGACAAGCCGCGCGCAGCGATCCGCCGTGAACGCCTTCGCCGTGGCGCCGAGATCGAGCCGCAAGCCCAGTGGCATCGCGAGGTCCTGGCCGTCCAGCCGGAGCTGTCGCCACCCCGGCGCGGGCGCTACGACGAGCGGCATCGGCGCGCGGTACACGGGCAGCTCCGGAAACGACCGGTCGTACCCGAGATCGCTGAGCGCCTGCCCGACGGTCGGGTCGACGTCGCCGTCGCTGTGTTCGGCCGCCCACAGCGCCGCCGCGACGAGGTCGGCGAGGAGCGGGCTGAGCCGCACCGGCCGCCCGGCGACGGGCCGCAGCCGGCTCAGCTCGGAGTCGTCCCGAAAGCGGCTGCACGCCATCTCGACGGCGAGCAGCTCGGCCTCGACGAGGCGGCGGGCGGCGGGCAGCGTGGCCGGATCGGTGACGACGAGCCGCGCGGTCGTGCTCCACACCGGCCACTGAGCGGTGGCGGCGTCCAGGGGTAGGGCTTCCACGAGAGGCATGGCGTCACGACCCGCCCGACGTGGCGTGCGACGATCCGCCACCGCTGGACGACACCGACCCGCCGGACGAGGAGGACGACGAAGACGAAGAGGACGAAGAGGACGACGTGCCGGTGGACGACGAGGTGGTCGAAGACGCTTCGGCGGCAACCGCCGCGACCACCAGCGAACCGGCGACGCTTGCCGCGATAAGCCCGGTGGTGACCGCGAGCACGCGGCGCTGCCCGACTGCCCGTACGGAGAGGTTAGCCATGCCCACGAGGCTCGTCGGGCTGCCTCGACCCGTCTTGTGCCGCGACTATGAGTTTCCTGTGCGCAGGTCGCGGACGACCACCTTGCCGGTGGCGTTGCGCGGCAGGTAGGGCACGAAGTACACGTCGCGCGGGATGCAGTAGCGGGCCCGGTAGCGGCGCACGTACTCGCGTACCGCGTCGGCGTCGAGCGTCTCGCCGCGGTGTAGGGCGAGATAGGCGGCGAGGCGCTGGCCGTACTCGGGATCGGGCACGCCGATTACCGCGACCTCCCGCACCTGCGGCAGCTCGGCGAGCAGGTTTTCCACTTCCGACGGGAAGACGTTTTCGCCGCCAGAGATGATCATGTCGTCTTCGCGGCCCACCACGTAGACGAGCCCGTCGGCGTCGAGGTGGCCGAGGTCGCCGGTGGCGATCAGGCCGTCGTGCGATTCCTTGCCGGCCCCAGAGGTGTACCCCTCGAAGAGCATCTCGTTGCCCACGAAGATCCGCCCGACCTGCCCGGCCGGCAGGGGTCTGCCGTCGGGCCCGAGGATCGCGAGGCGGGTGCCGTGTGGCGGGCGGCCGGCGGTCTGCGGCGCGGCGCGCAGGTCGCGCGGGGTGGCGATGGAGGCCCACGAGACCTCGGTCGAGCCGTACAGGTTGTAGAGCACGTCGCCGTAGGCGTCCATGAACCGCGTGGCCAGCCCGCCCGGCAGTGCCGAACCGCTCACCGCCACGATCCGCAGCGGGTTGGGCCGTGGCTCTGCTTGTTGCGCTCGCTCCGCTCGCTGGCCACCCCAGGTGGCCGGCGCCATCCGGCCGCGTCGCTTCGCTCCTTGGCTCGGATCCCGCCAGCCCTGCGGCGGTGCCACCTCCATCAGCCGCTGCACCATCACCGGCACGGCGAAGAGCGCGCGTACCCGATGCTGGGCGGCGAGCCCGACGCAGCCGGCCGGCTCGAAGCGGCGCTGGAGCACGACGGTGGCCCGGAGCGCGAAAGAGACCTGGAGCGCCGCGTACCCCCAGGTGTGGAAGAGCGGCGCGGCGATCATGATGCGGTCGCGGGCGTGCAGCGGGATGCGATGGATGATCGACACGAGCGGGCCGAAGCCGGTCGGCGTGCGGCGGCGGGCGCCCTTCGGCGTGCCGGTGGTGCCGGACGTGAGCACGATCGTGCGGCCGTCCCGCTCCGGCGGGCGCAGCTCGCCGGGCGGCGCGTCGGCGACGAGCTCGGCCGCCCGCTCCTCCGTGATCCGCTCCACCGCGGCCGGCACCGAGAGCACCTTCTCCGCGAACTCCGCGTCGTGGATCAGGATGCGGAGCCGCTGCTCCTCGGCCACGGTGGCGAGCTGGGCCGAGGAGAGCCCGGTATTGATCAGCACGGTGTCGGCACCGATCAGCGTGCCGGCCACCATCGCCTCGATCATGCCCGCGTGGTTGCGGCAGAGCAGGCCGACGCGGTCGCCGGAGCGGATGCCGGTCGTGCCGCGCAGCGCCCGGGCCAGCCGCTCGGCGTTGCCCAACAGCTGGCCGTAGGTCACCTCGCCGCGCCACTCGTCGACGAGCGCGACGCGCTCCGGGTCACGGGCGGCCGCCTGGCGCAGCTCGCCGGAGAGGCTGAAACCCCACCGGCGCAACGCGTTGAGCTGGGCGGCCACCCGCACCGGCGGTCCGGGCGCGAGCAACCCTCGTCGGGTCAGGGTGGCCACGACGAACGGGGTGATCATCGAATCTGCACTCCGGAGATGGCTCGGGAGATGACCAGGCGCTGGATCTCGGAAGTGCCCTCGAAGATGGTGTAGATCTTGGCGTCGCGGTACCACCGCTCGACCGGGTGCTCGCGGAGGTAGCCGGCACCGCCGAGCAGCTGCACCGCCTTCTCCGTGACGGCCACGGCCACCTCGCCGGCCTTGAGCTTGGACATCGAGCCCTCGCCGGCATCGAAAACGCGGTTGTTTCGGCCCATCCAGGCGGCCCGCCACACGAGCAGCCGGGCGGCGTCGATCTCCATCTTCATGTCCGCGAGCGCGAACGCCACGGCCTGGTTCTGGACGATCGGGCGGCCGAACTGCACGCGGCCCTGTGCGTACTCCAGCGCGTACTCGTACGCCGCGCGGGCCACGCCGAGCGCCTGCGCGCCGACGGTCGGCCGGCTCAGCTCGAACGTGCGCATCGCCGCCTGGCCGGCCGCCCGCTGCCCGGACCGGGCCCGGTCGAGCCGCTCGCGCAGCGCCTCGCGGCCGCCGAGCAGGCACCGCCCGGGTACGCGGACGTCGTCGAGGAACACGTCGGCGGTGTGTGACGCGCGCAGGCCGAGCTTTTTGAGCTTGCCGGGCGAGGAGAGCCCTTTCGTGCCGGGCGGGATGACAAAGGCCGCGTGCCCGCGCGAGCCGAGCTCCGGGTCGACCACGGCGGTCACCACGTGGATTGACGCGATCCCCCCGTTGGTGGCGTACGACTTCTGCCCGTTGAGCACCCACTCGTCGGTGGCCTCGTCGTACACCGCACGGGTGCGGATCGCGCCGACGTCGGAGCCGGCCTCGGGCTCGGTGTTGCAGAACGCGGCCACCGCCGGCTCGTCGACGGTGCCGAAGCAGGGCGGCACCCACTCGAGCATCTGCTCCGGCGTACCCGAGCCGTAGATCGACGCCACGGCGAGCGAGGTGCCGAACAGGGCCAGGCCGATGCCGGCGTCGCCCCAGAAGAGCTCCTCGTTGGCGATCGGCAGCGAGATGCCGGTGGGATCGGACCAGCAGTTGGCGAGGAACTCGAACCCGTAGAGCCCGATCTTCGCGGCCTCCTGGATCACGGGCCAGGGCGTCTCCTCGCGGGCGTCCCACTCGGCGGCGGCCGGGCGCACGACCTCTTTGGCGAAGCCGTGCACCCAGTCCCGCAGGTCCCGCTGTTCCTCGTTCAGGTCGAGCGAGAATTCCGACATGTCAGCCCTTGGGGATGTCGAACAGGTTGGCGATGTTGGCGGCGAGGCCCAGGTCGCCCTTTGCCTTCAGCTTGCCGGTCATGAACATCATCACCGGGTTGCCCGCGCCGGACACCACCTTGAGGAACTCGACCGGGCCCATGGTGAGGCTCAGCTTGGGGTCGCGGTCGGGCGAGGGCGAGAGCGTGCAGGCACCGTTTTCGATCACGACCTCGTACGTGTCGACGCCGCCGTCGGGACGGCCGGTCACGTTCCAGTGGATGACCGCGTTGGTCGAGCCGGCCCGGTCGGGGCGGAAGAGCGAGGGCATGCGGGCGAACACCTCGTCGAGGATCTTCCCGCGCATGTCGCTCGACATCACCTCTTTGATCTGCGAGTCCGGGGCGGACTTGACGATCTTGGCGAACTGCTTCGGGTCGACACTGGAGAAGTCAGACAGGTCGAAGTCGGTCATCGTTGTGGCCTCCGGCTGAGTAGTTACTCGTGCGTAACCTTACGCATGAGTAGGTATGCTGGCAAGGGTGACCGCGGTATCAGGTACCCCGACCTTCAAACGACTGCCGCGGGCGGTACGTGAGCAGATGATGCTCGACTCCGCCGTCCGCGTCTTCTCCCGGCGTGGCTTTCACGCGGCGAGCATGGACGAGATCGCCGAAGACGCCGGCATCTCCAAGCCGATGGTGTACGCCTACCTCGGCCCCAAGGAGGAGCTCTTCGTCGCCTGCCTCCAGCGCGAGGGCACCCGCCTGATGGAGGCGATCGCGGCCGAGGTGGTCGGCGCGGATACTCCCGACCAGCAGCTCTGGCGCGGCCTGCGGGCGTTCTTCGCGTTCGTCGGCGCACACCGCGACGGCTGGGCGGTGCTCTACCGGCAGGCGCGCGGTGAGCAGCCGTTCGCGAGCGCGCTGACCGAGATGCGCGAGCGCATGGTCGAGGTGGTCGCGATGATGCTCGGCCGGGCCATCGCCGCGGGAGGGCGCGAGGTCCGCGACACAGATCTCCAGGTGATGGCGTACGCGCTGGTCGGCGCCTCGGAGTCGCTCGCCGACTGGCTCGCCGACCACCCGGAGGCCGACCCGGAGAAGACCGCCACCCGGATGATGAACGTCGCCTGGCTCGGCGCCGCCCAACTCCTGCGAGGCGAGACCTGGACTCCTTAGCCGGTGGTGATCGTGCCGGCCAGGTGTGGCTTGCCGGACTTGGCACCGTGGAGGGCGAACGTCCACTCTGGAGCCGTGGAGAACGCCACAGTGGACGGTAGGAACACGGGCAGCTTGAACGAGACCTCCACTGTGTACGAATCCGGCAGGCGACCCTCCAGCGCGGCCAGGCAGCGGGCCTTGCTCCACATGCCGTGCGCGATCGGCCGGGCGAAGCCGAAGATGCGCGCGCCGAGGCGGGACGTGTGGATCGGGTTGTGGTCGCCGGAGACGCGCGCGTAGTCGGTGCCGACGCGCGGGGTCAGGCGCCACCGGGCCGACGTGGACGGCGGCTCGACCCCGTCGCCATCTCGCTGGCGGCCCGACGGCTTGCCCTCGCGGCGCAGGTATGTCGACACGTCCCGCCACACCACCTCGCCGTCGACCGAGGCGGCCGCCACGACGTCGAGCTGGCGGCCGCGCGGGTGCTCGCGCAGGTCGGCGGCGTGTACCGACAGGTCGAGCCGCTCGCCCGCGTCGATCGGGCGGCGCAGCTCGATGCGGTTGGCGACGTGCACGAGCCCCACGACCGGAAACGGGAAGTCTCGCCGTGACATCAGCCGGAAGGCCAGCGGGAAGGCGAGCACGTGCGGGTATGTCGCCGGCAGCGTGTCGGAGAGGCGGAATCCGCAGACCCTGTTGTAGTCGGCGAGATGGGCGCGGTCGACCGTCACGCCCGAGCGCTCCAGCACGACGTCGGGCAGCCAGCCGGGCCGGTTGAACCCGGGTACGAGGCCGATAGCGGCACGCGCGAACATCAGGCCCCCAGCAGGCTCTGGCCGCAGACGCGGACGACGTTGCCGGTGATCCCGCCGGACGCGGGCGAGGCGAACCAGGCGATCGTCTCGGCCACGTCGACCGGGAGGCCGCCCTGCGACATGCTGTTCATCCGGCGGCCGGCTTCGCGGATCATCACCGGCATCTTGGCGGTCATGCGGGTCTCGATGAAGCCGGGTGCCACCGCGTTGATGGTGATGCCCCGCTCGGCGAGCACCGGCGCCATCGATTGCACCAGCCCGATCACGCCGGCCTTGCTCATGGCGTAGTTTGTCTGCCCGCGGTTGCCGGCGATGCCCGCGATCGAGGCCACGCCGATCAGTCGCCCGCCGCCGGTGATCAGGCCGCGATCGAGGAGTACGTCGTTGATCCTCTCCTGGCTGGAGAGGTTGACGTCGAGCACCGAATCCCAGCGGTCGGCGTCCATCCGGGCGATCGTCTTGTCACGGGTGATGCCGGCGTTGTGCACCACGACGTCGACGCGGCCGTGGCGCCCGCCGATGTGGTCGGCCAGCCGGTCCGGCGCGCCGGCCGCGGTGAGGTCGAGCTGGTAGGCGGTACCCCGGATGTCATTGGCCACGGAGGCGAGCGCGTCGCCGGCGGCGGGCACGTCGAGGCCGACCACGTGCGCGCCGTCGCGGGCCAGGACCCGCGCGATAGCCGCGCCGATCCCGCGGGCCGCGCCGGTGACCAGGGCGACCTTGCCGTCGAGCGGGTGCTCCCAGTCGGCCGGCGGGTTGACCGCGGCGGCCGCGCCGATGCGGACGACCTGCCCGGAGACATACGCCGAGCGGCCGGAGAGCAGGAAGCGGACCGTGGACTCGATCGCGCCCTCCGCGCCGGGGGTGACGTAGACGAGCTGCGCGGTCGTGCCCCGGCCGAACTCCTTGCCGATGCTGCGGGTCAGCCCCTCGATCGCCCGCTGCGCGGTGGCCTCGCGGGGCGTCTCGCACGCCTCGGGCGGGGTGCCCAGCACGATCACCCGGCCGGACGGGGTGAGCGAGCGGGCGTTCGGGTGGAAGAAGTCGTACAGCGAGCGGAGGCCGGTGGAGTCGGTGATGCCGGAGGCGTCGAAGACCAGCGCGCTGTATCGCTCACCTTCTTCGGAGATGCCGGCGGCCTTGAGGATGTCGCGGACCGGCTCGTGCAGGCGGCCGCCGGGAGCGGAATCGAGCAGCACTGGGCCTGGCACTTCGCCGGCCTTGTACCGGCGCAGCCGTGGTGGGGCGGGCAGGCCGAGGCGCTTGACGACGGCCCGGCCCGGACCGGAGTTGGCGAAGGTCGCATACCGATCGCTCATAGGCGTATCCTACTCGTGAGTAAGTTTCTCTGGGAGGGGAAGTCCCGTGCAGAGGGTCGCGATCATCGGTGGCAACCGGATCCCGTTCGCCCGCTCCAACAGCCGATATGCCACGGCGTCCAACCAGGACATGCTCACCGCCGCGCTCGACGGCCTCGTCGCCCGCTACGGGCTGGCGGGCCAGCGCCTCGGCGAGGTGGTGGCCGGTGCGGTGCTCAAGCACTCGCGCGACTTCAACCTGACCCGCGAGGTGGTCCTCGGTTCGCGACTGGACGCGCACACCCCGGCGTACGACGTGCAGCAGGCGTGCGGCACCGGGCTCGAGGCGGCCATCCTGGTGGCCAACAAGATCGCGCTCGGCCAGATCGAGGTGGGCATCGCCGGCGGCGTCGACACCACGTCGGACGCCCCGCTCCAGCTCAACGAGGACATGCGGCGCGCGCTGCTGCAGATCAACACGGCCCGCTCCCTCGGCGGGCGGCTACGCGCGGCCACCCGGCTGCGCCCGCTGCAGCCCTTCCGCCCGGAGATCCCGCGCAACGCCGAGCCGCGTACCGGCCTCTCGATGGGCGAGCACGCGGCGATCACCGCGCTGGAGTGGGGGATCGGCCGCGCGGAGCAGGACCAGCTGGCGCTGGAGTCCCACCAGAAGCTGGCCGCCGCCTACGAGCGGGGCTTCTTCGACGACCTGCTCACGCCGTACCTGGGGCTCGGCCGCGACCAAAACATGCGGCCGGACAGCTCGCTGGAGAAGCTCGGCTCGCTGAAGCCGGCGTTCCGCGCGCCCGGCGGCGGTGAGCCGACCATGACCGCCGGCAACTCCTCACCCCTCACCGACGGCGCGGCGGTCGTGCTGCTCGCCTCGGAGGAGTGGGCGGCCGCGCACAACCTGCCGGTGCAGGCGTGGTTCGTCGACGCGGAGACCGCCGCGGTCGACTTCGTACACGGCAATGAGGGGCTGCTGATGGCGCCCGCGTACGCGGTGCCCCGGCTGCTGGCCCGCCGCGGGCTCACGCTGCAGGACTTCGACTTCTACGAGATCCACGAGGCGTTCGCGTCGCAGGTGCTCGCCACGCTGGCGGCCTGGGAGTCGCCGGAGTTCTGCAAGGACAAGCTGGGCCTCGACGCGCCGCTCGGCTCGATCGACCGGGCCAAGCTCAACGTCAACGGGTCGTCGCTGGCCGCGGGGCACCCGTTTGCCGCGACCGGTGGCCGGATCGTCGCCACGCTGGCCAAGCTGCTCGCGCAGAAGGGGAGCGGCCGCGGCCTCATCTCGATCTGCGCCGCCGGCGGTCAGGGCGTGGTCGCCATCATGGAGCGCTGAGCTGTCTGACAGGGTGAGGCCATGACGGACAGGGCGCGGGCGTTGGGTGACCAGCTGGTGCAGATCCACGACCTGCTGCGTCGTGATCTCGCCGAGCTCCGGGCGGGCGCCCCTCGCGCCGCTGACCTGCGGGTGCACTGCCTCGCCTTCTGCGGCGCGATCACCGCGCACCACACCCGCGAAGACGCGGCATTCCCCCACTTCGAGCGGCAGCTGCCTGAGCTGGGCCCGGTGCTGGTGCGGCTCCGGCGGGAGCACGCGGCCATCGCGCGGCAGATCGAGGAGGGGATCGACGACCTCGATCGGTTCGCCGAGGAGCTGGAGGCCCATCTGGCGTACGAGGAGGAGCACCTCGTGCCCGTACTCAACCGGCTGTGAGAATGGGCTGGTGATCCCCAATGTGCTCGCCGCCCGTTACGCGTCCACCGAGCTGACCGCGATCTGGGCGCCGGAGGAGAAGGTACGGCTGGAGCGGCGGCTGTGGGTGGCCGTCCTGCGTGCGCAGCGCGACCTCGGCATCGACGTGCCGGACGGGGTCGTCGAGGCGTACGAGCGGGTGCTCGACCAGGTCGACCTCGACTCGATCGCCGCCCGCGAGCGGGTGACCCGCCACGACGTGAAGGCGCGGATCGAGGAGTTCAGCGCGCTCGCCGGCCACGAGCACGTGCACAAGGGCATGACCTCCCGCGACCTCACCGAAAACGTCGAGCAGCTGCAGGTGCGCCGCTCGCTGGAGCTGGTCCGCGACCGGGCCGTCGCCGCCCTCGCCCGGCTCGCCCACCTCGCCGTCGAGCACTCCGACCTCGTGATGACCGGCCGGTCGCACAACGTGGCAGCGCAGGCCACGACGCTCGGCAAGCGGTTCGCGTCGGCGGCTGAGGAGCTGCTCATCGCGTACGAGCGGCTGGAAGACCTCATCGGGTGGTACCCGCTGCGCGGCATCAAGGGGCCGGTGGGCACGGCGGCCGACCAGCTCGACCTCTTCGACGGTGACGCCGAGCGCCTCGCCGAGCTGGAGCGCCGGGTGGCCGCGCACCTGGGCTTCAGCCGGGTACTCGACAGTGTCGGCCAGGTCTACCCTCGGTCGATCGACTTCGCCACGGTGGCCGCGCTGGCGCAGCTCGTGGCCGGCCCCTCCTCGCTGGCCACCACGATCCGGCTGATGGTGGGTCAGGAGCTCGTCACCGAGGGCTTCCGCCCCGGCCAGGTGGGCTCGTCGGCGATGCCGCACAAGATGAACACGCGCTCCAGCGAGCGGGTCAACGGCCTGGCGGTGATCGTCCGCGGCTACCTGTCGATGGTCGGCGAGCTGGCCGGCGACCAGTGGAACGAGGGCGACGTCTCCTGCTCGGTGGTGCGGAGGGTCGCGCTGCCCGACGCGTTCTTCGCGACCGACGGCCTCTTCCAGACGTTCCTCACGGTGCTAGACGAGTTCGGCGCGTACCCTGCGGTGGTCGCCCGCGAGCTAGACCGCTACCTGCCATTCCTGGCCACGACGAAGATCCTCGTCGCGGCGGTGCGGCGCGGCGTCGGGCGGGAGGCCGCCCACGAGGCGATCAAGGAACACGCGGTCGCGGTGGCGCTGGCGATGCGGGAGAAGGGCGTCGCCGAAAACGACCTCTTCGACCGGCTCGCCGACGACCACCGGCTGGACCTGACCCGCGCGGAGATCGACGCCCTGGTCGCCGACCGGGAGGCCTTCGTCGGCGCCGCGCCGGCCCAGGTGCGCGCGGTGGTCGACCGGGTGGCCGCGGTGGTCGCCCACCACCCGCAAGCCGCCGCCTACGCCCCGGCGCCCATCCTCTAGAGCTCCGAAAAGAGGCCCAGAACTGCGCCGCCTACTGTCCCGGGCGTCGGTCCTACGTGGCCTGGTTTGGCCTCGATTGACGCTGGCTTGTGGCCCGTGGATGACCCAGGCCGTTGGCCTCACTTGGGTGTCTGCCACCAGGCACCATAGATGAGAGGATTAGGACCGGAGCGTCGAGCGGAGGAGGTGAGCGCCATGACGTCAAGCAACGCGGAGTGGCTGCCCGAGCGGCACACCGACGACGAGCACGTGCCGGTGGAAGAGCAGGCGCGCCGGCAGGGCGTCCGTCCGCTCGCCTCGGCCGATGAGCTGGTTGTGCCCGGCATGTTCGAGTCAGATGAGGAGCTGGATGAGTTCCTCGCCGACCTGTACGCATCCCGCCGGGCCGGCATGGCGTGAGTTTCGTCGTACTCGATACCGACGTCGCCTCCGCTAGCTTCCTGGGTCGTTTGCCTGATCGCCTCCATACCTGGCTGGCGACCAAGACGCCCTGTATGACGTTCGTGACGCTGGGCGAGCTGACGAAGTGGACCGCGATCCGGAGCTGGGGCCCACAACGACGGGCAGCGCTCGCGACCTGGCGGCAGCACGTGACCGTGCTGAAGTACGACGAACGCGTGGCGACGACCTGGGGCGACCTCCAGGCACGGGGCCAACTCCGCGGGCGCCCCCGCCCGGTCAACGACGCCTGGATCGCGGCCTGTTGCCTCGCTGAGGGCCTGCCGCTGGCGACCTTCAACACCAAGGACTTCGCCGACTTCGCGACCTACGACGGCCTCCAGCTCGTCGACGTGACGTAAGCACGTCACACGCCTTCCGCCTGTCCGTCCCGTCTGCCGTCGACCCACCCACCGGGAAGCGGACCGGCGCCGGGGCCGCCATCTGGGGGCCGGGTGCTGCTGTTCGCCGGCCCGACGCGGGCGCCGCTCCGCCGGTCGAACTTCCAGGAGCACTGGCAGAAGGCGACGGCTGAGGCGCGCATCCGGGGGCACGGCCGAGAAATGGAGATCACTACAAGCGAAAGCCCAGGTCGGCAAACTCGCCTCTGACCTGGGCTTTTGTCTGTGGAGCGGGTGACGGGAATCGAACCCGCACTGTCAGCTTGGGAAGCTGATGTTCTGCCATTGAACTACACCCGCGAGCGGCCCCCACTGTACCTGGTCAGCCCACTGCGGCGCACGCACCTCACCGGCCACGCACCGAAGCCTCCCAAAGGTGTGCCAATCCGAATTTCCCTATTTTCAAGAACATCGATGCGATGTAACGTTCGCCTAGTTGAGGACAGCGACCTGGGAGGGCTTGGCGATGCGGGCTTGGCGTGCGGCCGGAGCCATCGTCGCCGCCCTGGCGGTCGCCGGCGGGCCGGTGCCGCTGATCGGCGCGAGCGCCGACGACGCCTGCTTCACTCCGGCGGCGGGCGGGGCCAGGACGGTGACCCGCGATCCCAACCACCTCACCGCCGACCAGGTCCGCGAGCGGGAGCGGCTCACCCAGCAGGCGCTCGCCGCGAAGGGTGGCCCCCGCACCACGGCCACCGTCACGATCCCGGTCATCGTCCATGTGATCTCGAGAGACAGCACCCGGGAAGGCGGCAACATCCCGGACGAGATGGTCACCGCGCAGATCGACGTGCTCAACCGAGCCTTTGCGACGACGACCGAGTTTGCGTTTGAGCTCATCCGGACAGACGGGGTGGTCAATCCAGGCTGGTATCCCATCGTCTACGAGTCTGCCGCCGAGCTCGCCATGAAGAGTGCGCTTCGCGTCGGTGGCATGGAGACGCTCAACCTCTACGTCGGCGACCTCAGCGACAGCCTCCTCGGCTGGTCCACCTACCCACAGCCGGCGCTGGATCCGAGCGACGGCGTCGTGATCCACAGCGAGTCGCTGCCGGGTGGGACGTCGCTCCCCTACAACGAGGGGGACACGGCCGTGCACGAGGTCGGGCATTGGCTCAACCTCTTCCACACGTTTCAGGACGGCTGCGGCGCGGACGGCGACCTCGTCGACGACACGCCTGCCGAGGCGTCGCAGGCGAGTGGCTGCCCGGAGGGTCGCGACACGTGCACGGCCGATCCGGGCCTGGACCCGATCCACAACTACATGGACTACAGCACCGACGCCTGCATGACCGAATTTACGCCGGGGCAGGCAGCTCGCATGCTGAACGGCTGGGTCGCGTTTCGGGAGCCCTGACAGACTCGGGCGCGGCCGCCGCCACCGGATCTAGCCACACCTGCACCGCTGGCCGGGCCGGCGGCTCGACCGCGAACGGGGTGGCGCCATTGCGCCCGTGGCGGGCCAACATCGCGACGTCGACCGTGAACTCGAACAACTGCCAATCGACCTGCGGCGCCGCCCGCAGGTGGCCGGCCAGGCGGGCGACCTTCGCATGGTCGGTGACCACCGAGGCACGGCCGGCCAGGTAGGCCTCGTCGTCGCTGTCTTCCGGAGGGAACGAGTGGAGCGCGTAGCGCCCGTCGCGCTCCAGGTCGCGCCGCTTGGGCGAGTCGACCACGAAGCAAAACAGCCCGTCGTCCGTGATGACCGGCGAGACCGGGTGCACCCGCGGGCCACCATCGGCGCGCACGGTCGCCAGGTAGCCCAGGCCGGGACCGTACTGCAGCATGAGGGCGCGGATCGCCTCCGACAGGCGGGGCTCGTCGGCACAAAAGTCGGACCAGGATGCCATGCTCGACATCCTATCGAACATGTGTTCGATCCGGGGAGTCCCCTATGGTGTGTTGATGCTGCTCTCCGACCGTGACCTCGTGACCGAGATCAAGGCGGGCAACCTCGCGCTCGATCCCTTCGAGCCGGCGCTGGTCCAGCCCTCGAGCATCGACGTGCGGCTAGACCGGCTCTTCCGGGTGTTCAACAACCACCTGTATACCCACATCGACCCGTCGGTGCAGCAGGACGAGCTCACCTCGCAGGTCGAGGTGCCGGCCGGTGAGGCGTTCGTGCTGCACCCAGGTGAGTTCGTGCTGGCCTCGACGCTGGAGGTCATCTCGCTCGGCGACCAGCTCGCCGGCCGCCTGGAGGGCAAGTCGAGCCTCGGCCGCCTGGGGCTGCTCACACACTCGACGGCTGGCTTCATCGACCCGGGCTTCAGCGGCCACGTCACGCTGGAGCTGTCCAATGTGGCCAACCTGCCGATCACGCTCTGGCCGGGCATGAAGATCGGCCAGCTCTGCATCTTCCGACTGTCGTCGCCTGCCGAGCACCCCTACGGCTCGACCGTCTACGGCTCCCGCTACCAGGGCCAGCGCGGCCCCACACCGAGCCGCGCCTGGAAAAACTGGCGCACCTGGCCCACGGCCACGTAGAAGATCCAACCCAAGACACAGACTTGAGCTACCGCGACGTCCGTCGTGGTCCAGACCCAATGCCACTCGGCTTGGATTGATCATGAGCTCGGGCCCATGGTCGACCACGGTGGGGCAGGGACGATCCGCGCCCGGCCGACGCCGCCAGTCCGCACAGCCCCCGAGAACGCCGAGCTCAAGCCTTGATCAAGTCGATCTAAAGGGGCATCGGGCTCAGAGAGCACCCACCCCCGGCCTGCCCACGCGGCGTCACCGCCGACAGGTGGTGATTTCCGGATCTTGGAAAGTTTGGGTGCTATTTCAACCCCAACTCTCCAAGATCTGGAGCTTGATGCCGCTCATCCCACCGTGACGGTCACTTAGGGCAACAGAGCCTGCGGCGGTGTTCCCTCAGCCGCTCCGGCAGCAGACAATGTGGACAAACCGCCAACCGACGGCGGATGGCTGAGGTCGCCACACCGCGCAGGTCAAGACCTTGATCAAACTAGCGTGAGTGGCATTGGGTCCAGACCGTTGCTCCCGTCCGCCGCTGGTCGCGCGGTCTGGTCTTGCACCGCGGAGGTGGCAGCGGAGGCCGGGGATTTCGGCGAGCGCTAGCGAGCCGCCGGCCTGCGCGGTCTCCGGCGGGAGCGGCGGTCCGCGGCTGACGCGGACCCGGGAAATATGCCTGGGTAAGCAAGAGACGCCCTCCCACCCCGGGTGGATGGGAGGGCGTCTCCTTTACTGGCCGGTGCGGGTCGCGTGACGGGGGAACACGCGACTGGCGCGGCCACGGGGGTGGGTAACGCTTATCCGGGTCGGCCGTAGCCCTTGATCGGCGCGGAGTCGATCGAGCGCATCCGGACGGGCACGCCCGGTTTGGATGCGTCGACGATGTAGCCGCCGCCGACGTAGATGGCGACATGGTGGGTGTCGGGGTAGTAGAAGACGAGGTCGCCGACCTTCAGGGCGCTCCTGCTGCTGACGGGGTCGACCGTGCCTCGCTGGCGGGCGGCGTTGTGGGGCAGGCCGACGCCCGCGGCAGCCCACGCCTTCATCGTGAGGCCCGAGCAGTCGTACGTGTTGGGGCCCTCGGTGCCGAACACGTAGCCCTTGCCGATCTGCGCGCAGGCGAACTTGGCCGCCTTGGTGCCGGCGCTGCCGTCGTACTGCACGGGGCAGGGTGCCGGCCGCAGGTCGCCGACGCCGCCACCGGAGCCGTACGCGTCGAGGCGCATCTTCTCCAGCTTGGCGATCTCGCCGTCGATCTGCTTCTTCTTCGCCGCCAGCTGCGCCTCTTCCTCGGTGAGCTGGCCGACGAGCTGGTCGAGCGGTGCCTTCTGCGCCGCGTACTTCGCGCGCAGGTCGATGACCGCCTGGATGTCGGCCTGCGAGCGCCGGGCGAAGACGTCGAGGATCTCGAGCTGGTTGGCGAACGTGCTGGGCGAACCCGTGGCGAGGACCGCGTTGAGCGCCGAGAAGTTACCGCCCTTGTACTGCTCGGCCGCGAACTCTCCCACCTTCCGCATCGCTAGGTCGATCTGCAGCTGCAGCGGCGCGATCTTCTTGGCTAGCGCCTGGGCCTTCTGCCGCTTGGCCTGGAGGTCGATCCGGGTCGCGTTGTGCTTTTCCGCCAGCGGCTCCAGCTTGACCCAGGCCGCGTCGATCTGCTTTTCGATCTCGGCAGGCGTGGGCGCGGCCCGCGCTACGGTGCCGCTGGAGAGCACGGTCGCGACAGCGACGAGAGCGGTGATTACGGTGCGACGCGCGGCATAGCGTGCCACCGGAGCCGTTACTCCTTCTCCCTGGCCGCCTACCGGGTTAGCTGACGGGTTCGGGCGGGAGAGCGCGCCCTACCGCTTTCGCGGATTCACCCCGAGGTGCTTGGGTCCCCGGCTCGTTTCTTGGTCCGACTCGGCGGGCTGAGCCGTGGTCTCCCAGGCTGGGAGGCCGACCGCCGGCTCAACGATCCCCAAGGGTAGGAGCGGCACATTCGCCCGCGCAAGCCGTGTGGACAACCCCTTCGGTGCGTATACCGGTTGGTAGCGCCGCGTGTATCGAAACGGTCTCAGTCAATGGCTAGGAACACATCGTCGAGCATGCCGGCGTACTGGTCATTGTCGGCGGAGATGTTCTTTCCGCCGATTCGCAACGGTTCGGAATTCACAATGGACACATTCAGTGGCACGGCGACCGCAGCGCGTGTCACACCATCCACCGATATCGACAGCCAACGGCCGGAGCGGGAGCAGGCGAGCGCGTGCCAGCGCCCGTCGGCCACCGTCATCGGTGCGATGGTCAGGTAGATCGTGGTCTTGCTCGCCACCACGCAGCTCGGCTGGCCCTCCCGGCCGTCGACCTGGAGCTTGAACTGGGTGACTCCGCCGGTCGAAAACCCTTTCTGCACAACGTTTGCGCCGTCGCCGGTGTCTGCGGGCGTCATCAGCACCGAGGCGCCGAACCGCATGCCACGGGTGCCCGGGTTGAGCTCGGGTGCGGGCAGGCCCTCGAGGATCACGCGGGGGCAACCGGCCGCCTCGCACCGGGGCGGGAAGCGCGCCGCCCACCCGTCGCCGCGCGGGGTGTAGGCGAGCATGCCGCGCGGGTGCAGCGGGTACCGCCCGTCGACGTCCGCGACCGAGCCGACCCACCAGCCGTCGAACGTGTACCGCAGCGAGAGCGTCGGCTCGCGGCTCGGCGACGGCCGCGCGGAGGCCGCGAGGAGCAGGCTGGCGACCCCGAAGAGCACGACCACCCACCGGCGCGTCGTGTGCATGTTGCGCAACATTGCTCGATTGTGGAGATTCGTGGCGAGACGGACAATCCCCCGGGCGAGGGTCTTGAAGGTTTTCTACGAATACAGCACAGCAGGCGGCACCTATTGACGACGACCATTCGATACAGCCAGGGTTGCCCTATGCCCATCCTCACAGCGCGCATCGCCCTCACGACAGCGGTGGTCGGCGCGGCGGCCCTGGTGCCGGCCGCTCCCACCCTCGCGTCCAGCCCACCGGACACAAGACAGCAGGAGTACACGGCAGCCGCGGCGGAGTACGGCGTGCCGGAGAGCGTCCTGCTCGGCGTGTCCTACCTGGAGTCTCGCTGGGACACCAACGCCGGCACGCCGAGCACGAGCGGCGGGTACGGCCCGATGCACCTCACCGACGCCGCGTACGTGACGTCGCTGCCGGGTGGAAACCACCACGACCAGGACGGCGAGGACCCGCGCGGCGACGACAGCCGCCCGGCCCGAAACGTCGACTCGGGCGGCGCGCCGGCCCCGGCGTCCGAGGCGCTGCAGACGCTCGACCGCGCCGCGGCGATCACCGGCACGCCGGAGGAGGCGCTGCGCTCCAACCCGTCGGCCAACATCGCCGGTGGGGCGGCACTTCTCGCTTCGTACCAGCGGGATATCGGTGGACCGGCGGGGAGCGCGAGTGACCCGGCGGCCTGGTATGGCGCGGTGGCCAGGTATTCCGGCGCGGACAGCGCCGATGCCGCGGCGGCCTTCGCCGACGAGGTCTTCGCGACGATCCAGGCCGGGGCGGCCCGGGTGACCGACGACGGGCAGCGGGTGACGCTCTCGGCACGCCACGTGTCGCCGGCACGCGCCTGGCTTGCCCGCCTGGGCCTGCGCAAGCTGGCCCGTCCCGACGGGCTCGAGTGCCCCACCGACATCTCCTGCGAGTGGATCCCGGCGCCCTACCAGGACCTGGGCGGCGGCGACTACGGCAACCACGACAAGGGCAACCGGCCGAAGCAGCAGAAGATCGAGTACATCGTCATCCACGACACCGAGGGCTACTTCAAGCCGTCGGTGGATCTCGTGCTCGACCCCACGTACGTGAGCTGGCACTACACGCTCCGCTCGGTCGACGGCCACATCGCGCAGCACGTCAAGGTCAAGGACGTGGGGTGGCACGCGGGCAACTGGTTCGTCAACGCGAAGGCGATCGGCTTGGAGCACGAGGGCTTCGCGGCGCAGGGCACCTGGTACACGGAGGCGATGTACCGCACGTCGGCCAAGCTTGTGCGGCACCTCGCGCTGCGGCTGGGCATCCCGCTCGACCGCAACCACATCATCGGCCACGACAACGTGCCCGGCACGATCCCCTCGACGGTCCGCGGCATGCACTGGGACCCGGGCCCGTACTGGGACTGGTCGCACTACTTCGACCTGCTCAAGGCACCGTTCCGCACGACGGGGTGGCCGGGCAGCGGGCTCGTGACGATCGACCCCGACTTCGCGACGAACAAGCCGGCCTTCGTCGGCTGCTCCGGCGGCGGCGCCGTGCCCTGCCCGCCACGTGGCTCGTCGGCCGTCATCCTGCACACCGCGCCGGACGCGGCCGCCCCGCTGGTCAAGGACATCGGCCTGCGCCCGGGCGGCGAGGACGCCACGATGCAGATCTCCGACCACGGCGCACGCGCGTCGGCCGGCCAGACGTACGCGGTGGCCGACCGGGAGGGCGACTGGACGGCGATCTGGTACCTGGGGCAGAAGGCGTGGTTCTACAACCCGCGCTCCGCACCCGCGGCCAAGTGGGCCACCGGACTCGTGGTGACGCCAAAGTCGGGCAAAGCCACGATCCCGGTGTATGGCCGCGCGTACCCGGAGCAGGCCGCGTACCCGGAGGGCGTGCCCTACCAGGTGATCACGCCGCTTCAGTACACGCTCGCGGCCGGCCAGCGGTACGCCGTGGGCAACGTGCTGCCGAGCGAGTACTACCGGGCGGTGACGTTCGACGGCTCGTCACCGGGTGACTGGACGGTGATCCGCGGCGAGAAGAAGTACGTCCAGATCCAGTTTGGACACCGGCTCATGTTCGTCGACCTGGCCGACGTGGACATCCGCCCGTCGTTCTTCTGAGCGCTTTTGTCCGTCGCTCAGACGGGCGCACGCGGGCCGACGACGGCGGTCAGGACGTCGTCGAGGGTGACCACTCCGAGCGCGGCGCGGCCGTCGCTGACCAGCACCATGTGTCGCCGTTCGCGGCGCATGGCGAGCAGCAGCTCGGCCAGCGTCCGCTCGGGTGGCACCACGGCGAGCGGGCGCACGATCTCCTGAGGCACCGGCGCGGTCCGGCGGGGTCCCTCGTATCCGAGCACGTCCTTCACGTGCACGAAGCCGAGCACCCGCCGGGTCTCCCGGTGCACCACCGGAAAGCGCGACCGCCCCGTACGCGTGGCGAGCACCTCCAGCGACGCCGGCGAGACGTCTTCCGAGACGGTCGTGACCTGCGCCCAGGGGCGTAGCGCGTCGGCCGCGGTGCGCCGGCCGAGCGCCAACGCGCCGGTGATCCGGGCGTGCTCCTCGGCGTCCAGCAGCCCTTCGGTGCGCGCCTGCGAAACGAGCCCGGCCAGCTCTTCGGCCGTGAAGACGGTCTTGACCGCGTCGGTGGCCTCGATCCGCCAGATGCGCAGCACCGCCCGGGACGCCCACTTCATCGCCAGCAGCAGCGGCTTGGTGGCCAGGCAGAACGCCAGCATCGCCGGCCCCAGCCACAACGCCGACACCTCCGGCCCGGCGAGTGTGATGTTCTTCGGGACCATCTCGCCGACCACGGTGTGCAGGAAGACCACGACGCCCAGCGCGAGCACGAACGCGACCGGGTGCAGCGCGCTGTCGGGCACGCCCAGCGCGTGGAACGGCCCTTCCAGCAGGTGGGCGAGCGCCGGCTCCGCGATCGCGCCGAGCAGCAGCGCGCAGAGCGTGATGCCGAGCTGCGCGCCAGCGATCATGAGCGGGATCTGGTTCATCGCGGACAGCGCCCACCGGGCCCGCCGCGATGTCTCCGCGAGCGGCTCGATGGCTGTGCGGCGCGAGGCGATCAGCGCGAACTCGCTGCCCACGAAGAACGCGTTGCCGAGCAGCAGCAGGATCGTGATCAGGACCTTAGTCATGGGCCGCCGCCTCCGGCGCCACCACGCGCACCTGCTCGATGCGGTGCCGGTCGACCTCGACGACGGTGAACTCCCAGCCCTTCTCCTCCACGGTCTCGCCGGCCACCGGGATGTGTCCCAGCCGTGCCATGAGGAAGCCGGCGAGCGTCTCGTACGGCCCCTCGGGCAGCCGGAACCCGATCTGCTCGGCCAGCTCGTCTTCGCGGAGCAGCCCGTCGACCTGGAACGTGCGCTCGCCACCCGGCACGGTCAGCTCGACCGGCCCGGCGTCTTCCACCGCGTCCGGGTCGAACTCGTCGGCGATCTCCCCGACCAGCTCCTCGACAAGGTCTTCCACGGTGACGACGCCGTCGGTGCCGCCGTACTCGTCGACCACGATCGCCAGGTCGGCGTCTGCCGCGCGGAGCGCGGCGAGCACACCATCAAGATCCAGACTCTCCGGAACGTAGACCGGCTCGCGCGCCACCGCGGCCACCGTCGTGGTCGACCTTCTTGCCGGGGGTACGCCGAGCGCGTCCGGAACACCCGCCACGCCGGTAACGAGGTCGAGGGTGTCCTCGTACACGGGGAAGCGGGTGCGTCCGGTCTCCTGCGCGGCCGTGATCAGCTCGGCCACGGTGGCGGTGCTCTTCAGCGCGAACACGTCGACGCGCGGGGTCATCGCCTCGGCGGCCCGCTTTTCGCCGAAGCGGATCGTGCGTTGCAGCAGCCGCGCCGTCTCGGTGGGCAGCGCGCCGGCTCGCGCCGAGATCGCGGCCAGCAGCCCCAGCTCCTCCGGCGAACGCGCGCTCGCCAGCTCCTCCTGCGGCTCGACGCCGAGCCGGCGCACGAGCCAGTTGGCCGAGTTGTTGAGCGCCCGGATCAGCCACCTGAAGACAATCGAGAAGGTGCGCATGGGCGCGGCCGTCGACAGAGCCGCCGGCATCGGGCGGGCGAGGGCGGCGTTCTTGGGTACCAGCTCGCCGAAGAGCATCGACAGCAGCGTCGCCAGCACCAGCGCGAGGACCGGGGTGACCGAGTCGGTGGAGTCGCCGGCGAGCGGGCGGATCGCCGGCGCGAAGAGCTTGGCCAGCGCGGGCTCGGCGAGATAGCCGGTCAGCAGCGCGGTGATCGTGATGCCGAGCTGCGCGCCGGAGAGCTGGAACGACAGCTCGTGCAGCGCCTTTCGCACGGTGGCGGCACGGCGGTCGCCCGCCTCCGCGCGCTGGTCGATCTCCGCACGGTCGACCGTGACGAGCGCGAACTCGGCGGCGACGAAGAAGGCGTTGCCCGCCGTCAGCGCGGCGAAGCCGAGCAGGGGCAGGATGGTGGTCAGCAATAGGCCGTCGATGGTCGGTTCACCTCGGCGGTGATTCTCCCACGCCAGCGTGTTGGCGGGTCGACACGCGGGTGGCGAGTACGCCAAGCACGACGCCCAGCACCGCGCCGATCGCGTTGTTGACCCAGTCGTTGGCGACGCAGGCCCGGCCGGCGCTCATCACCACCTGGGTGAACTCGATCGCGACCGGCACCAGCACCGCCACGCCCGCGACGAGGCCGGGCCGCCGCGAGGCCAGCACGGCGAAGAACGTCAGCGGCACGAACATGAGCACGTTGCCCACCCGCTCGCCCCGGTCGGCGGTGGTGGTGAGGGCGTGCCACAGCGCCTGCGGGTCGAAGAGCGCGCCCGCGCATGAGCCGATGGCGGAGAAGTCGGGGCCGCCGACCGATGTATCCGGGGCGGGCAGCAGCGTGAGCGTGACGATGGCCGCGGCGCCGAGCATCGCGCCGAGCGCCGGCCACGGCGCCCAGCCGAGCCGCCGGGCCACCGGGCGGTGCGTGAACGCGGCCACCACCGCCAGGGCGAGGAACGTCAGCGCCGGCCACGGTTGCGCCAGGAAGTCGCTTGCCCAGCCCAGCACGGGGTACCGCCTCTCGTCATCAGACGGTCCTTTTTACCGGATCGGGCTACGCGTCGGCCTTGACCGAACGGAGGAGGACGGTCGCCACGTCGACAACCTCCACCTGCTCGTTCGCCCCCTTGCCGGTGACTCCATCGTTGATCATCGTGTGGCAGAAGGGGCAGCCGACGGCGATGGTGGTGGCTCCGGTGGCGATGGCCTCCTCGACCCGCTCGGTGTTGATGCGCTTGCCGATGCGCTCTTCCATCCACATGCGCGCCCCGCCGGCGCCGCAGCAGAACGAGCGCTCCTGGTTGCGCGGCATCTCGGTGAGCCCGCCGGTGGCCTCGGCAAGGACCTCGCGCGGCGGCGTGAAGACCCGGTTGTGGCGGCCCAGGTAGCAGGGGTCGTGGTACGTGACCGTGCCGCCGAGCGGCTGCACCGGGGTCAACTTGCCGGCCGCGACAAGCTCGGCCAGCAGCTGGGTGTGGTGCACGACCCGCACGTTGTCGAGCCCGAGCTGCGGGTACTCGTTGGCGAGGGTGTTGAAGCAGTGCGGGCAGCTCGCGACGATCTTGGTGACCTTGGCCTCGGTCAACGTCTCCACGTTTTGCTGGGCGAGCATCTGGAAGACGAACTCGTTGCCGATCCGCCGCGCCGGGTCGCCGGTGCACGTCTCGCCCTCGCCGAGGATGGCGAAGTCGACGCCCGCCTCGTGCAGGAGGGCGGCGACGGCACGGGCGGTCTTCTTGGCCCGGTCTTCGAACGCGGCGGCGCACCCGACCCAGTACAGGTACTCGAACTCCGCCTCGCCGTCGGCCCGCTTGATCTCGAAGTCGAGGGTTTTCGTCCAGTCTTCGCGGGTGTTCGGCGGGGCACCCCACGGGTTGCCCTTGTTTTCCAGGTTGCGGAGCATGACGCCGGCCTCGGACGGAAACGACGACTCGATCAGCACCTGGTAGCGGCGCATGTCGACGATGTGGTCGACGTGCTCGATGTCGACCGGGCACTGCTCGACGCAGGCGCCACAGGTGGTGCACGACCACAGCACGTCCGGGTCGATCACACCCTGCTCGTCGGGGCCGCCGATCAGGGGCCGCTGCGCCTCGGCCAGGGCGAGGGCGTCGACGTTGGCGTGGTCGTCGCCGGCCAGCAGGTAGGGCGCCTTCGCGTAGGCGTGGTCCCGCAGGGAGAGGACCAGCAGCTTCGGTGACAGGGGCTTGCCGGTATTCCAGGCGGGGCACTGCGACTGGCAGCGGCCGCACTCGGTGCAGGTGGTGAAGTCGAGCAGGCCCTTCCAGGTGAACTGCTCGACGCTCGCGACGCCGAACTGGTCCTTGTCCGGGTCGGCCTCCTCGAAGTCGAGAAGCTTACCGTTCGACGTCATAGGCTTGAGGCCGCCAAGACCGGAGCCGGCCGGGCGGGCGGGGTCGCGCTTGAAGAAGATGTTGAAGAACGCGGCGAACCGGTGCCATGCGACGCCCATGGTGAGGTGGGTCGCGATGGTGATCAGCCAGACCATCGACACCACGATCTTGACCATCGCGACCGTCGACTCACCGGCCGGCGAAGCGGGCAGCACCTCGCCGAGCGCGTGGGACACCGGTGCGGCCCAGGTCGGCCACTCCAGATGGCCGGTGGCCGCCTTGAAGCCGCGGATCAGGAAGCCGCAGACCAGGACGGCGACGATCACCCACTCGACGAAGTAGCCCTGCCACATCGTCGACCCGGTGAACCGGGAGCGGCCGGACGGCCTCGTCGGCCGGTTTCGTAGCCGGATGCCGATCAGCACCAGGATGCCGGCCAGGCCGAAGACGCCGATGATCTCGGTAGCCAGGCCGTAGACCGCCCAGCCGCCGACGATCGGCAGGCCCTGCTGCGGGTCGACCACCTCGAAGTAGGCCTCGAGCACCAGCAGCGACAGCACGATGAAAGCGACCATCACGAACCAGTGCGCCGCACCAACCACGGACCACTTGAGCATCCGGGTGTGGCCCACGGTCTCGGCGAGCATCCGCTTGGTGCGGGTGCCCTTGTCGCCGAAGCGTGATGCGTCGGGCTGACCCAGGCGGATCACCGCCACCATCCGCCACACCGCCCGCACAGCCAGCACCACCGCGACCACGGTGATCGCGGCCGCAACGGCGGTGGTCACGATCTGGACGGTGCCCATGTACGTCGCCCTCCCTGTGGAAAGGTCGTGGCGTCGTCGCCACGAGAGCAGCGTACTGTGTTAGTTACCGGCCGGTAACGTGAATAAAGTCGCAGCCCAGGGCACAACCTTAGAGGTTTGGCCGGGACCCGTGGTCACCGCCAGCGCGACAGCAGGATCAGCGAGGCGACCATCGAGCCGAAGCCGACCGCGAGATTCCAGTAACCCCAGGACTCGACGGGGTAGGCGGTCTCGGACAAGTAGTAGACGACGAGCCACCCGATGCCGGCGAAGATGAGACCCACCGCGGTGATCGGCAGCCATATGGGGCTCGGCTTCTTGGCTGCCTGCGCTGCCGACGGACGCACGTCGGTCGGCGGGGTGTAGACCTTCTTCTTCCGGACCTGAGACTTGGGCACGACGCTTACTCCTGTCAGCACTTTGGTACATAGATTAGCGCCGCTGCACCCGGCCGTCAGCCGGGCGAGGCTCGCACCTACCGCTAGAGTAGTCAAGCCGGCGCGCGGAAGCACGAGGGGGCTGAAGACGGATGGAGTACACGTCCGGCGGCGCCTCATGGCGTGGAGCGCTGCGCACCGCCGCCTCCGGGCTCTTCTCCAGGCCCACCGGACGGCGGCGTTCGCCCTGGTCGATCGGCGTGCCGCTGATCTCGATCGCGGCTGGCCTGCTCTTCACCACGAGCGCCACCACCGCCAACGGCACGTCGCTGCGCGATGACCGCCGACCCCAGCTCGCCCAGCTCATCGAGGATCGGCGCGAGCGGGTCGAAGAGAGCGACGAGCGGCGGGCGGCACTGCTGACCGAGGTCGAGGCGGAGACGGAGGCGCTCGCCGGGTCCGACGCACCGATCGCCGAGCAGCGCCGCCGCAGCGAGTCGAGCCGCCAGGGCGCGGGCTTCACCGCGCTGCGCGGGCCGGGCCTGACCGTCGAGCTCGACGACGCCCCCCGGCTGGGCGAGACCCGGCCGGGCAACCCGAGCAACGACGACCTCGTTGTACACCAGAGCGACGTGCAGGCCGTGGTCAACGCGCTGTGGGCCGGAGGTGCCGAGGCAATGTCGATCATGGGGGTCCGGGTGATCTCCACGAGCGCGGTACGCTGCGTGGGCAACACCCTGCTGCTACACGGCCGGGTGTACTCCCCACCTTTCAAGATCACCGCGATCGGCGACCCATCGGAGCTGCGCAGTGCGCTTGACGCCTCCGATGGCGTGCGCCTCTTCCGCGACGCCGTCGACCACTTCGGCCTCGGTTACCGCGAGACCGTGGAAGGGAGCGTGACCGTGCCCGCGTACGACGGTTCCAGCGCTCTCAGCGAGGTCGAGGTGCCACGGTGAGCGAGCGAGTTGGCGCGGCGGCGTCTGGACGGAGCCGCCCCGCCGACGAAGTCGGGGTTTCGGGGCGGCGGAGGAAGACGTCGCCTTCAGCGCCGCACGAGCA
>Ga0081539_10000142_pt1 | contig 165444 bp, 151 predicted proteins | sample TabmetS4T2R2_FD_71023 | JGI IMG/M metagenome (GOLD analysis project Ga0081539, IMG submission 71023) | Tabebuia heterophylla rhizosphere microbial communities from the University of Puerto Rico - S4T2R2 | ecosystem: Host-associated > Plants > Roots > Rhizosphere ... | reverse complement strand
CTCGCTGGGGCTCACCGTCACCTGCACCGTCGGACGTCCGCGTTTCGTCATCCGCGCCTCCTTGTACCAGAAGTACGAGGGACGCAGAGAATTCGTTTCAGAACTTCAGATCCGGGACACTAGCCTGTCAAGAACACCAAGACGTTTTTAGCCACGAAGGACACAAAGGCGAAAAAAGAAAGGACACGAAACCGGTTTTCGTGTCCTTTGAGACAGCGCTCGACGCGCGCCGCGTAGCGGCGCCTCTGTCTCACACGGGTCGAATGAGCAAGCACCCTGATGCTCCGCTTGTTCATTCGGCACGTGTGAGCCAGAGGCCGCGGCCTGCTACGCAGGCCGCACGCGTCGAGCGGGAGCTTTGCGTCCTTTGTGGCTAATCCGTCTTGGTGATCTTTGTGTTCGAGTCTCAGTCTGCACGCGTGGCGTAGGCGGCGCGCGAAAGCTGTGGCGCCTCGTCCTCGACCGGCTGGCCGTCGAGCACGCGTCGCGCGCGTTCGAGATCGAGCGAGCCGTTCCAGCGCGCGACCACCATCGTCGCGACGGCGTTCCCGATCAGATTAGTGATCGCCCTTGCTTCCGACATGAAGCGATCGACGCCGAGCAGCAGCGTCAGGCCGGCGACGGGAATCGACGGGAAGGCGGCCAGCGTGGCGGCAAGCGTGATGAACCCGCCACCGGTGACGGCCGCCGCGCCCTTCGACGTCAACATCAGGAGCGCCAGCATTCCCATCTCTTGTCCGAGCGTCAGATGGACATTGCTTGCCTGCGCCACGAACAACGCCGCCATCGTCATGTAGATCGACGTGCCATCCAGATTGAAGGAGTAGCCGGTCGGAATCACGAGGCCGACGACGGAGCGCGCGCAGCCGAGGCGTTCGAGCTTGGCCATGATCCGCGGCAGCGCCGACTCCGATGACGAGGTGCCGAGGACGATGAGGATCTCCTCGGCGATGTATTTGAGGAACTTGAGGAGGTTGAAGCCCACGGCCATCGCGATCGCGCCGAGGATGATGAAGACAAACAGCAGGCACGTCGTGTACACCGCCGCCATCAGTTTTCCGAGCGAGAAAAGCGACGCGACCCCGTAGCGGCCGACGGTGAATGCCATCGCGCCGAACGCTCCGATCGGTGCGAAGCGCATGATCAGCGCCACGATCTCGAACAGGACCTTGGAGGCCGCCGCAATCACCGTCACTAGCGGGCGGACCGGCTCCCCGAGACGAAGCATCGCGATTCCGAACAGCACCGACACGAGCAATACCTGAAGGATCTCGCCGCTGGAGAACGCACCGAACATGGTTTCAGGGACGATGTTCAAGATGAAATCGGTGGTGTTGAGATTTTTCGACGCCGAGGTGTACGACGCGATCGCGCTGGTGTCGACGTTGCGCGGATCGAAATTCAGGCCGGCGCCGGGTTGAAAGAGCGTGACGACGAACAGGCCGATGACCAGCGCGACGGTGGAGACGACCTCGAAGTACAGCAGCGCACGCACACCGATGCGCCCGACTTCTTTCATCGCTTCCGTCTGCGCGATTCCGACGACGACGGTCGTGAAGATAATCGGCGCGATCAGCATTCTCACCAGCTTGATGAACGCGTCGCCCAGCGGCTTCATCGCGGTGGCGTAGGCCGGCGCGACCAGACCGAGGAGGACACCAAGCGCGATGCCGATGAGGACCTGCACGTACAGGCTTGGGAGGTACCGTCGTCGGGTCATTCCTAGATGGTAGTTGGTGGATGGTAGATGGTGGAAAGAGATCAACTCAACAAACCACCATCCACCAGCCACCATCCGGACCGCCATCATCCGCCATCCAGCGCGCTGTGTTAGCATCCGCGAACCGCCATGTGTGCCTTCTTCATGCGTGCCCTGAGGCTGATGCTCGTTGCCGGCGTGTGTGCGGCTGCTGTTGTGCACGGCGCCGAGAAGGGCTTTGTCCCGGTCACCGACAAGATGCTGCAGAACCCGAGCGCCGACGACTGGCTGATGTACAGCCGGACGTACGACGCGCAGCGCTTCAGTCCTCTCAAGCAGATCAACAAGTCCAACGTGGGTCAATTGCGCGTGGCCTTCACGAAGGAATTCGGCGCCGGTGTGCAGGAGAGCATCCCGATCGCTTATCGCGGGGTGATCTATGTGCAGCTTCCGGGCGCGGGCATTCAGGCAATCGATGGCGCAACCGGCGAACTGATCTGGGAATACAAGGGGCCGAGCGGCGGCTCGCGCGCCAAGGCGCTGTCGATCTATGACGACATGGTCTTCTACACGGGACCGCAGAACACGATCGCGGCACTCGACGCGAGAACGGGAGCCGTGCGGTGGGAAGTGAAGACGCCAGGTAATCCCACTGCCGGCACCATCGTCGTCGACGGCAAGGTGATCAGCGGTCGAGCGTGCGGCAACAACGGCACGGGCTGCTACATCCTGGCGCTCGACGCGAAAACCGGGAAAGAGCTGTGGCGCTTCTACACCGTCGCGCAGGACTCGGACCCCGAGGCGGCGAAGACGTGGGGCGGTACGCCGCAGGCCAAGCGCGAGGCGAGCACGTGGGGACTGCCGGGCGGCTACGACCCGCAACGGCGGCTGCTCTACTGGGGCGTGTCGAATCCGATGCCGAACACGCGGCTGGCGCGTCACGGCAACCCCGACGCCGTGCCGTACGAATCGCCATCCGATCTCTACAGCAATTCGACTGTCGCGTTGAACCCGGACAGCGGCAAACTGGTGTGGTACTACCAGCATCTGCCCGGCGACGACTGGGACGAAGACTATCCGCACGAGCGCACGTTGATTCGCACCGCGGTAAGTCCCGATCCCAGGTTCGTCAAGTGGATCAACCCGGATGTTCGCAAGGGACAGCAGCGCGACGTCTCGCTGTCGGTGGGGGAAGGTGGTGGCATCTGGGCGCTCGATCGGCAGACGGGTCGGTTCCTGTGGGCGTCGCCGTTTCCGTTCGATCATCAGAATTTCCTGATCTCGAACATCGATCCGAAGACCGGGCGCACCTATATCAACAAGAACCTGGTGTTCACCAAGCCGGGTGAGCGCCATCTGATTTGTTACTGGAATACGCGCAGCTATTGGCCGACGGCCTATCATCCGCGGCTCAACGCGCTGTACGTGCCGTTTCTACAGAACTGTCTCGACATGACGGCTGGCGAACCAGGTGCGGCCGACAAACGGTTTGGCCAGATGGCGCCGGGCGCCAGTGTCGACACGTGGTCGGGGCTGATGAAGATCAATGCGTCCACCGGCGAGATGACGCCGATCCTGCGGCAGCGGGCGCCGTCCAACGGCGCCGTGCTCGCCACCGACGGCGATCTGATCTTCTGGGGCGATCTCGACCAGACGTTCCGCGCGCTCGATGCCGAGACCGGCAAGGTGCTGTGGGAGCAGCGGCTCAACGGTCCCGTTCAGAACAGCACCATTACGTATGCCGTCGACGGCAAGCAGTACGTCGCCGTCTTGACCGGCGTCGGCGCATTGAGTGGCGGCCTGATCGATCAGGCCGGCATCAAACCGAATCGCACGTACAACGCGTTGTACGTGTTCGCGCTCGCGCCGAAGCGCGACACGCAATGACGTGAAGACTCTGTTGACTGTGTTCGTCGCGTCGCTGGTTGTGGTCGCGCTGTCGGCGCAGGCGGCCGACGTTGTCGTCACCGAGGGCGTGGTGAACGCGCCGATCGCGGACGTGTGGAACGCGTGGACCACGCGCGCAGGGATGGAATCGTGGATGGTCGGCAAAACGGACTTCGAGCTCACAGTGGGGGCGGTGTATCGCACCAGCTACGACAAGCAGTCGACGCTCGATGACGACCGGACCATTCATCAGCAGCTACTTGCTTACGATCCCGGGCGCATGCTGACCATTCGGACTGTGAAGCCGCCGAAGGGATTTCCGTTTCCCGACGCGATCGGCAAGACGTGGACGGTTATCTATCTCGAACCTGTCGGGTCAAGCCAGACCAGAGTCGTTGCCAGAATGTTCGGCTTCACCGCCGACGAGGAATCGCAGAAGATGCGCGCGTTCTTCGAGCGAGGGAACCGCGCGACGCTCGACAGTCTTATCAAACGCTTTGCCAGGCCATGAATCGTAGAACTTTTCTCCACGCCTGCGGCGCCTGTGCCGCGATTCCACTGACGGCCGGTATCGCGCGTGCGCAGCAGAGCGCGACTGCAACCCCGGTCGATTCCGCCCTCGTCGACGATCTGGTTGCGGCCAACCGCATTCTGGCGCAGCTGGAGATCCTCGATGGCATGGGCCATATCAGCGTTCGCCATCCGGCGCGCGCCGATCGCTTTCTGCTGTCTCGTTCGCTCGCGCCGGCGCTCGTCGTCGGCGATGACATCATGGAATACGAGCTGAATGGCGATGCCGTGGACGCGCGCGGTCGCGCCTCCTATCGCGAGCGGTTCATCCACGGCGAGATTTACCGCGTCCGCTCCGACGTGATGAGCGTCGTCCACTGCCATACGCCGTCGCTGCTGCCGTTTGCCGACTCCGACGTGCCGATGCGCGCCATGTATCACATGGCGGCGTTCGTGTCCTTCGGCGTCCCGGTGTTCGACATCCGCAAGGAAGCCGGCATGACCGACCTGCTGGTGAGCGACACGCGTCTGGGGCGCGCGCTGGCGCGGACGCTCGGCGACAAGTACGCGGCGCTCATGAAGCACCACGGCGCCGTGGTCGTGGCCAACTCGATCGCGAATGCCGTTGGCCGCGCCGTGTACCTCGATGCGAACGCGCGCGTGCAGCTGCAGACGATCCAGCTGGGCGGCCGCGCGACCTACGTCGATCCGGAAGAAGCCAAGCTGCGGATGCAAGACGCCAACGAGTACAGCCGCGCCTGGGATCTGTGGAAGAGAACCATCAAGACGAAGTGACGCATGTCGGTGCAATGCTCCCTTACGCGTGTCGGTGCAATGGTTCCTTCGCTGGTCGGTGCAATGCTCTCTGACGCTGTTGGTGCAATGCGGCGCTTCGCGTGTCGGTGCAAATATCCCCTGACGCGGTCGGTGCACGGAGAAATCGTCATGCGACGAATTGCTGGCTGTTGCGCTCGCCTTCTGATCGCATTGACTGCTGGTGCAGTCGGACTGCGCGGCGATGATGCGGAACGGCTGCTGACGATCGACCACTTCGTCGGCGTGAAGTCGACGGTGCCGGCGATTGCCGGACAGCCGGCGCAGTTGTACGTGCGCGAGCGCGTGAAGGGCGGAGTGGTTGCGCGCGGGCGGGCGGTGGGCGATCGTGTCGTGCTGTTCGTGCACGGCGCGGGCACGCCGGCCGAAGTGGCCTTCGACGTGCCCTATCAGGACTACAGCTGGATGGCATACCTGGCCAACGCCGACTTCGACGTGTTCTCGGTCGACATGACCGGCTATGGGCGATCGACTCGTCCCGCACCGATGAACGATCCGTGCAATCTCGCCGAGGCGGCCCAGCGCACGTTCGTGCCGCGGCTGCTGGCGGCACCTTGCGCGGCAAGTTACGCGCAGCCGATGACGACGATCGGGTCGGACTGGGATGACGTTGGCGCGGCCGTCGACTACATCCGTGCGCTCAGGCGAGTCGACAAGGTGACTCTGGTGGCGTGGTCGCTTGGCGGTCCGCGCTCGGGTGGCTACACCGCGCAGCATGCGGATCGCATCAATCGCCTTGTCCTCCTCGCGCCCGCCTACAATCGGGCCGCTCCCGACGGACCACCTGGACGGGCGGCACAACAGGGTGCGTTCAACACGCAGTCGCACGAGGAGTTCATCGCGAACTGGGATCGACAGGTCGGCTGCCCGGACCAGTACGAGCCGGCGGTGAGCGACACCGTCTGGTCGGAGATGCTGGCGTCCGATCCTATCGGCGCGACGTGGGGAACGGGCGTTCGGCGGGCGCCGAACACCGCGACCTGGGGCTGGAACAGCGCGATGGTCGCGAGAACGCGAACGCCGGTGCTCATGGTGAGCGGGGTGCACGACAAGCAGGTGGTGTCCGATCGCGTGCGCGAGCTTTACATGGATCTCGGCTCCTCCGACAAGGTGTTCATCGATCTGGCCTGCTCGTCACACAACGCCATGTGGGAGCGCAATCACCTGCTGATGTTCCGGGCCTCGCTCGAATGGCTGGACAAAGGGACGGTCAATGGCACGAAACAGGGGATGCTCCGGCTGGGATACGCCTCTGATCGATAATTCAGGTAGCTGGGTGCCTGGCTGCGTAGCGATCCAAGGTCGGAGGTGAGTAGCTTCAGATGCGGTCGGTGCGTGCTTCTCGTCTCATCCTGATCATCGGGCTTCTGCTCACAGGTCTCGCCGGCGCCTTGGTTTCGGCGCAACGCACGTCAGAAGCCATGGTGACGGCCGGTCAACAGTTCGTTGAATCGCTGACCCCGCAGCAGCGGCAACAGGCGGTCTTCGCCTTCGACTCCGACGAGCGCTTCAAATGGCACTACATTCCTGACGAGGCGTTCCCGCGCACCGGTCTGGCGCTGAAAGCGATGACGGCAGCCCAGCGCATGCGCGCGCACGACCTCCTGCGGGCCGGCCTGAGTCAGAAGGGCTACATGGCGTACAGCGCGATCATGGAGCTCGAGACCGTGCTGCACGACCTCGAGAAGGAGGCGGCGGGGAAGAACGCTCCGCAATTCGTGCGCGATCCGCTGCTGCCCCGGGTCTCCATCTTCGGCACACCGTCAGCCGATGGCATCTGGGGCTGGCGCGTCGATGGGCATCACATCTCGCTGCACTTCACCGTTGTCAAAGGCCGGCTCGTGTCGAGCGCGCCGACGTTCGCCGGCGCGAATCCCGCTGAAGTCAAAACCGGCAAGCAGAAGGGGCTGCGCGTTCTCGCCGAGCAAGAGGACAGCGCGCATGACTTCCTCAGGTCGCTTCCCGCCGAGCAGCAAGCCACCGCGATCTTCACCAAGGACGCGCCCGAGGACATCGTCACCGGGAACAAGGACAACGTGGATCCGCTCAATCCGGTTGGCATCAAGTCGGCCATCGTCACGCCCGAGCTGCGGTTGAAGTTGATGAACGTCATTCGTAGCTACGCGTCACTGATGGCCGACGACCTCGCCAAACTGCGCCTGGATCGGATCTGGAGCGCCGGGATCGACAACATCTACTTCGGGTGGGCCGGCGGCACCGAGCCCGGCGAGAAGCACTATTACCGCATCCAGGGTCCGACGTTCCTGATCGAGTTCGACAACACGCAGAACGACGCCAACCACATTCACTCGGTATGGCGGGACTTCAACGGGGACTTCGGCAGGGATCTGCTGCGGGAGCATGTGCAGAATGGGACGCACTAAACCGCAGGATTCAGGAATCGGGAATCAGGATTCAGGGCTGGGCCAGGAATCAGGCCTGATTCCAGATTCCTGATACCTGATTCCTTCCAGGGCTCAATGCGTCATCGAGTACAGGAGCGCATTGATCCCGAACGCGTATCCAGGCACTGAGAAATTGTAGAAGTATCGGGGATCGTCCCCTTCGCGTTCGAAGGAGTCGCCGAAGTCGGTGTTGTGCGTCATCAACACCATGATGCGGCCGTGCGCGTCGAGCACGGCGCGTGTGTGGACCGTGGCGCTCTCCGCCCCGCGCTCGGACGTGTTGCCGCCGCTGCCCGCCCAGAAGTTGATCGACGCGATCTGCGGCGTCTTCGGCACATCGAACTGCACTCGAAACAGCGGATGGTCGGGCGACAGATCGACGATCGGGAACTGCTCGGCAGGCAGCGCCTTTCGCAGCTGCCCGACCCACCAGTTCCACGCATAGTCGCCCCAGAAATCATCCGCCCACAAGAACCCACCCTTGACCAGGTAGTCGTGCAGACCGGCGGCCTCCCGGTCATCGAGACCGGCGGCGCCGACCTCGGTCATCATGATGAACGGGCAGTCGAACAGCTCGGGGGCGGTAAGCGGCAGCAGCAGGTGATTGGGCTCGCCAGTCGGCGCGCGGCTCACGTCCGTCTTGGTGAGCTCGGCCAGTCGCGTCGAGAGATTGATGTCCGCCCGCGGATAATCGACGCTCCAGCCGCCGCCGTCTCCGCGGAAGTCATTGCGGAAAACGATGCGGCAGAAGTGAAAGCGGCCGTCGAAATCTTCTTCGGTGGCGTAGCGTGCGTTGAAGAAGCCGCGGCCGCCGAACCCGCGCTGCCGGAATTGCGCCTGAACCTCCGCCGCGATGGCGATCGCGATGATCGCGACAGCGATCGACAACGCCCGGCGCCGGCGCATCCAGGACACGGGGCAAGTCTAGCTCAAGTCGGATGGTGGAGGGCGGATAGTGGATAGTCGGGTGAACGAAGCAAGCCTCGGCCACATTCGTCGCAGCAACAAAGCCCACCAACCACAACCGCCATCCCCCGACCAGCCCGGGTGATACCATGCGCGCGTGATCGTCAGGGATGTCCTCGTTACCGGCGGCACGGGCTACGTGGGACGGCGGCTCGTAGCGGCGCTGCTTCGACGCGGTCACCGTGTGCGCGTCGTGACACGCGCGGCATCGGCCTCGCGCGTCCCGACGGGTGCCGCCGCGGTGATCGGCGATGCCTTGAATCCGCAGTCGTATCTCGACGCCGTCACGCCCGGCGACACGCTCGTGCACCTGGTCGGCACGCCGCGCCCGTCGCCGGCCAAGGCCGAAGAGTTCAAGCGCGTCGATCTACCGTCGATCGAGGCTGCCGTCTCCGTTGCGTCACGCGCCCGCGTTGCGCACCTGGTCTACGTGAGCGTGGCCCATCCTGCACCGGTGATGCATGCCTACATCGCCGTGAGGTCGCAGGGCGAAGCCCTGATTGAAGCGGCGGGCCTGACCGCCACGATCGTGCGGCCGTGGTACGTGCTTGGACCTGGCCACTGGTGGCCCGTCGTCCTGCTGCCGATGTACGTCGTGGCTGCCTGGGTGCCCGCGCTGCGCGAGGGCGCGCATCGCCTCGGTCTGGTGACCATTCAGCAAATGGTCGCGGCGCTGGTCAGCGCCGTGGAGAACCCGCCGCCGGCGCGCACGCGCAGGATCGTCGACGTCCCGCAGATTCGGCGCGGTCTGTCGGCGGCGATGATGATCTGACCCGCGCAATCCAAGCGGCTGTTTCATCCGTAAAGCAGCGCGTGATGAAAACGACAGCTGTGTGCCTCGGCGTGCTCGCGATCGTGCTGGTGTCTGGATGCTCGCGCGCGCAACCAGCGGCTGGCGCGGCCGATGCAGCATCGGCCACACACGTGTCGGTGCCCGCCAGCTATCTCGATTACACCGGTCGAGATGACGAGCTGACCGGCGGCGTACGAATGATTCCGATCAACACGCCCAGGGGAGCCTTCCGCGTCTGGACCAAACGTATCGGCAACAATCCGCGCATCAAGGTGCTGCTGCTGCACGGTGGCCCCGGCGCCACGCACGAGTACATGGAGGCCTTCGACAGTTACTTCCCGAAGGCGGGGATTGAGTACTTCTATTACGACCAACTGGGCTCGGCCTTCAGCGATCAACCGAAAGAACCGTCGCTCTGGGAGCTGCCGCGGTTTGTCGAAGAAGTCGAGCAGGTGCGACAGGCCCTCGGGCTGACCAGGGACAACTTCTTTCTGGTTGGACAGTCGTGGGGCGGCATGTTGGCCGCGGAGTACGCGCTCAAGTACCAGCAGAACCTCAAGGGTCTGGTCATCTCCAACATGATGATGAGCATTCCCGCGTACAACGAATACGCGAAGAATGTCCTGATGCCGCAGATGGACCAGCAGGTTCTCGCCGAGGTCAAACGGCTCGAAGCGGCGAACGATTACAAGAACCCGCGCTACATGGAACTGCTGATTCCGAACTTCTACACGCAGCACCTGCTGCGGATGCCACCGGCGCAGTGGCCCGACCCGGTCAATCGCGCGTTCGCGCACTTGAACGAGGACATCTACGTCCCGATGCAGGGACCGAGCGAGATGGGCGCCTCCGGGAAGCTCGTGACCTGGGATCGCACTGCCGATCTGCCGAAGATCTCGGTACCGACGCTGACCATCGGCGCCAAGTACGACACGATGGACCCGGCGCACATGGAGATGATCGCGAAGAAGGTGCAGAAGGGTCGCTACCTGTACTGCCCGAACGGCAGTCACCTGGCGATGTACGACGACCAGAAGACCTACTTCAATGGTCTCGTGCAGTTCATTCGGGATGTAGATGCTGGTCGGATGTAATCGCGGCGCCAATCACCGCTACGAACCACGGGCGTCTCCGTGACTCCGTGGTTCGTGAGGATGTTACGCCATCGATTTACGCGAGCGCTTCTGCCACCGCTTCGGCATGGCCATCCACCTTCACGTTGTCCCACCGCTTCGCGACTTTTCCGTCCGGTCCAATCAGATACGTCGTCCGGGCGATGCCCATGTACTTACGGCCGTAGCGTGACTTTTCCTGCCACACGCCGTACTTCTCCGCGACCGCATGGTCTGGATCGGCAAGCAGCGGAAACGTAAGGCCGTACTTGGTGGCGAACTTGGCCTTGCTCTTCTCGTCGAGGATGCTGATGCCGAGGATGGCCGCCCTCGCCGGTTTGTAGGTTGGCAGGCGGGCCTGGAAGTCGCACGCTTCCTTGGTGCAACCGGGCGTGTCGTCTTTTGGATAGAAGTAGAGGACCACGGGGCGGCCGGCGTAGTCGGACAACCGGTGCACGTTCCCGTGTTGATCCTTCAATGCGAAGGCCGGTGCTTTCTTGCCTGGTTCAATCAGAGACATACGTTGGTCAGCGCGCCTTCTGACTGCTCTGTGAGCGCCGCTGTAGCACGTCTTTGAGGATCGGGATCGTGTCCGCCGGCGGAGCGGCGACCCTAATCGATTTGATATACGCGTAGACGTCGGTCAGGTCCTGGTCGGGGACGTCCACAAAGCGCGGCATCGCCTCGCGCGGCGGTTTGCGCAGAAAGGCGACGAACGCCTGCTCGGTCATCTGCATCGGCACCAGCCGCGGCGATCCGGTCTGGGCGTCGAAGCCGTGACACGCGTAGCAGCGGTACGTCTTCTCGAACAGCTGCTTGCCGCGCGTCGCGTCGCCGGGCGGCCGCGGGCCAGTCGTTGCCCCCTGCGCGTACGCGGTGGCGGTCATGAGCACGACGATCAGCACGCTGATGATGTGTCTGTTCATGGTCGATAACCCGAGGTCCGCCCAACGACGGACTCCACGATTCGAATAACCAGGACGGCCTCGGTGCCTCTTTGCCTCGGTGTGTCGTGTTCGAGTCCGGTTGCCTCGCACGTGACTCACCGCGGCTGCGACACGACATCGACCAGCGCCGGCTCGCCCTTGCGGACCCGCTCCAGCGCGCGGCTGTATGCGGCCGCGAGATCCTTGGGGTTGTCGATCGGCCCCTCGCTGTACATGCCGTAGCCTTTGGCCATCTGCGCGTAGTCGATGTTGGGATCGGCGATCGTCGTCCCGATGTGCGCATGACCAGAGCCGCGGCCCCGGTTGCCGCTCATCCGCTGCACGATCATCACCTCGGCGTGATAGGCGCGGTTGTTGTGGACGACATAGAGCAACGGGATTCGATGATGCGCTGCCGTCCAGAGCGAGCCGGGCGAGAAGTTCAGGTCGCCGTCGCCGACGATCGCAATCGGCAGTCGTCCGCGTTTGCTGTGCGCGAGCGCCGCACCCATCGACGCCGGTGTGTCATAGCCGACCCCGAAGCCGCCGTTGTCGCCGTTGTAGCGATAATGCCGATCGAAATTCATCAGCCGCCGCTGCGTCTCGATCGTGAACTGACTGCCCGAGACCAGCGCCCAGTCGTCGTTCTTGATCTGGGCGGCCAGCTCGCCAATCATGCGCGGCACGCTGATCGGGCTCGCGTCCCATCCGTAGCGCAGCGTGTCGATGTATTTGGCGTGCGCGTCGCGATGCGCAGCGGCCACGCGCGCGCCGCGCTCGTCGAAGCTGCGCCGCTTGTCTGCGGTGACCAGCTTCTTCACTTCTTCGATCAACACCGGCAGCGTCGCTTCCGCGTCGCCGGCGACGACCAGGTCGACTTCGGCATAGCGCCCGTAGTCGTGGATGTTGCTGTGGCCGAACAGGTGCTCGGCAGAGATGCTGATCGTCTTCCGCCCCTGTGCGCGCGCCGTGCGCGCCAGTTGCGACATGTCGCTCATCTCCATCGCGACCGTCACGTCGGGACGATACGCCGATCCGCCGTTGCCCCAGAGCGGATGCCAGGTGGGGAAGTTCTGCCACGACCCGTAGCCGCCCGGATCGACCGGGCACTGCAGCAGCTCGCCCAGCTCGATCATCGCGTCCCATCCCTGCGGCGTGCGTGCGACCTTGCGCGGCATCAGGATCGGCGTTTCCGCATTGACCAGCAGGCGTGCCACTTCGCGCACGGCATTCGGATCGCCGACCGGCGGCGACAGACGGGCCAGCTCGGGAACGCGCGGCCGCTCGCGCCGTGAGACGCGCTCTTCCTGCAGCTCGGTCGGGACGACGAGCATCACCGGTCCGCGCGGCGGTGTCATCGCGATTTGGTAGGCGCGCATGGCCGACTCGGCGAACCGTTCGAGCGTGGTGGTCTCGTCGTCGAACTTCACGAAGTCACGGACGATGACGCCGAGATCCTGCGCGCTGTGCGGCAGATTGACGATGCCGGTCGGGTTGCGGTGCATGCCGACGATGAGGAACAACGGGACGCGATCGGCCCAGGCCTGGAACAGCGCCATCGATCCGTGCAGCAGACCGACCACCCCGTGCACCATGGCCAGCATCGGCTTGCCCGCGGCCTTGGCATACCCGTGGGACATCGCGATTGCCGCTTCCTCGTGAAGACACGTGATCAGTTCGGGGTTCTTGTTCCCCGTGTAGGCGATGAAGGACTCGTGCAGGCCGACGAATGCCGATCCCGGGTTGATGGCCGCGTATTCGAAATCGAGCTTCTTCAGGACGTCGACCATGAAATCGGAAGCTGGCGCCGACTCGGTGGGAACCTGTGCGGACCCCTCTTGCTGCAACGCCAGGCGCGTCGACTCTGTTCGCGGCAGCCCGAACTCCGCCTGGACATCACCTTCGGTCGGCGGCAGGACGCTTGGGCGCGGAACGTTGGCCGCGTCGACCTCGCTCGGTGCCGCAGACCCGCCGACGACGAGACCTGCGGCGCCGGCCGCAGCGCCCTTGAAGAAATCGCGACGTCCTACCACGGTGAACCTCCTCCTTGGCGTCGCCATATCATACGCGGACCATCGGTTTCGAGTGTTGTAGGCTGAAAGACGATGAAGGCGTGGCATTTTCAAATTGCAAATTGCAGTGTCTCTGTGCTTCGCCGTGACCAGATGACGACGCCACGCCCCGCGGTGATCGCGTTCGACGGGGTCTTTACCTACGACGATCTCGATGTCGCCTCGCGTCGTGTGGCGAGTGCGTTACTGGGTGGCCGGGCAGATCTCGATCAGGATCGCGTCGCGTTCCTCGTGCCGCCGTCGTGTGCATACGTCGCGGTACAGCGCGGCATCTGGCGCGCCGGTGGTGTGGCGGTGCCGCTTGCTGTTTCACATCCCCCCGCGGAGCTCGAGTACGTCGTCGGCGATTCAGGCGCCACGACAGTCGTCGCGCATCAGATGTTTGCCGAGACCGCGGCGCTGGTGGCTCGTGCCACAGGCGCGCGATCGCTGACGACCAGCGACGCCTTGCAAATGTCGCCGGTGGAAGCGACGCCGCACATCGGGTCTCCGCGTCGCGCGATGATCGTCTACACGAGCGGCACGACAGGCCGCCCGAAAGGCGCCGTGACGACGCACGCGAACATCGGCGCACAGATCGCCTCGCTGGTGAGCGCGTGGGGCTGGACGCCACATGATCGGCTGTTGCTCGTGTTGCCGCTCCATCACGTGCACGGCATCATCAACGGACTTGGATGTGCGCTGGCGGTGCGCGCGACGTGTGAGATGCCGCCCTCGTTCGACCCCGAGCAGGTGTGGCAGCGCCTCGCCTCCGGGGAGATCACCGTGTTCACGGCGGTGCCCGCGATCTACCACCGCCTGATCGCGTCGTGGGACACGGCGTCACCCGAGTTGCAGCGCGAGCGATCCGCCGGCGTCCGCCGTGTGCGATTGATGATGTCCGGTTCAGCGGCGCTGCCGGTGCAAACGTTGGAGCGCTGGCGGGAGATCAGTGGCCACACGTTGCTTGAACGATACGGCATGACCGAGATCGGCATGGCGCTGTCGAATCCAGTCGACGGCACCCGCCGGCCCGGATCTGTCGGTCGGCCGCTCCCCGGCGTCGACGTGCGCCTGGTAGACGAACACGGCGCCGCCGTTCCCGACGGCTCGCCGGGCGAGCTCGAGGTGCGCGGGCCCACCGTGTTCCTCGAATATTGGAATCGCCCACAGGAGACGAAGGCTGCATTCCGCGACGGCTGGTTCCGCACGGGCGACGTCGCCATCGTCGAGGACGGATCGTATCGGCTGCTCGGACGCACCAGTGTCGACATCATCAAGACCGGCGGCTTCAAGGTGTCGGCCCTCGAGATCGAAGAAGTCCTGCGCACGCATCCGGCGATTGCGGAATGTGCGGTCGTCGGACTGCATGACCCCGACTGGGGTGAACGCGTGGCGGCGGCGGTGGAACTGCAGGACGGGGCACTGCTGTCGCTCGCCGAATTGCAGCAATGGGCCAAGACGCTGCTCGCTCCCTACAAGATCCCACGCGCGCTGACAACCGTCACCGCGCTGCCGCGCAACGCGATGGGGAAGGTGGTCAAGGGGGAGGTAGTTGAGCTGTTCGGATCAGATCCCGAATCGCAAAATCCCAAAACGCAAATCCCAAGTCCGAAATCCCAATGACCAAATCTCGTCTGGGTTGGGTTTTGAGTGTGGGATTTGGGTTTTGGGATTTCCCGTTGTTCGCGTTACGCTGCGCCCATGGACGGCAGGGTCCGGCGGTTCGGACTGGCGCTGGCGGCGCTCGTGCTGATCGGCAGCGCTGCGGCGTTGGCCCAGCGCGGCGGCTTTTTCTATCGAGAAGGAAGCATCCCGCCGCGCTACGCGCCGGAGTACATGCCTGATGCGTCGTTCATCTTCTGCCGCGTCGCGTATCGCAGCGTCCGGATGGAGCCCTCAGGCATCGGCTGGCGCACCGATTACCCCTACGCCGAAATCAACCTGATGACGCGGCTCTCGGAGTTGACCAAAACGCGTATCGGCCGTCATCCCGACCACGAGCCGATGCACTACGTGGTTCGCCTGACCGACGACACGCTTTTCAACTGTCCGTTCGTCATGGCCTCCGACGTCGGCACGATTGGTCTCGACGAGGACGAGATCGAGAAGCTCAGAACTTATCTGCTGAAGGGCGGGTTCTTCTGGGTGGACGATTTCTGGGGCACACCGGCATGGAATCAGTGGGTGAGCCAGATTGGGCGCGTGCTGCCACCGTCGGAGTACCCGATCGAAGACGTCGAGCTTGGCGACCCGATGCTGCGCACCCTGTTCGAGCTGCACAAGATCCCGCAGATCACGAACATTCAGTTCTGGCGTCGTGTCGGCGGTCAAACCACTTCGGAGCGGGGCGACGACAGTCCGCACGCCGACTTGCGCGTCATCCGCGACAAGCACGGACGTGTGATGGTGGTCATGACGCACAACACCGACGTTGCCGATTCGTGGGAGCGCGAAGGAGAGGACCCCGCATTCTTCTACCAGTTCTCGCCGGATGGATACGCGCTCGGGATAGACGTGCTCCTGCACGCGATGACGCATTGAGTTGCGGATGGCGCCCGTCGTTCAAAGTCCGACATTATTCACCCGTCCACGACACCCCGAGGCACCGAGTCACCGAGGATAGGCGCTTCTCAGAACATCATGCGACCCGCCAAATCGAAGAGCCGGTTCACTCGTCTGGCCAAGTGGACGGCGTACGCCAGCGGCCGGCCTGCGGCGTTCATCATCGCCGCCAGCATCATTGCCGCGTGGGCGGTCACCGGACCAATCTTTCACTTCAGCGACACGTGGCAGCTGGTGATCAACACCGGCACGACGATCGTCACGTTCCTCATGGTCTTTCTCATTCAGTGCACGCAGTATCGCGATTCGGAAGCGATCCAGGTGAAGCTCGATGAGATCATTCGCGCCATCGGCAACGCGAAGAACGAGCTGCTGGATCTCGAGGAGCTCGAGGAAGAGGATCTCGACAAGATCAAGGGAATCTACGTGGAGATGGCGCGCAAGGCGCGGCAGCCGCGCAAGCGCTAAATCCCAAATCCCGAGTTGGACCTGGAATGCGGGGTCTCCCCCAACTCAGTTGGGATTTGGGATTTGGGATTTGGGATTTGGGATTTCGAAACGATCCCGATCACCGGCCGGTGATCGGATCCGTACGGTTCCCTCGCCACCAGTCGCGCCACCTTCCAGTCGCCGGGCACATCGAAGAACAGATGGTCGAGCACGAGTCGGCCGCGGAACGTCGGCGTGAATGGCGGGCCCGGCGTATCCGGGAATCGCGCAGCCATTTTTCGCCATGCCTGCTCGTTCGGGCCGAGCCAGGTATTGAAATCGCCGCCGACGATCATCGGGCCGGCCGACGGAATCGCCAGCAGCAGCGCGTCGGCCTGGCGCGCGCGAGCGGCATCGCTGAACAAGGCGCGAGCCGCGCTGACGCGGTTTTCGAAATGCGCGTTGACAACGAACAGATGCTGCCCGTCGATCTCGATCGAGGCTGCCAGTGCGGCGCGCGCTTGCCGCTGGCGTGGCAAATCGATCGCCGACGGCTCGAGTAGTGGTCGCGTCGACACGATCGCATTCCCGCTCACGCCGCGCGACGTCTGCCGCACCGCTTGATAATCGGTCGAGAGGTTTTGCGCTCTGCCGAAGGCGACGGGATCGTGCGCGCCGCCGCCGATCGCTTCCTGGAGAAGCAGCACGAAGTCGGTCACTGGCACGCCCGCTGCTCGACCGCTTCGCAGATCATCGACCAGCTGCGGCAGATCGCCGCGCCCGGCATGCATGTTCCAGGTGACGATGGCGAGCAGGACAGGCGCGTGCGGAACCACTGCCGGCGGCGGCACCGCGCACGCGCCGGCGAGCGCGGCGACGAATACCACGCAGGCCTCACGGCATACACCAAGTACACGAACAGTCTTCGTGGTCTTTACCGCCCTTCGACTATCGCTGAGGGCGCCCCGAGCAACATCGAGGGGCGTGAATGTCGCGCAGCGACCTTCGTGGTTCGAGGCTACGCTCTTCGACGCCAGAACAGATAACCGGGCACGCCGGTGAGAATGATGATCAACCCGGGCCATGTGGTGGCCGTCTGATAGGTGAAGAGCACAACCAGCAGCGCTGCCGCACACACGATATACAGCGCCGGCACGATCGGGTAGCCGAATGCCTTGTACGGTCGCGGTGCATTCGGTTGCGTGGCCCGCAGCCGGAACAGTCCGGCGATCGTCAGGATGTAGAAGATCAACGCGGATGAAATCACGTACGTCAGCAGATCCCCGTACAGATTTCCGTAGGTCCGCGACGCGGTGTTGTACGTGCGCGGCAGGATCAGGAACGAGGCCCAGATGCCCTGCAGGATGAGCGCCCACTGCGGCACCTTGTGCCGATTCAAGGTGCCAACCTCGCGAAAGAACATCCCGTCGCGCGCCATCGCGTAGTAGGTGCGCGCACCCGCGAGAATCAGGCCGTTGTTGCAGCCGAAGGTCGAGATCATGATGCACACGGCCATCAGACCTGCGCCCAGACCGGGGAAGATGGCTTCCAGTGTCGCCGTTGCGACGCGGTCGGCCGGTGCGTGCTGGATGGCATCGAAGGGCAGCGTCACCAGATAGGCGACGTTGGCCAGCAGGTAGAGGAAGATCACAATCGCGGTCCCGAATGCCAGCGCCAGCGGAATATTCCGCCGCGGCTCTTTCACTTCGCCGGCCGTGAACGTGATGTTGTTCCACGCGTCCGCCGAGAACAGCGACCCCACCTGCGCGATCGCCAGCGCCATCAACATGCCGTAGGTCGTCGTCGCGTCGAGCCCCGGCGCGAGCGGTACCGCCCCGCGTGGAGTCCACGCGTCGCCGAAGTTGGATCCCACCGCGTTCGCATTCCATCCCAGAATCAATCCGACGGCGATCAGCGCGAGGAGCGCGCCCCCCTTCGTGGTGGTGAAGACGTTCTGAATTACCTTGCCCCAGTCGAGGCCGCGCGTATTCGTCCACGTCAGCAGCGCGACGAGTGCGATGCCCAGCAGCTGGACGGTCGACAACGAGAGCGCGTATCCAGGACTGAGGTGAATCGGCGGGACGATGTAGCGGTCTTCGGCGATGGCGGGCAGCAGATAGCCGGTGTAGCGGGCGAATCCGACCGCGACGGCCGCGATTGTTCCCGTCTGAATCACCAGCAATAGCGTCCAGCCGTAGAGGAATCCCCACAACGGCGAAAACGCCTCGCGCAGATAGACGTACTGTCCGCCAGCGCGCGGCATCATCGCGGCCAGTTCGCCGTATGACAGTGCGGCGGTCACGGTGAGCAGGCCGGTGACGACCCACGCCGTCAGTAACAGGCCCGGGCTCGCCGTCTGCCTGGACATTTCCGCCGACACGATGAAGATGCCCGACCCGATCATCGAGCCGACGACGACCATCGTCGAAGCGTACAAACCGAGACCGCGCTTGAATTCGGTATCGAGCTGAGTGGCCTGCGCGTGCGTGTCGGTGACCATCGATTCAGGAGCCGGTCGCGTCGAGGTACGGAATGGTCTGCGGTCCTTGCGGCAGGACGCAGAGCGTCGCGTCACGGCCTGCGCGAGCAAGCGCCTCGCGGACCGACGCGGCCACGTCATAGGTCGGACACAGGTGTGCGGCGCGCAGCTGGTCCGGCGCGAGGCCACTCGTCTTGATGAACACCGTTGCTTTCAGCTGGATCTGCGCCTGAATCTGCACCTGCCACTGATCGGCCGCCGCGTATCCAGGCGCGTTGATCATGGCGAGGAGCGCCGCGGGAGTGGGCTGCGACGCGAGCACGGCGCCGTAGCTGCCGTGATTGGGAAGACCGTCCCGGCATTCAGCCGCGCAGACAATCGTGCCGCCGTTCTTGACGATCTTCGCTGCGGCCGACATGCCTTTGACTGCCTGATAGAGGTTTTGATCGAGCGGGTATCCTGAATTGGTCGTGACCACGACGTCGAACGGCGAGGCAACGGCGCGCATCGCGGTCTGCTTGGCGCAGGCGCAGGCGACGCGGTGTTCCGCGAGAAGGTCGCCGGCGAATGCGGCCGTGATCTTCTGCTCCCGATTCAGCGTCACATCGAGCGCGAAGTGTGGCGGCGCCATCCGCGAGATCTCGCGCACGTCGTCGTGAATCGGGTTGCCCTCGGTCACGCCCCACGTCGCATTCGGATGTCCGATGCGTCGCGCGTCGTGCAGCGTCATCACCGTGTCGAGGCCGGCGAGACCGGGCGCGACCATCTTGGGGCCGCCGCTGAAGCCGGCGAAGAAATGCGGCTCGACGAACCCGGTGGTGAGCCGTAGATCCGCCTGCAGCCATTCGCGATTGAGCAGGACCCGTACGCCGGTACTGGTCGTGCCGACGTATTCGAGCGATTGCGGATCACGGCTGTCATGATTGATCACGCGGCAGCGTTGGATGATGTCGCGGCCGAGCATGCGTTCGAGCTCGTCTGGCGTATTCACCCGATGCGTGCCGGTGGCGATGAGAATGGTGACGTCCTCGCGACGCAGGTCGGGCATCTCGGCAAAGAGCGCCTGCAGCATCTCGCGACGCGGCTGCGCGCGGGTGATGTCGCACACCGAGATGGCGACACGTCGCTTCCCGCGAGCGATCTCCGCCAGCGGAGCGGAGTCGATTGGCGACCGGATCGCGGCGCGCAGCGTGGCGTCTGCGTCGGCAACGGCGGGCCGAGGCACCGGCTCGATGACGGTAACGCGTTGGTCGGGCAGGTCGACGTCGAGCCCTTCTGTGCCGTAATCCAGGCGGATCTTCATCCGCGGCGAGTGTACCATTTGAACGGAGATTCGTCGTTCACACCAAACGTGAACACGAACTGAGAAGCGAGAATCGCGAAGCGTGAACGAGACGATCGTTTCGGAGTTCCGGCAGATTTGCGGCGCGCAGGCCGTGCTGAGTGAGCCTGTCCAGTTGCTGTCGTATGAGTGCGACGGACTGCCGGCGCTGCGCGAGACCCCCGCGCTGGTCGTGTTGCCGGGATCGGCCGACGAGGTGCAGCGCGTGGTGCGCGTGTGCGCGCGTGAACGGATTCCGTTCGTCGCGCGGGGGCACGGCACTGGTCTGTCCGGGGGCGCGCTGCCGGTTGCGGGCGGCGTGGTGGTCAGTCTTGCTCGCCTGAATCACGTCCTCGCCATCGATCTGCCGAATCGCCAGGTGACCGTCGAACCTGGCGTGACCAATCTGGAGATCACACGGCAGGTCGCTCCGCACGGCTACTACTACGCGCCGGATCCCTCGAGCCAGCAGGTGTGCTCGATCGGCGGCAACGTGGCCGAAAACTCGGGCGGCGCGCACTGCCTCAAATACGGTTTCACAGTGCATCACGTCCTGGCGGCGGATCTCGTGCTCCCCAACGGTGACCTCGTGCACATCGGGAGTTCGACGGCCGACGCGCCCGGTCCCGACCTGCTCAGCCTGGTCATCGGCTCGGAGGGCACGCTCGGGATCGTGACGAAGATCACGGTCCGCATCCTGCGCAAACCGGAAACCGTGCAGACGCTGCTGGCGGCCTACAACTCGATTCGCGAGGCTGGCGCAGCGGTGTCGGACATCATCTCGGCCGGCATCGTGCCTGCGGCCGTGGAGATGATGGACGCCCTCGCCATTCGAGCGTCGGAAGCGGCGGTGCATCCGAACTTCCCGCCGGCGGACACGATCCTGATCGTCGAGCTCGATGGGCCTGCGGCAGAAGTCCACGAACTGTTTGCGACGGTCGAACAGATCTGCCGGCGTGCCGGTGCGACGACCGTGGAGGTTGCCGCCGATGCCGAGCAACGGCTGCGAATCTGGAAAGGGAGGAAAGCCGCCTTTGCGGCGATGGGTCGCGTGTCGCCGAACTACTACGTGCAGGACGGCGTGGTGCCGCGCACGAAGCTGCCTGATGTCCTCGAACGCATCCGTGCGCTGTCGGAAAGATGTGGTCTGCCGATTGGCAACGTCTTTCACGCCGGCGACGGCAACCTGCACCCGCTCATCTGCTACGACGAGAAAATTCCGGGACAGGCCAAGCTCGCCGAGGAAGTGGCGGGCGAGATCCTCGGCTACTGTGTGGAGTTTGGCGGATCGATCACCGGAGAGCACGGCGTCGGCGCGGACAAGAAGGAGTTCATGGCGCAGATGTTCAGCGCCGACGACCTCGACGTCATGCAACGGGTGCGAGACACATTCGATCCGCAACAGCTGTGCAATCCAGGCAAGGTGCTCCCAACGCCGCGTCTGTGCGGCGAAGTCCCCGGGCCATATCGGCAGCACCCGGTCGAGGCCGCCGGTGTCGCAGAGCGATTCTAGACGGTGATGGATCAGTGAATCTTCGTGTTCGTCGTGTTTGTCGCGTAGCGACCTTCGTGGTTGTCATGCTCAACGCAAGTGAATACCGGGTTAGTTGGACCGGATGACACTAGCGGCCGCGGTTCACGAACCGGACGCTCCCGAAAAGCTCGCCGCTGCCCTCGCCGAGGCCTCGCGCGCGCGGCAGTCCACGATCATCAGCGGCGCGGGGACCAAGTTGGAGTGGGGGCGGACGGTCGATCGCGTCGATCGGATCATCACAACGTCACGACTGAATCGCATCGTGGCGCATCGGCATGGCGACCTCACCGCGACGATTCAGGCCGGCGCGCCGCTCACCAAGGTCAATCGACAACTCGCCGTCCGCGGCCAATGGCTGCCGATCGATACCGCGTTTGACGAGGCGACCATCGGCGGCATCATCGCGACCAATGACGCCGGCGCGCTGCGGCATCGATTCGGTACGTCTCGCGACCTGTTGATCGGCGTCACCCTCGCGCTCACCGACGGCAGGATCATCAAAGCCGGCGGGCACGTCGTGAAGAACGTCGCCGGGTACGACCTCGGGCGCCTCATGAGCGGGTCCTTCGGCGCACTCGCCGCAATTGTCGACGCCACGTTCAAGCTGCTTCCGCTGCCGCTCGCGTCACGGACCGTGGTGGCACAGTTCGACACCGCTGCCTCGCTGTCGCGTGCGGCCGCACGCCTCAGCGAAACCGATCTGGAGCCGCTTGCGTTCGACCTGCACGTGATCATTCCGCGCCGTGAATACTGGCTCCTGGTCCGGTTTGCCACCAGCCCGGCCGCTACTGAGGCGCAGGCGTCTGCCGCGCGCGCGTCGCTCGACGTCGAGCGGGACGGAGCGCGCGCGCATCCACCTGCCGGTGTCGTGACTGGTGCGAAGGAAGAAATGCTATGGCGCGATCATCGGCAGGACATCTGGAAGGCGGAGGGTGCCGTTGTGCGTCTGAGCTGGTTGCCGGCGTCGCTGCCAAACGTGCTGGCGTTGTTGGAGGCGATCGCCGCGGAGACCCGGACATCAATCGAGCTGGCGGGACGCGCGGCGGTGGGCGCAGGCTTCCTTCGCCTGAATGGAGACGATGGCGTGCAGATCTCGGCGATCGAGCAGCTTCGCGCACGGCCCGACCTCGTGACGCACGTCGTCGTGCTTCGCGCGTCAGTCGAGGTGAAGAAGCAGGTCGACGTATGGGGTCGCGGCGCGGCGCTCGATCCGGTCTATCGATCGCTGAAGCACACGTTCGATCCCGAAGGCATCCTCAATGCGGGTCGGGGGCCGGTCTGAAAATGATGTCGGTCGCCAACGAGAGTACGTTCAAAGGACCCGATGTTCCGTCGCGCACGCTGATCGACGCGTGCGTCCACTGCGGGTTCTGTCTTCCGACCTGCCCCACCTATGTCCTGTGGGGTGAGGAGATGGATTCGCCGCGTGGGCGCATCTATCTGATGAAGGCTGGCCTCGAGGGACGCGCGGAGATGCAGCCCTCCTATGTTCGTCACTTCGACGCCTGTCTGGGATGTCTCGCCTGCGTGACAGCCTGCCCGTCGGGTGTGCAGTACGGGCCGCTCATCGAGCGTACACGGGCGCAGATCGAGCAGCACTACTCGCGCGACGCGCGCGACCGCGCCTTCCGCGCAGCGCTGATGTCGCTCTTGCCGTATCCAGGCCGTCTGCGCGTCGCGCTAGCGCCGCTCGCGCTGGTGGGTGGTGCCGTCCGCGCGTTTGGGCGGACACTGTTGAAGGCGCGCCGGCGGGGAGCACTCGCGCGCGCCGCTGCGGCGATGGCGCTCGCGCCGAGGGTCACGCTCACGTCGCTCGTCTCGCGCTCGCCGGCCCACACGCCGGCGGTCGGACGGGAGCGCATGAAAGTCGCGGTTCTCACCGGCTGCGTGCAGCGGCTGGCATTCGATCACGTCAATGCCGCCACCATCCGCGTGCTGGCGGCGGAAGGCTGCTCGGTGAGCGCTCCCCACGCGCAAGGCTGCTGCGGTGCGCTCCCCCTGCACGCCGGGTACATCGATCAGGCGCGTGCCCTGGCGCGGCGCAACATCGAGGTTTTCGAACGTGAACCGGTCGATCGCATCGTCGTCAACGCCGCGGGTTGCGGATCGGCGATGAAGGAATATGGAGAGCTGTTCGCCGACGATCCTCGATGGCACGGCCGCGCGCGTGCATTCAGCGCCCGCGTGCGGGATGTCTCCGAGCTGCTGGTCGAGCTCGGTGAGCCGCGTACCGCACGGCAGCCGATTCACGCACGCATCGCGTATCACGATGCGTGTCACTTGGCGCACGGACAAGGGATTCGTGTTCAGCCACGAGCGCTGCTGCAGGCGATCCCCGGAGTGGAGCTCGTGACCCCGGGCGAATTCGAGATCTGCTGCGGCAGCGCCGGTATCTACAACCTCGTTCAGCCGCGACCGGCCGCGGAGCTCGGCGCGCGCAAGGCACGCAACCTGGCGGCCCTTTCCCCGGATATGATTGCCACCGCCAACCCGGGCTGCATGCTGCAGATCGCCGCAGCGGCGCGGGAGATCGGGTATAACTGGCCGATCTTTCACCCGATCGAAGTCATCGACGCTTCGATTCGGGGCGTCGATCTGAAGGAATCAGGTATCAGGAATCAGGATTCAGGGCGGGGCTAGGAATCAGGCCTGATGCCTTCTGATTCCTGATTCCAGATTCCTGATTCCTGACAAGAGGCGCAGATGTGGCAGCACAACTATGAACCGATAGCGGGAAGTCTGGGTCTGTCGGCGATGGTCGCCGCGATCCCGATCGTGGTGCTGTTCCTGATGCTCGGCGCCTTCCGCAGGCCGGCATGGATGTCGGCGGTGACCGCGCTCGTCTCCGCGCTCCTTGTCGCGCTCGTCGCCTACGGCATGCCGTTGCCGCTCGCTCTGATCTCGACGATCTACGGCGCCGCGTACGGCATCTTCCCGATCGCCTGGATCGTGTTCGCCTCGATCATGCTGTATCGAATGGCGGTCGATACGGGGAAGTTCGAGATCATCAAGGACTCGGTCGGCAGCCTCAATGACGATCGTCGGCTGCAGGCGCTGTTCATCGCCTTCTCGTTCGGTGCATTCATCGAAGGCGCTGCCGGATTCGGTGCGCCGGTCGCCATCTCGGGCGCCATGCTCGCCGGTCTGGGTTTCTCGCCCTTCTATGCCGCTGGCATCTGCCTGCTGGCCAACACCGCGCCTGTTGCCTTTGGCTCGATCGGAATTCCGGTGGTGACGCTCGCCGCCGTCACAGGGTTGCCGGTGCTGCCGCTCAGCGCGATGGTCGGCCGCCTCTGCGCGATGGTCTCGCTGATCATCCCCGCGTACCTGATGGTGGTCATGGCCGGCACACGGCGTGCGCTCGAAGTGCTGCCGGCAATCATCGTGTGCGGCCTGTCGTTCGCCTCCGTCCAGTTCGTCGTCTCCAACTACATGGGTCCGGAGCTGACCGACATCATGAGCTCGCTCACCTGCATCCTGGCGATGGCGCTCGTGCTGAAGTTCTGGAAGCCGGCGCGCGTGCTTCGCCTCGAAACGGACAAGCCGGTGACCGCCGTGGGCGCCACGTTGAAGCGGCACACCGCGGGCGAGATCGTCATGGCGTGGATGCCGTACCTGCTGCTGGTCGTCTTCGTCCTCTTCTTCGGCGCGCCTTCGATCAAGGTGGTGATTGACAGGTGGACCGACTCGATCATGCCGTCGTTCCTGCCCAAAGCCGCGACCGGGCTCAACGTCATCAACGTGCCGGGCCTTCACAACATGATCATGCGCGTTCCGCCCGTGGTGCCGAAACCATCGCCCTACACGGCGCCATTTACGTTGAACTGGTTGACGGCGTCCGGCAGCGCGTGCTTCCTGGCGACGATTGCCACGGCACTGGTGCTTCGTGTGACGCCGCGCCAGTTCGGCCGAATCTACACTGCCACCTTCCGCCAGTTGTCGCTGGCGATGCTGACGATCGCCTGCATGCTCGGGCTTGCCTACTTGATGAATTACTCAGGTATGACCTCCACCCTCGGCCTGCAGCTCGCGACCACCGGTAGTGCCTTTCCGTTCTTCAGCGCCGTCGTCGGCTGGCTCGGCGTGTTCCTCACCGGCAGCGACACCTCGGCCAACGCGCTCTTCGGTAACCTGCAAGTGATTACGGCCAATGCCCTCGGTTTGAACCCCGTGCTCACCGCCTCGGTCAATTCCGCCGCCGGCGTCATGGGCAAGATGATCTCTATCCAGAGCATCGCGGTGGCCGTTGCCGCCACCGGCATGACATCTGCTGACGAGAGCAAGCTGTTTCGCTTCACGATCAAGCACAGTGTGCTGCTGATGATCGTGATGGCGATCGTGTCGATGCTCTACGCCTACGTGTTCCCGGGATATGTGCCGAGCGCGGTCACGCGCTGACGGGCATCGACGCCAATCATCGAGCTCGATAACGAGCATCACGCTTACCAATCGCGTGCGGTGCTTACGTCGATGGTCGCGTCGCGTGGATCGACGCTGCCCCGTGGAATACAGTAGGAATCATGGAGTCATCGATAGGGGATACCGATCGGCGCAAATTTCTGAGCCGCACGATCACAGCCATTCATGCCGCCATTGCCGGTGTCGTTGGAGTCATCATCGGCGGGGCGATCAGCTCGCCGATGTTCGGCCGCCAGCAGGAGACGTGGCTGCCGGCAGCAAGCCTCACCAACCTGCCGGAGAACGAGCCGACGCCGGTGCCGCTGCGCATCGCGCGTGAGGACGGCTATCGTGAGGTCATCGACCGGCGCATCGTGTTCCTGGTCCGCACCGCCAACGATCAGGTGACGGCGCTCGATTCCACGTGCACGCATCTGGGATGTCGCGTGAGCTGGGATGCCGAAGCGCAGTTGCTCAAGTGTCCATGCCACGGCGGCCAGTACGACCGCACGGGTACGGTCAAGGCGGGTCCTCCTCCGGCACCGCTGGCGCGACTGACGACGCGCGTCGAGGGTGACCGGGTCCTGGTTCGGGTCTGATGCACATTCTCGGAGGGGTGGTCGACTGGCTCGATTCCCGGACGGGCATCCGTACGGCGCGGAAGCACCTGCTCGACGAGGAGCTGCCGCCCGGTGTTGGCTGGTGGTTCGTCACCGGGAGCGTCCTGCTGATGCTGCTCGCCGTGCAGCTGATCACCGGCGTCGTCCTGACGATGTACTACGTGCCGTCGCCGGAGTTCGCGTACGACAGCGTGTTCTACATCATGACCAACGTCGCCTTCGGGCGCGTGCTGCGCGGCCTCCACTTCTTCGGTGCGAGCTTCATCGTCGTCGCCGCGGTCGTGCACATGTTGCGCGTGGTCGCACTTGGTTCGTACAAGTCACCGCGCGAAGTGACGTGGCTCACCGGGGTCATCCTGCTGCTCGTGATTCTCGGATTTGCGCTCACCGGCTATCTGCTGCCGTGGGATCAGAAGGCATATTGGGCGACCACGGTCACCGTCAACATCGCGCGCAGCGGTCCGTTCGGAACGTGGATTTCGGCACTGATGAAAGGGGGCAGCGCGCTCGGATCGCTGACGCTGCTGCGCTGGTATTCCGCGCACGTGTTCCTGCTGCCGGCGGCGTTGATTGGCTTTGTCGTGGCGCATCTCTACCTGATGCGCCGTCACGGCATCTCGGGCGCGCTCAAGCAAGTGGAGGGTCACCCGAAGCCGTTCTACCCGTATCACGCGTTGAAGGACACCGTCGTGAGTGCCGCGGTGTTTGCGCTCCTCCTCACCTTTGCGATCGTCTTCCGCCCGCCGCTCGACGCGCTGGCCGATCCGGCCGACGCATCGTATGTGCCGCGGCCCGAGTGGTATTTCCTCAGCCTGTTCCAGCTGTTGAAATACTTTCCCGGTCCGCTCGAGCCGCTGGCGACGATGGTCATTCCGGGAGTGATCGTCGCACTACTGTTACTGCTGCCGTTCCTCGACTCGCATCCCGATCGGCATCCACTCAAACGCCCGGCTGTCACCGGCGGCTTCGCCGTGATCGGCGCCGCGCTCATCGTGCTCACCTATCTTGGCTACAAGGACACGCCGGCGCACGCCGACCCGGCACGATGGACGCCGATGGCCCTCGCCGGTCGCGAATTCGTCGCCGATCCGCAGTGTGTGCGCTGCCACACGCAAGGTGGCGCGGCCAACCCCATCGCCAACACGCGTGTGACGCGCGATCCGGAATGGCTGCTGGCGCACGTCCGCGATCCGGAGATGATTGCTCCGGGGTTGCGGCCGATTCCCTCGGGTGCGATGACCGAATCGCAGGCGCGCTCCATCCTCAGCTACATGAAGAAGGTGCGCTCCGGCGGAACGCCGCCGCAGGTCAGTGAGGACCTGGCGACGGCGTCGATGGTCTTCGGCCGTTTCTGCGCCGCGTGCCACACGATCGACGGCGAAGGGGGAACGGCGGGCCCCGATCTCACACACGAAGGCATGCGGCACGACGCCAAATGGCTGAAGGACTGGATATCGGAACCCGAGGCGATCGATCCCGCCGCCAACATGCCTTCATTCGCGGGCCGATTGACGGATGAGCAGCTGACCGCGATCGCCAACTACCTGGCCGCACGGAAATAGACACACACGAACCTGGCGCCTCATGCCTGGTCCAGCCCTGATTCCAGATTCCTGATACCTGATTCCTGACAGCGCAGTACCGCAAGTTACAATCTCCCGCTCGGGAGATCATATATGCGGAGATTCATCCTGCTTGCGCTCACCTCCGTGATTGCGGCGACGCAACATCCGATCGCGCAACAGCCTGATCCCATCAAGGCGGCCAGCGATGCGCTCGGTGCCACCGCGCTCAAAACACTGCGATTCACCGGTTTTGGCTCCAGCTTCACCGTGGGTCAGAACCCGCGTCCGACCGAACCGTGGCCGAAGGTCGCGATCAAGACGTACGAAGCGGTCATCGACTACGACGCGGCGGCGATGAAGGTCGACATGACGCGCGTGCAGGGGCCGGTTCCGCCGCGCGGCGGCGGGCAGCCGTTCACGGGCGAACAGCGGCAGGTGCAGGCAGTCAACGGCACGACGGCATGGAATGAAGTATTCGGCGCTCAGGCCGATGCGGGTCGTGCCGGCGGTGCCGGCGCAGCATCATCGGATGGTCGATTGACGATTGACCAGATCTTCGAGATCGCGGGCGTCGGTCGCGGTGCACCACCGCAGGACGGCGAGGCAGGGCGTGGCCGTGGTGCGGGTCGCGGTGGCCGCGGTGGGGCCGCTCCGCCGCGCCCGGCGGGTCAGGTGCAGCCGGCGCCCGCCGCGGCGATCGAGCGCATGCTGCAAATCTGGACCACGCCGCACGGATTCTTGAAGGCGGCCGTTGCCAACAAGGCGACGTCGCAGAAGGTGGCCAGCGGGACCGATGTCTCGTTCACCGTGGCCGGGAAGTACAAGCTGACCGGCCACATCAACGGCAGCAATGAAGTCGAACGCGTCAGCACGTGGATCGACAATCCGGTGCTCGGCGACATGCCGATCGAGACGACGTTCAGCAACTACGCGAGAGTGACCTCGGAGCTGTCGTTTCCGACGCATATCGTGCAGCAACAGGGCGGGTTCCCTGCGCTGGAACTGTGGGTCAGCCTCGTCGAGCCGAATCCGACGGTGGAGCTTGCGGCACCCGATGCGGCAAAAGACGCGACGCCGCCGCCGCTGCGCGTCGAGGTGCAGAAGGTTGGCAGCGGCATCTACTGGCTGACCGGCGGCACGCATCACAGCGTGGCGATCGAGATGCGCGATCACGTGGTGCTCGTGGAAGCGCCGCTCAACGAGGAACGATCGAATGCGGTCATCGCCAGGGTCACGGAGACGATCCCGAGCAAGCCGATACGTTTCGTCGTCAACACGCATCATCATTTCGATCACTCCGGCGGCCTGCGGACGCTGGTCGACGAAGGCGCGACCGTGGTCACGCACACGATGAATCGCGATTTCTACGCCAAGGCGTGGGCCGCACCGCGGACGCTGAATCCGGATCGGCTGGCGAAGTCGAAGAAGATGCCGCTGTTCCAGCCGTTTCTCGACAAGACCGTCCTGACCGATGGCGCGCGCACAATCGAGCTGCACCGGATTGCCAACAGCCCGCATCACGACGGCTTCGCGCTGGTGTATGTGCCGGCGGAGAAGATTCTCATCGAGGCCGACGCGTTCACGCCGGTCGATCCGCCCCCGGCCCAACCCCCTCCAGCCGCTGCGCAGACGACCGGTGCGGCGCGTGGCGGGCAGCCTCCGCCACCGCCGCCGGTGAATCCGGCGACGGTGAACTTGTACCAGAACATCACGCGATTGAAGCTGAACGTAGCGCAAATCGTGCCGTTGCACGGGGCGCGTGTCGCGACACTCGAGGAGCTCGCGAAGGTCGCCAGTCAAAGCGGCACGCAGTAGACCCAGCGTTCGTCGCCCGCTCAGCCCGCTTCGACGTCTTTCGCGACGCACCTTCTCGAGGGAGACGACATTCGGACCGTGCAGGAGTTGCTCGGGCACGCGGACGTCAGCACCACGATGGTGTACACTCGCGTGCTCACTCGAGGTCCGCTCGGCGTGCGCAGCCCTGTCGACAGGCTCTGATGTCATCGGAGGGATTCGCCGCGAGCGGCGGCAGCCAATCACGTCGAGTCGCTGTTGGTCAACGCCACGAAGCTGTTGATCGCAAGCGGGTTGGCCATGCGAGTCGGTGACCCGATGTCCGTCATTGGACGCGAGCGCTCGCGTCCAACAGCCCGTTGGCGGCCGATCACGTTGACGATCGCGGCGTGGGCCCATCCTACGATCCGCGCCCACAAGCACATGCAGCGCGGATAGGTCGGTCGGCCGTCGTGTATGGACGACGGACAGAATTCGCGCAAACACTGTGGGCAGACAATCCGAACAAGAGATCGAACGGCAATTTCCGATCCGGGGCTCGGTACCAGGCTGGTTCTTTCGTGTCCGCGAGGTGAGCGCAGGTCACTTTGTGGCCGACGGCATGGACGTGCAAGGCCGAACGGTTTCACATTCTGGTGTTGATCCAGATCAACTGCTTGCGCGCTGTATCGAATACGCTCGAGAGTTTCGGACCAAGTAATTGGCCTAACCCGAACAGCCGTCTAACATCGGCTTGGAGCCATCGTGGCTGCCATCTCGTGCGATCACGTCACCGACCCGCGCGGTTCAAGCCGCGCGTTATGCCGTCAGCGCCGTAAGATAACAGCGTACCGAGGAATGATGCGACTATCAGCATTGATTGCCATCGTGCTTCTGGCGTCCGCTGCATGGCCGCAAGACGCCGACTTGATTCCCAAGGCGTACTTGGCGCCAAAGTACGTGGCACCGCCGGATGCGCCGTCGAACGCCGTCATCGCCGGCCGTGATGAGCGCGGGGAGCGGTTGATCGTGAGCGGGCGCGCGCTCGATGGGGAACGACCGGTGGCGGGTGTCTCAATCTACGCTTTCCACGCGGACGCAGACGGCCTGTACACCCGGGATGGCCGCAACAGCGACGAGAATGCGCGGCTGTTTGCCACGTTGCGCACGGATGCTGAGGGACGTTATCGCTACGAGACGATCCGTCCGCGCGGGTATGGCGGCTTGGCGGCGCACGTCCATCACGTGGTGACTGCTGCCGGCTACAAAGCACGCTTGTGCGATCTGTGGCTTGGCGACGAGCCCTACTTCGCGGCCCGGCGCAACGCCGACCTGCCTTTGTCACAGGGTGTGGCCATGTTCGTGCGGATACCGACACGGGACCAGGACGGTGTGTGGCGCGTTACTCACGATCTTGAGATGCTTCGGAACTCGAACCGGCAAGCCGAGCTTCAGCGATTGCGTGGTAATGGCGACATCAGCATACGTGAGACAGGGTCGTCGGCGAGTGACTGACGGCCTTGATGGCCGGCAGGGCCATGCAGGCCGCATAACAATTGCTTGCACCCGACGGCGGCCTGGCCGAGCATGTGCCCTGACGCCTAGCCCAGCCCTGATTCCGGATACCTGATACCTGATTCCTATTCCTGACGCGCCTCACGAATCAGGTTCTGTTTTCCGTCCGTCTCGTGCACAATTCACCGTACCGAAGCCGATGCACGCTGAACGCCGTACGGCATTGTTCGCGGTTTTTCTCGTCGGCTGGGTCGCCGCGGCGGGGTGGAACGCGCGGATGTCCGCCGGCCAGTCGAGCGCGCCGCCACGAGCGATCCCTTCGCCGTCCACCGCTCAGTCCGATTCGGTCAAGCGTGTCCTCGATCAGTACTGCGTGACCTGCCACAACCAGCGACTCCGGACCGCCGGTCTGACGCTCGACACGGTGAATGTGGCGTCGCCATCGGTGCAGCCGGAGGTCTGGGAGCGCGTGATCGCCAAACTGCGCGCCCGATCGATGCCGCCGGCCGGTATGCCGCGCCCCGATGCGGCAACCTACGACACGATGGCGAGCTGGCTCGAGGACCAGATCGACCGCGCCTGGAGCGCGAGGCCGAACATCGGACGAGTGCCCGCGGTGCATCGCTTGAATCGCGTCGAGTACAACAACGCCATTCGCGACCTGTTCGCACTCGACGTCGACGTGACGGGCAAACTTCCGGGCGACGAGACCGCCGACGGCAGCTTCGACAACTTCGCCGACGTGCTGACGATCTCGACGGCACATCTGGAGCGCTATCTTTCCGTTGCGCGTGAGGTGACGCGGCTTGCCGTTGGTCTGCCGCCATCGCGGCCGGCGACGGAGCGATTCGAGGTTCCGCTGCACGTCCTGCAGGACGATCGCGAGAGCGACGACCTGCCGTTCGGATCACGCGGCGGCGTCGCGGTGCATCACTCCTTTCCCGCGGACGGCGAGTATCTGCTCAAGGTCCGCCTGCGCCGGCAGTATCAGGACTACGTGATGGGCATGGGCTGGCCACAGCAGCTCGACGTGCGTCTGGACGGCGCGCTGGTGAAGCGGTTCACCGTCGGCGGAGCCGCGAAGGGCCGACCGGCGGGCGCCAGCTATGCCGGCGACGGCGAGCCTGGATTCGCCGGCGATCCCGAGTGGGAGCGCTACATGCAGATCGAGGCCGATGCCGGTCTCGATGTGCGGCTGCCGATCACGGCCGGTCCGCACACCGTTGGCGTGACATTCGTCCGCGAGCTATGGGAGCCCGAAGGGCTGCCGCAGCCGCTGCAGCGCGGGCGCGTGTTGACCAACGACGAAATCTACATGGGATATGCGGCGGTCGGCTCCGTGCTCGTCGACGGCCCCTACAACCCCCGCGGCGCGACCGACACGCCGAGCCGTCGCGCGATCTTCACCTGTCAGCCGCGGACGCTTGCCGAGGAGCGAACCTGCGCCGCGACAATCCTTTCGCGGATCGCACGGCGCGCGTATCGTCGCCCGCTGACACCAGCCGACACCGGCACCCTGATGTCGTTCTTCACGGCCGGCCGTCGCGACGCGGGCAGCTTCGACGCCGGCGTTCAGTTCGCCCTCGAACGTCTGCTCGTCGATCCCGACTTCCTGCTGCGCGTCCGACGCCCTGTCCGCCGTAGCTTCGGCGAGGGCGGAGATCGAGCCAGCGATCTGGAGATCGCATCGCGATTGTCATTCTTCCTCTGGAACAGCATTCCCGACGATCGCTTGCTCGATCTGGCGGAACAGGGCACATTGACCCGTCCGGACGTGCTCGAACAGGAAGTGCGACGGATGCTGGCGGATCCGCGTGCGAAGGGCGCACTGGTCGACAACTTTGCCGCGCAGTGGTTGAACCTGCGACGCGTGCACGAGGTCGTGGTCCATCCTGACTCCTACCCGGATTTCGACGACAGCCTCCTCGACGCATTCGAGAACGAGACGCGCCTGTTTCTGGACAGCACGCTGCGCGAGGATCGAAGCGTGCTCGATCTGCTGCGCGCCGACTACACCTTCGTCAACGAGCGGCTGGCGCGCCACTACGGCATTCCCGGCATTTACGGCAGTCGCTTCCGTCGTGTGACGCTGGATGATTCGACGCACCGCGGCGGCTTGCTCGCGCACGGCTCGATCCTGGCGACGACGTCGTATCCGACGAGAACCTCTCCGGTGCTGCGGGGCAAGTGGCTGCTCGACAACATCTTCGGCACGCCGCCTCCGCCTCCGCCGCCGGGCGTCGATACGACGCTGCCCGAACCGAAGGGAGGCGCGCCGCCGCCGACGATCCGCGAGCGGCTCGCGCAGCATCGCACCAATCCTGCCTGTGCGAGTTGTCACGCGGCGATCGATCCGGTCGGCTTTGCGCTGGAGAATTTCGATGCAATCGGCGGCTGGCGGACGATCGATGAATCGGGAAAGGCGGTCGATGCGCGCGGGTCGCTGGTGGGCGGCCAGACGATCGACGGATTGAGCGGCTTGCGCAACGTGCTCCTCGACCGTGCGGATCGCTTCCCGGGCACGGTGACCGAAAAGCTCCTGGCCTACGCGATCGGCAGGCGACTGGAGTACTACGACAAGCCGGCGGTCCGTCGCATCGTCCACGACGCGGCGGCGGGTGAGTACCGGTGGTCGTCGTTGATCGTGGGGATTGTGAAGAGTCCGACATTTCTCGGGGCGGCGGCCATTCACTGATCACGAACCACGGAGGCACGGAGACACGGAGAAGTCACGTATGTCATTCTTGATTCCAAAACCTCTCCCGCGTCGCAAGGTCCTCCGCGGCATGGGCATTACGCTCGCGCTGCCGTTCCTCGATGCGATGGTGCCCGCGCTCTCACCACGCGCGCGTGCGGCGACCCGGCCGGCGCATCGGTTCCAGGCGTTCTACGTGCCGAACGGCATGGCGATGGAGTACTGGACGCCCAAAGGCGAGGGAAACGCGTTCGAGCTGTCGCCGATCATGGAGCCGCTGGCGCCGTTCCGCAATCAGCTGCTCGTGCTCTCCGGCTTGAAGGCCACGTGGAACTACATTCATGCCGGCGCGTCGGGATCGTTTCTGACGGGAACGATCCGCGGCGGCCGCAACGAAGTCGAGATCATTGCCGACATCTCGATGGACCAGATCCTGGCGAAGCAGTTCGCGCGCGAGACGCAGGTGGCGTCGCTCGAACTCTCGCTCGACGCGCCGAACAATGCGGGCGCGTGCACGGGAAACCTGAGCTGCGTCTACACGCACACGCTGTCGTGGCGCAGTCCGACACAGGCGCTGCCGACCGAGTACAACCCCCGCGCCGTGTTCGAGAAGCTGTTCGGCGACACCGGCAGCACCGACGCACGCGTGCGACGGGCCCGGTTGCGCCAGCAAAAGAGCATCCTGGATTCGGTGACCGAGAAGCTGACGCGTCTGTCCAACGAGCTCGGGCCCGATGATCGGCGCAAGATGGACGAGTACACGGAATCGGTCCGTGACGTGGAGCGGCGGATTCAGAAGGCCGAGGAACAGCGCGACGTCGATCTGCCGTCACTCGATCAGCCACAAGGGGTGCCGCCCGTGTTCGAGGATCATCTCGCGCTGATGCTCGATCTGCAGCGGCTCGCGTTACAAGCCGACCTGACGCGCGTCATCTCGTTCATGATCGGCAAGGAGCAGAGTGCCCGGCCGTATCCGCAGGTCGGTGTGCCGGAGGCCCATCATCCGCTGTCGCATCACGGCAACGTGCCCGAGCTCATCGCGCGCCTGTCGCTCATCAACCGCTATCACGCGCAGCTGTTTGCGAAATATCTGGAGAGCCTCCGCCAGACCCGCGACGGCGACGGTTCGCTGCTCGATCACATGACGATCCTCTACGGCGGAGGCATCTCCAACAGCAACGCACACTCCGGCGAGAACCTGCCGATCGTGATTGTCGGCGGGGGGGCGGGACGCCTCCGCGGCGGGCGTCATCTGAAGTTCACGGACAAGCCGCCGATGGCCAATCTGCTGGTCACGCTGATGGACAAGCTCGATGTGCCGGTCGCGAAGCTCGGTGGCAGCACCGGTCGCCTCGACATCGATACGCTGCCCGGCGTGTGAGAGTCGTGAAAAGCCTGCTCTCGCCAATTCGCCTTCGCCTCCGTTATCGTCGCGGAGCGACTCCATGGGTCACGGTCGCTCTCCTGCTGGCCGCGCACGCGGTCCTGGCCGTCGATCGGCCACCGCTCGTCGTCGCGGCGAGAGCGAGCGACACGACCGCGATGCGGGCGCTGGTCGACAAGGGGGCGAACGTCAACGCGACCGAAGCCGACGGCAGCACGGCGCTGCACTGGGCGAGCTATCACGACAACCTGGAGGCTGCCGCCCTCCTGATCCGCGCCGGTGCCAACGTCGATGCGGCCAACGATCTCGGGGCCACGCCGCTCTGGCTCGCGTGCATCAACGGCAGTGTGCCGATGGTGCGGGCGCTGCTCGACGCGGGTGCCAATCCCAATCTGGCGCTGCTTCGCGGCGAGACGCCGCTGATGGCGGCGTCGCGTACGGGGAATCCCGCCGTCGTCGAGCTGCTCTTGCAGAAGAGCGCCGATGTCAAGGCCACCGGCGCGCGCCATCAGACCGCGCTGATGTGGGCGGTCGCGCAGAGGCATCCCGCCGTTACGCGTCTCCTGCTCGCGCACGGCGCCGACCTGCAGGCGCGGTCTGACGCGTGGACCTACGTCATGGCCGTGCCGCCGCACGGCGTGCCCGAGTACAACCGCGCCATCCCGCACGGCAACGACACTGCCTTGATGTTTGCGGCGCGTGTGGGCGACGCCGAATCCGCACGGCTGCTGCTCGATGCCGGCGCCAATCCGAATGATGCCGACGCGTGGGGCATCAGCGCGATGGTGCTGGCCGCGCACTCCGGATATCGCGAGCTGGTCGAGCTCCTGCTCAATCGCGGTGCCGATGTGAATTCGATGGCGGCCGGCTTTTCGGCGCTGCACGCAGCGATCATGCGCCGCGACGAGAAGCTCGTCGCGACATTGCTCGCGCACGGCGCCGACGTCAACGCGCGCCTGCAGACATGGACGCCAGAGCGGCGCTCGTCGGAGGACTTCAACTTCGCCCCGGCGCTGGTCGGGGCGACTCCGTTCTGGCTGGCGGCGCGCTTCACCGAACCAGGCGTGATGCGCCTGCTCGTCGCGCACGGCGCCGACCCGCGGTTCGTCCATCGTGTGGAGTACTACCAGGCCGACATCAACGATCGGCGCACAGCCGCCACTACCGCGCTGCTCGCTGCAACTGGAATCGGCGGCGGCCGGGCGTGGGTTCAGATCAAACCGACTGAACGCGAGCCGCTGATGCTCGACACGGTGAAGCTCGCAATCGAGCTGGGCGTAGACGTGAACGCCGCGAACAGCGACGGTCGCACCGCCCTCGACGCGGCGCAGGCGCTCAAGTACGACTCCGTCATCAAGTACCTGGTCGATCACGGAGCGAAAAACGGTGCCAAGCCCACCGAAACGCGCCGGACCACCCGGTGAGGACTGCCGCGGGAATAGGAATCAGGAGTCGGCAATCAGGATTCAGGGCCAGCCAAAGGCTGGAGGAATCAGTCCGCGCGCCACGCTGAAGGCGCACCTTACGGTCGGGCTCGCACGAGCAAACTCCTCGCACGAGCAAACTCGAAGACAAACCACAGGCCGATCCGTTTGCGCGGCGGAACCATACTAGGCAACTCCTAAATGAGGTACGCGAGCCTTTCTGGTTCGCGATCGTCAAGACGTGAGGTCCTTATGCGACTGTTGACGTCGATCGCACTCGTCGTGCTCGTTCCGATCGCCTCACCGGTATTTGCGCAGCAGCCGCCGACGGCCCCGGCCAATCCAACGCCCGGATGCACAGCCGCGCCAGCGCAGCTTGAAGCCAACAAGAAAGTGGCGATGCAGTTCTTCCAGGTGGCCGGCGACGAGCGCGTAGCGCTCGCCGATCCCACGTACAAGCAGCACAACCCCGCGTTCGTGAAGGGCGGGCGCGAGGCCGGTCTCTCCGACTACGACTACTTCAAGCAGCGTTTTGGTGGTCCCGGACGGCAGGGCGGCGGTGCGGGCGGAGCCGGTCGAGGCCAGGCGGCCGGACCGCAGCCTCCTCCCGGGAATCCTCTCGAGATCGTCATGGCTGAATGCGACCTGGTGACCGTCATTCACAAGAACTATCGCCAGGATCCGACCGCGGCGCCCGGAACCTGGTTCGAGGCATTCACCTTTGACACGTTCCGTGTGCGAAACGGCAAGCTCGTGGAGCACTGGGACAGCGCGGTCATCAACGCGCCGGCACCTGCAGGCGCGGGACGCGGCGGGCCGTAGGGCGCCCGGGTCGAAGCGCCGTAAGAACGGAGGAAAGTCGATGCGCAGTATAGGGAGAATGCTGGCGCTGTGGTTCGCGGTGGTCCTCGTGCCCGCTGCCGCAATGGCGCAGGCCACCATCACCGGCGTCGTGAAAGATAGTTCCGGCGCCGTCCTGCCCGGCGTGACCGTCGAGGCCGCGAGCCCCGTCCTCATCGAGAAGGTGCGGACCGCGACCACCGACGGCAGCGGCCAGTTCCGGATCGTCGATCTCCGACCCGGGACCTACGTTGTGACCTTCACGCTGACCGGCTTCAATATCATCAAGCGCGAAGGCGTCGAGCTGACCGGTTCGAACACCGCTGTCGTCAACGCCGACCTGCGCGTCGGCGCGCTGGAAGAGACCATCACCGTCAGCGGCGAAGCGCCCATCGTCGAAACACAGAGCACGACCAAGCAGCAGGTGATGACCACCGAAACGATTTCGGCGATCCCCACCGGGCGCAACTACCAGAACCTCGGGATTCTGATCCCCGGTGTGACATCGGTGAACAACAGCCAGACGCGCGCGCAGGATGTCGGCGGCGCGCTGGGCGACAACATGGCCTACCTGATGATTCACGGCAGCAAGCCGGCCGACATGCGGGTCACGCAGAACGGCGTCAACACCGCGACGCTGCAGGCCGGTGGAGCGATCGGGGGTTCGACGCCGAACGTCGGCGCCGCGGCCGAAGTCACGATCGATACCGCGTCGGTGTCGGCGGAGCTGTCGACGGGCGGACCGCGCATCAACTTCATCCCGCGGGATGGCGGCAACACCGTCAAGGGATTTTTGTTCGGCAGCTTCATGACCGATGGCATGCAGGGCGACAACCTGACCGACGAGGTGAAGGCGCGCGGTCTGTTGACGGCGAACAAGATCAAGAGCGTCTACGACCTGAATCCCGGAGTCGGCGGTCCGTTCAGAAAGGACAAGGTGTGGTTCTTCTTCACCGGCCGCTACAACGTGGCGCAGAACTACATCGGCGGCATGTTCCACAACCAGAACGAGACGAACGCGACGGCGTATGCCTACGTGCCGGACACGAGCCGGCCGGCGTTCATCGACACGACGTGGCGCGATGCCCAGGGACGCCTGACCTACCAGGCGACGCAGCGCAACAAGTTCGCCTTCACCTGGGATCAGCAGTATCGCTGCAGTTGTCCGTGGAACATCACCGGCACGCGCGCGCCCGAGGCGGGCACCTACTATCGCTTCCCAGTGCAGCGGCTGTTGCACGCGGAATGGTCGTCGCCGGTGACGAGCAAGCTGCTGCTCGAGGCCGTCGCCCTGCACCGCGTGGAGCGGTGGGGCAACATGCATCCCTTTGGCGAGGTGTTCGCCAGCGGCCATGACCCTGGCGCCATCACCGTGGTCGAGCAGGGCGGCACGATTCCGAACCTGCAGTACAACGGCACGCAGACGTTCAACAACACGTGGCTGGCCAACTATTTCTGGCGCGCGGCGGTGTCCTACATCACCGGTTCGCATGCGTTCAAAGCAGGCGTCAACGACTCGCCCGGAGTCCAGAAGACTCGTACCTACAACTTCGTGCCGCTGGCGTATCGATTCAACAACGGCGTGCCGAACCAGCTCACTGAGTATGCGACGCCGTACGACGTGCACAACAAGCTCGATCACGATCTCGGCGTGTTCGCGCAGGACAGGTGGACCGTCCGCCGGCTGACGCTGACCGGCGGCGTGCGCTTCGACTGGTTCAAGGACAGCTTCGGCGAGGGGCATCTCTACTCCGGTCCGCTGGTGCCTGGTCGGAACGTGACGTTCCCCGCGCAAGACAACCTCAATTGGAAGGACATTACGCCTCGCATGGGGGCGGCCTACGACGTAAGGGGCAACGGGAAGACAGCGCTCAAGGTCAGCTTGAACAAGTATCTCGGCGGTCAGGGGCTGAACGGGATTGCGCAGGACCCCAACCCGGTCAACACGCACGTCAACAACACGACGAGGACGTGGAACGATCAGAATGGAAACAAATTCCCGGACTGCGATCTCACGCTGACGTTTGCCAACGGCGAGTGTCTGGCGATGGCCAATCCGAACTTCGGCAAGGCCGTTCCGCAGTCGACCTTCGACGCGGACCTGCTGACCGGGTGGGGCCACCGCTTCTACAACTGGGAGTTCTCCGTCTCCGGCCAGCACGAGATCGCGCCACGCGTCTCGATCGACGTGGGGTACTTCCGCCGCTGGTTCGGCAACTTCCGCGTGACCGACAACCTCGTGGTGCCGACCACGGGCTACGAGAGATACAGCTTCACTGTCCCCTCAGATTCGCGACTGCCCGGCGGCGGCGGTTACACGATCACCGGTCTGGACCTGAACCCGGCGTATTTCGGGATTCCGGCGAACCTGTTCAACACGCTGTCGGACAAATACGGAAAGATGACCGAACACTGGGACGGCGTCGACTTCGGCATCCAGAGCCGTTTGCGTTCGGGGGTGCTGCTACAGGGCGGCATCAGTGTCGGGCGTGATTCGCTGAATGCGTGCGAGATTACGGCGAAGATCCCGGAACTGCTGCTTGGCGCCGCGACAGGCAATCAGCTGGCCATCCCGGCCTTCACGGGTCCCGGATTCAACCTGGCCGGCGTGTGGCTGTCTCCAGATCATTGCGAGGCGAAAGAGAACCTGCAGACGCAGGGAAAGTTCATCGGGATGTACACCATTCCGAAGATCGACGTGATGATCAGCGGCACGTACCAGAACATACCCGGTCCCGCGCTGGCCGCCAGCTTCGTGGCGAGCAACGCGCTGGTGTCGCCGACGCTCGGGCGCCCGCTCGCCGGCGGCGCACCGAATACCACCATCGACATCATTCAGCCGGGCACGTTCTACGGCGACCGGATCAATCAGCTCGACATGCGCTTCAGCAAGATCGTGCGCGCCGGCCGCATACGGACGGCGTTCAATGTCGACCTGGCCAACGCGTTGAACTCGGACGCCGTGGTCACCGAGCTGTTTGGCTACAACCCGGCGAACCCCGCGGCGTGGCGACGGCCCAACGAACTGCTGATGGCGCGATTCGTCAAACTTGGGGTGAACTTCGAATTCTGATCCTTGCAGGAATCTGGAATCAGGAATCAGGGCTGGGCCAGGATACAGGCCTGATTCCCGACAGCCCTGAATCCTGATACCTGATACCTGATTCCTGACGGGAATGAGCTCTCTAATGTCCAGGATCGCCACCATCATCAACATCGCCGCCGTGTTCACGGCGATGCTCTCCGTGACAAGCGTCGCTGGCGCTCAGGATGTCGACTTTTCGGGTCAGTGGGTGCCCATCTACCACGAGGACGGCCCGGAACGTATTCCCGGTCCGGAGCTCGGCGACTATCTCGGTCTGCCGATCAACGATGCGGCACGGCTGCGTGCGGACAGCTATGACGCCGACAGGATCTCCGCTGTCACCGAATATCAATGCCGCCAGCACGCCGGCGACTACGGGATGCGTGGCCTGGCGAACATGCGGATCACGGCGGACATCGATCCGTTGACGCAGCGCGTGACCGCCTTCCGCACGCGCATCAACTTCCATGACGCCGAGCGGACGATCTATCTTGATGGTCGTCCACATCCACCTGACGCCGCGCCGCACTCGTGGGGCGGGTTCTCGACAGGGACGTGGAACGGCAACATGCTCGACATCCGCACGACTCACCTGAAGTCGTACTACATCCGTCGCAACGGCGTGCCGGCCAGTGACGAGCGGACGTTCACCGAGCACTGGGTCCGTCACGGCGATTTCCTCACGGTCGTCACTGTCATCGAGGATCCGGTGTTCCTGACCGAGCGGCTGGTACGTTCGCAGACCTGGGCGCTCGACCCAGGTCAGCGCCTCGGCTCCAACTGGTGCGAGTCCGCGCCCGAACTGCCGCTGGGAGAGGCGGTCGTGCCGCATCACTTGCCGGGGGCCAATCCCTATCTGAAGGAATTCTCGACGTGGTACGGCATCCCCTACGACGCCACACGAGGTGGCGCCGAGACAATGTATCCGGAGTATCGATTGAAGCTGCCGCAGACCTGGAGCACGCTCGATCGATGCGGCCGCTACTGCATGTGCATGAACGAGGGATCGGCGTGTCCGGTCAAGCCAGGACGGTGAATCACGAGCGATCGCGCGGCGGGTCCGAAAAGCAGGACCCGCCCTACCAACATCTATTAGAGTACGCGGACGATGTAGGGCGGGTCTTGTTTTCTGGACCGGCCGTTGCCGTACTGCTCTTGGCGATTGCCTCCGTTCCGATCGTCGCCCAGCAGCCCCGTACCAGCACGCCTCCCGCGCTGCAGATGCTGCCGGTTCAAGGAAATGTCTACCTTCTGACCGGCGCCGGCGCCAATGTGACGGTAAGCGTGGGCAAGAACGGCGTCGTGGTGGTGGACACGCCGTCGGCCGCGCTGGTGCCGCAGGCGCTGACCGAGATTCGCAAGCTGTCCGACAAACCCGTTCGCTACATCATCAATACGAGCGTCGATGCCGAGCACGTCGGCGGCAACGCGGCACTGGTCGCCGCGTCGAGCGCCCGCGGTGCCGGTGGTGCGCCCTTCGCCTTTGTCGGTCTCGATCGACCGGAGATCTTCGCGCACGAGACGGTCCTCAACCGCCTGTCGAATCCCGCCGCGGGAGAGACCGCCGTGCCGGCCGCAGCGTTGCCGACGACCGAGTATTTCCAGCCGACGATGGATCTGTACGCGAATGGCGAACCGATCGTGCTGTATCACCAGCCGGCCGCGCATACCGACGGCGACAGCCTGGTGTTCTTTCGTCGCTCCGACGTGATCAGCACCGGCGACGTGTTCACGCCGGGCCGCTATCCAGTGATCGATCTGCAGCGCGGCGGCAGCGTTGCCGGGCTGATTGCGGCGCTGACGAATATCCTCACGCTGGCAGTGCCGGAGGCGTTTGAAAGTGGTGGCACGCAGATCGTTCCGGGGCACGGCCGCATCAGCGAGGAGACCGATGTCGCCGAGTTTCGCGACATGGTGGTCATCGTGCGCGACCGGATTCGCGATCTCATGTCGAAGGGACGATCGCTCGAGGCGATCAAGGCAGAGAGGCCGTCGCGCGATTACGATCGTGAATATCACGCCACCCAGACCGACGCGGATCGGTTCGTCGAGAGTATTTATCGGAGCCTCTCGACCAAGCCGGGAGGAAAATCTTGAATCGTTCGGATCGTTCGACACGTTCAGGACGTTCGGACCGTTCTCATTCGAACGACGAACGAGTTCGAACGACTCGAACGTTCCGAACCACTCGAACGATTCGAACGATCTGCGCGCTCGTCTTGTGCGCGGGAGCGCTGGTGTCCGCACAAGCGCCGCGTGCTGGTGGACCACCGGCTACTCCGCGTGCCGCGGCGCCGATCGATCTCACCGGTTACTGGGTCTCGGTAATCAGCGAGGATTGGCGCTGGCGGATGATCACGCCGCCGAAGGGTGATTACGCGAACATTCCGGTCAACGCCGAGGCGCGACGCGTTGCCGACACGTGGGATCCGGCCAGGGACGAAGCCGCCGGCGAGCAGTGCCGCGGCTACGCCGCGCCGGCGATCATGCGCGAACCGGGCCGCGTGCATATCACATGGCAGGATGACACGACGCTCAAGATCGAGACCGACGCCGGTACACAGACGCGACTACTGCATTTCGGCGGAGCGCCATCAACCGAGGTGATGCCGTCCTGGCAGGGATATTCGGTCGCGCGATGGGAGCCGCCGCCGCGGCCGGTTGCCGGTGCGGGGCTTGGGCTGGGGCTCGCGCCGCGCGCCGGCCGGCAGGGCCGCTCGCTCGAAGCGCACACCACCCGCATCCGGCCCGGGTATCTGCGCAAGAACGGCGTTCCTTTCAGCGCCGATGCGGTCGTCGACGAGTACTACGACGCCTTTGCCGAACCGGACGGCCAACCGTGGTTCGTTGTCACGACCGTCGTGCGCGATCCCAAATACCTCAACACGCCGTGGGTCACGACCAGTCACTTCAAAAAAGAGGCGGACGGGTCGAAGTGGAATCCGACGCCGTGCCGTGTTCGGTAGCTGGGTAGCTCGGTAGCCAGGTTGCTGGGCGGCTGGGGCGCTTTTCCGATGAAAATTGGTCCTCGGTGTTTCGCCGTCGACGTTGCTCGCAGCGCCCGCAGCGATATTCGAAGGGCGGCGTGTCGTAGGGCCGTGAAGGTAGCTCAGATGAAGAAAGTCCTCCTCTTCGCCGCGCTGGCGCTCGGTGGCTTCGCCGCGGCGCTTCAATTCTCCGACATCAGCGCACAGTCGTTCACGAGTCCTACCTACACGACGACGCAGGCGACGCGGGGGAAGGACGCGTACGCGCAGAATTGCGCGACGTGCCATGGTGCCAATCTCGACGATGGCGAGTTCGGTCCGCCGCTGAAGGGCCCTGACTTCCGCGGGCGCTGGGGCGGCAAAGCGATGGACGCGGTGTTCGTGGAAATCAGCACGCGCATGCCGCCGGCTGCGCCCGGCTCGCTCGGCGATGACAAGTACGCGGACGTGCTCGCCTACCTGTTGCAGGAGAACGCCGTGGCGGCAGGCGCCACCGATCTGCCGAGCGACCCGCAGGCGCTGCGCGCGCTCATGCTCCCAGCGGCACCGCCCGGGCCCGGCGGTGGTTTGTCGGCGGGCGTCGTGCTGCCGCCGCCACCACGCGGACGCAATCCTCTCGAGACATTGACTCCAGTGACCGATGCGATGCTGGCCAATCCTGCTGAGGGCGACTGGTTGACATGGCGTCGTGCGGTGGACGCGACCGGCTTCAGCCCGCTGAAGCAGATCACGAAGAGTAACGTCGGTGAGCTCCAGATCGCCTGGAGCTGGGCGCTGCCGAACGGGCCGAATGAGTCGACTCCGCTCGTGCACGACGGCGTCATGTTCGTTCATGGCTTCGGCGACAAGGTGCAGGCGCTCGACGCGCAGAGCGGCGATCTGCTGTGGCAGTACTCGCGGCGTCTGCCCAAGGATCGGCCAGCCACGGTGAAGCGCGGCATTGCGATCTACGGCTCGCGCCTTTACGTGCCGACGTCGGACGCGCATATCGTGGCGCTCGACGTCAGGACCGGCAACGTGATTTGGGATCAGGCGGTTGCCGATCCGAAGGCGGGTTACGGCATGACCGGCGGCCCGCTGGTGGCGAAAGGCAAGGTGATGATCGGCACGACCGGCCGCGCGCCCGGCGGCAACTTCATCGTCGCGCTCGACGCGGAGACCGGCAGAGAAGCCTGGCGATTCAACACGATCGCGAAGCCTGGTGAGCAGGGCGGCAACACCTGGAATGGCCTACCGTACGACAAGCGCAACGGCGCATCGGTGTGGGTCCCGGGCAGTTATGATCCGGTGTTGAACCTGGCGTTCTTCGGACCGGCGCAGACCTACGACACCGGACCGCTACGGAACCTGGTCGGCGAAAACGAGATTACCAACGAAGGCCTCTACACGGACTCCACGCTGGCGATCAATCCGGATACGGGACGGCTGGTCTGGTTCTTCCAGCATCAGCCCAACGATCAATGGGATCTCGATTGGGCCTTCGAGCGCAGCGTCATCAAGCTCCCGGTGAACGGCGCGACGAAAACCGTCGTCGTCACTGGAGGCAAGCAGGCGATCTTCGACGCGATGGAAGCCGATTCCGGCAAGTACGTGTTCTCGATCGACTCGGGTCTGCAGAACATCGTCAAGTCGATCGATCCGCGGACCGGCGCAAAGCGGATCGACGTCGATCTGATTCCGGGAGACGGGAAGGCGAAAATGGTCTGCCCGCATGCGGGCGGGGCGAAATCGTGGCTGCCGTCCTCCTTCAATCCCGACACGAAGATGTTGTACGTAACGCTGGTCGAGTCGTGCATGGATCTGACGCCGGTGCCATCGGGCGGCCGTGGAAGTCTGTCGACGGGTGTGCGATGGACGCTGCGGCCCCGACCGGATAGCGACGGGAAGTACGGACGGCTGCAGGCGATCAACCTGCAGACGCGGAAGACCGCGTGGATTCAGCGGCAGCGCGCTCCGCAAACGAGCGGCGCGCTGGCGACGGCCGGCGGCGTCGTCTTCGCTGGTTCACTCGATCGTGTGTTTGCGGCCTATGACGATACGACGGGCAAGGAGCTGTGGCGAGCGCGCTTGAACGAAGTCCCCAGCTCCGCGCCGATCAGCTACGCGGTCAGCGGGAAGCAATATGTTGCGATGGTGGTGGGCAACGGTGGCGCGCAGGCAGGCACGTTTCCGCCGCTCGTCCCTGAGATCCGTAATCCACCTGACCGCAGTGCGACGGTATGGGTCTTTCAACTCGCACGATGAGGCGTGATAACTCCCAACGTAATTACCCGGGCATTGTCTTTTCTCTCGAGGCGGCCGCTTCGAGGCGCATTCAAAAGACCAATAAGCCCTCTGTGTCTCTGTGTCTCTGTGGTTCGTTATGGAGTGGCTGTCGCCGCATTCGTATTCGCGACTGTGTTCACGCAGGCCAGTGGGATGGGTCAACAGGGAGCGGCAGCGCCTACTTTCAACAGAGACATCGCACCGATTCTCTTCGACAGGTGTGTGACCTGCCATCGCCCCGGGGAGGTCGCGCCAATGTCGCTCCTCTCGTACAGCGAAGCGAGACCATGGGCGGCGGCGATCAAGCGCATGGTGCAGTCACGGCGCATGCCGCCGTGGCCTGCCGATCCGCAGTTCGGCCAGTTCAAGAACAACCGCCGACTGTCAGAGGAACAGGTAAGCACGATTGGCGCGTGGGTCGATGCAGGGGCGCCTGAAGGCGACGGACATCCGCCGGCGGCGCCGATGTTTCGCGATGGGTGGCGCAGCCGCATGGATCGGCCACCCGATCAAGTGATCGAGACGCCGTTCACGTTCGACGTGCCCGCCAGCGGCGTCGTGCCGACGTTCGCGGTATGGCTGAAGGTTCCGATCCGGGAAGAGAAGTTCATCCAGGCGATTGAGCTGCGGCCCGACAACCGGCAGGTGGTGCATCACTCGAGTGTGACCGTGGGATCACTCCCAGCGGGGACGAAGCTCGGACGCGGAGCGGTGTGGGACGGTGGACCCGTTCTCGACGGTGTACCCACCTATTCCGACGGCCGTCCCTTTCGCGCCGCCTCTGCGGAGTCATTCGGGAAGCCGCTGCTGTTCTACGTCCCGGGCGGTGGCGCCCTGCAGTTTCCCGATGGTCTGGCGAAGCGCGTGTTGCCCGATCAGTATTTTGCGTGGGGCCTGCACTTCATGACCGTGGGCACGCCGCAGTCGGTGAAATTACGACTTGGGCTGTGGTGGGCGAAAAAGACGGTGCATCACGAGATCCATACCTGGACCGTCAACGAGCGGCTCGTCGCGAACGGCCTGGAGGTAACGCCCGATCGCAATGGCCGTCTGCAGATGCCCCACATTCCACCGCGGGTCGAGAACTGGCCCATCACCGGCGTGCTGAAGGTGAAGGAGGACATCACGTTGTACGCGCTGTGGCCGCACATGCACTTCCGCGGCAAGGACATGACGTTCGTCCTCACCACGCCAGATGGCAAACAGGAGACGCTGCTCAGCGTGCCTCGCTACGATCCGAACTGGCAGCTGGTCTACGAGCTCGCCAAGCCGCGGAAGATCAAGGCCCGCAGCACGATTGCCGCCCACGGTCACTACGACAACTCGCCGGCCAACCCGCAGAATCCCGACCCCGACGAGGAGGTCGTCTTCGGCGAGCAAGCCAACAACGAGATGTACATCCCGTTTCTGGAAGTCACGGTCGACGACGAGGATCTGCGGATCGAGCGACTGCAGCAGCAGCTGCGCTGACTCACGCGGGGACGGTTTTGTCCCAAAGCTCGCGAGTGGCGAGCGCCGCGCCCTCGGACAGAACCTTCAGCTTCGCCCACGCAATCTGCGGATGAACCCGGAAGCCGAGGCCGCAATCGGTGCCTGCGATGACGTTCTCGCGGCCCACCAGCTGTGCATAACGAATAATTCGGTCGGCGACCAGTTCCGGATGTTCAACCACGTTGGTGGCATGGCTGACGACGCCCGGGATCAGGATTTTGCCCTCGGGCAACTTCGTCTTCTTCCACAGCTTCCATTCGTGCTCGTGGCGGGCGTTGGCTGCCTCGACGGAGTACGCGCCGGCGTTCACGTCGAGCATCAGATCGATGACGTGTTCGAGCGGCAGATCGTGCGTGTGCGGCCCGTGCCAGCTTCCCCAGCAGATGTGATACCGGATGCGGTCGGCAGGCAGTCCCTTCAACGCATGATTCAGCGCCTCGACGCGCACCCTCGCGTACCTCCGATAGTCCTCGATGGCCGGCGCGGGCACGATCATGTCGTAGGTGTCCGGCAGCGCAGGATCGTCGATCTGCAGGATCAAGCCGGCATCGACGACCGCCTTGTATTCGTGCTTCATCGCGTCGGCGAGCGCAAACAGATACTGCTCGTCGTCCGGGTAGTGCTCGTTGTAGAAGAAGTGCTCCAGCCATCCCGGCGCCAGCACGCACATGAAGGCGTCTTCGACCGGGCGATCGGCTGCGGCGAGGGCGGCCTTGAACAGCGCGATGTCTCTCGCGACCTCGTCCTGCCCGATATAGGCGATCGGACCGCTGACGATCACACGCTCGGGAGACGTGACCCAGGTGTAGTCCTTGTAGAACTCGGCGAACTCCTGGCGCTCGCCCGTGCGCTGCGACATGAACGCGGGCTCGCCCGGGTTCACGCTTCGCGCCGTCAAGCCGGTGAGTCGGCGACCGTAGTAGCCGAGGCCATAGCCAACCTTTCCAAGCTCACCGTCGCTGACGATGTCTATGCCGGCATCGAGCTGGCGGCGGAGGACCCAGTGAATCGCCGACTCGAGTCGGGGGCAAGCGATGTCCGATCGATGGCGGCACCCGTTCGCATGCTCTGCGTGATCGTTTCGCGGAACTCGGCGGGACCGTCAAGACGGCCGACGTGTGTCGTGAGGATCCGGTCGGTGCTGCGTTTCATGGCGTGTCCTTGCGGTAGGCAGCAGCATTCTAGCGCCCGCAGAATGGGAGATCTGAGCCGTGTACGGTCCCGCAACGAAGGGCGAGGCATGGCCTCGATGTCCACGTCGCTCGGACGGTTTTGTAAGTCCACCCCGAAGTTTGTGATCGCACAGGACGACTACCACGCGAGCGATTCGCCAGGACCCTGCGCAATCGCCAGCAGAAACGCCCGGTCGTGCGCGCGCTCGCCTGGTACTCTTTTCGCTTCTTCAGGCCAGACACCCGGACGAGGCTCACGTCCGCGACCACCCAGTTTTTTCGAGAGAGAGTGCCAATGCCCAAGCAGTGGCCTCGTGCGTTGTGGCTGCTCTGCGGACTGTTGACGCTTGGCTCAGGTGCCGTGCTATCGGCGCAGCAGTCGGTGGCGACGTTCCGATCGCGCATCAACTACGTGTCGATCACCGCCGTGGTGCGCGACCGGCAGGGACGCTCCGTGCGCTCGCTCGCGCGTGACGACTTCCGCGTGGTCGACGCCGGTGAACACCGGGCGATCGTCGATCTGCGGTCGGAGGTCTCCGCGCCGGCAAGCATCGCGCTGCTCGTCGACGGCAGCGGCAGCATGCGCCTCGGCGGCGCCGACGCGGCGTCGGTGAGAATCTCGGAAGCGATCCTCCATAGCCTGGACGCGCGCCGTGACGAGGCGGCGCTCTTCTCGTTCGATCGCCGCCTGATCACGCTGGAGGATTTCACCCGCGACCTGGGCGCCGTGCGCCGCAGCCTGCGCGACGTGGAGGCGTGGGGTTCGACGTCCCTCTTCGACGCCATCGGCGGCACCGCGGGTCTGGTCGCGACCAAGACGCAAAATCGCCGGGCCGTCGTCGTGCTCACCGACGGTGCGGACAATAACAGCGCATATACGCCCGAGGAGATTGCCGCCGCAGCGAGCGCGATCGACGTGCCGGTGTATGTGTTCGCGGTCGGAGCGGCTCCCGGCGAGACCATCCACGTGGATGCGCCGCTGGCGGAGCTGGCGCGCCTGACTGGCGGCGCCTTCTATCGCGCGCACGACGCGCTGTCGGAAGCCGCCGCCATCCGCGTCCTGGTCGAAGAGCTGCGCCATCAATATGTGCTGTCGTTCGAATCGTCCGCCGAGAACGGATGGCACGCCGTCGAAGTCACCACCCGCGATCGCACGCTTCGCGTCCGCACGCGCCGCTACTACCACGCGGCACCCAGCGAATAGATCCCTGACAGATTGACAGTCCCTCTGCCGTTGGCGGATCATCCGCCCGATCAGAGGACCGAGCTCATGACATTCCGCGCTGCGGCCATTGCCTCGTGTGCTGTTGTCGCCGCTGGCTGGCTGACCGCCGGCGTGATCGCCCAATCCAATCCGCCAGCAGCCTCGCGCGTCCCGAACCTCGCCGGTGTTTATAACGGGCGCCGGTGCGTGCCCGCCAATTCCGACGTCTGCCCCGAGATGAACGTCATGGGCGGCCAGCGGCTGCTGACGGCGCGAGCCAAGGCGTTGGTCGCGGCGTTCGATGAAGTCGCGGCGCCGAAATACGACTGCTCACCGGCGACGCTGCCGATCATTTTTGGCGACCCGTATCAGATCAAGATCGAGCAGCTGCCCGATCGCGTGAATTTCAGCTACGAAAAGGATGATGTCCGGCGAACGGTGTGGCTGGAGGGCCGCGGGCATCAGCGCCCCGGATTCGGCCAGCTGTTCATGCACGGCTACTCGACCGGTCGCTACGAGGGCAACACGCTTGTCGTCGAGACGTCGCGGTTCACGTTCGATCCGGAAGGGTTTGCCGGCGACGCGTTGAACGCGCCGTCGTCAACGCAGAAGCGGCTCATCGAACGCTACACCCTCAACGGAGACGTCCTGCGGATGGAGCTCACCGCCGAGGATCCGATCTTCCTGCTGCAGCCATTCACCTATACGATTGAATGGCGGAAGACCGACGAGCCGTTCTCGACGGGATGGGACTGCGATCCCGACGCCGCGCAGCGTAATCTCCACGTCGTCAAGTCGAAGTATCCGCAGGATCCGCCGGTGACACGCCGCAATCAGTAGGAGCTGCTATGACGAACCGGTTCGCTGCGCTTGGTCTGGCCGCCCTGCTCCTCACTCCGGCCGTTCCCGCTGCTGCCCACCACGGTCAGGTCGGGCTCTTCGACGAAGCAAAGGTGGTGGAGCTGAAGGGTATCGTCAAGAAGTGGAGTCTGGTCAATCCGCATCCGATTCTGGTGCTCGAAGTCACCGATCAGAACGGGGCAAAGGCCGATTGGGACGTGTACTTCGGGCCGTCCGCCGCCGGGCCGTTGCGGCGCCAAGGCTACACACCGGAAACGTTCCGTCCCGGTGAAACAGTAATTGTGAAGGCGCACCCCTCGACCGGGGCAGAGGTGCGCGGCGTCGACGTGTGGGGCAGAGGAGTCAGCGTAACCAGGGAGGACGGAAAGCCGGTTCCCTGATTACCGCGTCGCACTCGGCGCCATCGACGTATTCCAGATGTCGCGATACAGCTGCCACTGACCGCCGACGCGCTTCCAGACCACGTTGTACTTGCCGCGGTCGGCGACCTTGCCGTCCTTCGCCGTGATCACATAGCTGCCGGATTCGGTTGCCAGATCGCCACTGGCCTCCACGTCCTGCGTCGTCACCTCCACTTTGCCAACGCCCGAATCGAAGACCGATTTCCACATCTGCTGGATGGCCATCCGTCCCGTCACGACGTCGCCGCCGGGCGGAAACGCTTTCGCGTCGGCGGCATACAGCCGGCCGATGCCTGCGGCGTCGGCCTTCATCGACAAGGCGGTGAACTGCTTGTTGGCGTTGTCGACGGCCGACCTCACCGCCGTTTGTGCGAACACGTTGGGCACGACGACGCCCACCAACGCGATGGCAGCCGCGCAGCTGACCGCGATCCCTCTGACTTTCATAGCATCCTCCGCTATCTCGCGAACACCTCTTCGACCGGAGTGATCTTCACGTTGGCCTCCGAAATATTGAGCTTCATCGCCCCGATTACCTTGTCCTCCTCGAGCAGTGCCTTCGGCTTCTGACCGTCGTACTTCACCGGTGAGAACGCGTCGGAGACCAGCGCCTTCTTCAAGCCTTCCGCGTCGTCGGTGATGAAGACCACCGACAGCTTGCGCGTCTGCAGGTGTCGCCTGATCGCGGCATTCACCTGATCCAATGTCAGCTTCTGCAGTCCTTCCCGCATGTAGCTGGTGAACTCCGGAATCCCGTACCAGCGCGAGTCGAGGGCGTAGCCAAGCTGCTGATCCTGTCGCGCGGTCATGACGTACACGTTCTTCATCAGATAGTCGCGCGTCTTCTCGAACTGATCTCTCGTCAGCCCGTTCTTCACGAGGGCGTCGAGCTCGTGGATGGCGAGGCGCAATGCCATCTGCGCGTTCGCGGGAACCACGGGTCGAATCCAGATCTCGAAGATCTGCCGGCTGCGCGCGATGTTTGGATCCGGGAAGAACTGGAACATCCCTCGCGGGAACGCCTCGATGTAGGCGTAGTCGCCGTAGTTGAACCCACGCACCTCGCGAATGCGCTGATACAGCTGGCCCGTCGAAATGCGATGCTCGCCGAGCCACGCGCGCGCGATCGACAGCGCCACGAAATCCGGATGCTTCCGGGTGACCTCAATCGGGAAGCCGAACGAGATGGCCGTGGCGCGCGTGTCTTTCTTGATGATGTCCACCTCGATGCCCGACGGCATTCGACCCTCGACCGCCGGGCGCGGTGCCGGGGCTCCGCTCGGCAGCATCGCCAGACGCGACCGCAGATCGGCGAGCATCTCATCGTTGATATCGCCGGCGACACCCAGCGTCAGATTCGCCCGCGTCAGCATCGTCTGCGCGAACCGCTTGACGTCGTCGAGCGTGATCGATTTCAACCCGGCAACAGTGCCTTGCGGGACGTGACCGTAAGGGGTGCCGCGGAAGATGACCGTCTGCAGCCGCTCTTTCCCGAGTTCCTCCTCGTTGTTCGACCGGAGGTCCTGCGTCAACGCATTGAGCTGTCGCGTGCGCACCCGTTCGAAATCTTCCGGCCGCCAACCCGGTTCAAGGAGCTGCGGCATCACCGTATCGAGAAATTTCTGCCACTGGTCGCGGTGGATCGACCCGGTGAGCGTCGTCATCTCCCTGTCGGTGCGGCTGCGGAACGAGCCGGCGGTCGGGTAAAGCACGGTGTCGATCTGATCGATCGTCATCCGCATCGACCCGGCGCGCGTGAGCATCGCCGCTGTCAGTTCGGCAAGGCCTTCCTTGCCGGCGGGATCGTGTGCGGAGCCAACGTTGAACAACACCTTGAACGTGATCTGCGGCAGCGGTGACTTCTGGACGATCGTCGGAATGTCGTTGGTCGGTGACGCCGGGGCGGCGCGCCGCGCCGGTGCAGGCGTTGCGTCCGACAACGATTCCAGGGTCGGCGCGTGCTCGATTGCGGGCGCCAGTGTTCCTGAGGACAGCGTGGCGACGATCAGCGACTGATCCGTGAAGTACTTCCGTGCCGCCGCCTGCAGATCGACCGGCGTCAGTGACGCCATCGTGCGGTAGCGATTGTTCACCGTGGCATAGGAGCGCTTGAAGTGCACGTACGCCGACAGGACTGCGGCCACGCGCTCGGTGCTGTCGATGGTTCGCGACAGTGAGTACCGATCGAAGGATTTGGCGTCCTCCAGGCGCTGCGTCGCCACCGGTGTGGCGCGTGCAGCCTGGAATGTCGCGAGTATGCGATCGCGAACGTAGAGAGCGTCTGCAGGATTCTTGACGCGCGCGATCACCGTGAAGAGCGACGGATCGACGCTGGTCGGAACGTCCACGTCGAGCTCGTCAATCTTCTGCTCGGTGACCACGAGCTGTTTATAGAGGTCCGAGGTCTGCCCGAAGTAGAGCGCGGCGAGCATCTCCATCGCCGCAGAGTCCTTGCTGTTTTCGTCGAAGGCGGGGCCGAGGAAGCCGACGGTGACCAAGGGCAGTGTCTCGCTGGACCACGGTACGTGCACGTACTTGGGTCCGTTCGGCGGCGGCTCCTTCGGGATCGCCGGCGGCATCTCTGTTCCCGCCTTCCATCCGCCCCAATGCTTCTCGACCAGTGCGAAGACGTGTTCCGGGCTCACATCGCCGGCGACTATCACTGTTGTGTATTGCGGCCGGTACCAGCGCTGGAAGAACACCTTCGAGTACGCGTACTCGTTCGGCATGTTCTCGATGTCGTGGATGAAGCCCATCGTCGTGTGCTTGTAGGTGTGCGCCTGGTAATAGCGGTCGCGTTGCACCTCGAAGAGCTTCTCCAGTGGCTCGGCGCTGTTCTTGTTGTATTCGCCGAGGATCGCTCGCGCCTCCGTCTTGAAGTCGGACTCGGGGTAGGCGAGGTTCTGGAACATGTCCGCGTAGACCGCCAGAATCGGCTCGAGGTCCTCTTTGGCGAACGTCGCGTAGTAATGCGTGCGGTCGTCGCCGGTCGAGGCGTTGTCTCGGGCTCCCGCCCGGGCCATCAGCTCCCGATACTTCTCTGGGGGCGTCTTCGGCGTGCCCCTGAACATCAAGTGCTCGAAGAAGTGGGCGAACCCCGACTTACCGGGCTCGACTTCGTTTCGCGATCCGGTCTGGACGGGAATGTCGATACTGACCAGATTGGGAAACCCGGTCGGCACGACAATGACCTTCAGGCCGTTGGCAAGAGTCCGTTCCGTGGCTTTGAATGGAAGGACCTCGCCCGGAGGGACGGCGGTAACTCGCTCCGGTAGATTCTGCTGGGCTGACATCGAGCGCGGTGCGAGAGCTGCCAGAACGAGCGCGACGGGGAGGAGCATGGTGAGTCGGCGCATGCCCGTATGGTTGCACAGCATTTGACTGCGTGCTATATTCGTCAGGTTCTGCTGAAGCTAGGACACCCTATCTAGCGTCAGCCCGCGCGGAAAGAGCCCTCGCGGAAGCGAGCACGGATTCCGAGCTGTTTTCCTGAGCGACCGGGCGCGCATAGCGCCGGAACGCTCGAGCATTCAATTAATAGGGTCATCAGTTTCAGGTGCCAGAGGGTCTATAGGCCCTCTTCAGACCTGGAACGACGCGAGCCGCAGGGTGACTGTCGGCGGTTGCGCGTGTACTGAGAAAACGGGTCGGGAGTCATTTATCGAGGACCCTCCCGGCACCTCGTGTGCGCGTGTCCTCGAAGAAGTGACTTTCGACCGGGTATGCCGACTATCAGTCAGCTCGTTCGCCAGGGCCGTAAGAGGATCATCACCAAGACCAAGAGTCCCGCGCTCCAGGTGAGTCCGCAGAAGCGAGGTGTCTGCGTCCGCGTCTTCACCCAGACGCCGAAGAAGCCGAACTCGGCGCTGCGCAAGGTGGCGCGCGTGCGGCTCACCAACGGGATCGAGGTGACCACCTATATCCCTGGTGTTGGCCACAACCTGCAGGAGCACTCGCTCGTGTTGATCCGCGGCGGCCGTGTGAAGGACCTGCCAGGCGTTCGCTACCACGTGGTGCGCGGGACGCTCGATGCTGTGGGCGTTCAGGGGCGCAAGCAGGGGCGCTCGAAATACGGGGCCAAGAGGCCGAAGCAGTGATGTAAACCACGAAGGCCTGACGGCATTCACGAAGGACACGAAGATCTTGTCGCTTCTTCGTGATCTTCGTGGCTGTCGCCAGAGGCGACCTTCGTGGTGAGAGATAGGACTGAGGAACCGAAGATGCCTCGACGAAGGGAAATACCGAAGCGCGAACTGGCAGCCGATCCGCTCTACAACAGCACGCTGGTCACCAAATTCATCAACACGGTGATGGGCGACGGGAAGAAGAGCACGGCGGAGCGCATCCTGTATCAGAGCTTCGACATCATCAAGGACCGCACGGGCGACGATCCGCTGAAGGTGTTCAAGAAGGCGCTCGACAACGTGAAGCCGAGCCTCGAGGTCAAGTCGCGCCGCGTCGGTGGCAGCAACTATCAGGTGCCGGTGGAGGTCAATCCAAACCGCCGGCTGTCGCTCAGCATTCGCTGGCTCGTGGGCTACGCACGTCAGCGCGGCGACGGCAAGACGATGCAGGAGAAGCTGGCCAACGAGTTGCTCGACGCCTCGAACCTGCGTGGCGGCGCGGTGAAGAAGCGCGAGGACACGCATCGTATGGCGGAGGCGAACAAGGCGTTCGCGCACTATCGCTGGTGAACGAGAAAGGCTCGACAGGTTTCAGCAATGCCACGTCAGACACCGCTCAACCGCACGCGCAACATCGGCATCATGGCCCACATCGATGCCGGGAAGACGACGACGACCGAGCGGATTCTTTTCTACACGGGAATCACCTACAAGATCGGTGAGGTCCATGAGGGCACGGCCGTCATGGACTGGATGGAGCAGGAGCAGGAGCGCGGCATCACGATCACGTCGGCCGCCACCACGTGCTTCTGGCGCGACATCCGCATCAACATCATCGACACGCCGGGTCACGTCGATTTCACCGCTGAAGTGGAGCGTTCGCTGCGCGTGCTCGACGGTGCCTGCGCCGTGTTCGACGCCGTGGCCGGCGTCGAACCACAGTCGGAGACGGTCTGGCGTCAGGCCGACAAGTACCGCGTCCCGCGCATCTGCTTCGTCAACAAGATGGACCGCATCGGCGCCGACTTCAAGCGCACGCTCTCGCAGATCGAGAGCAAGCTTGGCGGCAACCCCGTCGCGATTCAGCTGCCGATCGGCGCCGAGGACAAGTTCGTCGGCGTGGTCGACCTCATTGGCATGAAGTCGATCACCTACAAAGACGAGACGATGGGCGCCGACTATGTCGTTGGCGAAATCCCGGCCGACATGCTGGCCGAGGCGCAGGAATTTCGCGAGAAGCTGATCGAAAAGGTCAGTGAACACGACGACAAGCTGCTCGAGAAATATCTGAGCGGCGAGGAGATCACCGAAGCCGAGGTCAAGGCGGCGCTGCGCAGCCGCACGATCTCGTCGGTCCGCAACGAGCAGACCGCATTCGTGCCGGTGATCTGTGGTTCCGCCTTCAAGAACAAGGGCGTTCAACCGCTGCTCGACGCCGTCGTCGACTTCCTCCCGTCGCCGGTCGACATTCCGCCGGTGACCGGCATCGATCCGAAGAACGGCGAGCAGGCCGAGCGTCCCGCGGCCGACGACAAGCCGTTCTCCGCGCTGGCGTTCAAGCTGATGACCGATCCGTTCGTCGGTCAGCTGACGTTCATCCGCGTCTACTCAGGCGTGCTCACGTCCGGGTCCTCGGTCTACAACTCGACCAAAGGCAAGTCGGAGCGCATCGGCCGCCTCCTGAAGATGCACGCCAACAAGCGTGAAGAGATCAAGGAGGTCTACGCCGGCGACATCGCCGCGGCGGTCGGTCTGAAGCAGGTCAGCACCGGCGACACGCTCTGCGACGAGAAGCATCCGATCGTGCTCGAGTCGATGGATTTCCCCGAGCCGGTGATCTCGCTCGCGATCGAGCCGAAGAGCAAGGGCGATCAGGAGAAGCTCGGACTCGGCCTGTCGAAGCTGATGGCCGAAGATCCGACGTTCCGCGTGAACACCGATGAGCAGACAGGCCAGGTCGTCATTCGCGGCATGGGCGAGCTGCACCTCGAGATCATCGTCGACCGCCTGAAGCGCGAATTCGGCGTCGAGGCGAGCGTTGGCAAGCCGCAGGTCGCCTACAAGGAAACGCTGACCCGTCCGGCAGACGGCGAGATGAAGTACGCCAAGCAGACCGGCGGCCGTGGTCAGTACGGGCACGTGAAGATTCACGTGCTTCCCGCCGAACCGGGTACCGGGTACGTGTTCGAGAACAAGATCGTCGGCGGCGTGATCCCGAAGGAATACATCAAGCCGGTTGACGAAGGGATCAAGGAAGCGCTGACGCGCGGCGTGCTCGCGGGTTATCCGGTGGACGACGTGAAGATCGAGCTGTACGACGGCTCGTATCACGAAGTCGACTCATCGGAAATGGCGTTCAAGATCGCCGGCTCGATGGCATTCCAGGACGCGGCGAAGAAGGCCAAGCCGGTGCTGCTCGAGCCGATCATGCGCGTCGAGGTCGTGGTGCCCAAGGATTACCTCGGCGATGTGATGGGCGATCTTTCGAGCCGGCGCGGTCGCATTCAGTCGCAGGAAGACCGCGGCGGCACGCAGATCATCAACGCGCGCGTGCCGTTGTCGGAGATGTTCGGATATGCCACGGATCTCCGCTCGCGGACGCAGGGCCGCGCGACCTACTCGATGCACTTCGATCGGTACGAGCAGGCGCCGAGCAACGTGAGTGAGGAAGTCGTGGCCAGGATTCAGGGGAAGTAGTCAACTGCCAATCTCCAACTTTCAACTTCCAAGCTTTGGCAGTTGGGAATTGGGAGTTGGGAATTTGAGCGGAGCGCATTTCAATGGCGAAGGAAAAATTTGACCGTTCCAAGCCGCACGTCAACGTGGGGACGATCGGGCACATCGACCACGGCAAGACGACGCTGACGGCGGCGCTGACGAAAGTGGCGGCCGACAAGGGCTGGGCCAAGTTCGTGCCGTATGACGAGGTGGCCAAAGCGAGCGAATCGCAGGGGCGCCGTGACGACACGAAGATCCTGACGATTGCCTCGAGCCACGTCGAGTACTCGACCGCCAATCGCCACTACGCGCACGTCGACTGCCCGGGGCACGCCGACTACATCAAGAACATGATCACCGGGGCGGCGCAGATGGACGGCGCCATTCTGGTGGTCAGCGCGGTCGACGGGCCGATGCCGCAAACACGCGAGCACGTGCTGCTGGCGCGTCAGGTCAACGTGCCGTATCTGGTGGTGGCGCTCAACAAGGTGGACGCGGTCGACGACCCGGAGCTGCTCGATCTGGTGGAGCTCGAGGTGCGCGAGCTGCTCTCGGTCTACGGCTTCAAGGGCGATGACGTGCCGGTGGTGCGGGTGAGCGCGCTCGGCGCGCTCAATGGCGACCCGGCGGGCATCGACAGCGTGGTCAAGCTGATGGAGGCGCTCGATACCTACGTGCCGCTGCCGGAGCGCGAGGTGGACAAGCCGTTCATGATGCCGATCGAGGACGTGTTCTCGATCTCGGGGCGCGGGACGGTAGTGACCGGGCGGGTGGAGCGCGGCAAGGTGAAGGTCGGCGAGGAGATCGAGATTGTCGGCTTCAAGCCGACGGAGAAGAAGGTGGTGACCGGCGTCGAGATGTTCCGCAAGCTGCTGGATGAGGGGGTGGCGGGGGACAACATCGGCGTGCTGCTGCGCGGGGTGGAAAAGACGGACGTGGAGCGCGGGCAGGTGCTGGCCAAGCCGGGCTCGATCAAGCCGCACACCAAGTTCAAGGGCGAGGTCTACATCCTGTCGAAGGAAGAGGGCGGGCGGCACACGCCGTTTTTCAACGGTTACCGGCCGCAGTTCTACATCCGGACGACGGACGTGACCGGGAGCTTGAAGCTGCCGGAGGGGGTCGAGATGGTGATGCCGGGCGACAACACGACAATCACGGCGGAACTGCACGTGCCGGTGGCGCTGGAAAAGGGCGCGCGGTTCGCCATCCGGGAGGGTGGTCGGACCGTGGGCGCGGGCACGATCACGGAGATTCTCGAGTAAATCCCAAACCCCAAATCCCAAACCCCAAATCACAAGGATTGGGGGGTTTTTGGGATTTGGTCATTGGGATTTGGGATTTGACAGGATTCACTCATGGCGATGTTCAGCGACAAAATCCGCATCCGCCTGAAGGCGTACGACTCGCGCATTCTCGACCAGTCGACCGGCGAGATCGTCGAGACGGCCAAGCGGACCGGTGCGCGACTGGCGGGTCCGATTCCGCTGCCGACGGCCAAGAACAAGTGGACGGTGCTCCGCTCGCCGCACGTCGACAAGAAGTCGCGCGAGCAGTTCGAGATCCGCACACACAAGCGGCTGATCGACATCTTCGAGCCGACACCGCAGACGGTGGATGCGCTGATGAAGCTCGATCTGCCAGCCGGCGTGGATGTCGAGATTAAAGCGTTCGGGAAAGAACACGGAAAGTAACAGGAATCTGGAATCAGGATTCAGGGCTGGGCTAGGAATCAGCTGCGACTCCGTCTGATTCCTGATACCTGATTCCTGACAGGAATCAGTCATGGTTACAGGGTTAATTGGTAAGAAGATCGGCATGACGCAGCTCTTCGCTGCAGACGGCAAGGTGTCGCCCGCTACCGTTCTGAAGGCGGGCCCTTGTGTCGTGGCGCAGGTGAAGACGGCGACCACCGACGGGTACGAGGCCGTGCAGCTTGGACTGGTCGAGGCGCGGCCGAGCAAAGAAAACAAGGCCACGCAGGGGCACTTCAAGAAGGCCGGCGTGCCGGCGACGCGGGTGCGGCGTGAAGTGAAAGTCGCGGCCGGGGGCGATCCGGTCAAACCTGGCGATCAGGTCAGCGTCTCGATCTTCGCCGACGGGGAACGCGTCGACGTCATCGGCACCAGCCGCGGCAAGGGCTTCCAGGGCGTCGTCAAGCGGCACCACTTCGCCGGCGGTCGCGCAACGCACGGATCGATGTTCCACCGCGCACCTGGATCAATCGGCGCGTCGTCATTCCCGTCACGCGTCGTGCGCGGGATGCGGATGGCCGGGCACATGGGCGCGACCCAGGTGACAGTTCGGAACCTGAAGGTGCTGCGTGTTGATGCCGAGAACAACCTGCTGCTCGTCGAGGGCGCCGTTCCAGGCGGTCCCAACAGTGTCGTCGTGATTCGCAAGGCGGTCGCGGCCAAACGCATCAAGGTGGCGCAGGTCGAACCGGTCAAAAAGAAGGGGAAGAAGTAAGCCGCGGTTCCAGGTTCCGGGTTCCACGTTCCAGGTTCCGGGTGTTCCGCGTTCCGGTTCGAGGTTCCGGACGTGAACGGGAACACGTGAACGAGAACGTATTGGAACGAGGAACGGGAACCGGAACTCCGGGAACTTGGAACCGGGAACTCGGAACCAGGAACAGGGTTATGACTGTCGACGTTGTCAACGCACAGAACGAAAAAGTGGGTTCTGTCGACCTGAGCGACGAGGTGTTCGGCGGGCGCGTGAAGACCGATCTGATTCACGAGTCGGTCGTGCGCGCGAACGCCGCCGAGCGGCGCGGCACGCACGCGACCAAGAACCGCGCCCTCGTCAGCGGCTCCGGCAAGAAGCCGTGGCGGCAGAAGGGCACCGGCCGCGCGCGCGTCGGCGAGATCCGCAATCCGCTGTGGCGCAAGGGCGGCACGGTGTTCGGTCCGCAGCCGCGCAGCTACGAGTATCAGCTTCCGCGCAAGGTCGAAAAGGGCGCCCTGCGCGCCGCGCTCGCGCAGAAGCTGCGCGACGGCGCGGTGCTCGTTGTCGACGCGCTCAGCGTGGACGAGATCAAGACAAAGGCGGCGGCGGAACTGCTGCGGCGTCTGGGCGTGGACGGTGGCGGAAAGAAGACGAGCAAAGTGCTGCTCGTCGACGTCAAGCCCGAAGACAAGCTCGCCCTGTCGGTGCGCAACATCGAAGGCGTGCGGCTGCTGCCGAGCAATCGCATCAGCGCGCGCGACGTGATGAACACGCGAAGAGTCGTCGTGACTCGCGCCGCGCTCGAGAAGTTGCAGGAGGCGCTGGGATGACCACGAACGCCTGCGGCTCCCACGAAGGACACGAAGCGATATTCGGTCTTCGTGGTCGCGAATGCCTTCGTGGTGATCAACGGGTGACATATGAAATTGACTGACGTGATCCGGCGTCCGGTCATCACCGAAAAGACAACGGTCATGCGCGAAGACGGGCGCACGATCGTGTTCCAGGTGGCCAGGGACGCCAACAAGGTCGACATCAAGCGGGCCGTCGAGCAGCTGCTCGGGTCGAAGGTCGAGGACGTCCGCACATCGCTGGCGCACGGAAAGATCAAGCGACAGGGGCGCTTCGTCGGTCGCCGTTCGGACTGGAAGAAGGCATACGTCACGCTGCGGGAAGGCGAGAAGATGCCCGACTTCCTGCAAGGAGCCTAGGGGGATTCGTGATATGCCGATCCGCAAATTCAATCCAACGTCCGCCGGCAGTCGCTTCAAGACGGTTCAGACGTTCGACGACATCACGACGAGCGATCCCTACCGTCCGCTGACAGAGCCGTTGCAGCGGTCCGGCGGCCGCAACAATCAGGGCGAGCTGACGTCCTGGTGGCGCGGCGGCGGGCACAAGCGACTCTATCGGATCATCGACTTCAAGCGGGACAAGAAGAACATCCCTGCCCAGGTCTCGACGATCGAGTACGACCCGAACCGGTCGGCGCGGATCGCACTGCTCACGTATGCCGATGGCGAGAAGCGGTACATCCTGCAGCCGCTCGGCGTGAAGGTGGGCGACACGATCGTCGCCGGCGACAACGTCGACATTCTGCCGGGCAACTGTCTGCCGCTGAAGAACATCCCGCTCGGCACCACGATTCACAACGTGGAGCTGCGGCCCGGCAAGGGGGGACAGATCGCGCGCAGTGCGGGGTCGTCGGTGCAGCTGGTCGCGCGCGAAGGCGAATACGCGTCGGTGCGCATGCCGTCGGGCGAGATTCGCAAGATTCACATCGACTGCGTGGCGACGATCGGTCAGGTCGGCAATCTCGATCACGAGAACGTGTCGCTCGGCAAGGCGGGCCGCAGCCGCTGGCTCGGTCGCCGCCCGCACAACCGCGGTGTTTCGATGAATCCGGTGGATCACCCGCTCGGCGGTGGTGAAGGCAAGACGTCCGGCGGCCGTCATCCGGTCACGCCGTGGGGGCAGCCGACGAAGGGATTCAAGACCCGTCATCGCAAGACGACGGACCGCTTCATCGTGCAGAGGAGAACCAAGTAGGAATCAGGACTCAGGAATCGGGATACCCGATTCGAGATTCCTACAGGATGCAGCTTTATGAGCAGATCAACCAAAAAGGGACCGTTCGTCGACACGCCGCTGCTCGAGAAGATCGAGGCGATGAATCGGGCGAACGAGAAGAAAGTCATCAAGACCTGGTCGCGCCGCTCGACGGTGGTGCCGGAAATGGTCGGCCACACGATGGCCGTGCACAACGGGAAGAAGTTCATCCCGGTGTATGTGACGGAGAACATGGTGGGCCACAAGCTTGGCGAGTTCGCGCCGACGCGGACGTTCAAGGGACACACGACGAAGACGGAGAAGGCAGCGGCGGCAGCGCCAGCCGCCGGAGCGAAGGCGTAGGGTCCGCTTTCAGGGGGACCAGCGCAGCGTAGGGAACAACGATGGCAATCGAAGCACAGGCAACAGCGCGCGGCGTGCGCACCTCGGCCCAGAAAGCGGGGCTGGTGTGCGAGCTCATTCGCGGCAAGAACGTCAACCAGGCGCTCGCCACCCTGCAGTTCACACGCAAGACGATCGCGCGCGAGCTGGCCAAGGTGCTGCGCTCGGCGGTGGCCAACGTGCAGCAGAACGACGGCTTCAGCGGCGACATCGATCGCCTGTATGTGGCCGCGTGCTACGCGAATCAAGGACCGTCGATGAAGCGCGTGCGTCCGGCGCCGATGGGGCGCGCGTTTCGCGTGGTCAAGCGGACGGCGCATCTGACGGTACGGGTGGCGGAGAAGCCACTGAAGATTGCCTCCGTCGGTACACAGGGGGCGGAAGCCAAGCCGGCGGGTCGGGCCACGAAGACGGCTGGCGCAACCAGGGCGCCTGGTGCAACAAGGACGGCTGGCGCAAGCAAAGCGACGCGCGGCGCGAAGAAAACCACGGCGACATAGCGATTTGTGATTAGCGATTCGTGATTCGTGATTTGAATTTGCGATTTACGAATCACGAATCACGAATCAAGAATCACGAATAGAGAGGATGACGTGGGCCAGAAGGTTCACCCGTACGGATTTCGGCTCGGCTTCAACAAGACATGGCGCTCGCGCTGGTTCTCGGACAAGGACTACGCCAAGCTGCTGCACGAGGATCTCGCGCTGCGGCAGGAGCTGAAGAAGCGCTTCTCGCATGCTGGTGTCTCGCGCATCGAGACCGAGCGCGCCGCCAACAACCTGAAGATCGACATCTATACCTCGCGTCCCGGCATCATCATCGGCCGCAAAGGGACCGAAGTCGACAAATTGAAGCAGGAGATCCAGAAGCGCACGAACCGCCAGGTCTTCATCAACATCCAGGAGATCCAGAAGCCGGAGCTCGAGGCGCAGCTGATCGCCGAGTCCGTCGGCGTGCAGCTCGAGAAGCGTGTCGCGTTCCGCCGCGCCATGCGCAAGGCGGTCGAGTCGGCGCTGCGCTTCGGCGCACGCGGCATCAAGGTGCGCGTCTCCGGCCGGTTGAACGGCGCCGAGATCGCGCGGTCCGAGTGGTATCTGCACGGCCAGCTGCCGCTGCAGACGCTGCGCGCCGACATCGACTACGGCTTCGCCGAAGCGAATACGACTTACGGGCAGATCGGCGTGAAGGTGTGGCTCTACAAGGGCGAGCGCCTGGTGCCACGCGTCGGTCGCGAGGAAGAGTATCGCGATCGCGGCCCGCGTCGTCCGGAGCGCCGTTCGTAGCGGTTGGAACCACGAAGGGCTTTGCCTTTCACGAAGTTCACGAAGACGTATTTTTCCTCCGTGTGCTTCGTGGTTGTCGCCGCCGGCGACCTTCGTGGTTAGAGACAGAGACGAGCAAGGATAGCCATCATGTTGATGCCGAAGAAGGTCAAGTACCGCAAGCAGCAGCGCGGTCGCATGGCCGGGAAAGCGTGGCGCGGATCGGATGTGTCCTTCGGCGACTATGGGCTGAAGGCGATGGAACCGGCGTGGATCACTGATCGCCAGATTGAAGCGGCGCGCGTGGCGATGACCCGCTTCATCAAGCGCGGCGGCAAGATCTGGGTGCGCGTGTTCCCCGACAAGCCGATCACCAAGAAGCCGCAGGAAACCCGCATGGGTAAAGGCAAGGGCGCGCCCGAGCAGTGGGTGTGCGTCGTCCGTCCGGGACGCATCATGTTCGAGATGGAAGGCGTGACTGAGACCGACGCGCGGCGCGCGATGCAGCTGGCCGCGGCCAAGCTGCCGATCAAGACGAAGTTTGCGACGCGCTTCGCACAGGAGAGGGCGTAATGAAGGCGGCCGAAATCCGCGAGCTCAGCGTCGACGAGCTGCGCGCACGGGAAAAAGACCTCGACGATCAGCTGTTCCGGCTCCGCATCCAGAAGTCGATGGGGCAGCTGGAGGCGCCGGCCAAGGTCCGCGACGTGCGCAAGGATCTCGCGCGCATCAAGACAGTGCTCCGGCAAAAAGCGACGGCGGGCAGCCGGCAGTAGGCAGATGTAGCGCGGCCCTTTGCGGTCCGCGGAGATAACGAGATGAGCGTCAAGGCACAACTGACCGGCACCGTGGTCAGCGACAAGATGGATAAGACAGTGGTGGTTGCCGTGGAGCGGCAGGTCCGGCACGGCGTCTACGGCAAGACACAGCGCAAGACCTCGAAGTTCGTCGCCCACAACGAGGGCAACGAGGCGAAGGTCGGCGATCGGGTGTCGATTGCCGAGTCGCGGCCGCTGTCGGCGCGCAAGCGGTGGATTGTCACGCGCGTGGTGGAGAAAGCGCAGCAAATCTAGGGGACGTTCGGATCGTTCGGGCGTTCGCAGCGTTCGGACGTTCGAGGGAGAGACACATCATGATTCAGATGCGATCGATTCTGGACGTCGCCGACAACTCGGGCGCGCGGAAGATCTCGGTGATCAACCCCATCGGCGGGTCCGCCGGACGCTACGCACGGCTCGGCGACATCGTTACCGCGTCGGTGAAGGAAGCGACGCCCGACGGTACGGTGAAGAAGGGCCAGGTGGTCAAGGCCGTCATCGTGCGCACGCGCAAGGAGCAGCGCCGCCGCGACGGCAGCTACATCCGCTTCGACCGCAACGCCGCCGTGCTCGTCAACGATCAGGGGGAACCGATCGGCACGCGCGTGTTCGGACCGGTGGCGCGCGAGCTGCGCGAGCGGAGGTTCATGAAGATCATCTCGCTGGCGCCGGAGGTGCTCTAGCAATGTGGTTCACCCCCACGAACCACGGAGACACGAAGACACGGAGCTTTTTGATCGAATGGTCCTCCGTGCCTCCGTGGTTTGTCGAGGGTGACAGGCGCAGGAACTAGAAGATGTCGAGACTACAAACACCAATTCGCCGCAACGACACGGTCATCGTGACGACCGGCAAGGACAGCGGCAAGCGCGGGCGAGTGCTGAAGGTGCTGCCCGAGAAGAACCGACTCATCGTCGAGGGCGTGAACATCATCAAGCGCCATACGCGACCAAACCCGCAGCGCAACATCAAAGGCGGGATCGTCGAGCGGGAAGGCGCGTTGCACGCCAGCAACGTCCAGCTCGTGTGCCCCGAGTGCGGCAAGATGACACGCGTCGGCCACCGGATTGACGGCGACCGCAAGGTCCGGATCTGCCGCAAGTGCGAGGGAGTGGTGGACAAATGAGCCGCCTGAGAGAGAAGTACCAGAAGGAAGTCGCGCCGGCGCTGGCCAAGGAGTTCGGCTACAAGAATGTGATGGCGATCCCCAAGATCGAGAAGATCGTCGTCAACATGGGCCTTGGCGAGGCGACCGCCAACGCGAAGATTGCCGACGTCGGCGCCGAGGAGCTCGGACGCATCACCGGTCAGAAAGCCGTCGTGCGCCGCGCCAGCAAGTCAATCGCGCAGTTCAAGCTGCGACAAGGGATGCCGGTCGGCGCGATGGTCACCTTGCGTGGCGAGCGCATGTGGGAATTCCTCGATCGGCTGATCACCATTGCGCTGCCGCGCGTGCGCGACTTTCGCGGCGTGTCGCCGAAAGGGTTCGACGGACGCGGCAACTACACGCTCGGCCTGCGCGATCAGCTGCTGTTCCCGGAGATCGACTACATGAAAGTCGACAAGGCTCGCGGCATGAACGTGTCGGTCGTCACCTCGGCCAAGACAGATGAAGAGGCGCGCAAGCTGCTCCAGCTGATGGGCGTCCCCTTCAGAACCAATTAGCAGGTATCGATGGCTACCACTGCAAAGATTGCGAAAGAAGCCAAGGCGCCGAAGTTCAAGATCCGGTTGCGGAACCGCTGCCGGCTGTGCGGCCGTCCGCGCGCCTACATGCGCAAGTTCGCGATGTGCCGCCTTTGTTTCCGCAAGCTGGCGCTCGAGGGTGACATCACGGGCGTGACGAAGAGCTCTTGGTAGAACTCCCAACGACCAACTCCCAACTTCCAGCGATTTGGGAATTGGAGTTTGGGAGTTGGGAGTTATCGAAAGATACAGAGATATGACAGATCCGATTTCGGACATGATCACCCGCATCCGCAACGCCGTGGCGGCCAAGCACACGCGTGTCGACCTGCCCGCCAGCAAGCTGAAGGCGGAGATCGCGCGCATCCTGCAGGACGAGGGCTACATCCAGGGCTTCCGTCTGGCCGAGGAAGCGGCGGAGAAGGCAGGACGTAATCCGCGCCAGGTCATTCGCATCTTCCTGAAATACGGCCCGCATGGCGAGAAAGTGATCACCGGCCTGGAGCGCATCAGCCGGCCGGGACGGCGCGTCTATCTCGGCGTGGACGATGTTCCGAGCGTGCTTGGCGGGCTCGGCACCAGCATCCTGACGACGTCGCGTGGCGTCATGACCGGGCGAGCCGCCAAGAAAGCAGGTGTTGGCGGCGAGGTGCTTTGTAACGTGTGGTAGGACGACGAGGTTTACGAAACCATGTCTCGAATTGGAAAGAAACCGATCGCCATCCCGAAGGGCGTGACGGTCAAGGTTGCGGCGGATGCCGTCGAAGTGCAGGGGCCGAAAGGCAAGCTGCGGCAGGCGCTGCCACCGGGCATCGTGTTCTCACAGGACGACGGCCACCTGGTGGCGAAACCGGAACGCGAGGACGGGGAGCTGCGCAAGTTCCACGGCCTGGCGCGCAGTCTCGTCGCCAACGCCGTGACCGGCGTCACCGAAGGCTTCAAGAAGGAGCTCGACATCGTCGGCGTCGGCTATCGCGCGGAGCTCAAAGGCAAGCAAGTGCACTTCGCGCTCGGCTATTCGCACCCGATCATCCTGGACATTCCCAACGGGATCGACATCGCGGTCGACAAGCAGACGCACATCACGGTGACCGGAGCGGACCGGCAGCTGGTTGGCCAGGTGGCGGCGAACATCCGTCGGATGCGCAAGCCCGATCCGTACAAGCAGAAGGGCGTCCGCTACACGGGTGAAGTGCTCAAGAAGAAGGTCGGCAAGACAGGGGCGAAGTAGTCCCCGGTCTCTGGTCGTCCAGGCTCTAGTCTCTGGTCGCGGCCAAGACGAAAGACCAAGGACCAAAGACGACAAGGATCGAGAATGCGTATCAAGACAAAGGAAGATCGGCGCGATCGGATCAAGCACCGAATCCGCAAGCGGGTGCGCGGCACCGAGGAGCGGCCGCGGCTGACGGTGTTCCGCAGCCTTGCCCACGTGTACGTGCAGGTCGTCGACGATATGACCGGCCGCACGATTGCGGCGGCGTCGACGGTGGAGCCGACGGTGAAGGGCGCGCTGGCGAAACAAGCGCGGGGCGGCAACATCGCCGGAGCGAAGGCGATTGGCAAGACGATCGCCGAGCGGCTGCTCGAGAAGGGTGTCAAGCGGGTGGTGTTCGATCGCAACGGATTCCTCTATCACGGGCGTGTGAAGGCGGTGGCGGAAGCCGCGCGCGAAGCTGGATTGGAGTTTTAGTGGGATGGGCGCACAACCTGAGTCCAACGCCGCTGCTGAAGGCGGCTCGGCTCGGGTTCGAAGGGATGGGCCAGTAGCATGGCGCTAATGAATCGGATGCGCGAGAAGATCGACCCCTCGCAGCTGGAAATCAAGGACACCGTGGTGTCGATCAACCGCGTGACCAAAGTGGTCAAGGGCGGCAAGAACCTGAGCTTCAGCGCGTTGGTGGTCGTCGGCGACGGTCACGGCGTGGTCGGCTTCGGTGTCGGCAAGGCGAAGGAAGTCCCCTCGGCCATCAAGAAGGGCATCGAAGCAGCGAAGAAGAACCTGATTCGTGTGCCCCTGAAGGGAACATCGATCCCGCACCAGGTGGTCGGCCGTTTCGGGTCCGGCAGCGTGCTGTTGAAGCCGGCGCCCGAGGGAACGGGATTGATTGCCGGTGGTGCCGTTCGCGCCGTGGTGGAAAGCGCGGGCATCCAGAACGTGCTGACCAAATCGCTTGGCTCCGCCAACCCTCACAATGTCGTTCGCGCGACGTTCCGCGGGTTGATGGATCTGAAGGATCCGGCGGCGGTGGCGCGGATGCGCGGCAAGGAAGAAGGCGAACTGGTCATCGCGTAACCAGGAACTGACAATGGCACAAGCTACAGGCAAGAAGCTGAAGGTCACGCTGCTGCGAAGCACCATCGGCTTCAATAAGACGCAGGCCAAGACGGTGCAGGGCATGGGATTGCGGCGCATCCGCCACACGGTGGAGCTGCCGGACACGCCCGAGACGCGCGGCATGATTCACAAGGTTCGGCACTTGGTGGAAGTAGCCGAGTAATTCGATTTTTGATCTTTGATTTTTGATCTTTGATTGGATTTCTGATTTTGATTCCCGGCTTCGAACGTTGCAGAAATCAACAATCAAAGATCAAAGATCAAAAATGAGTGACTCCATGGATCTCAGCAATCTCAAACCGGCCGAGGGCGCCAAGCACTCGAAGAAGCGGATCGGCCGCGGCTACGGCAGCGGGCAGGGCGTGCAGGCGGGCCGCGGGCACAAGGGCGCGAAATCGCGCTCGGGGTTCAAGTTCAAGCGCGGGTTCGAGGGCGGCCAGATGCCGCTGCACCGGCGCGTGCCGAAGCGCGGCTTCTACAACGAGTTCCGCACCGAGTACGCGGTGGTGAACCTGGATACGCTCGCCGAGCGGTTCGACGCGGACACCGTCGTCACGCCGGAACTGCTGCGCGAGCGCGGGGTGATCAACAGCACGCGGCAGCCGGTCAAGGTGCTGGCGCGCGGCGACATCTCGAAGAAGCTGACCGTACGGGCGCACAAGTTCAGTGGCAAGGCCGCGGAGAAGATTGCCGCGGCTGGCGGGGCTGCGGAGGTATTGGAAGGATAGGACGTTTTCTGAGGAACGAACCACAGAGACTCAGAGGACACAGAGGAGGCTAGGCCAAAAGAGTCAAGCCTCTGTGCCTCTGCGCCTCTGTGGTTTGTGGCAGTTATGGAAAACCCAATCAAGAATCTGTTCGCGGTCACGGATCTGCGGAACCGCATCCTGTTCACGCTTGGTCTCATCGGCGTGTACCGGATCGGCGCGCACATCCCTACGCCCGGCGTGAACGAAGGCGCGCTCGCGATCATGGCGGAGCAGGCCCGCAACTCGATGCTCGGCCTCTACGACATGTTCACGGGCGGCAACCTGTCGAAGGTGACGATCTTTGCCCTCGGCGTCATGCCGTACATCAGCTCCTCGATCATCCTGCAGCTGCTCACGGTCGTCTGGCCGTACCTCGAGCGGATCTCGAAGGAAGGCGAACTTGGCCGCCGCAAGATTACTCAGTACACGCGCTACCTGACGCTCGGCCTCGCGCTCGTGCAGTCGCTCGGTATCGCGATCTGGCTGGAGCGGAACACGAATATCACCGGCGGTCTGCCGCTCGTCTACAACCCGGGCTGGGGTTTCCGGTTCATGTGCGTGACCACGCTCACTACCGGCACCATGTTCATCATGTGGCTCGGTGAGCAGATCACCGAACGCGGTATCGGCAACGGAATGTCGCTGCTGATCTACGCCGGGATCGTCGACGGCGTCGTGCCCGGCATCCTGCGCACCTTCGATCAGATGCAGACGGGGCAGACGGGCCTGTTCCGCGTCTTGTTCCTGGCGATCATGATGGTGGCGGTGATCGCGGCCATCGTGCTCGTCGAACGCGGCCATCGTCGCATCACGGTGCAGTACGCGAAGCGGGTGGTCGGCCGCCGTCAGTATGGCGGCGCCAGCACGCACATCCCGTTGAAGGTGAACACCGGCGGCGTCATTCCGGTCATCTTCGCTTCGTCGATCCTGGCGTTTCCGGCGACGATCGCGCAGATGTTCCAGGCCGGCTCGTGGGGGCGCGCGATTACCGATCAGCTCAATTACGGAATGCCGCTTTACAACCTGCTCTACGTGGTCGGCATCATCTTCTTCGCGTACTTCTACACCGCGATCATCTTCAACCCGGACGATGTCGCCGAGAACATGCGGAAGTACGGCGGGTTCATTCCCGGCATCCGGCCCGGCAAGCGCACGGCTGAATACATCGATACGATTCTGGCGAGAGTGACGCTGGTTGGCGCCATCTACCTCGCGTTGGTCGCGCTGCTCCCCGAGTTCCTCATCCAGGGCTTCAGGGTGGCGCCCATTCCGGTGATCGGCCCGCGGCTCGATGCGGTGCTGCCGACCTGGTTCACGCAAGGTCTCAACGTGATGTTCTACTTCGGCGGGACGTCGACGCTGATTGTCGTCGGCGTGGCGATGGATACGGTGCAACAGGTGGAGTCGCAGCTCATCATGCGCCACTACGACGGCTTCATGAAGAAGGCGCGTATTCGCGGGCGCCGCGGATAACCAGGTCGGTCACTCGTAAAGGACTGGATGGGGCTGAACGTCATCATGATGGGACCGCCGGGTGCCGGAAAGGGCACGCAGGCGGAGCGGCTCGCACGCGAGCGAGGTCTGTTGAAGATCTCCACGGGCGACATCCTGCGCGATGCGATCAAAGAGCAGCATCCGGTGGCGCTTGTGGCGCGCGCGAAAATGGATCGCGGCGAGCTGATCGACGACGAGACGATGATCGCCATCGTTCGCGATCGGCTGATGCGGCCAGATGCCGCATCGGGCGTCGTCCTTGACGGTTTCCCGCGCACGGTAGCTCAGGCCGAGGCGCTGGACCGCATTTTCGAGGAGCGCGGCAGCGGTCCGCTCGTCGTCATCGACGTCGTGGTGCCCGAGCAGGAGCTGGTACGGCGGCTGGCAAGCCGGCGCATCTGCTCGAGCTGCGGGACCAATGCCGACCCGGGTGACTCGTCGGCCACCTGCTCGCGCTGTGGCGGTGTGATGGTGCAGCGCACCGACGATAACCAGGACGTCGTCCTGGAGCGTCTCAACGTGTATCGGCACACCACGAAGCCGGTCCTCGAGTACTACCGCAACCGGCCAACGTTTCGCGTGGTCAACGGCGCGCAGGCGCCGGCCCGTGTCGCGCACGAGCTCGACACCCTGATTGCCGATGCGGCGTCAGTTGCCGTCCCGATCAAGACGGCGTCGGAAGGGTCGCTGTGATTACCTGCCGATCGTCGGCGGAAATCGAGAAGCTGCGCCGCGTCAACCAACTGGTGGCAAGCATTCTCGCCGAGCTGCGGGCGATGGTTGCCCCTGGCGTGACGACGCAGGCGATCGATGCCCACGCCGAGGCACGCGTGCGGGAAGCGGGGGCGCAGCCGGCGTTCAAGGGCTATCACGGGTATCCGGCGACGGTCTGCGCGTCGATCAACGAGCAGGTGGTCCACGGCATCCCGTCGCGGCGGGGCCTGGTCGAGGGAGACGTCATCTCCATCGACATGGGTGCGAAGCTGGACGGCTTCTTCGGCGATTGCGCGGTCACCGTGCCGGTCGGACGGGTGTCGGACGAAGCGGCCGAACTGCTTCGGGTGACCGAAGAAGCGCTGTTCCACGGCATCGAGGCGGTGCGCCCGAATGCCCGTGTGTCGGATATCGGTGCCGCCGTGCAGCGGCACGTCGAGGCGCACGGTTTTTCGGTCGTACGCGAGTTCGTCGGACACGGCATCGGCACCTCGCTGCACGAGGAGCCGCAGATTGCCAATTACGGTCCCGGCGGCCGGGGGCCGCGGCTGACCGAGGGCATGGTGCTGGCGATCGAGCCGATGGTCAACGCCGGCAAGGCGGCGGTGAAGGTGCTGGCCGACGGGTGGACGGCGGTGACGCGTGACGGCAGCCTGTCGGCGCATTTCGAGCACACGGTGGTGGTCACGCGCGACGGCTGCGAGATCCTGACGCTGCTCCATCACGATGTGGCGCGGGCCAAGCAGCTGCTGGCAGCGCACTTGTGATCTTTGATCTTTGATTTTTTGAATTCTCGTGCCGTGTCCGAGCAATCAAAAATCAAAGATCGAAGATCAGAAATGATTGGGACCGTGGTTCAGCAGCTTCCAAGCGGGCTGTACCACGTGGAGATCGACGGCCGTCGCGTCACGGCGCACATCGGCGGTGGTGTGGAGCGCAATTTCGTGCGCGTCGTCGTTGGCGACCACGTCGTCGTCGAGTTGACGCCGCGGGATCTGACACGCGGACGGATTGTACGGAAGGTTTGAGAGATGTAGCCGTCGACGCGGTGATCACCACGGAGATCGCTGCGCGACACCACGGAGGTCACGGAGAACTATTTGTCTTCGTGCCCTCCGTGTTGCGGCGCGAAGCGCCCTCCGTGGTTAGAGAGACGGGACCATGAAAGTACGGGCATCGGTAAAGCGCATTTGTGACAAGTGCAAGATCGTCCGCAGGCGCGGTGTCGTGCGGGTGATCTGTACAAACGCAAAGCACAAGCAGCGACAGGGATAGAAGGCAGATATGGCGCGAATAGCAGGCGTGGACCTTCCGCGCACCAAGCGGGTCGAGGTCGGGCTCACCTACATTTACGGCATCGGGCGGAAGCGCTCCAATGACGTCCTCGGCGCGGCAGGGGTGAGCCCCGACATCCGGGTGAAGGACTTGTCGGAGGATGACGTCCGCAAGATCAGCCGCGTGCTCGAGGAGCAGGGTGGCGTCGAAGGCGATCTCCGCAAGGAGATCTCGATGAACATCAAGCGGCTGATGGAGATCGGCTGCTACCGCGGCCTGCGCCATCGCCGCAACCTGCCGGTCCGCGGTCAGCGGACGCGCACCAACGCGCGCACCCGGAAGGGGCCGCGCAAAGGTGCGGTCGCTAAAAAGAAGACGGTCTAAATCATTTGCGATGTGTGATTCGTGAATCGTGATTGACGTTCACGGTTCCGGAATCACGAATCACGAACCACGAATCACGAATCGAGTCAGCGATGGCAAAAGCGGAAGCAGCTGGAACTGAGAAGAAGGCCGAGGGGGCCAAGAAGCCCCGCAAGGCGTTCAAGAAGCGCGGCGAAAAGCGCGTCGTCCATCACGGGCTCGTGCACATCCACGCCTCGTTCAACAACACGCACATCACGATCACCGACACTGAAGGGAACGTGATTGCATGGTCGAGCGCCGGTGGCATCGGTTTCAAGGGATCGCGCAAGGGGACGCCGTTTGCCGCGACGCAGGCGGCGATCAGCGCCGGCAACACGGCGAAGACCTACGGCCTGCGCACGGTCGACGTGCGGGTGAAGGGTCCCGGCTCCGGCCGTGAGTCGGCGATTCGCGCGCTGCAGACGGTCGGCATCGAGGTCAAGTCGATCCGCGACGTCACGCCGATCCCGCACAACGGCTGCCGGCCGACGAAGCGGCGCCGCGTCTAGCGACGCGGCGCAACTCCCAACTCCCAACTTCCAATTCCCAAGGGAATGGGAAGACAGTTTGGGAGTTGGCAGTTGGACGTTGGGAGTTGATTGGTTTTGAGAGAGGATTGAATGGCTCGTTACATCGGACCTGTTTGCCGGTTGTGCCGCCGCGAGGGCATGAAGCTGTTCCTCAAGGGGGAGCGCTGCTACACCGAGAAGTGCGCGATCGAGAAGCGCAACTTTGCCCCCGGGCAGCATGGGAAGACGCGCAAGTCGAAGCTCGCCGGCTACGGCGTGCAGCTGCGCGAGAAGCAGAAGGTGAAGCGCATCTACGGTGTGCTCGAGGATCAGTTCCGCCGCTACTTCGAACAGGCGGAGCGGACGCGCGGCATCACCGGCGAGACGCTGCTGCAGCTGCTCGAGCGCCGGCTGGACAACGTCGCCTATCGTCTTGGGTTCGCGACGTCGCGGCCGCAGGCGCGGCAGCTGGTGCGCCACGGGCATTTCACGGTGAACGGCCGCAAGGTGGACATCCCGTCGTTCTCGGTCAAGCCGGGCGACGTGGTGACGCTGCGGCAGGGCAGCCGCAACAATCCGGCGGTGCTTCACGCCCTCGAGGAAGTGAAGGGGCGCGGCGTGCCGGAGTGGCTGCAGTTCGACGCCGCGGGGATGTCCGCCAAGATCAGCTCGATCCCGACGCGCGAGCAGATCAACCTGCCGGTGCAGGAACAGCTGATCGTGGAGTTGTATAGCAAGTAGTAGGCAGTAGGCAGTAGGCAGTAGGCAGCAGCGGACAGAACGCGGACGGCAACTCAATTCTGCCTACTGCCGTCTGCCTACCGCCCGCTGCTCAATCGCACTCCGCCAGCCCGCAGCTTTTCAGGCCTGCAGCGGGAGGCTGGTGGACACAACACGCAGGTCTGGAGGCCGGGGCTGCCGGCCCGTTCGCGAAAGGAAGAAAACACACATGCTCTGGAAAGGCTTTCAGCGTCCCAAGCGGCTCGAGTTCGAGCGCGAAACCCTGACCGACCGCTTCGGTCGTTTCTACGCGCAGCCGTTCGAGCGCGGCTTCGGCACCACGATCGGCAACGCACTGCGCCGCGTGCTGCTGTCCTCGATCGAAGGCGCGGCGATTACCGCCGTCAAGATCGACGGCGTGCTGCACGAGTTCTCGCCGATTCCCGGCGTGGTCGAGGACGCCACCGACATCATCCTCAACCTGAAGCAGATTCCGCTGAAGCTGCACGTCGACTACACGAAGACCGTCTACCTCCGCGTCGACAAGGCGGGCGTCGTCCGCGCCAAGGACATCGAGGTCGACGCCGACGTCGAAATCCTCGAGCCCGAGGCGCACATCGCCACCGTGTCGGAAGGGGGCTCGCTCCACATGGAGCTGCGCATGAAGCGCGGTCGCGGCTACGTGTCGGCGGACAAGAACTTCGACGAGGACCTCGGCATCGGCTGGATTCCGGTGGACTCGGTCCACTCGCCGGTCAAGAAGGTCAATTACCTGGTCGAGGCCGCGCGTCTTGGGCAGACAACCGACTACGACAAGCTGACGCTCGACGTCTGGACCAACGGGTCGGTCACGGCTCGTGATGCCGTGTCGCTGGCGGCGAAGCTGATTCGCGATCACCTGAACATCTTCATCAACCTCGAAGAGGCTGGTGAGACGCTGGAGGCGGCTGCCGAGCAGCCGCGCGCCGGTGCGCTCAACGAGAATCTGGACAAGAGCGTCGAGGAGTTGGAGCTCTCGGTGCGCTCGTACAACTGCCTGAAGAACGCCAATATCCGCACCATCCGCGAGCTCGTGCAGAAGACCGAGGCGGAGATGCTGAAGACGAAGAACTTCGGGCGCAAGTCGCTGAACGAGATCAAGGAGATCCTGCACACGATGGGTCTGAGTCTCGGCATGCGCGTCGATCAACCGGCGCATCAGGAGTGATAAGCAGCAGGCAGCAGGCAGCAGGCAGTAGGCAGTAGGCAGTAGGCAGCAGGCGGAAAAGAGCGGGCAGTTTCGGAGACCGCATACTGCTCTCTGCCTACTGCCCGCTTCAAGGTTCAGTCATGAGACATAACGTTGCACATCGAAAACTGGGACGCGTCACCGAGCACCGCCTCGCGCTGCTGCGCAACCAGGCGATTGCGTTGCTCCGGCACGAGCGGATCGAGACGACGATCCCCAAGGCGAAGGAGCTGCGGCCCTTCGTCGAGCGCCTGATCACGATTGCCAAGCGCGGCATCGCGGCGGGCACCGCCAATGGCAAGGCGCTGCATGCGCGCCGCCTTGTGCTCGCGGAGCTTCCCGACACCGAAGTGGTGGGCAAGCTGTTCGAGGATCTGGCGCCGCGATTTGCTGAACGGCCGGGCGGCTATACGCGCATCCTGCGCGTCGGCTATCGCCGCGGCGATTCAGCCGAAGTCGCGCAAATCGAGCTGGTCGGCAGCGAGTACAACCCTGCCGCCGAAGCGCCCGCCGAAGGCGAGAAGGAAGCGCCGAAGAAGACCAAGGGCATCGGCGAGCGCCTGCGACAGACGGCGCAGCGCATGCGCGGCGGCAAGGGCGACGCGGGCGGCTCGAAGGCGCAGGCAGGGGGACAGACTCGCGGGAAGGCGCAGAAATCGACGACGCCACGGAAGGCTGGCGGATCGTAGTTCCCGGTTCCTGGTTCCCGGTTCCAAGTTCCAGGGTTCCGGTTCCGACTCCGGGGTTCCGGAATTCTCGGTTCATAGTTCCGGGTTCGATTCACAGTTCCTGGTTCGTCGGTTCAAAGTTCAAAGGGCCCGGCAGCGCAAGCTGACCGGGCCTTTGTGTTCTTACGAACATGGAACGTGAAACCAGGAACCCGGAACTAGAACCGGAACCCGGAACCCTGGAACTCGGAACCTGGAACTCGGAACCGGGAACAACAGTTAGACTTCTTCTGCCACTTCCTGTCCCCGTTCCGCCTTTGCCGCTGCAATGATCTTCCCCTGCAGGTGCTGCGGCACTTCCTCGTAGTGCGAGTACTCCATGTGGTACGACCCGCGGCCGCCGGTCGCCGACGTGAGGTGCTGCTCGTAGGTCAGCATCTCCGCCATCGGCACCTGGGCGCGGATCACGGTCATCGTGCCGCGCGTGTCCATGCCGGAGATGCGGCCGCGCCGGCCGTTGAGATCGCCCATCAGGTCGCCGGCGAAGTCGCTCGGCGCGTACACCTCCACCTGCATGATCGGCTCGAGCAGCGTCGGCCGCGCCCGCGACATCGCATCCTTGAAGGCGAGTGACCCCGCCAGCTTGAACGACAACTCGTTGGAATCGACAGGATGATACGAGCCGTCGAACACGGTCGCCTTGAAGTCCACCATCGGATAGCCGGCGAGGAACCCGCGCAGGCGGGCGTCCTGAATCCCCTTCTCCACCGCCGGCACGAACTGTCGCGGGATCGCCCCGCCGAAGATGTCGTCCTCGAATTCGAAGTCGCTGCCGCGTGGCAAAGGCTCGACACGAATCTTGCAGTCGCCGAACTGGCCGTGACCGCCGGTCTGCTTCTTGTGACGTCCGTGCGCCTCGGTCGATGCGGTGATCGTTTCTCGGTAGGGAATGCGCGGCGGCTTCAGATTGACTTCAACGCCGAATCGGCGTTTCAGCTTGGCGACGGTGACCTCGATGTGCAGCTGACCCTGCCCGGAGAGCAGCAGCTCGTTACTCTGTTGGTCCCGCCCGTACTTGATCGAGGGGTCTTCCTCCTCGAGGCGGTGCATCGACGAGCTGATCTTGTCCTCGTCGCCGCGACTCTTTGGCTCGATTGCGTACGCCAGGACCGGCTCGGGGAACTTGATCGGCGGAACGCGGAACTTCGTCCCCTTGTCGGCAATCAGATCGCTGGTGTGCGTGTCCTTCAGCTTGGCGACGGCGCCGAGGTCCCCGGCTTTCAGTTCCGGCACGTGTGTCTGCGTCTTGCCCTGCAGCACGAGCAGGTGCCCCAGGCGTTCCATCGCGTCGCGCGTGACGTTGTTCACGCTCGCATCGGATTTCAGAGTGCCGGAGATCACGCGTAGCATGGTGATGCGGCCGGCGAACGGGTCGGCAATGGTCTTCCAGACGAAGGCGGCATAGGGTCCCGACTCCGACGCTTTCAGCCCGATCGTCCGCTCGCCGTCGAGCGCCGGAAAATCACGATGCGCCGGCGCCGGCACGTAATTCACGATCGCGTCGAGCAGCGGCTGCAACCCGATGGCGTGCAGCCCCGACGTGCAGACGAGCGGGAAGATCTTGCCGCTCATCGTCGCCGTGCGCAGGCCGGAGACGAGCTGTTCCTGCGTCAGCGTCCCTTCCGAGAAGAACGTCTCCATCAGCTGCTCGTCGGCTTCCGCCACCATCTCGATCAGCTGTTCGCGCGCCTTCTGCGCCCGCTCGACGAGCGCCGCCGGAATCTCGCCTTCCGTCATCTTGCCGCTGCTGTCGGCGGCGAAGGTCAGCGCCTTCATCGACACGAGATCGACGACTCCGGTGAAGCCCTTCTCCTCGCCGAGCGGCAGCTGAATGGGGATGATCTCGCGCGCGCAGTCGCGATGCAGCGACGCGAGCGAGCGATCGAGGCTGGCGCGTTCGCGCTCGAGCCGATTGACGATGACGATGCGCGGCAGGTTGAGGGCGGCCGCTTCCGCCCACAGCTTCTCGGTCTGCACCTCGACGCCGGCGACCGCGTCGACCATGACCAGCGCCGCTTCGGCGACGCGCAGCGCGGCGAAGGCATCGGTGAGGAAGTTGGCGAAGCCGGGCGTGTCGATCAGGTTGATCTTGGTTTTCTGCCACTCGGCGAAGGCGAGACTGGAGGAGAGCGTGTGCTTGCGGCTGATTTCCTCCTCGTCGAAGTCGGTGACGGTGGTGCCCTCGTCCACGCGACCGAGGCGGTTGACGGCGCCGGCGACGAACAGCAGCGTCGAGACGAGCTGCGTTTTGCCGCATCCGCCATGTCCCACCAGAGCCACGTTGCGGATGCTGGCGGCGTCGTAGACCTTCATAGGGGTATCCCTCCTGCCCCGCGAGTGATCAACCGGCCGCGGACCGTGTCGAAGCCGGCGGCGGCCGGAGTAACGGCTGGTGCGGCGGGCGTTCGCCCGCGAAGCGGCATGAGCCAGGGAGACGTCAACGACGTCCCGTCGCTGGTGTGACCCCGGATCATAGTCCCCTGCCCAGGGGGTCGCAAGGCAGCGGGCCGGGTCGACGTGGCGGCCCGCGCATGAACACGTGACGCCAACAAATATGTCGACATCTTTTGAGTTCGCGACGATTTTGTGCCGACGATTGCGTTGCGTTCGAGCGTCTTCGACGCGCGGCGGCGCTGCACAGCCTGACATCGTCCGGCGCCGTCAGACGCTTATGTAGGAGTGTGATGACCTCGCAACATAAATGTCTGATTCTGTCGTGGTCCTTCGATCCCACTCTCCGCTGGCAGGTGCCCGTTTTGCCCGGAAACCACCGCTGCTCGTCGCCTCGCGCGGTGGCGCCCATCTTGCTCTTTCGCCGCGCGAGCGCCGTGCCTCGTACGGCCACCACTCTTCGACCATCGAGTGACGACAGGAAAGGGACACAGATGATCAGACGCGCGACGTTCTTCAGCAAGGTGTTCGGGGCCGCGCTGCTCGCATTTGTCGTGAGCACCATGGCCGCACCCGCGATCGCCTCCGCCCAGGGTGCGATTGGCCAGTCACTCGGCGATCCGACCGGCGCCAGGACCGGGACCGCCGCCGACGTGCCCGTGAAGGACCCGAAGAACCCGACGCTGGGCGAAGTGATGGACACGGTCGGCCACAACCGCATCGCCATCAACATCGTCTGGACGCTGCTCACCGGCTTTCTCGTCATGTTCATGCAGGCCGGCTTCGCGATGGTCGAGACCGGCTTCACGCGCGCCAAGAACGCCGCGCACACAATGAGCATGAATTTCATGGTCTACGCGATCGGCCTGCTCGGGTACTGGATATGCGGCTACGCCCTGCAGATGGGTGGCGTCGGCGGCGTGGCCGTGCTCGGGGGGGCGGCGCCGCTCAATCACGAGCTCACGATCAATCTGTTCGGCCACAGCTTTGGCCTGGCCGGCCTCAAAGGATTCTTCTTGAGCGGCGACACATATGACGTCGGCGTCTTCACGCTGTTCCTGTTCCAGATGGTGTTCATGGACACGGCGGCGACGATTCCGACCGGCGCCATGGCTGAACGCTGGAAGTTCTCGGCCTTCATCGTGTTCGGCTTCTTCATGTCGATGATCGTCTATCCGCTGTTCGCCAACTGGGTGTGGGGCGGCGGCTGGCTGGCGACGCTCGGCAAGGAGTTCGGCCTCGGTCACGGTCACGTCGACTTTGCCGGATCCTCGGTGGTGCACATGGTCGGCGGCGTCGCGGCGCTGGCTGGTGCGCTCGTCATCGGGCCGCGCATCGGGAAGTTCACCAAGAGCGGCGAGCCGGTCGCCATCCCCGGCCACGATATCCCAATGGCCCTGGCGGGCACCTTCATCCTGGCCTTCGGCTGGTTCGGCTTCAATCCCGGTTCGACGCTCGCCGGCGGCGATCTCCGCATCGGTGTGGTGGCCACCAACACGATGCTTGCCGGCGCGGCCGGCGCGTTCACGGCGATGCTGTATGTGTGGATGCGATACGGCAAGCCTGACCCGAGCATGCTCGCCAACGGCATGCTGGCCGGTCTGGTGGCGATCACCGCTCCGTGCGCGTTCGTCAACAGCCTGTCGGCGGTGATCATCGGGGGCATCGCCGGAGTCCTCGTCGTCGTGTCGGTGTTCTTCATCGAGCGCGCGCTGAAGATCGACGATCCGGTCGGCGCCATCTCTGTCCACGGCGTGTGCGGCGCGTTTGGTGTACTGTCGGTCGGCATCTTCGCCGATGGCGTGTATGGCGACGGCTGGAACGGGGTCCCCGGCACGATCAGGGGCATCCTGTACGGCGATCCCTCGCAGTTGCTGGCGCAGATCGTCGGAACGGCGACGTGCTTGGTTTTCGTATTTGTCGCGTTCTACGCCTTCTTCACGCTGGTGGAGGTGACCATCGGCAACCGCGTGCCGGCCGACGTCGAGCTCGAGGGTCTCGATATCCCGGAGATGGGTGCGCTTGCGTATCCGGACTTCGTCCTTGGCCCGGGGACGCCGATGCACGGCGTCGAGATGCGCTCGGGAGCACCGGTTGCGCAGTCGGCGCTCAAACCGGCGCGCAACGAAGCGTGAGAACGGAAGCGTGCTTCAATTGATCACTGGCGGGTCTATGAAAGGGTCACTGGTGACCAGGAACGGCGGCGCCTGGGGTGCGCCGCCGTCCCACCGACCACGGAGGCGTTGATGTCGAGAGTTTCAGCCAGGCGTTTCGGAATGTCCTTCCTTGCGGCTGCCGGTCTTGTTGCGGCGCTGGCCGCGCCCGCTCAAGCGCAGGACGACCCGAATCCGGGTGCGCTGACGATCTCGGGGGCGGTCGATTTCACGAACGCCTACATGTTCCGCGGAATTCGACAGGAGACTGAAAAACTCATCGTGTGGCCGTACTTCGATCTCGGCATCGCCGCCTATTCCGGCGATGGCGGCCTGAAGTCGATCGGCGTGAACTTCGGGACCTGGAACAGCCTGCACAAAGGTCTCAGCGGCAGCGCGGGACCGAGTGGCAAGTTGTGGTACGAATCGGATTTCTACGCGACGCTCGGATTCGGGTTCGCTGGCGGCGTGAGCGCTGGCGCGACGTGGACCTCGTACACGAGCCCGAACAACATGTTCAGCACCGTCAAGGAGATCGCCTTCAAGGTGTCGGTGGACGACAGTGGCCGCCTCGGAAAAGCCGCCGTCCATCCGTACGCGCTGCTCGGGTTCGAGGTCGATGTCAACGGTGTTGGGCAGGGTCAGGCCGATGGTGGCAGCGAGGCCGGTCGCTACTTGGAGCTCGGCGTCGCCCCCGGCTATAGCAGTTCCCGCGCCAGCATCGCCGTGCCGATCAAAGTCGGCCTGAGCGCCGGTAATTACTACGAGATCAATACCGGCACCGTGGCGAGGCCGGTGTGGGAAGACGACACCTTCGGCTATTTCAGCATCGCGGGCGTCGTGACGGTGCCGTTTACCAGCACGCCGACCAGGTTCGGGACGTGGAACGTGCACGGCGGCGTGGAGTTCCAGAAGTACGGCGGCACGTTGAAGTTGATCAATCAGGGACTCGGCCTCGACAACGATCACAAGGTGATCGTCTCGGGAGGCATCGGCTTCACCTACTAGGGATCGGCGCATCGGGGCGCCGACTCAACATATGATGTCGGTGCCCCGAGCCTGTTCGCACCCGGTTCGTGAAGCATCATGTCTGTTCCTCTTTCCGCCAGCGGCGGCGACGTGCCGGCGACAGCCGGCGGCGCGCGCGCCGTGCTCGACGCCGCGCGTGACGAGCTGCGAGCCGACACGCTGCGCGGGGCCGGCGGGCGGGCTGCGCTCGAGCGGTATTCGGATCGTGTCGATGCGCTGTTGCGGCAGATTTATGGCGCCGCCGGCGATCCGCCCTCACCGGTCGCGGTTCTGGCGCTCGGTGGCTACGGACGCAGGCATCTGTGTCTCTACTCCGACATCGATCTGCTGATTCTCTTCAGCCGGTCGATCTATCCCGCCGAAGAACGGTTTCTCAGGGGTCTGCTGCACCCGCTCTGGGACCTGGGAGTGGTCGTCGGTCATCAGGTGCGTGAGCTCGACGACTTCCGTACGCTCGAAACGGACAATCCGGAGTTTCTCCTCGCCTTGCTCGATGCGCGTCCCGTGGCCGGCGCCCGCGAGCTGTTCGATCGCTTCAACGACGTGTTCCATACGGCGGCAACGCATGCGTTCATCCTGAAATCGCTGCTGCAGTTGATCGACGAGCGCCACGCCAAATTCAACGCCACGCTGTATCAGCTCGAGCCCGACGTCAAGGAAGCGCCCGGCGCGCTGCGCGATCTGTCGGCCACGCGAGTCATTGCGCTGCTGACCGATCCGCTGCTGTTGCGCCGCGGCCCTGCCGATCCCGCCCGCTTCGACGACGCGGAGGACTTTCTGCTGCGGGTGCGTTCGACGCTGCACCTGGAAGGCGCGCGCAATCAGAACGTCCTCAGCCACGAGCTGCAGGAGCGGACGGCGGAGCTGCTCGGCTATCCCGGTGCCGAGCCCCGTATTCGCGTCGAGCGATTGATGAGCGATTACTTCCGCCACGCGCGCATCGTCAGCCGGTCCCTCGAGTGGGCGCGCAAGACGGCACCGGTGCCGGTCGGGCCCAACCTGGGGTTGTCGCGCGACGGAATTCGCTTTCTCGATCCGGTGCAGGCCGCCCGCAATCCGTCGTCCTGGCTGGCGGCGTTTCAAGCGGCCATCGACCACCACAGCGATGTGGCGGAGGAAGCGCTCTCGTGCATTCAGCAGCACGTCGATCGCTACCGCGCCGACGACTTCTTCCCGCAGCCTGCGGATCGGCAGGCGGTGCTGCACCTGCTCAAGCCGCGTCCCGGCCTTTACGATCGCCTGTCGGAGATGCACGACTGCGGTCTGCTCGGGCGCGTGTTTCCGGAGTTTCAGGCGATCTCCTGGCGGGTGGTTCGCGACTTCTATCACAAGTACACGGTCGACGAGCACACACTGCTGACCATCCGCAATCTCGAGCGACTGGGAACGAGCGACGATCCGTCACGCCAGCGCTTCCGCTCGATCCTGACGGGCCTCCCGGCGCCGGAACTGCTGGTGCTTGCCTTGCTGCTGCACGATGTGGGCAAGTGGCGCGACGACGATCACGCGCTCGAGAGCGTGCGCATGGCCGAACAGGTGATCCTCAGACTGCAGCTTCCTCCGGAGCAGCGCGATGTCGTCCTGTTCCTGATTCGCCATCACCTGAGGATGTCGCTGGTCGCGTTCCGGCGCGACACGGAAGATCCCGACGTCGTGGCGGAGTTCGCGCGCGTGGTCGGGACCGAAGAGCGTCTGAAACTGCTCGCGCTGATGACGCTCGTCGATGTCGAAGCGGTGAGCCCGGAAACGCTCACCGCGTGGAAAGAAGAGTTGCTCTGGCGGTTATATGTGGACGCATACAACCATCTGACGCAACGGTACGGTGACGAGCTGATCGAGCGCAATCAGGCGGAAGTCGACGAGGTGCTCACCAGCCGTCCTGACGATCTCTCCGCCGGGCAAATCACCGCTTTTCTCGAAGGACTGCCGCAGCGGTATCTGCAGCTGTTCACGCGCGAGGCGATTCATCGACACGTGCGGCTGGCGCGCGACATCAGGCCGGACGAGATTCACATTTCCCTCGAGCCGAACGACGGCGTCTGGACGCTGGCCGTGGTGACGCTCGACAAGCCGTTCCTGTTCTCCAACATCTGCGGCGTTCTCGCCTCCTTCGGGATGAACATCCTCCGCGGCCATGCGCTCACCAATCCGAACGGACTGGTCCTGGACGTGTTTCAGTTCACCGACGACGAGCGCTTCCTGGCGCTGAATGCGGATGCCCAGACGCGGGTGCGACGGGTGCTCGAGGATGTCGTCTCCGGCCGGTCCGAGGTGACCGCGCGACTGCGCGGGCGCGAGCAGAGCGTGCTCAAGACGGTGCCGCGCTTTGCGCCGCTGGTGCGGGCAGACAATGAGGCTTCGCGCCGCTACACGATTCTCGACATCGTGGCCAGCAACGCCCTGGGTCTGCTCTACCGGATCAGCCGCGTCATTTCGCAGCATGGGTGCGAGGTCGACCTGGTCCTGATCGCCACCGAGGGCGAGAAGGCAATCGACGTGTTCCACATCACGAAGGCAGGGGTGAAACTCACGCAGGCGGAGCAGCAGGCGCTGACGTCCGACCTTCAACGCACACTGGAGGGCACAGCATGAAGATGATCAAAGCCATCATTCGTCCCAACAAAGTGGACGAAGTGAAGGATGCGCTGTCCGCGCTGAACATCGCCGGCATGACCGTCACCGAAGTGCGCGGCCATGGCAAGCAGAAAGGGCACACGGCGATCTACCGCGGGAAGGAGTACAACGTCAGCCTGCTGCCGAAGATGGAAATCGAGGTCGTGGTGCCCGACATGCTGGCCGACGATGCGATCAAGGCGATCGTGACGGCCGCTCGAACCGGCGAGATCGGCGACGGCCGCGTGTTCGTGATGCCGGTGCTCGAGAGCCATCGCATCCGCACCGGCGAAAAGGAGTCCTAAGCTGCCCCATTTTCTCGCGCTGCTGCTCCTGCTCGCGCTGATCGTCGTCGCCGCCAAGCTCGCCGGGGCGATGGCCAACCGGATGGGGCAGCCGTCGGTGTTCGGTGAGATTCTTGCCGGTCTGGTCCTCGGTCCCACGCTGTTCAACGTGCTCGGGTGGCCGATGTTCGCGCAGGGCGCAAACGCCGGGAGCGTTCCGCTCTCGACGATCATCGGCGACCTCGCGGACGTCGGCGTCGTGCTGCTCATGTTCGTCGCCGGTCTCGAGACCGACGTCGTCGAGCTCCGCCGCGTCGGCAAGGTAGCCTTCTGGTCGGCCTTCGGCGGCGTCGTGCTGCCGATGGCGGGCGGTGCGGCGGTGGCCGTGGCGTTCGGCTTTCCGCTCTACTGGGAAGGAATCTTCATCGGTGCGATTCTGACCGCGACCAGCGTCAGCATCTCCGCGCAGACGCTGCTGGAGCTCGGCGCGCTTCGCTCGCGCGAGGGGTCAACGATTCTCGGCGCGGCCGTCATCGACGACGTCATGGGCATCATCGTCCTGTCGCTGGTCGTCGCGTTTGCGCGCGCGTCGGTCGGCGGCGTCGACACCGCTCAAATCGCGATCGTGGCGCTGCGCATCACGGCCTACTTCGTCGTCGCGGTGGTGGCCGGCAGGTGGATGACGCCTGCGTTGCGGTGGGCATCGCGGCTGCCTGTTGCCCAGGGCCTGCTGGCCGGGGCGTTGGTGCTGGCGTTCGTGTACGCGTGGGCCGCCGAGTACCTCGGCGCGGTCGCAGCCATCACCGGTGCCTACATCGCGGGCGTGCTGATCGCCCGGACGGAATTCAAGAAGGAGCTCGACGCCGGAATTCACCCGCTGACGTATTCGATCTTCGTCCCCGTGTTCTTCATCAGCATCGGTTTACAGGCGAATGGGCGCGAGCTGGGCGCCCGTGCCGCATTCACGATCGTCCTCGTGCTGGTGGCGATCGCCGCCAAGGCAATCGGCTGTGGGTTATTCGCGCGGTTGTTCGGCTTCAACGGACGCGAATCACTGCGTGTCGGGCTGGGAATGATCTCGCGCGGTGAAGTCGGTCTGATCGTCGCCGGTTACGGGCTGGCAAACGGTCTCATCGATCGCGACGTGTTCTCCGCATCGGTGATCATGGTGCTGGCCACGACCATGGTCACGCCGCCGCTGCTGCGGATGGTGTTCCCGCGTCGGGTCGGCCCGCATGTCGCGATCGAAGAAACGATCGCCCATCGTCCGCCCGATGCGGCCGAAGCCTCTTGAGTTCGTCAGCTCCAGAGCTTCTTCGACGCGATCTCCGCCCCCTTGGCCAGCGACTCGAGCTTGGCCCACACCACATCGGGGTCGGCACCACCCGATCCGACGTGGATGCTGAACCCGCAATCGACGCCGGCCATCACGTTGTCACGTCCGACCAGGTTGGCGTAGCGGAGGATCCGCTGCGCCACCAGCTCCGGGTGTTCGATGTAGTTTGACTGCGGCTCGATCGTCCCGGGAATGAGCACCTTTCCATCAGGAACTTTCACCGTTTCAAACAGCGCCCATTCGTGGGCGTGACGCGGATTGGCGGCTTCGAACTGGATCGCATGCGGCTTGGCCGTCCAGACCAGGTCGACGATGTCCTGGAAGGGGACGTCGAAGTGATGCGGGCCGGGATAGTTCCCCCAGCACAGATGCATGCGGACGTTGTCCGCCGGGATGTTCACCAGTGACCGATTGAGCGCCTCGATGTTCAGCTCCATTGCCTGGCGAAACCCGGCGAGATCGAGATCCCTGAACTGTGTGTGCCGGCCCATCGCCAGATCGGGACAGTCGACCTGCAGCATCACTCCGGCGGTGGCGATCGCTTCGTACTCGTGACGCATCGCGTCGGCAATCGCGAACACGTACTCCTCGTCGGTGGGGTAATAGTCATTGCGGAAAAAGAACGCGGTCACACCGGGCGAGGCGGCGGTGATGAAGGCGCCGGTGGCCTTGTGCTTCTGCACCGATTCTTTGAGCCGCTGCGCATCGCGTTTCGGCGCTTCCATGTCGAGCACGCTGATCGGCGCGTTGCAGGCCGGCGCCCGGCGGTGCTTCCGTCCTGGGTCGGCGAGCACGCGCGCCTTCGTGCTCGGAAACGCTTCGACATCCTGGAAGACGTAGACGTTCCCGGTACCACCAAAGCCGGTGAGGCGGTCCTTGATGTACGTGGCGTAGCTTGGTTTGCCCCACTCGCCGTCGTTGACGATATCGACGCCGGCCTTGACCTGGCGTGCCACCGCTTCGTCGACTGCCTCGCGCACGCGCGCGTCCATCGCCGCCTTGTCCACCGGAATCCCGTCCTCGCGGGCCCACATTATTTCCATCAGGTCTTGCGGTCGCGGCAGGCTGCCGACGTGTGTGGTGAGAATCCGCCCATGCGTCGCCATCGTTGGTAACCCTCGTCCTCTCCGACGGGATGAAACAGAACTGCTGAACCGAAAGAGCATACCGCGAGTTTCCTCGGGACGATCTCGATGGCTCGATTGGTCCGATCCCCGGCGTATCCTCCGTCCCCGCTGGCGTCAAGATTTGACGACCATGCACATCCGGCGCAGCGCAGAAACTGCCACCTTTGTGATGTCGCCCACTCAATAATCGAGGAAATCCGCTGCGGCATGGATACTGCTCCGACGATGTACAATCGGGCCGTGATGGCCCGCAGACGGAGCCGCCGATGCCACCATCACTCGATCGTCGGGTCGCCTATGTGGAAGGACGAACCGAGGAGCATGCCGGCATGATCGATGGTGTTCGGGCCGACGTGCGAGACCTTCGCACCGACGTGAGCGCGTTTCGTGCAGAGATGCACGGAGAGATCAGTTCGCTGCGTGGGGAGATGCGCGAGTTTCGCGCCGAGATGATTCGCCGTTTCGAGCACGTCGACACGCGCTCGAATTGGATGCTCGGTCTGCTGTTCGCGGTGGTGCTGGCGGTGGTGAGTGCCGTCCTGAGCCTGCGCTGACAGCGGCGACGCGCTATTCGTAGCGCAGCGCTTCGATTGGATCCAGTCGCGCCGCCCGGTACGCGGGCACCATTCCGAAGAAGATCCCGACGGCCGCCGAGAAGCCGAGGCCGATGGCGAACGACCACCACGGCAGCGAAATAGGAAAGTCAGTGGCGAAGTGCACGGCCGCGCCGATGCCGCTGCCGATCAGAATTCCCAATACGCCGCCGAGCGAGGTCAGCACCGCGGCCTCTGCCAGGAACTGAATCAGCACCTCACGTCTTCGCGCGCCGAGCGCCTTGCGCACACCGATCTCGCGCGTGCGCTCGGTGACCGAGATCATCATGATCGCCATCACGCCGATGCCGCCCACCATGAGGGCGATGGACGAGATCACGACCAGCGCCAGAAAGATGCCGCTGCTGATGCGGTCCCAGACCTTGAGAATCGCATCCTGGGTACCGATGTCGAAGTCGTTCGGCTCATCCAGCTTGAGTCCATGCCGGACGCGCATGATTTCCTCGACCTCGTTTAGCGCCTGGTCGCGCGTCGCGGTCTTCTTCGGAACGACGACGATCGTCACCGTGCCGCCGAAGGGGCCGCGCGTCGACTGGCTGCCGAACACGACCTGATGCGTCGTTTGCGGAATGACGACGAAATCATCCTGGTCGCCGATGGCTGACGGCCGCTTCGCGAGGACGCCAACGACGGTGTATTCGAGCGCGCCGACACGTACTTTCTTGCCGATCGGATCGATGCCGAACGTCTGGAATAACGTGTCGAACGGGTTGTACCCGAGGACGACCACGCGGCGGCGGTGCTCGACTTCCGGTGCGGTAAAGAAGCGTCCGAGCGCAACCGGTACGAAGTTCACCTCCGCGAACTGGTCGGTGGCCCCGACGACTGCCAGTTGCGTCGTGCGCTGACCGCGGTAATACACGCGCTCCGCCGTCGCTCCGCCGTCGCCGAGCCAGGCGTCCACGATGCCGGCCGATGGCGCCAGCTTCTCGATTGCCTTGGCGTCGGCGACCGTCAGGTTGGGGCGTCGCAGCAACGCGCCGAAATCGCCGCCGGACGAGGCGATGCTGACGCCGCTGATCTTCGCGACGAAGATGGTGTTGGGACCAAGGGCGCGGATGCTGTCACGCAACGACTCGTCGAAGCCGCGCAGCAGCGAGGTCATGCCGACGATCGACGTGATGCCGATGACCACGCCGAGAATGGTCAGGCTCGAGCGCAGTTTGTTGGCGCGCAGCGTCTCGAGCGCCATGCGAATCGTTTCCCGCAGCAGCCCTCTATTCATTCGCGTCTCAGCGCTTCGATCGGATCCAGCCGCGCAGCTCGCGACGCGGGATACGCGCCGAAGAACAGTCCGACGCCGGCGGTGATGCCGATGCCCAGCACGACGGACCACGGTTCCAGGCGCGCCGGCAGCGGCGACAGGCGTGCGACGATCTGGGCGCCGACGAATCCGAGGACGATCCCGATGACGCCGCCGATGGTGGAGAGCGTAACCGACTCGGTCAAGACCTGCGACATGATGTCGCGCCGTTTGGCGCCGAGCGCCTTGCGCAGGCCGATCTCGCGCGTGCGCTCGGTGACGACCATCAGCATGATGTTCATGATGACGATGCCACCGACGACCAGCGACAACGCGACGACGCCGACCAGCACGGCGAAGATGCCGTTGGTGGCCTGATGGTAGATGCCCAGGATCGTGTCGGACGTGAACATGCCGAAATTGTTGGGAGCCCGTGGCTTGAGATGCCGCGCGACGCGCAGCGCCACGGTCGCTTCGTCCATCGCCGCGGGCAGCACGTCGGGCGTCCGCGGTTTGACGATCAGCTCCAGCGGCTGCCGTGCGCCGAACAGTTTCAGGTGGGTGCCGTACGGGATCACGACGTAGTTATCCTGTGAATTGCCGAAGAAGGATCCCTTCTTCTCGCCCACGCCGACGATGCGGAACGGCAGACCGGCGACCTTGATCACTTTGTCGAGCGGATTGCTCTGGCCGAACAGCTTGTCGGCGATGTCCCAGCCGATGATCGCGACCGGCTGGCTCCGTGCGACTTCGGTGGCGCTGATCATGCGGCCGCGTTCCGCGTTGTACGTGTCGAAGTTGATGTACTCGGCGGTGACACCCTGGATGCGGACGTTGTCGAGCTCCTGCGTCTTGTAGGACACCTTTCCGCTCGCCACGGCTTGCGCCATGATGGCGCTGATTTGCGTGCTGTAGGCGCGAATGGCGTCGGCTTCCTGCAGCGTCAGCAGCGGATTCGATCGCGCGCGCTCGTCTTCTTCTTCCGTGCGGATTGGCGGCATGCGCCGAATCGTGAACGAGTCGGCGCCCACCCCGGAGACAATCGTCGTCGACACATAGGCATTCATGCCCTGAATCAACGAGACGACGATGACGATCGACGTCACGGCCACGATGTTGCCGAGCACGGTGAGCAGCGATCGGAGCTTGTTGGCCCAGATCGCCTGCAGTGCCAGGCCGACCGACTCGAGAATCTGGCTCACCGGCGTGCCGTTGACGAGCGCGGCTGCGGCGCGAGCTTCACTTCTTGTCCGTCAGCGAGCTCGCGCACCGACGCAAAGGGTCCCGTGATCACCTGATCGCCGGGCTTGAGCCCGGACATCACCTCGAAGTACTTCTCTCCGGCGATACCAGTCTTGATTGGGGTAAACACGGCGCGGCCGTCCCGGAGCAGGAAGACGCCCTCGATTTCCTTCCGTGTGTGACCTGGCGGCGGCTCGGTCGAGGCAGCAACCGTCGGCTCCACCGACGTGCGACCCTTCCTCGGCGGCGGCTCGTGCACCAGCGACCCCTTGTCGTTGAACAACATCTCGCGCACGGTCAGCGACTGGATGGGCACCGACAGGACGTTCGTGCGCGTGGCGGTGGTGATCTCCGCGGTGCAGGTGAACCCGGGTCGCACATCGGGAACCTGTTCATCGATGGTGACGACCACCTTGAAGTTGGTGGCCTGCCGCTGCTGCTGATTGCCGCTGCTCTGGCCGGTCGACTGAATCGGGCTGTTCCCGATCTCGGTGACGTGGCCGCGAAACGAGCGATCGGGAATCGCGTCGATCGTCACCTTCGCCGGCTGGCCGAGCGACACCATCGGAATGTCGGTCTCGTCGACTTCGACTTCCGCTTCGAGCATCGACATGTCGGCGATCGTCAGCAGCACCGTTCCGGCGTTGTTCATCGTTCCCATCACCGCCGTTTCGCCCTGCTCGATGTTGCGGCGCGTGACGAGTCCCTCCATCGGCGACGTGAGGATCACCTGATTCAGGTTGTACTGCGTGGTCGCGAGTTGGGCCTGCTCCTGGCGAATCTGCTGCTGACGCGTTTCGATATCCTGCTGGCGCGCCTTGAGGTCGGCTTCCCGAACCGCCACGTCGTTTTCCGCCCGCTCCAGTTCCTGCCGCGTCGTCAGCCCGTCCTTCCATAGTTCCTGCTGTCGCTTCAGCGTTTGCCGCGCCAGATCCAGCAGCGCGCGCGCCTGTTCGACGTTGGTCAGGGCCTGCTGCAGCGACGAGCGCGCGGCGGCGACGCTCGCCTCGCCGCGCTGTAACTGTCCTTCGAGGGAACGCGGATCGATCTCGAGCAGGAACTGTCCCTTCTTGACGCGCTGGCCCTCCTCGACGGCAAGACGCGTGACGCGCCCCGTCGTATTTGCCGAGATGTTCACCTGCGACTTCGGCTGGATCTTGCCCGAGGCCGAAACGATCGATTCCAGGTCGCGCAGCCGCAGCGCTTCGACGTTGACGCTGACGCCCGTCTGCCGCCGGAAGTAGAAGTTGGCGCCGACGACCGCGGCGCCGATCACGAGGACCACCAGGATGATGAGAGCCTTCTTCCGCGTCACGATTCCTCCGAATGGTCAGACCGTCCGCACGATCGCGATGATCAAGACAATGAGGGCATAGATGCTGAACAGCACGAAAGCCGCGCCTCCCGTCCGCCGCTTGTACAGAACCGCCATGCCGATCGACAGATTGATCACGGACCAGATGTGAAACAGATCGATGGTGCTCAGCAGGTGATAGAAAAATCCCGTGTCGTCCAGCGTGGGGAAGAACACCGACAGCCGCGACGGGCTGACGAGCTCCTCGCGTGCATACGCGATCGGCAGCGTGAAGAGGAGTTGGAGCGCACCAATCAAGTACGAGTGCATCACGACCGCGAAAACCTGTTTGAACGTGGCGCCGCCGCCGGAAATCACCGTGAAGATTGCCAGCAGAAGTCCGGCAACTGCTGCACCGACGATGGGCACGAAGAAGAGCAGCGACAGCGACCCGGTGATCGGGGCGTAGGCCATCTGCGACTCAATGCGCTGGATCATTTCGTCGGTGACATTGATGCCGAAAGCCTTCATCGTGTCGATTTGTTGATTGAAGGCCGCCGTTTTACCGACCTCGGTTGACAGAAACGCGAATTGCGCCGCCATCATCACCACGAGGCACACCGCCAGCACGCCGAGCACGCGAGGACGGGCCGCAACGGCTGCGTACGCCTTCGCCGGTGCGAAGAACACGTTCACGATTCGTGAGGCGAGGCTCGTCTCCGGCGTGTTCGCTGTGTCGGATGCCGACGCTGCCACCTGACTCATGGCGATTCCTTCTTACTCGCCGCCAGCGAGCGCCATCGCGACGGCCATGACAAATGCGAGGACGGTATACATGCCCGCCATGGCTGACGCGACACGGACCGTCGGTTTGCGGTAGAGCGTCGCGACCCCGATGCCGAGCACGACCACCCACCAGATGACCAGTACGTCCATCGCGCCGAGAAACCGCGCTGCCGGCGATGCCTCGTCGAACATCGGAAACCACACGCCGATGGCCGTGGCGCTGGCCGTCGTCTCGCGCAGGTACGTCGCCGGCGCGCCGATGATCTGACGCAGCGCCAGGATCACACCCGCATGCGCGGCGATGCTCAGCACCTGACGGAACGTAACGCCCTGACGCCGGCCGCCGAACGCCAGGAAAATGAGTCCAGCGACCGCACACGCCTGTATCGGACCATTCAGGATGGCAACGCCCGCCTCGTATACCGGCCCGCGTTCGCTGAGCTGCTGCAGGCGCGCGTAGGCTGCGTCATCGACCGTCCGGCCAAAGGCCGCCGCAGTTCGCTCCCACTGGTCGACGAGCGCGATCTGGCCAACTTCGGTCCGCATCACGATCGCACCAGCCACGGCCGCGGCAAGTGTGGACAAAATCAGTACATCGGCCCATTGCGGCGCCTGAATCAGGGCTTGGTACGTCGAGCGGGGACTGAGGATGATACCCAGGACGCGTGACGGAAGCGTCACACAACCTCCAGATACGGTTGCCGTGCCGTTCTGTTCCATCTCAGCGTGGAGATACCTGAATTATCGTGGGTAAACTGCGGGGTTTCATGAAAAAGACGATCGGCGTTGTGGTCCTGATCGCGTGGTTTGCTTCGGGAACCACGGCATCTGCACAGATTCTCGAATCGGTCGGCGAGCGCGCGCTGGGAATGGGCGGCGCCTTTGTAGGGGTGGCGACCGATAGCAGCGCCACGTGGTGGAATCCTGCGGCCCTGGCCACAGGGCCGTTCCTTGATTTCGGGCTTGGGCGGCAGGTTGGGCAGCTGACCGGCCGCCTCCCGTCGGAACGCGACCATACCTCCTGGTTCGCGATCGCCACGCCTCCGTTCGGGTTCAGCTACTACGGTTTCCGCGTGACCCAGGCGCTCGACCCTACAGCGCAACCGCGTGCACACCGAGAAGAGGAAGGGGCGGTAGTCCCGCTGCGGTCGCTGGCGGCGAGCCAGCTTGGCGTCACGTTCGTGCACTCGTTGGTCTCCGACGTTCATGTCGGCACGACGCTCAAGTACGTGCGTGCGACGCCGATGCTGTCGTCGGCTGATGCCGCGGGCTCCCCATCAGACCTGTTGGACACCGGCGACGATCTGTCGGGCCGCGACGCTCACAGCGCGTTCGATCTCGACGTCGGCGCCATGGCGGTAGCCGGCGCGTTCCGCGTCGGGGCCGTCGTGCGCAACGTGCGCCAGCCGGATTTCGAAACGGGCGATGGGGGCACGTCGCTGCGCATCCCGCGGCAGGTCCGCGCGGGTGCGGCATTGGACGCGGAGAAGATACGGCCGTCTCTGCCTCTGATCGTGTCGCTCGATGCGGACCTCCGCCGGTACGCCGCCGGCACCGGAGACCGCCGCGTCGTGGCGGTCGGTGTGGAGCGCTGGGTCGTGGAGCGCCGTCTCGGCGTACGCGGTGGCGGGCGCTTCAACACCGTGGGGCGTCAGGATCGCGCGGCCACCGCGGGTGTGAGCTTCGCCGTTCGCCCGGGAGTCTTCGTGGAAGCGCACGCCGTGCGTGGCGGCGACGACGATGAGCAGGGGTGGGGTGTAAGCGCCAGGGTGTCGTTCTGATTCGTGATTAGCGATTCGTGAATCGTGATTTTGGCGCGGTGCTAAGTCGGATTCACGAAGCGGACCGAATCACGAATCACGAATCACAAATCGCGAATCGGAAGCATGGCCGTACGGATTGGAGAGCTGCTTCTCAAGGAGAAGCGCATCACGCCAGAGCAGCTCCAGGAGGCGCTGAACTTTCAGCGCCAGCACGGGGGGAAGCTCGGCTTCAATCTGGTCAAGCTCGGGTTCGTTCGCGACGAAGAGATCACCGCCATCCTGAGCAAGCAGTATGGCGTCCCCTCCATCGACCTCGGGCAGTTCGAGATCGACACGAGCGTCATCAAGTTAATCCCGGCAGAGACCGCGCAGAAGTATCAGATCGTCCCGCTGTCGCGCGCCGGCGCCACGCTGACGATCGCGATGACCGACCCGACCAACGTGTTCGCCATGGACGACATCAAGTTCATGACGGGCTACAACGTCGAGCCGGTCGTCGCCTCCGAGACCGCGGTCGTTGCCGCGCTCGAGGCCTATTACGGCAAACCAACCACCAGCTCCGACGGTCCCGCCAGCGCGCTCGAAGTCGCCAGCCGTGCGCTCGAGGAGATGCCGCTGCTCGGCGAGGACGGCGTCGAGGTCCTCGAGGAAATCGAAGAGATCAGCGCCGAATTGCTCGCCAAGCAAGGCGAGGAAGCGCCGATCATCAAGCTGGTCAACGTGATCCTGATGTCGGCGATCCAGAAGGGCGCCAGCGACATCCACATCGAGCCGTACGAAAAGGAGCTGCGCATCCGCTACCGCATCGACGGCATTCTCTACCAGGTCATGCAGCCGCCGATGAAGATGCGCGACGCCATCACCTCGCGCATCAAGATCATGGCGAAGCTCGATATCGCCGAGAAGCGCCTGCCCCAGGACGGCCGCATCAAGATTCGGTTCCAGGACAACGGCTCGACCAAGGACATCGACTTCCGCGTGTCGTGTCTGCCGACGCTGTTTGGCGAAAAGATCGTCATGCGTCTGCTCGACAAGGACAAGCTGATGCTCGACATGACGAAGCTCGGGTTCGAGAGCGAGTCGTTCGTCAAGTTCGACACCGCGATCCAGAAGCCGTGGGGCATGGTGCTGGTGACGGGGCCCACCGGATCGGGCAAGACGAACACGCTCTACTCGTCGATCTCGCGCATCAACACGCCGGAAACCAACATCATGACGGCCGAGGACCCGGTCGAATTCAATCTCGCCGGCGTCAATCAGGTGCAGGTCCGCGACGCCATCGGCCTCAATTTCGCCGCCGCCCTGCGCAGCTTCCTCCGCCAGGACCCGAACATCATCCTCGTCGGCGAGATTCGCGATTTCGAGACCGCGGAGATCGCGGTGAAAGCGGCGCTCACCGGTCACCTCGTGCTGTCCACGCTGCACACCAACGACGCGCCGAGCACCGTGAGCCGCTTGATGAACATGGGTATCGAGCCGTTCCTCGTGGCGAGCTCGCTCAACCTGGTCTGCGCGCAGCGACTCGTTCGCAGGATTTGCAAGCACTGCGTGGAACCGCACCCCACACCGCCGCCGGCGCTGATGCAGGCGGGCTTTTCAACCGAAGAAGCCAACACAGTGATCCCTCAGAAGGGCCGGGGGTGCGAGAAGTGCAACAACACCGGCTACAAGGGGCGGGTTGGCCTGTATGAGGTCATGGAGGTCACCGAGGATCTCCGCGAGTTGATCCTGGTGGGGTCGTCCGGCTTGGAACTGCGCAAGAAGGCGATCGGCGACGGGATGATCACGCTGCGTGGGAGCGGTCTTCGCAAGGTCAAGGAAGGCGTCACGACAATCGACGAAGTCGTACGCGAAACGGTGAAATAACTCCCAACTCCCAATTTCCAATTCCCAACGCGAATTACGGTTCTGCGTTCGAGGCATTCGGGATGTTTGGAAGTTGGGAGTTGGAAGTTGGGAGTTGATACGTTGCAAAGTTTGCCCGAGCTTCTCCAGACGCTGGTACAGATGGAGGGGTCCGATCTCCACATCACTACCAACACGCCACCGCAGGTGCGCGTGCACGGCCACCTGACGCGGCTGCCCGGCGAGGACATGACGCCGGCCGAGACCAAGCAGCTCACCTACAGTGTGCTCACCGACGCGCAGAAGAAGCGCTTCGAGGAGACGCTGGAGCTCGATTTCTCGTTCGGCATCAAGGGGCTGGCGCGCTTCCGCTGCAATATGTTCAACCAGCGCGGCGCGGTGGGCGCGGTCTATCGACTGATTCCCGAGAAGATCCGCAGCTTCAACGACCTCGGGCTGCCGCCGGTTCTGGCCACGCTCTCGACGCGTCCGCGCGGCCTGGTGCTGGTGACCGGGCCCACCGGGTCGGGCAAGTCGACCACGCTGGCGGCGATGCTCGACAAAATCAACAACGAGCGGCACGACCACATCCTGACCATCGAGGATCCGATCGAATTCGTGCACCAGCACAAGAACTGTCTGGTGAACCAGCGCGAGGTCCATAGCGACACCGGCAGCTTCGCCAACGCGCTTCGTGCTGCCCTTCGCGAAGACCCCGACATCGTGCTGATCGGCGAAATGCGCGACCTCGAAACGGTCGAAGCGGCGCTGAAGATCGCCGAAACGGGTCACCTGACGTTCGGCACGCTGCACACCAACTCGGCGGCACAGACGATCAACCGCATCATCGACATTTTCCCCGCGAGTCAGCAGAGCCAGATCCGCACCCAGCTCTCGCTCGTGCTCGAAGGGATCGTCTGTCAGGCGCTGCTGCCGAAGATTGGCGGCGGACGGGTGGCGGCGCTCGAGATCATGATTCCGACGCCGGCGATCCGGAACCTCATTCGCGAAGACAAGATCCATCAGATCTACTCGGCGATGCAGACCGGCCAGGAGAAGGTCGGGATGCAGACGATGAACCAGTCGCTGGCGACGCTGCAGCAGAAGAAGCTGGTCACGATGGAGACCGCGCTGGCCGCATCCTCCAACCGCGACGAACTGCAGGACCTGGTTGCGCGCGGCGTGGGCGTGGTGGCGGGCGCCGGCCTGGCGCGGCCGGGGGCGCCAAGGGTGGTGGCGAGGTAAATCCCAAACCCCAAACCCCAAATCCCAATCGTAGCGCTCCCGCGCTTGGGATTTCTTGGGTTTTGGGATTTGGTCTTTGGGATTTGGGATTTGGGATTTGTGATTTATGGCTACATTCGCATATAGCGGACGAACGCGTGCCGGGCAGACCGTCGCCGGCGAGCGCATCGCAGATACGGTGGACGCCGCCGTCGCCGCGCTGCGCCGCGAACAGATCCTGGTCACGCAGATCAATCCGGTCAAGGACAAGTCCGCTGCCCGCGGCGAGAAGAAGCGGCGCGAGAAGAGCGTCAGCGCGAAGAACCTCGCGATCTTCACGCGCCAGTTCTCGGTGATGATCGACGCCGGTCTGCCGCTCGTGCAGTGCCTCGACATCCTCGGCAATCAGGAAGAAGACAAGAACTTCTCCGCGGTCATTCTGGCCACACGCACCGACGTCGAAAGCGGTGCGTCGCTGGCCGACGCGATGAAGAAGCACCCCAAGGTCTTCGACGCGCTGTTCACCAACATGATTGCGGCCGGTGAGGCAGGCGGCATTCTCGACAACATCCTGAAGCGGCTGGCCACCTACATCGAGAAGGCGGTCAAGCTGAAAGGGCAGATCAAGTCGGCGATGATCTACCCGATCGCCGTCATCGTCATCGCGACGGTCGTCGTCGGCGTGATCCTGTGGAAGGTCATTCCGACGTTTGCCAGCCTGTTCGCCGGGCTTGGCGCCGACCTGCCGCTGCCTACGCGTGTGGTCATCGCGCTGAGCAATGGCGTCGTGCGGTTTGGTCCGTTCATCATCGCCGGCATCGTCGCCGCCGGATTCGCCTTCCGAGCGTATTACCGCACGCCGGCCGGCCGCAAGAATATCGACGCGCTCGTTCTCAAGCTGCCGATCCTGGGCGTGCTGATGCGCAAGATTGCGGTCGCGCGATTCTGCCGCACGTTGTCCACGCTGCTCGCCTCGGGCGTGTCCATCCTCGAGGCGCTCGACATCACCGCGCGCACCTCGGGCAATGCGATCGTCGAAGAGGCCATCCTCGTCACCCGGAAGAGCATCGAACGCGGCGAGACGATCGCCCAGCCGTTGCGGGACACCGCGGTGTTTCCGCCGATGGTCGTGCAGATGATCGGCGTCGGCGAGGCGACCGGCGCCCTCGACACGATGCTCGCCAAAATCGCCGACTTCTACGAGGAAGAAGTCGACGTCGCCGTCGCCGGGCTGCTGACGCTGCTCGAGCCGGTGATGATTGCGCTCCTCGGCGGCATCGTCGGCGGCATCGTCATCGCGATGTACATGCCGATCTTCAGCTTGATCTCCAAGCTGACCGGATAGTGGGTGGTGGTTGGTGGTTCGCGGGTCGTCCCGGCTGATTCGTTACGGCGCGTGATGTATGCATAACGACGCGCCACGATCCCACATCCACCAACCACGCCCGCTGCGCGGACGCCTGCAGACGCTGATCGCGGTGCGTGTTCTGGTCAGCACCGCGCTGCTCGGATGGGCGATTCTGATTCAAATCAACCGGCCCGGCGCGTTTCCGGTCAATCCGTTCTTCTTCCTGATTGGCGTGACTTACGGGTTGGGCGTGGCCTACCTGGCCACGCTCCGCTTTGCGGAGCGACACCGCTGGCTGGTGGACCTGCAATTCGGCCTCGATGCGCTGCTCATCTCCGCCTTCATCTACCTCACCGGCGGCATCACCAGTTATTTCTCATCGCTCTACGGGCTGCCGATCATCGCGGCGAGCAGAATACGGTTCCGTCGTGGCGCACTGCAGGTAGCAGCGCTCAATTCGATCCTCTACCTCGCCCTCGTCACGGGGCAGTACCTCGATGTATTCCCGGCATCGTGGTCTCAGGGGCTTTCGATGGCGATGGTCCAGAACCCTGCAGCGCTTTATGCACCGGTTGCGGTGCTGCCGACGCTGTGGGTTGCGCAGTACACCGTGGCGACGAATCTGTTCGGATTCCTCGCGGTGGCGCTGCTGTCTGGCTCGCTGGCGGAGAGTCTGCGAACGGCGGGCGCGCGACTCGAGCGCGCATCGCACCACATCAAGGATCTGCGCGCCTTCAACGAATACGTGATCGACAGCCTCCTCAGCGGTCTGGTGACGGCCGACGCCGAGGGCCGCGTGCTGACGTTCAATCGTGCCGCCTGCACGATCACGGGGTTGCCGACGGCAAAGGTGATCGGTGCCGATATCGGCAAAGTGCTGCAGCTGCCCGATGACGTGCGCACCCGACTGGCTTCATTGGGAATTGGCAAGAGCGTGCGTGCCGACCTCGAATATCAGACGGGCGACGGCCGGCGAATCGATCTGGGAGTGACCGCCACGATCTTGTCGTATCCCGCCGGTCGAACGGGGTTCCTCTTCACGTTCCAGGACGTCACGACCGTGAAGCGGTTCGAGCGCGATGCGCGCAAGCGGCAGCGGCTGGCGGCGGTGGGCGAAATGGCTGCCGGTATCGCACACGAAATCCGCAACCCGCTGGCGTCGATGGCCGGTTCCCTCCAGGTCCTCCGCCAGGAGCTGCCGCTGACCGACGACCAGGCGCAGTTGCTCGATATCGTGCTGCACGAGTCGGAGCGATTGAACAACACTATCCGGTCGTTTCTCGCCTACGCCAAGCCGCAGCGGTCGACGCCGTCGCACCTCGACGTGGCGAGGATCGTTCAGGACACCGCGCTCCTGCTGCGCAACAGCTCGGAACGTCGTGCAGACCATGACATCGATGTGCGTGTTCCTGCGCAGCCGGTCTGGTATGAGGCCGACGAGAATCATCTGCGTCAGATCGTCTGGAATCTCGCCACCAACGGCCTTCGGGCGATGGAGAACGGAGGCACGCTCACGCTGGCGGCGGCGATCGAGACGGCGAGCGAATCGGAAACGCTCGTCCTGTCGGTTCAGGACCAGGGCTGCGGCATCCCTGCCGAGCAGCTCGATCGCCTGTTTCAGCCATTTCACAGCTCGTTTCCCAAGGGTACCGGGCTCGGCCTCGCTATCGTGCACCGCACGGTGACCGATTACGGGGGAGCGATCGAGGTGTCGTCCGCGGTCGGCAAGGGCACGACCATGCACGTCCGTTTACCCGTGCGGATGCTCGAGGCGGTGCCGGCATGACCGCCGTCGCCAGCAGACCGCGCATTCTCGTCGTCGACGATGAGGCGTCGATGCGGGACATGCTGCGCATCGTGCTGCGTCGCGACGGGTATGACGTGCTCGTGGCGGAGGACGGCCGCTCCGCGATTGCCGCGCTCAATCGCGAGCGCGTGGATCTGCTGCTCTCCGACATCCGCATGCCGGACGTGACCGGCGTCGAAGTGCTGCGCGCCGCCAAAGAATCCAATCGCGATGTCGTCGCCTTCATGATGACGGCGTTCGCGTCCACCGACACGGCGGTCGAGGCGATGCGTCTCGGCGCGGTCGACTATTTCACCAAGCCGTTCAACATGGAGGAGCTGCGGTTGAAAATCCGCCAGCATCTGCATGCGCATCGGCTGGAAGAGGAAAACCTGCTGCTGAAGCGCGCCCTGCATTCGCAGCACGCGTTCTCCAACATCATTGGCCGCAGCGCGCCGATGGTCGATCTCTTCCGCATGATCGAAACGGTCTCGGCGACGACGAGCACCGTGCTGATCACCGGCGAGTCGGGCACGGGAAAAGAGCTGGTCGCGCGCGCGGTCCATAGTCACTCCGATCGCCGCGATCGGCCGTTCGTGGCGTTCAACTGCGGCGCCGTGCCGGAAACGCTCCTCGAATCCGAGTTGTTCGGCCACATGCGAGGCGCGTTCACCGGCGCCGACGCGAACAAGAAGGGTCTGATCGAAGCGGCCGAAGGCGGGACAATCTTCCTCGACGAGATCGGGGAGATGAACGCCACCATGCAGGTGAAGCTGCTGCGCGTTCTCCAGGAGCGGCGGTTTCGCCGGCTGGGCGGAACCGAGGAGACCACCGCCGACATTCGCATCATCGCCGCGACCAACCAGGATCTCGCACGGCTGGTTGCCGAGGGGCGATTCCGCGAAGATCTCTATTACCGGATCAACGTCATTCAATTGCATCTGCCGCCGCTGCGCGATCGCAGAGAGGACGTGTCGCTGCTCGCCGAGCACTTCCTGGCCAAGTTCGCGGAACAGATGCGCAAGCCGGTTCGAGCGATCTCGCAGGAGGCGCTTGCCCTGCTCGAGCAGTACTCGTGGCCTGGCAACGTGCGCGAGCTGGAGAACGTCATCGAGCGCGCCGTCGCCCTCGAACAGTCCGCGGCCATTCTTCCCGAGACTCTTCCGGCTCCCGTTCGCAGCGGCGAACCGGTGAAAGTGACGCAACCGCAGTCGACATCTCCGGCGGCGCTTCCCGACCTGGGCGATGGCTTCGATCTCGAGGCACGAGGTGAGGATTTCTATCGCCACTACATGGCGCTGGCACTCGAACGCGCGGGCGGCGTGCAGGTCCGCGCAGCGGAGATGCTCGGTATGAGCTTCCGCTCGTTCCGCTACTACGCGAAAAAGCTGAATCTCCGGTGAGCCTGTCGCGCGGCTGAACGCCGGGTCGGCAGCCGCGCGCTAGGTGCGCGGCGGGATGGCTGTGGTTCCCGGACGCCCGGCGAGGAGTCCGGTCGCACAACCCTGGTTGACACTGTTCCAGGCATGCGCTGTCGTGACGGAACGGCGCAAGTGGTAAGAGCTGGTGGGTCTTGCACTTGCGGCGATAATGGATCACGCCGGCAAGCGGTCGAGGGGTTGCTCTCTGAGGCCAACCGTACACAAAAACGCGGCGTCTGAACGGCGAACGCAGTCGTTGTTCGGTCGACCGGCCACGGCTCAACCGGCCTCGGCTCAAGGAGACACATCCGTGAAGAGAATCAACAAGAACGAGGGGTTCACCCTCATCGAGCTGCTGATCGTCGTCGCGATCATCGGCATTATCGCCGCGATTGCCGTGCCTGGCCTGCTGCGCGCCCGCCAGTCGGGGAACGAAGCCTCGGCGATCGGCACTGTGCGTGCCATCAACAGCGCGCAGGCGACGTTCGCCGCCAGCTGCGGCGGCGGCGGCTACGCCAACACGATGGCTGCGCTCTCCACGCCGCCGGCGGGCGGTGTGCCGTTTGTCAGCCCTGATCTTGCTGGTGGAACCAAGAGCGGGTACCTGCACACGGTGACCGGAACGGGCGCGACCGACGTCGTTGCGCAGGCAAGCACCTGCAACAATGTTGCGCCGTCCAAGCCGGGGTACTTCGTCGAGGCGCATCCGCAGCTGATCGGCTCGACGGGCCAGCGGTCGTTCGCCAGCGACGAGCGTGGGACGATTTATCAGGATCCGACTGGCGCCACGTTCGCTGCGGCGGCCGGACAGATTCTGCAGTAACGATCGGCGGCGCCAAGGCACTGACACGAATTGTCAGCGCGCCCGGTTGTGGCACTGACAGTCCGTGTCGCCGTCTCGCATTTTTGGCGGCGCCGATCACAGCCATGCTGGCTATTCTTCACACCTTGTACCGCCAGTGCTCATCGCGAGCACGTGGCGCGTCGCTTGCCTTCTAGGTCGACAACAACGGCGACGTCGATTGCGGCGGTCGCACAATCGAGACGTTCGGGCCAGATGGTCCGCGTGAAGGAGAGCATTGTGAAGAAGATGACCAAGAGCGAGGGCTTCACCCTCATCGAACTGTTGATCGTCGTCGCGATCATCGGCATCATCGCGGCGATTGCCGTGCCCGGCCTGCTGCGTGCCCGGCAGTCGGGTAACGAAGCGTCGGCGATCGGCACGGTGCGTGCGGTCAACAGCGCGCAGGCGACATTCGCCGCCAGCTGCGGCGGCGGTGGCTACGCCAACACGATCGCTGCGCTCTCAACGCCGCCGGCGGGCGGTGTGCCGTTCATCAGCCCTGATATCGCTGGTGGAAGCAAGAGCGGGTACCTGCACACGGTGGCCGGAACGGGCGCCACTGACGTCCTCGCGCAGGCAAGCACGTGCAACAACATCGCGCCGTCCAAGCCGGGCTACTTCGTCGAGGCGCATCCGCAGCAGATCGGTTCGACCGGTCAGCGGTCGTTCGCCAGCGACGAGCGCGGGACGATTTATCAGGATCCGACTGGCGCCACGTTCGCCGCGGCGGCCGGACAGATTCTGCAGTAACTGCGGTCGCATTCGCGCTCTACCTGAGAGGTGCCCGGCAACGGGCACCTCTTTGTGTTTGTGAAGGAATGACGCCGCTGGCTGCCATCGTGAACGGCATGAGCTCTGGCGATACGCGCGGTGACGGGGATGACACTGTTTGTCACCTGCGCAATTTCCGACAAGCCTCTCGTGACACGCACCGCGAAGCAGTTCACGTTGCGCGCGCAACCATGAGCACTCGCATGTCGTCCGCGAAGGTTTCTCGTCCTTCGCCAGTGGCGCGGTGCTTGCCTTCTCGGCATATGTGAACCGGCCGCGCTCGCGGTGGCGGATTGCTACAGCAAGTCATTGGGGGCGCGAGGCTGTCCCCCGAACAAAGAGGATCGTGAAGAAGGTGTCTAGAAGCGAGGGCTTCACACTCATCGAGCTGCTGATCGTGGTGGCGGTCATCGGCATCATCGCGGCGATCGCGACGCCTGCCCTCCTCAAGGCGCGTCAGTCGGCCAACGAGGCGTCGGCCATTGGCGCGATGCGCGCCGTGTATAGCGCCGAAGCCGCCTACTCCTCGACCTGCGCCGCCGGCGGCTATGCACAGACGCTGATCGACTTGGGGATCGCTCCGCCCGGTGGTGTCCCGTTCATCAGTCCCGATCTCGTTGGTGGAACCAAGAGCGGTTATCAGGTCGCCATGGGAGCGCCAGCGGTGGCGACCGTCGTCACTCTGGCTGCCAACACCTGCAACGGCTCGGGCGCTGACGCGCTGGCGAGCTTCTACATTCACGCCGAACCGTTGGCCGTCGGCGGCACCGGGCAGCGGTCGTTCGCCAACGATAACCGCGGCACGATCTTTCAGAAGATCGACGGCTCGGTCATCGACAACGCCATGTCCGGTGCACAGACGCTCCGATAAATGACGACGGGCTCGGCCGACGTCGGCCGGGAGGTGGGCGACTCGGGACCGCCGGTACTTTGGCGTCGCGGCGCGGCTTTTGTTAGGATGCCGACCAGCATGAAAGCCTATGTCCGCCCCGCCATGATCGTCCTGGCGCTCGTGGCTTTTGGCGCCTCGATCGCTGCCTTGTACGTTCACTACAAACTGTTGACGAGCCCCGGCTATTCCAGCTTCTGCGACATCAGCGCCACCGTCAGTTGTCAGCAGGTGCTCGAGAGCTCGTACGGGCGTGTGGCCGGCGTTCCGGTGGCCGCCGGCGGTGCGATCTGGTCTGCGCTGGTCCTGCTGCTCGGGGTCTTTGGCCTGCGCCAGCCCCGGTCCGAAACGGCCTCACGCGTCGCGTCGTACATCTTCGTGCTGGCGACGCTGGGACTCGCCGCTGTCTTCTACTTCGCGTATGCGTCGTTCTTCATCCTGCGCCAGGCGTGTCCGTTGTGCATGACGATGTACGTGAGCGTCATCGGAATCTTCCTGGTGTCGGCGGGCGCGGCGGGCGCGGTGAGCGCACTGCCGGCGCGGGTCGGTTCTGATCTGGCCGCGCTGGCGCGCAATTCGACCAGCGCCACCGTCGCCGCGATTTACATCGTGGCGGCGATCGCGTTGGTGAGCTTCTTCCCGCGCGAAACGTCGGTATCGGCGGAGACCGACACGGCCGTGGCGACCGCCCCCTCGGAGACGCTCTCGCAGGATCAGATCGCGGAGTGGGACAAGTGGCTCGACGCGCAGCCGCGGGCGCAGGAAGTCTTGCCGTCCGAGGGCGTGAAGGTTCTGGTCGTGAAGTTCAACGATTACCAGTGCCCGGCCTGTCGGCAGACCTGGGCCGAATATCGCGGCATCATCGCCAAATACGAGCAGATGTATCCCGGCGTGTTCAAGTTCGAGTACCGCGACTTTCCGCTCGAATCCGAGTGCGGCTACGGCGGCGTCCATGGCGCGGCGTGCGAAGCGGCCGTCGCCGTACGACTGGCGCGCGCGAAGAACAAGGACAAGGAGCTCGGCGAGTACTTTTATCAGCACCAGGAGGAGATGACCCGCGACGAAGTGAAGCAGGCGCTGCGCGACATTGCGCAGATCGACGACTTCGACGCGCAGTACACCAAGGTGCTGCCGGCGGTGCGCGCCGACGCCGACCTTGGCCATAAGCTCGGCGTCGAAGGGACGCCGACGTTCTTCATCAACGGGATCAAGGTGCCCAGCCTGCGGCCGGCGTACTTCGACGCCGCCATCGCATACGCGCTGCGCAAGGCGGGCGTTACTTCTTGATTTGTGATTCGTGGATTGGTGATTCGTGATTCGCGATTCATTGTTGATCTTTGATTTTTGATCTTTGATTCCGGCGCTCGCTCGCGGTCGAGGCCAAGACGACCTCCCTGCATCGGAACCAAAAATCAAAGATCGCAGATCAAAGATCCGAAAATGAATCACGAATCAGAATCACGATTCACGAATCGACCTATGGACGCGATCAGGACCGACGGTTTGACGAAGCACTACTCGGTCGGCTTCTGGCGTCCGCGGCCGTACGTCGCGCTCGACGGGCTGTCGCTGGCGGTCGGTCGCGGCGAAGTCTTCGGGTTCCTCGGCCCCAACGGGGCCGGCAAGACCACCACCCTGAAGCTGCTCATGCAGCTGATTTACCCGACGGCGGGCCGCGCCGAGATCCTCGGTCGCCCCGTCGGCGACGTCGCCGTTCGGAGGCGCGTCGGCTACCTGCCGGAGAATCCGTACTTCTACGATTACCTGACCGCAGAGGAACTGCTGGTGTACTTCGCCAGCCTGTTCGGGTATGACGCGCACGATCGCCGCGCGCGCGCGTCGCGGCTGCTCGACGAGGTCGGCATTGGGGGCGAGCGTCGTCTTCAGCTGCGCAAGTTTTCAAAAGGGATGCTGCAGCGCGTCGGGATCGCCCAGGCGCTGGTCAACGATCCAGAGGTGGTCTTCCTCGATGAGCCGATGTCGGGGCTCGATCCGCTTGGACGCCGCGATATGCGCCACCTGATTCTGCGTCTGCGCGACCGCGGATGCACGGTGTTTTTCAGCTCGCATGTGCTCTCCGACGCCGAAGCCCTCTGCAGCCGGGTCGCGATCCTCGCCGGCGGTCGTCTCGTGGCCAGCGGCCTGCTGTCCGACCTGCTTGCCTTTCAGGTGCGTGGCTGGGAGCTGGTCGTGCAGGGCGCGCCGGTCGAGGCCGTGGAGGCGGCGCGCAGGCGTGGCGATGTCGTGCAGGTCGTCCAGCTCGGTCCCGATCGCTATGCGCTGGAGCTGCCGCTGACGACCGCACCAGACTCGTTGCTGGCGACGCTGGTCGCCGACGGGGCAAAGCTGGTGTCGCTCAATCCCATCCGCGATACGCTCGAAGACTACTTCGTTCGCCAGGTCGCCACCGCGCCCGAGCGGCACGTTCGGACCGCGTCATGACCACGGTTCCGCAGATCGCCGTCAACGTCTTCAAGGAATCGGTTCGCGACAAGATCCTCTACAACCTGGTCGTGTTCGCGGTGCTGCTGATCGCCGCCTCGTACTTGCTCGGCCAGCTCACGGCGGGACAGGACGTCAAGATCATCAAGGACCTCGGCCTGGCCTCGATCGCCACGTTTGGTCTGTTGATCGCGGTCTTCATCGGTATCGGCCTCGTGTGGAAGGAAGTGGAGCGCAAGAGCATCTACAGCCTGCTGGCCAAACCGATTCGGCGATCCGAGTTCGTGCTGGGCAAGTATTGCGGTCTCGCGTTGACGTTGCTGGTCAATGTGAGCGTGATGACGGCCGCGTTCTATCTCGTGCTCGCGTACATCGGCTGGCGCGAGGTGCCGTCGGTGCGAGCGGCGTGGCCGGCGCCGGCAACCGATCCCGCGATGCTCGAAGCCGTGGCGCTCATCTTTGTCGAGCTGCTGCTCGTCACCGGCATCGCGTTGTTCTTTTCCACCTTCTCGAGTCCATTCCTGTCGGCAAGTCTGACCCTTGGCCTGTGGGTGATCGGCCACTTCAACGCCGATCTGCGGCAATTCGAGACCGTCGTCAATTCACCGGCGGCGGCCGCGCTGGCGCGTGCGCTGTATTACGTGTTGCCGAACTTCGCCGCGTTCGACATCAAATCGCAGGTCGTCTACGGTCAACCGGTGGCCGCGCGCTACATCGCGCTGACCGTCCTCTACGGCGCGACCTATCTGGCGCTCGTGCTCGCGGCGGCAGTGGCGATCTTTTCGCGCAGAGACTTCAAGTGACCGCGACGCGCCGGCCGGCGATCGTCGGCGCCGTTGCAAGCGCACTGCTGTTTGCAGCCGTCGTCGGACTGCAGGCCGCACGCGAGCGACTCGGCGCCGAGGTCGTCCCGCAGCAGATTTCCGCGCATTTGCTCTACGTCCGCTCTCCCGAGGTTCTGTCGCGCGCCGCGCTGTCGTACCGTTCATTGGTTGCCGATGTCTATTGGATCCGCACCATTCAGCATTACGGTGGCACCAAGCTGTCGCAGGATCCGCAGAAGCAGTACGACCTGTTGTTTCCACTGCTCGATCTGACCACCTCGTTGGATCCGCATTTCAACGTGGCGTATCGGTTTGGCGCCATTTTTCTCGCCGAGCCGCCGCCGGGCGGACCGGGTCGGCCGGATCAGGCGATTGCGCTGTTGCAGAAAGGTCTCGAGGCGCAGCCCGATCGCTGGGACTTCGCACAGGACATCGGCTTTGTCTACTACTGGTGGGAGCGCGACTACATGAAAGCCGCGGACTGGTTCCGCCAGGCCGCGGCGATGCCGAACGCGCCGAACTGGATGGCAGGGATGGCGGCGGTGACACTGGCCGAGGGCGGAAATCGAGAGAGCTCGCGCCTGCTGTGGCAGGAGATGCTCAGAAGCCCTGAGGCCGCATGGATTGCGACGCAGGCGCGGTTCCGACTGGCGCAGCTCGATGCCCTCGATCAGATCGAGGCCCTCGAGCGCGTCGTGACGACCTACACGCAGCGAGCAGGCACCACGCCATCCGACTGGATCGAGATCGTGCGTGCGGGATTGTTGCGAGGCGTCCCGGTCGATCCGGAACGCCACCCGTACCGGCTGGATCCGCAGAGCGGCCGCGTCGAGCTCGATCCAGCGTCCCCTCTCAATCCTCTTCCGGCGCCTGAACAGCCTCGCTCCGAGACGACGCTCGGTTCAGGCCGATGAACGTTCTCGTCGTCCTGTTTGTTGCCGCGATTGGCCTGGCGGTCGGCAGCTTTCTCAACGTGTGCATCTATCGATTGCCGCGACGCGAATCGCTTTCGTTTCCCGCCTCGCACTGCACGTCGTGTCAGCGGTCTCTGGACTGGTACGAGAACATCCCGGTGTTCGGGTGGGTCGCGCTTGGTGGCCGATGTCGAACGTGCCGCGCAGCGATCAGTGCGATGTATCCGATCGTCGAGGCGATCACCGCTGCGGTGTTCGTCGTCGGCTACGTGATCTATGGATTGACACCGCTGCTCGCCGTCAGGGTGGTTTTCGCCTGCGCGATGATCGTGCTGTTCGCAATCGATTTGCGTCACCACATCCTGCCGAACGCGATCACTTTGCCGGGCGTCATCGTGGGTTTTCTGTTCAGCATCTTTCTGCCTCCCGGCTGGCTCTCGTCGCTCATCGGTCTGCTTGCGGGCGGCGGCATCCTGTTCGCCGTCGGAGAGGCCTATTACCGGCTGCGAGGCGTGGAAGGTCTGGGTATGGGCGACGTGAAGATGCTGGCGATGATCGGCGCGTTCCTCGGCTGGCAGTTGATGATCTTCACGCTCGTCATGGCGTCCTTGGCCGGGTCGATTATCGGGATCGCCCTGGTCCTGACGCGTCGCGGCGGCATGCAGTACGCGCTGCCGTTCGGGACCTTTCTCGCCGTCGGTGCGCTGTTCGCCGCGGTCGCCGGCGAACCCATCGTCACCTGGTACATCGGTTTTTATCGGTAGCAAATAGAACGTCGCTGCGCGCCGTTGCACGGATTGCGACCGTCGATCTGAAGGCGACCCCATCAGCTGCCGAAAAGATCAGGGAGCGGTTTCTTCCGGCGGCCACTCATGAATCACGCCTCTCGAATCGTCATTGTTCTGTGGCTTCTCGCCAGCAGCACGGCACCTGCCCAATCGCTGGGCGACGTCGCGCGTCAGGAACAAGCGCGACGGAAGGCCGTGCCGAGCGGCGGCAAAACCTACACAAACGACAACCTGCATCCGGAGCCGCCACCCTCCACACCGCCAGCGCCGGCAGCGCAACCCGGTCAGCCCTCGTCGGCAACGACGGAGGGAAGCGCCACGGCAACGCAGAAATCGCCCACTGACGGCGTGAAGAAGGCGGCGGACGAGAGTAAGAAGCCGACGACGCAGGACGAACCGACAAAGGATGAGGCCTATTGGAAGCAGCGGCTGACATCCGAGCGCGAGGCGCTCGATCGCGCCCGCTCCTTCGCTGAGGCACTGCAAAGCCGCATCAACGCGCTGACGACCGATTTCACGAACCGCGACGACCCCGTCCAGCGCAGCCGGATCGGTACGGATCGGCAGAAGGCCCTCGGCGAACTCGACCGTCTCAAGGAGGAAATCCAGCAGCACACGAAGGCCATTGCCGATATCCAGGAAGAGGGCAGGCGCGCCGGAGTGCCTGCCGGCTGGCTCCGCTGATCCGTTTGTCATTTCGTCATCCTGATTTGCGATTGTGGTGGGTGATTTGCGTTTGGTGATTCAGTCCTGATGGCGATCACGAAAACGAATCACTCATTACCACTCGCTAAGCACCAGTCGTCGACGTCTTCGTATCCGGTTCTCGTTGTCGAAGACACCGACTCTCTGCGCGCCATGTTGCGCGAGGCGCTCGAAGCGCAGGGTCATACGGTCCTCGAAGCGCATAACGAGCCCACTGCGCTGCAGCAGCTCGAGCGCGCGCGCCCCGTCGTCGTCATCACCGAATTGAAACTCCCCACCGGTGATGGTTTCGGCGTGCTGCGGGCCGCGAAGGAGCTCGATCCGGAGCTGCAGGTGGTCGTCATTACCGCCTCCGGCAGCATCCAGGATGCAGTCACCGCGATGCGTGAAGGGGCGATGGACTTCCTGGCGAAGCCGCTCGATCCGGATCACTTGCTGGTGTTGGTCGAGCGGGCAATCGCACAGCGCCGCATGCTGACCGAGAACATCCTTCTCAAGGAGGAGCTGGCGGAGCGGCGCGGGGCACCGCGAATCATCGGTGAAGATCCCAAGCTGCGGCAGGTAGTCCAGCAGCTCCACCGAGCGGCGGGCACCGACGCGACGGTGTTGCTCGAGGGCGAGAGCGGGGCCGGCAAGGAGCTGTTCGCCCGAGCCGTTCATGCCCTGGGCACGCGCGCCGATGGACCGTTTGTCGCCATCAACTGCGCCGCGATTCCCGAGACGCTCCTCGAGAGCGAGCTCTTTGGATACGAAAAGGGGGCGTTTACCGGGGCGACGGCGCGCAAGCCCGGACGGTTCGAGCTGGCGCATCGGGGAACGCTGTTCCTCGACGAGATCGGCGACCTGCCGTTGACGCTGCAGGCGAAGATCCTCCGCGCGATTGAAGAAAAGCGGTTCGACCGCGTCGGCGGCACGCAGTCGCTGCACGTCGACGTGCGTGTGGTCGCGGCGACGAACAGAAATCTGAAACAGCGCGTGGCCGAGCGTCAGTTCCGCGAGGATCTCTACTTCCGCTTGTCGGTGTTTCCCATTCAGATTCCGGCGCTGCGCGAACGCGCTGACGACGTGGTGATTCTCGCGCGGCAGTTCGTCGATCGCTTCTGTCGCGATCTCAACAAGAAGCCGTTGTCGATCTCGCCATCCGCGCTGGCGGAGCTGCGGAATTACAGCTGGCCAGGCAACGTCCGGGAGCTCCAGAACTGCATCGAACGCGCGGTGATCCTGTGTGACGGCGACACCATTCAGCCGCAGCATCTCAACCTCTCCTTCCGTCAGGGTGCGCCGCCTGCGGCGCCGAGCCCGTGGGAGCAGATCGATCTGTCAGGCACATTGGCCGACGCGCTGCGCCGAGTGACAATAGAGGTGGAACGGCGGAAGATCGAGCAGGCGCTCCGAGACGCGGCGGGTAACAAACAGCGCGCGGCGGATCTGCTGCAGATCGGCCACAGGGTCTTGCTGCAGAAGCTGAAAGACCATGGGATCGCGGACGGCTGACAATCACGCCCTGCTCCTGAAGGAGCTCAACGAGGAGCGCCTCGCCGCGCTCACGCGCATCAGCGGCACCCTCGAATCGTTGATTACGCAGCTTCAGCAACTCCGCGAACGTATTCCCGCCGGGCACGCCTCCGCCCGCGAACGCGATCTGGCCACCTATCGACAGCTCCGCCAACGTGCCCGCAAGTATCGCTGGTATCTCGAGGTTCAGAGGGAGGCGCTCGGCATGCGCCAGCATCGGATCCTGGACCAGGTCTTCGTCATCCCCGGTCCACTCTGATCACCACGAGCCACAGAGGCACAGAGAACACAGAGGATCGGTATTCTCTTTCGACAAGAAAGACGAACCTCTGCGTCCTCTGTGTCTCTGTGGTTCGTCAACAGGGAGATGTCGCGTCGATATTCAAGGCTGTTTCAGGCCAAGCCGCGTCAAGACGGCCCGCAGTTCATCTTCCGTGACGTCGTCGATGGTCATCGTCGCGCCGATCTCGATGGCGATGACGAAATGCAGCCGGCGGTGCACGACCTTCTTGTCGCGACCTGCGGCTTCGAGTACCTCGTTGATGCCGAGGTCGCCGACCGGCGGGAGCGGACCGAGTTGCGTAATGAGCCGGACGATCGCCTCACGCTCGCGCTCCGCGAGTGCACCGCGGGCAACCGCGAGATCCGCCGCCGCCAGCATGCCGTAGGCGATCGCCTCGCCGTGGCGAAAGCGTCGATACCTGGTCACCGCCTCGAGCGCGTGGCCGATCGTGTGGCCGTAGTTCAGGATGCGGCGCAGGCCGCTTTCGCGCTCGTCCTTCGACACCACGTCCGCCTTGATGCGGCACGATTCGACGATCGCCGGGACGAGCACCTCCGGATCGCGAGCAAAGATCGCTTTCGTGTCGCGCGCGACCAGGTCGAACAGCTGTCGGTTGGCGATGATGCCGTACTTGACGACCTCGTACAGCCCTGAGCGGAACTCGCGGCGCGGCAGCGTTCGCAACAGCAGCGGATCGATCACCACGACGGCAGGTTGATGGAACGCGCCGATCAGGTTCTTTCCGAGCGCATGGTTCACTCCGACCTTGCCGCCGATTGAGCTATCCACCTGCGCCAGCAGCGTCGTCGGCACGTGGATCAGCGTGATGCCGCGCAGATACGTTGCCGCGGCGAAACCTGCTGTGTCGCCGACGACGCCGCCACCGACAGCGATCAGCACGCTGCCGCGATCGGCTTCGCTGCGAATCAGCGCTTCGTAGATGCGCGAGACCGATTGCAGATTCTTGAAGCGTTCACCGTCAGGGATGAGGATCGGTTCGCCGGCGCCAAGTGCGGTCTGCAGATGCGGTCCGTGCAACCGCCAGATGGGCGGACTCGAGACGACGAATCGTCGCGACCCGACACCATCCCGGTCGAGCAGCGACGCCAGCCGCTCGGTCGTTCCCTCGCCGATCCAGATCGCCGACGATCGCGATCCAGCGGTCACGTCGACGCGCGTCGGCTCCTTCAGCGTGTGAATGCGCAACAGCTCACAGGGCCGTCATACGGGCCGAAAGGCGGATTTCTGTCCAAGGAGTGGAGACCCTTGGCTGGTAGGATAGCACCGTGAGCGTGCGCGGCGATTTTCTCGTCATCGGCAGTGGCATCGCCGGTCTGCGCGCTGCGATCTCGCTGGCCGACAGCGGCAACGTCGTCATTCTCACGAAGGCCGATCCTCGCGAGAGCAACACCGGCTACGCGCAGGGCGGCATCGCCGCAGCGGTCGGCGAGGACGATACGCCGGAGCTGCATGCACGCGACACCATCGCGGCCGGTGACGGCTTGTGCGTGATCGAGGCGGTCGACGTGCTCGTGCGCGAGGGCCCGCGTTATGTGCACGAGCTCCTCGACTGGGGCGCTGCCTTCGATCGCGACGACCGCAGCCGGCCGGCGCTCGGGCGCGAAGCCGCACACAGCGTGCGGCGGGTGCTGCATGCGCGCGATGCCACCGGTCGCGAGATCGGCCGCCTGCTCTGGCGCAAGGTCTCCGCTCATCCGCGCGTGCAGGTCTACGACGATGCGCAGGCGGTGAAGCTGCTGACGCGCGACGGCGTGTGTCAGGGCGCACGGTTCCTCACTCGCCAGGGCACCGCCGAGGACGCCGAAGCTGCACGAACGCTGCTCGCGACCGGCGGCGCCGGTCAGGTCTTCCGCGAGACCACGAATCCCGCTGTTGCCACTGGCGACGGCATCGCCATGGCGTTCGCCGCTGGCGCCTGCGTCACCGATTTGGAGTTCGTGCAGTTTCATCCGACGGTGCTCAGCGTCGAAGGCGCGCCGCGGTTCCTGTTGTCGGAAGCGCTTCGCGGGGAAGGGGCGCGGCTGGTGAACGAGGCGGGCGAGGCGTTCATGACACGCTACGAACCCGCTGGTGACCTCGCCTCGCGCGATCTCGTGTCACGCGGCATCATTCGCGAGGCGCAACGCACCCATGCGCCCATCTACTTGACGATGGCACATCTCGAACCGGAGTACGTGCGGCGCCGATTTCCGACGATTACCGCCGCGTGCCGGCACGCGGGTCTCGACCTTGCGACCGATCGCATCCCGGTCAGTCCCGCCGCCCATTACGTCATGGGCGGTGTGGAGACCGATCTCGACGGTCGCACCTCGCTCGCGCAGCTGTTCGCGGCAGGCGAGGTGGCGTGCACCGGCTTGCATGGCGCGAATCGGCTCGCCAGCAACTCGCTCCTCGAGGGTCTCGTGTTCGGGGCGCGTGCGGCGCAGGCGATGATTGCGCCGCTACAGCAGGCGCAGCCGTTTGCCAGCGGAACCGAATTGGTCCCTTTCTCCGCCGCGGCCGATGTGCCCGATGCGGGGCGCGTGAGAAATCTGGTCTGGCGGCACGCGGGTCTGGTGCGCACGCGCGGTGAGCTACAGTCCGCGGCGGCGCAACTCGACGGCTGGCGCGCAGCCATCTGTCGCGCGCGTGAAGCTTCGCCGTGCGCCCGCGACTTGCACACGCTCGACAGCCTGGTGACCGTCGGGTTCCTGATTGCCCGCGCGGCGCTGCGTCGCGAGGAAAGCCGAGGCGGCCATTTCCGGTCGGATTTTCCGCAGCGCGACGATATACACTGGCGAAAGCACATCGCAGATGTGCTTCGCACGTCTTAACTCCCAATTTCCAACTTCCAACTTCCAAACTCGCCGTTTGGCTTTGGCAGTTGGGAGTTGGGAGTTGGGAGTTGACGTTTAGAGATGGCCAACGAGACCGAGATTCCGGATCTCCCGACAGAAATCACGCCGCAGTCGCACGACTTCGGCCGGTGGTACATCGACGTCGTCCGCCGCGCCGAGCTCGCCGACTACTCGCCGGTCAAGGGCTGCATGGTCATCCGGCCGTACGGCTACGCGATTTGGGAGCTGATGCAGCAGGGGCTCGACCGCCGCTTCAAGGCAACGGGACATGTCAACGCATACTTTCCGCTGTTCATCCCGGAAAGCCTGTTGATGAAGGAAGCGGAGCACGTCGAGGGCTTTGCGCCACAGGTCGCGTGGGTGACCCAAGGTGGGACCGAGCCGCTCGAAGAGCGCCTCGTCGTCCGGCCGACCTCGGAAACGATCATCGGCACGATGTACGCGAAATGGGTGCAGTCGTGGCGCGATCTGCCGATCCTCATCAACCAATGGGCGAACGTCGTGCGATGGGAAAAGGTGACGCGCCTGTTCCTGCGGACGACGGAGTTCCTCTGGCAGGAAGGGCACACCGCGCACGAGACTGCCGAGGAGGCGGAAGAAGAGACGCGGCGGATGCTCGGCGTCTACAAGGACTTTGCCGAAACCGAGCTGGCGATGCCGGTCCTCGACGGCCAGAAGACGGAGAGCGAGAAGTTCGCCGGAGCGGTACGGACCTACTCGATCGAAGCGTTGATGGGTGATGGACGCGCACTGCAGGCGGCCACGTCGCACAACCTCGGGCAGAACTTCGCCCAGGTCTACGACATCAAGTTCCAGGGGCGCGACAAGTCGGTGCAGTACATCTGGGGCACCTCGTGGGGCGCGACGACGCGGCTGATCGGCGCTGTCGTGATGGTGCACGGCGATGACGGCGGATTGATTCTGCCGCCGCGGGTGGCGCCGTATCAGGTCGTGATTGTGCCGATTCCTCGCGGCAACTGGAAGGAAACCGTGCTGCCGAAAGCGCGCGCGATCCGGGACGAGCTCGTCGCGCGCGGCATTCGTGTGCACATCGACGACCGCGAATCGCAGACGCCCGGGTGGAAGTTCAACGAGTGGGAGCTGCGCGGCGTGCCGCTGCGCATGGAGATCGGGCCGAAGGATCTCGAAAAATCACAGGTCGTCCTGGCGCGCCGCGACACCCGGCAGAAGTCGCCGGCGCCGATGGCCGGGCTGAGCGAGGCAATCGCGCAGCTGCTCGATACCATTCAGCGAGCGCTGTTCGATCGTGCGGTGGCGTTTCGCGACGATCACACGACCGAAACGGATTCGTACGACCAATTCAGGAAGATCCTGGACGGGCGGCCGGGATTCGTCGTGTCGCCGTGGTGCGGTTCCGCGGCGTGCGAGGCGGAGATCAAGGCGGAGACCCAGGCGACGATCCGCAACATTCCGTTCTCGAGCACGGCGGCGACCGGCAAGGTCTGCATCAAATGCAACGGGGAGGCGACCGTGCATGCGTGGTTCGCGAAAGCTTACTGACGGATTTCACCCGATGACGACACACCGAGGCACCGAGGCGCCGAGGCGTCCTGTTTTCCTCACATCGCTGCTGCCGGTGCTGATGACCGCCATGCTCGTCGGCGTGAGCGGCTGCTCGCGACAGCCGCTGCATGTCTCGACGATCCAGGTCGGGCGGTCGCTCAACTCCGACAAGAGCATCAGCGCCCACACGATGCAGTTCAAGCCGAACGACACGATCTACGTCGCCGTGCTGACCGATGCGACCGGCGCCGGCAAGATTACGGCGCGCTGGACTTACGGCGGCCGTCCGGTGAGTGAGGAGACCAAGAGCGTCTCGTATCGGGGCGAGGCGGCGACCGAGTTTCACATGGAGAACTCGGGCGGCTTCCCGCCGGGCGACTACAAGGTCGAGATCCTGGTGGACGGTCAGAACGTCGGAGAACGCGACTTCAAGGTCGCGCGCTAGAAGTGCAATACCCGCGTCACCTGAGCATTGCACCACAAGCCCAGATGCATTGCACCGACCAGCGAAGCCAGCATTGCACCGACCAACGTCAGGGAGCCTTGCACCAACCAACGTCAGGGAGCATTGCACCGACCGGGTCACAGGTTGCTGCACCGACGAGCGTCAGGTGCGAAGGAATTCGGGCCACTTCGCGCGGATGCGCTTGAGCGATGCGCTGCGCGCTGAGAGCTTCTCGTGCCGCATGATCTCCGCGGCCGCCTCTGATAGCCGTTCACGCCACCACGTCTCGGCGGGCGACGCTGCCCAGGCGCGCGCGAGGGGTTCGATGCACGCGCCGTCACCGATTGCGGTGATCGCGGTCAGAAAATCCAGCGGCAGCGGCGAGCGTGCCGCGTCGAACGATTCGCGCAGATCGTAGAGCGCCACGCGACTGCGGCGACGGGCAAGCAGCGCGTGCACGGCGCCACGCACCACGAGCCAGTCTCTCTGTCGTGCCGATGGCGCGTCGGCCCGCTCCCGCTCGCGCGCCATTGCCACCAGGCCGTGAAGGATCGAAAGCGGCGCGTCTCGATGGGACTCGAGCCACTCACGCGCCGCCTGCGGATCCGTGAAGACAGGCGGGGCCGCGTCAGGCGCGCGCTCGAGGATCGGCTGGATGATGTCGCGCGGCAGCGCGGAAAGCGCATCGAGCGCGGCGAGGCGAACAGCGGCCGGTTGTTCCCGATCGAGCGCCACTCCGGTTAACGCTTCAAGGACGCGTGTGCCCGGCTCCCTGGACATCCAGACACGGAGTACGGGAATCGCCGCTGTCCGGACGGCCGCGTCCGGATCGGTGAGCGCCGCGATGGCGATGTCTGCGCTGCGCGGGTGATCGATGCCCTCGATGGTGGTGAGTGCGGCGGCGCGCACTGAGGCGTCGTGGTCCTCGCGCACGAGCGCGGCAAGGCGAGTGAGCGCGCCGGCACCGATGACTCGCAGCCGGGCGGCCGCCGCCTCACGCGCCAGGCTGTCGCCGCTGCGCAGAGCGGCGATCAGTCGCCCGATCTCACCGCTCACGCCTCAGCGGCGTCGTCGGTGCGCCGGCGTTTCCCGAACATCCACGCCAGGCCGATGCTGACGATGTAGAGAAGGATGACTGGAGCGCCCATCACGACCATCCCGACGCCACCGCCGTCGGGCGAGAGCACTGCGGCGGCGACCACGATCAGCAGGATGGCGTACTTGAAGTTCCGGATCATGAACCGCGGGGTGATCATCCCCATGCGCGCCAGGAACAGCACGATCGTCGGCAGCTGGAACGTGATGCCGAGCGCCACGATCAGGCGCAGGTACATCGAGAACGCCGGCTCCACGCGCGGCATGAACGTCAGGTAATCGGTGGTGAAGCCGACGAAGAACCGCCACACGAGCGGAAACACCGCGTAATGGGAAAAGGCAGCACCGGCGACGAAGAGCACCGTCGACATCACGACAAATGGAATGGCGAGCTTCTTCTCGTGCTGATACAAGCCGGGCGCGATGAACAGCCACACCTGCGTGAAGACCATTGGCGAGGCGACGATCAAGCCCGCGATCAGCGCGATCTTGATCTGCAGCATGAACGCTTCGCTCGGATCCGTGTAGATCAACATCTGCCCGGGCGGGAGCATGCGCTGCATCGGGCGCATGATGAAGTCGAAGATGTTGCCGATGAACGCGAATGTGATCAGGACACCGACGCCGACCGAGGCCACCGACCAGATGATCCGCTTCCGGAGCTCGTCGAGATGCTCCAGAAACGACATCTTTCCGCCGGAGCCATCTTCAGGATCCTCGTCCCAGTCAGGTTCCTCGTCGGGCCGCCGCTGGGCGGACTGGGTCGGGAACGGCACCAGCGCCATACGGACCTCTTACGCGGGGTGCCCGGTACCGGTGCGGCTGACGGTGGTGTCCTCGACGGTCGGCGGCGTGGCGACCGGACTGGGCGTCGCCGTATGGATTTCCGCGCCGGCGACCGCGGACTTCTGCTCCGCCTCCATTTTGGCGCGCTGTTCCTTGGTTTCTTCGATCCGGATTTCCTCTTCGAGGGTGTTACGGAGCTCGTTGGACGCCTTCTTGAACTCGTTGATGCTCCTGCCGAGCGACTTGCCGAGCTCGGGCAACTTCCGGGGGCCGAAGATGATCAGAGCGATCACCAGGATGATGATCATCTCGGGCATGCCGATGGATCCAAACATATTGTCGCTCCGGCCGGCTGGGCCCGGCGTTGACCTTCAGAAAAGAGAAAACCCCGTTAAGTAGTTCATAGTATTATAGAAACGCCATCTAGACGGGGTCAAGACGACCGTGTACATTCAACCGCATATGCGCAGGTATCGCTCGCTTTCTGCGGCCGTGTTCATCATCACGCTCTGTGCGCTGGTCGGAGGATTCTTCGGCCGCAGCGCGCTGGTCGCGCAGGATCAGATTCCGGACCAGTACAAGACCTTCACGGCCGCGCTCGGGGCGATCGAAAAGAATTACGTCGGCGACGTCGAGTCGGACCGGCTGGTCTATAGCGCCATCGCCGGCATGCTGCAGACGCTCGATCCCCACTCGAGCTTCTTCGACCCGAAGGCGTATGCGCAGATGCGCGAGCGGCAGGAGGGCCGGTATTACGGGCTCGGTATCTCCATTGCCGTGATCGACGGCGACATCACCGTCGCCAACGTCTTCGAGGCGTCGCCCGCGTATCAGAAGGGCGTGCGCCGCGGGGACATCATCGCGAAGATCGAAGGCGAGGACACCAAGGGCTGGACCAGCGATCAGGCGGTGCGGCGGCTGCGTGGTCCCAAGGGGACGGCGGTCGGCATCGCGCTCAAGCGCAGCGGTTACGAAAAGCTGATCGAACTGCAGGTCACGCGTGACGAGATCCACATCCCGACCGTTCCGTCCGCGTTCATGCTCGACGCGACCACCGGGTACATCAAGCTGCGCGACTTTGGCGAGAACACGGACCAGGAACTCGGCCAGGCGCTCAAGACGCTCTCCTCACGCGGCATGAAGCGGCTCGTGTTCGACCTGCGCGGCAATCCCGGCGGCGCGCTCGATCAGGCAATTCGCGTGGCCAATCGCTTCCTGCCGCGCGGCGACATGATCGTCTACACGCGCGGTCGCGTGCCGAATTCCGATCAGGATTACCGCGCCACCGAGCAGAGCGATTTCCTCAACATCCCGATGGTGACGCTCGTCAATCGCAACAGCGCCAGCGCATCGGAGATCGTCTCGGGAGCGCTCCAGGACCACGATCGCTCGCTCATCGTCGGCGAGACGACGTTCGGCAAGGCACTGGTGCAGTCGGTGTATCGCGTCAGTGAGGGAGCCGGTGCGGCGATCACGACGGCGCGCTACTACACGCCGAGCGGACGACTCATTCAGCGTCCGTGGGATGGCAGCTTCGACGAATATCTCACCTACACGCTGCGTGAGCAGGATCCGAACAAGGCGCATAAGTCCGAGGACCTGAAGTACACCGACGGCGGGCGCAAGGTGTACAGCGGCGGCGGCATCGAGCCCGATCGCCGGTTCGACGGTCCGCTCGAAGGATTCAACCCGACCCGTTTCGGCCGTCTGCTGTATGCACGCAACCTGTTCGACAGCTACGCGCAGCGCTTTTCGCGCAAGGGCGACACGCGCATCGTGTCGGGCGGCGCGGGCACGCCACGCGAGCTGAGCCCGGACTTCGAGGTGACCGACGCGATGGTCCAGGAGTTCCGTCAGCTGATCGAGAAATCGCGGATCAAGATCGATGAAGGCGCCTGGCAGAAGGATCAGGACTTCATCAAGGCGATGATCCACAAGGAGATTGACGTGGATCTGTTCGGCGAGGCGGCGGCGTTCCGCAGCATCGCCCGCCGCGATCCGCAGCTGCAGTTTGCCCTGGGTCTGTTCCCGGAGGCACAGCAGCTCCTGGACTTGAGCCGCCAGACGCTTCGGCAACGGGCGGCTCGATAGGAAATCCCAAACCCCAAAATCCCAAAACCCAAGCCCCAATCAGGCGGCCCTTTGGGATTTGGAGTTTGGGATTTGGGATTTGGGATTTCGAGTAACACCATCCCTCCTTTGGGTGCCCAGCCCAAAATATTGTGGTGTTACTTTGGTCTTGCCACAATGGCTAGGCCTTGTTAGACTGCGTCGGGTTTGAACGGCAGACGAGCTGCCAGCTTTCCCAGACAGGCAGCTTCGAGTCCGGGTTCGGTCGCGGTCTTAAATTCGACTAACCACTCACAACTGAAATGCGCCTCGAACGCCTCGAAATTTCCGGATTCAAATCCTTTTCAGACCGCGCGGAGCTTGCCTTCGACCGGGGTGTCACCGCCATCGTCGGCCCCAATGGCTGCGGCAAGAGCAACGTGGCCGACGCCATCACCTGGGTGCTGGGCGAGCAGAGCGCCAAGAGCCTGCGCGGCGAGAAGATGGAGGACGTCATCTTCAGCGGCAGCGACGCGCGCAAGCCGGGTGCGACCGCTGAGGTCCGGCTTCGATTGAGTGGTCTTCTGGCTCAGGCCAACGGAAACGGCTACGCGGATCCGCACAACGGAAATGGCAACGGAAACGGCCATCGTGACGCCCACGCGAACGGCAACGGTAACGGGAACGGCCAGCATGCGGCGAGCATTGCCGACCTGGCCGCGATGTTCACCCGTGAGGTGGAGGTCACCCGCCGGCTGTATCGGTCAGGCGAGAGCGAGTATCTGATCGACGGCGAGACCTGTCGGTTGCGTGATGTGCATGAACTGCTGATGGATACCGGCCTTGGCGCGAAGGCCTACGCCATCATCGAGCAGGGAAAGATCGGCATGATCCTCAGCTCGCGTCCGATCGATCGACGGCAGTTGATCGAGGAGGCGGCGGGCATCACGAAGTACAAGTCGCGCCGGCGTGCCGCAGAGTTGAAGCTCGAGGCTGCGCAACAGAACCTCACGCGCATCGACGACGTGGTGTTCGAGGTGGAGAAGCAGCGTGGCGCGTTGAAACGTCAGGCGGCGAAGGCTCGCCGCTACAGGCGCCTGCGCGACGAGCTGCGCCGCTGGGAGAAAGTGCTGTTCGCGCGCCGTTATCGCGAGCTGGCGGAGACGATCGAGAGCGCCCGCTCAAAGCTTGCGGCGGCGCGCGCGCGTGAGAGTGCTGCCGCTACTCGCGTCGAGGAGCTCGAGGCCAACCTCGCGCGTCTGCGCGTCGAACAATCCGACGCCGACGGCCGCGCCACCGATACCCGCGAACGTGCGCACGCGTGCGAGCTGTCGATCAACCGGCAGCAGCAGCAGGTTGACTTCAACCGCCAGCAAGCAGAGGCGCTCGACGCGCGCGCAGCCGAGATTACGGTGGAACTGCGTGATCTCGAGGCACGACGCGGTCCGGCACACCAGGCGATGGAATTGCGTCGCCAGGCCGCATCAGAAGCGGAACAGGCGAGGGCCGATGCCGCCGCCGTGCTCGCCGCAGCCAACGATGACCATACGCGAGCGCAGCAGGAGATCGAGCGACTCGAAGGGGAAGTCGAGACTGCACGCGCGGAGGTCTTTGGCGCCATCAACGCTATCACGACGCTTCGCCACGCGGTACAGGCCGCAACCGCGCAGCTCGAACGTCTGGGTGAAACGTTCGGCCGCCTCGATGTCGAAGAGGACGACCTGCGTCGTGAGCGCGAGAAGGTCGACGCCGTGCGTGGGGTCGCCACCGACGCGCTCGCGCGAGCGCAGGAGCTGCTCGATTCGGTGAAGCAGCAGCGCTCAACGCGCGAATCACAGCTTGCCGACGCGCGAGCGGACCACGACAACCGGTCGCGTGAGGTTCGTGCCCGCGAGCACGACCTGGCCGGCATGCAAGCCCGTCTCGCCTCGCTCCAGGAGATTGCCGACAGCCGCGCCGATTTCGGTGACGCCGCGCGCATGGTGCTGGTCGCGGCCAACGGTCACGTCGGGCAGCAGGGGGCGGTGGCCGACTATCTCGAAGTCGATAGTCGCTACGATCGCGCCGTCGAGGCCTGCCTGGGCGACCTGCTGCAACACATCATCGTCGAGCGCCACGCGCAGGCGGCTGCGGGTCTCGATCTCGTTCGCCAGCACGACGCCGGCCGTTGCGGCTTTGTCGTCGCGGAGCCGGCAGGCAACGGCTTCCATCCTCCACCCCCTGTGCACGTTGCCGGCATCACGCCCCTGTCCGAGGTGCTGCGCGTCGTTGGCGCGCATGCGGCGACGATCGCGAAGGTGTTGCCGGAGGCGTACGTCGCCGATGGATTCGAGCAAGCACTTGCCTTTGCGCGCGAGACCTCGGCCATCGTGGCAACGCTCGACGGTGACGTGCTTCGGGGGCCGCATCTTGTGTCGGGTGGCGCCAAAGTCGAATCGAAAGGCATCCTGGCGACACGGCGCGAAATCAAGGAGCTGCGTCAGCGCATCGACGACGATCGGACGTCGTTGTCCACGGCGCGGGAGGAGCTGAGGCAGCTCGAACGCACCATCGTGGCGACGTCAGCGACCATTGCCGGTCTTCAGGCGGAGCAGCATCGGCTGGAAAAGGAGATTGTCGGGTTCGAGGCGCAGCTCGCCCGCACGGCCGATGATTCGGCGCGTCTCTCGCGAAAGGCTGACGTGGTCGCGCTCGAACGGCGCCGTGCCGAAGAGGAACGAGAAGGCCTGGTGGCGCGGCGGGCCGACGCGGAGGCTTCCATCGGGCACGCGGAGCAGCAACACCGCGATCGTCAAGAGTCGCTCAACGACGCACAGCGGCGTCTCGCCGAAACCCGCGAAACGGTTGCGCGGCTTGCTGCTTCCGCCGCCGAGGCGCGTGCCTCGCACGCGGCGCTCGTCGAGCGTGCGTCGGCGCTCGCCGCGGAGGTGCTGCGGCTCGAGGATGCGGCTCGGGAACTCGAGGAGCGCGTCAGCGCTCGCCTGACCGAGCTCGAACAGACCCGCAATCGCCACACGTGGATGACGGAGGCGATTGCCGAAGGCGAGCGGACCCTCGCCGCGGCGACCTCGACGCTCGCACAGGTGCGCGAGGACCTGCGCGTCGCCGAGGAAGCCGCCGCCAGGTTACGTAGCGAGGTCGAGGCGCAGGAGGTGGTCATCCGCGATGCGCGACGTGCGCTGGAGGAAGTCCGCGCCGAGGCCAGCGAGTTGGAGGTCGCGCGCGCGACGGCGGAAGGCGATCTCACACATCTCGCGCAAAGCTGTGTCGACACCGTGCAGAGCACCCTCGACGAGGTGTTTTCCGACGTCGAGCGGATGGAGCAGACCGGCGAAGTCGACGCTGCCCGTGCGGCCGTCGCGGCAGTGGAGTCCGAACCGGACGCTGAAGAATCGGACGACGACGTTGTCGCCCGGGACGGCGAAGATGGCGTACGTGGCAGCCAGGACGTAGTGTCCGGCTCGAGCCGGCCCAGCGCGGACGAGGCCCGAGCCGCCGCACTGACCGCCGAAGACGCGATCGCTGCGCTGAAACTGAAGATTGAACGCCTCGGTCCGGTCAACATTCTCGCCATCGAGCAGTTCGACGAGCTCGAGACGCGACATGCGTTCCTGACGACGCAGCGCCAGGATCTGATTGAATCGATCGCGCAGACCTCCGAGGCCATCAAGCGCATCGACGAAACGTCGAAAGCACGCTTCAACGACGCCTTCACCGCGATTCAGGCGAATTTCCAGCAGACGTTCAGCACGCTGTTCGGCGGCGGCCGAGCTGGCCTGAGGCTGATCGACGAGAACGATCCTCTGGAAACCGGCATCGACATCGTGGCCTCGCCTCCGGGCAAGCGGCTGCAGAGCGTGCAGCTGCTTTCGGGTGGAGAAAAGGCGCTCACCGCGATTGCGTTGATGTTCGCGATCTTCAAATACAAGCCAAGCCCGTTCTGTCTTCTCGACGAGATCGACGCGCCGCTGGACGACGCAAACGTCAGTCGCTTCGTGGAGATGCTGCGCGGCATGCTCGACCATACGCAGTTCATCCTCATCACGCACAACCGTCGGACGATGGAGATTGCCAATCGTCTCTACGGCGTGACGATGGAAGAGCCCGGCGTGTCGAAGCTGATTTCGGTTAGCCTTAACTGACGCGTTCGGATCGTTCGGGCCGTTCGAATCGTTCGGGCGTTCTGGACCGTTGCGAACGATCCGAACGTTCCCAACGTCTGGTTCCTCATGCGCGCGCTATCAGTCCTCGCATTCGCCTTTCTGGTGTGCCCCGGCTGCGACGTGCGGGTTAGCGACAAGGGCGCGGTGCACGTCGATATGGTCAATGGGAAGGCCAGCGACGAGTGGAAGCGGACTTACACGCTCCCGAAGGGCGGGCGGATCGAAATCGTCAATGATAACGGTCCGATCGAGGTCGGCCTTTCAGGCGGAGCGTCGGTCGACGTCCGCGCGACACGGGAAGCCCGGTCCGACTCCGACGAAGCGGCCGGGGCCCTGCTCCGTCGCGTGAAGATGATCGAGCAGGTGATGCCCGATCGCGTGCACATCGAGGCACAGATATCCAGGGGCGACGCGCCAGGAGGTTTCAGCGGCCCGTTCACTCGCCGGCCGTCGTTCGGTGTGTCCTATCGCGTGCTCCTGCCGAGCGGTCTATCGGCAACCTTCCGCACCGAAAACGGTCAAATCCGCTTGGACAACGTGGATGGCCGGGTGGAAGTCGCGACGACCAATGGGAACATCTCCGGCCGTGCCGTCTCTGGATCGCTCACGGCATCGACGGTCAACGGCGCCGTGCAGATGGGACTCGATACGATCCGCGGCGACGTCGACATCACGGCCGTCAATGGCGGGATCCGCGTCGAACTTCCCAGGTCGGTCGATGCTCAACTCGATGCCGGGACGATCAACGGCGGCGTGCGCGTCGATGACGAACTCCCGCTCGATGCGACCGTCCGCGACCGCCTGCGCGTCGTCGGCCGCATCAACCAGGGCGGCCCGCGCCTGGCCCTCCATACGACCAACGGCGGCGTGCGCGTCGGCGTCCGCTAGTTGCGCTGCGCATCTTCACTTCTCAATTCGCGATGTGACAGTGGCCGTGACGTCGCGCGGACCTTGTCAGCTGCGCGTCGTCAGGTGAAGATTGAAAATTGCCCCGGTCGACCATGAGTCGTTCCGTCCGCCACCTCGTCCTTAGCGCTATCGTTGCTCTCGCACTCATCGTCCGCGTCACTGCTCTCGACGCCTACGGCTTCAGCGATGACGAGTCGTCAAAGGTCGCGGCGATCGGCGCCTATCGTGCCGGTGATTTCAGCGCCAATGCCGAGCATCCCATGCTGATGAAGCTGGTGATGTGGGGAAGCGTCGTGCTGTCCGAGCGTTGGAACGCGATTGCACCGGTCTCGAGCCGCATCTCGCCCGAAACGGCGCTCAGGCTGCCGAACGCCATCGTCGGCGCCGCAACCGTGATCATCGTCTACGGCGTGGTCGCGCTGCTGTTCAGTGCCCCCACCGCTCTGGCATCAGCGGCATTGATTGGACTCGATCCCAATATCACCGCGCTCAATCGCATCGGGAAGGAAGACACGTTTCTCATGTTCTTTTTCTTCCTGGCGATGCTGTGCTACGAACGCGCGAAGCGCGTCGGCGTGACCGATGTCGCGCACGCCAAACGCTGGTATCAGAAAGCCGCCGGATGCTGGGGTCTGATGCTGGCCTCGAAGTACATGCCGCATTTCTATGGGCTGTTCGTGCTCTACAACGTGATCGACCAGTACGATCCCGGACCGAATCGCCCGGACCCCGGGCGGTACTACGCGACCATGGCGAAGACGTTCGTTCTCGCGAACTTCGCCGTGCTGCTTCCGAGTACGTGGGCCTACTGTGTCGCGTACGTGCGTGCCCGAGGCATGACGCACCACGGCGAGATGTACGCCAATCAGTTGTACGTGACCGAGTTTCCGCTGTCGTTTGCCGGCATTCCGTTCACCTATTATCTCGATCTGATTGGGATGAAGGTACCGCTGGTCGTACTCGCCGCGGCGTGCGTCGGCCTCATTCCCCTTGTCAAACGTCGTCGCGAGCGTGGATTCGTGTGGCTGCGTGTGCTGCTGGTGTTCCTGGTGATCGGTTATTCGGTGTTCGCGGCAAAGTTCCAGCGATATGGTCTGCCGATGCTGATCTTCGTCGACATCCTTGCGGCGGTGGGACTGATGACCGGCATCGGTTGGATTCGCGAGCGCATCGCATCACGCGTGCTGTCCACGTCGATGGCGGTCGCGATCGTCGCGCTGGTATTCGCCGGGATTACCTACGACCTGTGGTCTGTCGCGCCGTTCTACTCCGTGCATCAGAACGCCATCGGCGCGCGATTGGCGGCGCCTGCCACACGCTTCCCGGAGGAGGCGTATGACTTCGGCACCCGCGAGGCCGTCGCTGAAATCGCCACATTGGCCGGTCGGGGTGCGGCGCTCGTCACCGACGCGCCGGGCGCGGTGTCCATCTATGTCGCGCGCAGCGGCCGTCACGATCTGGACGTGCGCTCCTTGTCGACGGAGAAATTGCCAGCCGCGGGTGAACAGTGGGTGTTCGTTCAGGACGACCACATCTACTTCGAGAACCAGGGGTACATCGAGCAGTTACGGCGGCAGCAGAAGCCATGGCGCGAGTACCGTATCCGCAACACACCGGTGCTGCAGGTGTTTCGAGTCGGGTCGTAATGGCCAACGAGGACAAGGCGACACGCTATCACCGGCTGCAGCGACGCGCCGCCATCGCCAGCACCGTGTCGAGTGCGGCGCTGCTGATTCTGTTGGTCGTCAGCGGCGTATCGGCCGTCATTCGCGATGCCGTCATCTCGGTCACTGGTCAATCTTTTTTTGTACTGGTCGCCTCGTACGTCATTGCAGTGGTCATGTTGAACGAAGTGATTCAACTGCCGCTGTCTTTCTACCAGGGGGCGACCCTCGAGCGGCGCTACGGTCTTTCCACGGAATCGACCGCACGGTGGTGGATGAACCATCTGAAGGCACTGGCGCTGTCGCTGCTCTTTGCGATCGCCGGCGCGCTGATTGTCGCTGCTCTTCTGCGTTCGGCTCCGCGCTACTGGTGGCTGATCAGCGCCGGATGTTTCGTCCTGATTCTCGTCGTGCTGGCGCAGCTCGCGCCGATTCTGTTGCTGCCGATCTTCTACGAGTTCAAGCCGCTCGACCGCCCGGGCCTGGTCGCGCGACTGATCGCTTTGGCCGAGCGCGCCGGGGCGCGCGTGATGGGCGTCTTCGAGTGGAAGCTGAGCGATCGGACGAAGAAGGCGAACGCGGCGCTCACCGGCATCGGGCGGACGCGACGCATTCTGCTGTCGGACACGCTGCTGGCGGAGCATTCGGACGAGGAGATCGAGGTGATCCTCGCCCACGAGCTCGCACATCACGTCTACCGCGACATCTGGTCCGGCCTCGCACTGGAAACCGTCCTGATTGTCGCCGGCTTCTACCTGGCCGATCGCGTGCTGGATGCGTTCGCGAATTCGTTCGGACTGGTGGGGAAGGCCGATGTTGCGGCGCTGCCGCTGTTGATTCTGACCGCCGGCGCGGTCTCGCTGGCGCTGCTGCCGCTGTTCAATGCGCTCTCACGCGCGCACGAGCGTCGCGCCGATCGCTACGCGCTGGAGATGACGCGCAACGTGACCGCGTTCGTGTCTGCGATGAAGCGCCTCGGTGCGCAGAACCTGGCCGAAGAACGTCCCTCGCGTGTTGTCGAAGTACTGTTCTACACACACCCGCCGATCAACGCGCGCATTGCTGCCGCGCAGGCGTGGGCAGCAACGCTGGATGGTCGACAACTCCCTGCCCCTATCCACCAACCACCAACCACTATCCGGTAACTACCGAGGACGTACTACCAGCTGGCCCTTGGTGCTGCCGTGGCGCGAGTCGTTGGTCAGATTCGAGTAGAAGGCGAAAGTGCCAGGACGGTCGGCGCGGAACTCGAGGGTCGTCGCCCCGCCGGCGGGAACGCGCTTCGACACGCGGTATTCGTCGATCGTGACGCTGTAGGCGACATCCTCGCTGCGGACGGTGACCTTGACGAGATCGTCCTGACTCACCTCCAGCCGATCGGGTGAGAAGTGGTAGTCCTTGGCGGTGACCGTGAACTCGCGGCGGTTGGGGGCCTGCTCCTGTGCGAGCAGACGTGCGACCGCAGGACCGAACAGAAGGAAGGCCCCGGCGCCGACAAGAACAACGCCGATGGCGCGTCGGTTCAGGTGCATGGGAACAAGGCCCAGCAATGTCTGGGCCTGTTCACCAGTTTAGCCGAACGGCCGAACGGGAGAGGTTACTCTTTGCCCGCGGGCGCGGCGGCCGTCTGCTCGGCCTTGCGCGCTTCGTCCTGCAGCAGCGCCTTCCGGCTCAGACGTATTTTCCCGGTCGGATCGATGTTGATGACCTTTACGAGAATCTGCTGCCCTTCCTTCAGCTCGTCGCGGACATCTTTGACGCGGTGGGTCGCGATCTCGGACACGTGCAGCAGGCCATCGGTGCCTGGCATGATCTCGACGAACGCGCCGAAATCGGTAATCCGCTGCACCTTTCCGAGATAGGTCTTATTGAGCTCGGGCGTCGCGGTCAGCTCCTGGATGATGCCGATCGCCTTGGCCGCCGATTCGCCGTCGGCCGACGCCACGTTGACCGTCCCGTTGTCCTCGACGTCGATCTTCACGCCGGTCCGCTCGATGATGCTGCGGATCATCTTGCCGCCCGGGCCGATGACGTCGCGGATCTTGTCGACCGGAATCTTGATGGTGACGATCCGCGGCGCGAACGCCGACATCGCCGTGCGCGGTTCGGTGAGCGTCCTGGCCATCTCCGCGAGGATGTGCATTCGCCCGGCGCGCGCCTGTTCGAGCGCCTCCGCCATGATCTCCGAGGTGATGCCGGAGACCTTGATGTCCATCTGCAGTGCCGTGATGCCTTGCGCCGTGCCGGCGACCTTGAAGTCCATGTCGCCGTAGTGATCTTCGGCGCCGGCGATGTCCGAGAGGACAGCCCACTTGCCCGTCTTCTCGTCCATGATCAGGCCCATTGCGATACCAGCCACCGGCGCCTTGATCGGAACGCCCGCGTCCATCATCGCCATCGAGCCGCCGCACACCGACGCCATCGACGACGAGCCATTCGATTCGAGGATGTCGGAGACGATGCGAATCGTGTAGGCGAACTTGCCTTCCTCCGGCACGATGGGTGTCAGCGCGCGTTCGGCCAGCGCGCCGTGTCCGACTTCGCGCCGCCCTGGTCCGCGCAGAAACGCCACTTCGCCAACCGAGAACGGCGGGAAGTTGTAGTGCAGCATGAACCGCTTGTAGAACTCGCCGCTGACATGCTCGACCTTCTGCTCGTCGTCGGCCGTCCCGAGCGTGCAGGTGACCAGCGCCTGCGTTTCGCCGCGCGTGAAGACGACGGACCCGTGCGTGCGCGGAAGCACGCCGGCCTCGCTCCAGATCGGCCGGATCTCGTCGAACTTGCGGCCATCGAGGCGCACGCCGCGCAACAGGACCTCGTCGCGGAGCACCTTTTCCTTCAGCTCGTGAAAGATCTGCTTGGCCTCGCTCTTCCGCTGCACTTCACCCTCGGGCAGCGAGGCCACGAACTCTTCGAGGACCTGGTCGACCCGATCGTAGTTCTCCAGTTTGCCGCGGATGCGCATCGCCTCCGACAGCGGAACGTAGATCTTCTCTTCGACCTCTCGGAAGAAGTCGTGTCCGATCTCTTTCTTCTGGACCGGCAGCTTCCTCTTGCCCGCCGCCTGCTTCAGGTCGTCGATGCCGGCAACAATCTGCTTGATCGCCGCGTGTGCCGCCTCGAGTGCTCCGACCGCCTGCGCTTCCGTGACCTCCTTTGCGCCCGCTTCCACCATGACGATGCCGTCCTGGCTGCCGGCGACGACGAGATCGAGCGTGCTCTGCTTGCGCTCGTCGAAGGTCGGATTGATGACGTAGTCGCCGTTGATCAGGCCTACACGCACGCCGGCGATCGTCTTCTCGAACGGAATCTCCGACAGCGCGAGCGCCGCGGAGGCGCCGGTGATCGCCAGCACATCGGCATCGTTCTCGGTGTCTGCGGAGAGGAGCAAGGCGATGATCTGCGTTTCGTAGCGCCAGCCCGACGAGAAGAGCGGCCGGATCGGCCGATCGATGAGGCGGCTGGTGAGAACTTCCTTTTCCGAGGGTTTCCCTTCGCGCTTGAAGAAGCCGCCGGGAATGCGGCCCGACGCGTAGGTGTATTCGCGATAGTCGACGGTCAGCGGCAGGAAGTCGATGCCTTCGCGGGCGCTGGCGGCGTGACAGGCGGTGACGAGCACGACGGTGTCGCCCGAACGGACGATGACGGCGCCATCAGCCTGTTTCGCGAGTTTGCCGGTTTCAAATGAAATGGAGCGAGGCCCGATCCGGACCTCGCGTTTCTGGAAATTGACGTTGTGCATGGTTGTCAAAAGTCGAAACTCAAAACTCAAAAGTCAAGAGTACATGTCAAAGTGGCCTCGTGACCTGATGCCTACTTCTCAATTTCGACTCTTGACCTGTCACTCTATTTGCGGATGCCGAGACGGCGGATCAATTCCGCGTAGCGATCGGAATCCTTGCTCTTGAGGTAGTCGAGGAGGCGCCGGCGCTGGCCGACCAGTTTGAGCAGACCGCGTCGCGAATGATGATCCTTCGCGTGCGTCTTGAAATGCTCCGTCAGGTAGTTGATGCGCTCGCTGAGGAGTGCGACTTGAACTTCCGGCGACCCGGTGTCGTTGTCGTGTGTCTTGTAGGTCCCAATAATGCCGCTCTTGCGGTCCTTGCTCAACGCCACGCTCAAAACCCTCCACGAGCGGAGCAGACATCGCATGACCGCATGCGCACCGCGCCGCCGTACTCCTGCTAAATCCGACTCAGGTAAAGACTTACCATTCTAAATCAGGACAACGACGGGATGCAAAGAACCGGGACGCTTCCCTGGCTGGGCCACTGCGACCAGCGTGTCGGCGCTGTCGAGCAGTCGGACCCAATCAGGGCGATCGAAGGCGACCGGTTGATAGTGCGCCGCATCGATATCGCGACCGTGACCGACTCGTTCGCGGCCCTCGCTGGTCACTCGCGCCGCCGGGAACGTCGTCAGCAGGTGTGCCAGAGGCAGCACGCGTGCCGCGCCGCCGCCCGATCGGAGCTCCTCGATCGTCACCGCATCGGCAAGACGAAACTGACCGCTGCGTGTGCGCCGCAGCGCTGTCAGACACGCACCCGTGCCCAGCCGCCGGCCGAGCTCATGCGCAAACGATCGCACGTAAAAGCCTGCCGAACAGCTGATCGCCACCTGCGCCTCGTTGCCATCGAACCGCTGGAGCTCGGCGCGGGTCACCTGAACGGGCACCGGTGCGAGCGTGACCGCCGCATCGTTGCGTGCCAATGCGTAGGCGCGCGTTCCCGCGATCTTCTTTGCCGAGAAGAGCGGCGGCATCTGCAGGTAATCCCCGCGCAGCGACGCGAGTGCCTCTTCGAGCGCCGCGCGCGTCGGTCGATGCTCGGAGCGCTGGAGCTCCACACCGGTGATGTCGTAGCTGTCGGTGACGAGTCCAAACCGAACGACCGCGTCGTAGTCCTTGTCCGATGCGATGAAGAAACGCACCAGCCGCGTGGCCCGTCCGCAGGCGAGCGGCAACACGCCGGTGGCGAGCGGGTCGAGCGTTCCTGTGTGACCGATTCGTTTCTCGCGCAGGCTGCGTCGCGCGATGCCGACGACGTCGTGAGAGGTCAGGCCGGACGGCTTGTCGACGACGAGGACGCCGTCAGTGGCTCGATTTCTCAATCGCCTCCGTCAGCCTCTCGCGGAACAGTGCTTTCAAATCCGCAAGCTGTCCGTCGACACTACATCCCGATGCATTCTTGTGTCCGCCGCCGCCAAACTGCTTGGCCACGGCGTTGACGTCGACGTCGCCCTTCGAGCGCATGCTGACCCGCCAGTCGTTGGGACCGTTCTCCTTGAAGAACACCACCGCCACGATTTCTTTGACGGTGAGGGGCAAATTGATCAGACCTTCGGTGTCTTCATAGGTCCCGCCGCAATCGTGCGCGAGCTGCCGGTCGACCCACACTGTGGCGATGCGACCGGTGGCGTCCAGCTCCATCTTGCTCAACACCGCGCCGAACAGCTTGAGGCGTCCGAGATTGTTGCTGTCGAAGATGCTGCGCGCCACGGTCTGCGGGTTCACACCCGCTTCGACGCAGCGCCGACTGATCTCGAACGTGCGCGGCGTGATGTTGGAGTAGTGGAACGAGCCGGTGTCGGTCAGGATGGCGACGTAGATGTGTGTCGCGATATCAACGGTGAGCGCAACGCCCAGCTCGGCGATGATCTCGTACACCATCTCGCCGCACGCGGCGGCGGACAGATCGAACCAATTGACCGCGCCGAACATCGTGTTGCCGGGATGGTGATCGATGTTGATCACGAAGCCGCGCTCCAGGCCGGCGACGCCGGTGCGCTTCAGATCGCCGCATTCCATGACGATGACCGCATCGCCGGGATCGCTGACCTCGCCGGTCACCTCGATCTCGGTGACGCCGGGAAAGACCAGCATCGGCGCAGGCGGCGGGTCCTTGCTGACGACACGTGCATCTTTGCCCAGCAACCGCAGCGCGAACGCCATCGCCAGCGACGAGCCGATCGCATCGCCGTCCGGGCGCGCGTGCGAGACGACGACGAAGCGTTGCCGTTTGCGGATTTCCGCCGCGATCTGCGCTTTGCTCGCTTCAGCCGCGGTCGTCGTCATCGCCGTCGCCGTCAACGCCGTTGTGACGCTGCGCTTCTTCCTCGTGCAGCTCCCGCAGGATTTGCTCGATGCGGTCCTGATGGCCGACTGATTCGTCGAACCGGAATTGCAGCTCCGGCACGCGCCGCAGATTGAGCCGGCTGCCAACCTGCCGGCGGAAGAACGGTGTCGCCCGCTCGAGTGCTTTCTCGGTTTCGCGACGCGCCTTCGGATCACCCATCGACGTGTAGTAGACGCGCGCCAGCTGCAGGTCGGGCGAGACCTTCACGCGCGTCAGGGTGATGAACCCGATTCCCGGATCGTGCACGGCGCCGCGACTCAGCAGCTCGCTGATCTCCTGGCGGATCTGATCGCCGACTCGGTCGGGGCGGTGGGAGGCCATCTGCGTGAATCAACATTTAACACCGACAACGAACCACCAGAGGCTCAGGCATTTCAAATTGCCAATTGTCATTGAAGATCGAATTTCCCAACTCTGCGTCTGTGATTCCTACGGGTGGCTGCCGCGCGGGTGGTCTGTGTGAGGTCTGCATTATGTGAGGAACTCGATCTCCGTCCTCGTCACCAGACCGGGCTCGATGCGATCGATCTCATCTGCCGCCGCCGCCAGCGCCTGTTCGACGTGCTCTGCGGAGGTGGAGATGGCCACGATGCCGAGGCCGGCGCGCTGCCAGAGGTCCTGATGCTCGACCTCAGCCACCGCGACGTTGAATTTCTGCAGGCGATCTTTCACTCGTCGCAGCACCATCCGCTTGTCCTTCAGCGACTGCGACGAGGGAATGAAGAGCTCGACATGCAAGAGCGCTACGCGCATGCAAAATCCCACAGTCCAAATCCCAAAACCCAAAACCCAACAACGCAGGACGAACGCTTGTGATTTGGGATTTGGCGTTTGGGACTTGGGATTTCGCGGTCACGCAGTGACCGCTACCCGCTCCATGGTGAAGACTTCGATCACGTCCCCAACCTTGATGTCGTTGTAGTTGGCCAGACCGATACCGCATTCGAACCCGGACTTCACCTCGCTCACATCGTCCTTGAAGCGGCGCAGTGACGAGATCTTGCCCTCGTGGATGACGACGTTGTCGCGGAGCAGGCGGACCTGCGTCTCGCCACCCCGGGTGATGCGGCCGTCGGTGACCATGCAGCCGGCGATCGAGCCGACCTTCGGCACCCGGAAGACTTCCCGCACTTCGGCCGAGCCGACGCGCACTTCCTTGAACGTCGGCTCCAGCATGCCGGCCATCGCCTTCTGCATTTCCTCGGTCACGTTGTAGATGACCGAGTGCAGACGGATATCGACCTCTTCGCGTTCGGCCATGTCCTGCGCGTTGCGGTCGGGACGCACGTTGAAGCCGATGATGATCGCGTTGGAGGCGGAGGCGAGCAGCACGTCCGATTCGTTGATTGCGCCGACGCCGGAGCGGATGATCCGGATCTTGACCTTCTCGTCCGACAGCTTGGTGAGCGTGTCGGCGAGAACTTCGGCCGAGCCCTGCACATCCGCCTTGACGATGAGCGAGAGTTCCTTCACGCCGCCTTCGGCGATCTGTTCCTTGAGCGATTCCAGCGTGAGACGCCCGCCCTTGGCGCCGAGCGCGCGTTCCTTGGCCTGCCCCTCGCGGAACATCGCGATCTGTCGCGCCTTGGCGGCATCAGCGACGACCTGGAACGAGTCGCCGGGCTGCGGCAGGCTGGTCAAACCAAGCACTTCGACCGGCGTTGCCGGCGCGGCCGATTTCACCTGGCGCCCGCGATCGTCGATGAGCGCGCGCACCCTGCCGGCCACCGGACCAGCGATGAAGTTGTCGCCGACGTGCAGCGTGCCGTCCTGGACCAGCACGGTCGCCACGGGGCCGCGGCCGCGATCGATCTTGGCTTCGAGCACCGCCCCCGATGCGGAGCGCTTCGGGTTGGCCTTGAGCTCGAGGATGTCGGTCGACAGCAGAATCATCTCGAGCAGCTGATCCAGGTTCTGTCGCTTCTTGGCGGAGACCGGCACCATGACCGTCTGACCGCCCCAGTCCTCCGGCACCAGATTCAGTTCCGCCAGCTCGCGCTTCACGTTGTCGGGATTCGCGCCTGCCTTGTCGATCTTGTTGATCGCGACGACGATCGGCACGTTCGCGGCTTTGGCGTGATCGATCGCTTCGCGCGTCTGCGGCATGACGCCGTCATCGGCCGCAACCACGAGCACGACGACGTCGGTGACCTTCGCGCCGCGTGCGCGCATCAGGGTGAACGCCTCGTGGCCCGGTGTATCGAGGAACACGACCGAGCGGCCGTCGCCGACGTCGACGTGATACGCGCCGATATGCTGCGTGATGCCGCCGGCTTCGCGCTCGGCCACTTTGGTCTCGCGAATCGCGTCGAGCAGCGACGTCTTGCCGTGATCGACGTGACCCATGACGGTCACCACGGGCGCGCGTCCCTGCACATCTTCTGGGCGGCCCTGGTCGCCCTCGGAGGAAACGAGCTCCTCCTCGAAGCTGCGCATCTCGACTTCGGCACCGAACTCGCGCGCCGTGGTGGTCGCGGTCTCCGCGTCGAGGGTCGAGTTGATCGTGACGCGCATGCCCTTCATCAGCAGCTTGCCCAGGACATCCTTGACGCGCACGTCGAGCTTGTCGGCGAGATCTTTCACCGTCATGCCCTCGGCGAGCGTAATCGTGCGCGTGATCGGGGGTGGCGCCGCCGGAGCTGCCGGCATCTGTGGTGCGGTTGGTCGCTCGCGCCGCGTCTGCACGGGACGCTGCTGACCGGCAGGGCGGTGCTGCTGCGGGAACGGCGGCCGCTGTTGTCCGAACGGTGGGCGCTGCGCCGGCTGACCGGGAACACCGGGACGGGCCTGCTGTGGCTGCTGTGCTCGAATCGGCTGCGACGGCAGCGGTCGCGGACCGCCAAGCATGCCTCCCGCCGCTGGGCGCGGAGGTGGCGGATACGCGGGGCGCTGCGCCGGTGTCGCGGGACGTGCGGCCGGTCGTGCCGCCTGCCCGGATGCTGGACGGGCCGCGGGCGCGGGCGGCGCCTGCGTCGGCGGCTGCACCATACGCGCCTGCGAGACCGCAGGGCGTTTGGCTGGCGCCAGCGGTCGCGCCGGTGGCGGCGGTGCGTTGGGATCCTCCACGCGGAGCCGCAGCGTTGGTGGAACGAATCGACCGGTCGATGTCGACGGCTGCGCGGCAGGGCCAGCCGCCATTGCGGATTCCGCAAATGGCGGCTCGGTCACCTGGGCCGCGGCCGCCGGCGGTTCTTCAACGGCGGCCGGCGCGGTCACCGGTGCTGCTGCGGCCGGTTCGACGGCTGGCGGTGTCAGTGGTTCCTCGGCCGGATGAATGACAGGTGCGGCAGCAGCGGCAGCGGCCGGTTCCTCACGCCGAGCGGCGGCAGGCGCCGACGGCGCGGGCGTGACCGGCGGAGCCTCGGCGACAGCTGTCGCCGCTGTCGCTGCTGCGGGCTGCGTCGTAGCGGCCGGCTGTGCCTCATCGTGGTGAACCGGCTTGACGGTCTTCACCAGACGCGGCGGTCCGAGCACGGGCACCGTGGGCTTGGCCGGCTCCACCTTCTTGGCCGGCGCGCCCTTCTTGGCGCCGCCTTTGGCAGGCGCCGCATGCTCGGCGAACATGTCGCCGCCCGGCAGTGCGATGCCGCGCTGACGGGCGACGCGCTCGACGAACGAGCGCGCCACGACTTCCTCGATCGTGCTCGACGCGCTCTTCAGCTCGATGCCGTGATCGCGCTTGAGGAGCGCGAGCACTTCCTGGCTCGTCGTGTCGAGCAGTTCCGCGACCTTGTAAATCCGAACCGTTGCCAAATTGAATCCTTCTTAGCTCTGTTTCTCGACTGCGGGCTCTTCGGCGGCAGCCGCACTGGCCTGGTCCGCCTCGGAAGCCGACGTGGCCGCCTCGCCCGCGTCGGCCGCCTCCTCCGACACGCCGCTCTCCGTCGTCTCCGGGAAGAGCGCATCCATCTGCGCCTGTGCGTCGGGTCCGCCGCCCTCCAGCACGCCGAACTGCGCTTCGACTTCGCGGCGCTTCTCCTCCTCGCTCTTGATGTCGATCCGCCACCCGGTGAGCTTGGCCGCGAGCCGGACGTTCTGCCCCTTCTTGCCGATGGCGAGCGACAACTGCTTGTCCTCGACCACCACTTCCATCACGCGTTCCTTCTCGTCGACGATGGAGACGCGCTGCACCTTGGCGGGACTGAGCGCGTTGGTCACAAACACGATCGGATCCTCCGACCATTCGACGATGTCGATCTTTTCGCCGCGCAGCTCGCGGATGATCGCCTGAACGCGCGTCCCCTTCATGCCGACGCAGGCGCCGACCGGATCGACATCGCGCTCGCGCGAATACACGGCAACCTTGGCGCGATCGCCCGCTTCGCGCACGGCGCCGCGAATCATCACCGTCCCGTCGTAGATTTCCGGCACTTCCTGCTCGAACAGCTTGATCAACAGCGCCGGGTCGGTGCGCGAGAGGACGATCTGCGGTCCCTTGGCGCTGCGATTGACGCCCTTGATCACAGCGCGAATGCGTTCACCGGGCGTGTAGCTTTCCGCGCGCGACTGTTCCTTGCGCGGCAGCACCGCTTCGACACGGCCAATCTCGACGATCAGATCGCCGTTCTCGAACCGCTTCACCGTGCTGTTGATCACTTCGCCGATCCGCTGGTTGTATTCGGCGAAGATGTTTTCACGCTCGGCTTCGCGGACCTTCTGGAAGATCACCTGCTTGGCGGTCTGCGCCGCGATGCGGCCGAGGACATCGGTTCGCTTCGGGAACTCGATCTCCATGTCCACCTCGGCCTCGTCGCCGTACAGCTCCTGCGCCTCGCGCAGCGAGATCTCGGTGGCTGGGTTGGTCACTTCCGGCACGATGTGCTTGATGGCGAACAGATCCACCTGGCCGGTATCCTGGTTGAACCGGGTCTTCAGGTTCTCGTTCGTCTTGTAGTACTTGCGCGATGCGGTCAGGACGGCGTCCTCGATTGCCGTGATGATCGTGTCGGCCTCGATGCCCTTCTCCTTGGCGAGGGCTTCGATCGTTTGCATCAAGGGGTTCTGTTGCATATTTCTCAATTCGACGCGTCGTCCACTGCCACAAACCACGGAGGCATGGAGCCACGGAGAGCAAGAAGGCTAAAAAACCTCTGTGTCTCCGTGTCTCCGTGGTTCGTCACGTTCAAAATTCCACTTCCAACCGACCTCTCGTGATCAACCGCAACGGCAGCCGATGCATCCGTCCGTTCGGCGCCTGCAGCAGCACGTCGTCGTTCTCGAGCCCGCGCAGCCGGCCTTCGAACGCCTTCTGGTTGTCGACCGCCTCGCTGACGACCACCTTGGCGAGCCGTCCGGTGAATCGCCGGTAGTCGTCTGCACCCCGAAGCGGCCGGTCCAGACCGGGCGACGAAACCTCCAGCGTGTAGGCGAAGGGGAGCGGGTCCTCGACGTCGAGAATCGTGCTGATCTCGCGGTTGACCTGCTCGCAGTCTTCGATGCTGACGCTGTCCTCCGGCGTTGCGGCCGGTCCCGGCCGATCGATGAAGATGCGGACGACGTGTCCGCTCGCCTCACGGCGGCTCTGCACGTCCCAGACGGCCAGCCCCCGCGACTCTGCGACGCGTACGGCAATCGCCCGAATCTGCTCCAGCGGCGTCATCCTGGATAGCTGCATAGCTGGGCAGATGGGGAGCTGGGGATCTTTTGACCCAGCAACCGAGCTACCAAGCCACCCAGCCACCCAAAACAAAAAAAGTGGGCGCGAGCCCACCTGGAGACCTTCTCCGTTCGGTGCAGCCGTTAAATATATCATGCAGGCGTAGTTACACGAAAGCTGTCGACGGGAACCGGCACGGGTCGGGCGACAAAATCGTAGTCTCGGCTGGCGACGATTTCCGCCGTGATGAACTCGCCGGCGTGCAGTGCCGACGGATCGCAGTCGGTCAGATAGACGAGCGGGTCGATGTCTGGTGCCTGCCCTTCCAGTCGGGCTCGCAGCACAAGCTCGTGATCGGACGAGGGGCCGTCAACGAGCGCACGCACGCGGGCTCCGACGCGCATCCTCTGCGCCCGCTTAACGATCTGCTTCTGAGTCCGCATGAGCTGCGCTTGCCGCTGTCGTTTGACTCGTGCGGAGACTCCGTCGGCGAGCTCGAACGCGCTCGTGCCTTCTTCGTGAGAGTAGGTGAACACGCCAAGGTGATCGAACCGCACCGCCTCCACGAACCGCTGCAGCTCCGCGAAATCCGCATCGGTTTCGCCAGGGAAGCCAACGATGAACGTCGTGCGCAGCGTTACGCCGGGTAACCGTTGCCGGATGCGATCGAGGAGACGTTCGTAGGTGGCGCGCGTTCCCGGTCGCTTCATCCGCTGCAACACCGGATCGGAGGCATGCTGCAGCGGCAGATCGATGTAGCGACAGACCTTGTTGCTCTCGCCGATCGCGTCGATCATCTCGTCGCTGATGGTCGTCGGATACAGATACAGCATCCGGATCCACTCGATCCCGTCGACACGATTGAGCGCGCGCAGCAGCCGCGGCAGCGCGCCGCGCTCGCCGCGATCGACGCCGTAGAAGCTCGTGTCCTGAGAGATCAGCAACACTTCCTTCACGCCGCGCGCCGCCAGCGCTTCGACCTCGCGCACGATCGACTCCTGCGAGCGGCTCCGGTAATGGCCCCGCAGCTTCGGGATGATGCAGAAGGCGCACTTGTAGTCGCAGCCTTCGGCAATCTTCACGTAGGCGTAGTGCCGCGGTGTTGCCAGCAGACGGGGTGTATCGGCGTCATAGATGTACGTCGGAACGTTCCCGGTTCCATGTTCCCGGTTCCCCGTTCTCGTGGTTCCAGGTTCCTCGTTCCTGGTTCGGCCGTCCCGCCCAATCGGCTCGCCGTTTGAACCAAGTAACGGAATCAGGCTCGGTGCCTCGGTGCCTTGCCCCTCGACGACGCTCGGGGCGCCCTGAGCGAAGTCGAACGGGCGGTGTGTCGTGTTCACGCCGAGAAAATTCACGATTTCAGGCACCTGGCCGGTGCCGATGACCGCATCGATTTCCGGGATCTGCGCTTTGAGCTCGTCACGATAGCGCTCGCCCAGGCAGCCGGCGACGACCAGCTTCCTGCAGCGCCCGGTCTTCTTGTGCTCGGCCATCTCCAGGATTGTGTCGATCGATTCCTGCTTCGCCTTGTCGATGAACGCGCACGTATTGACGACGAGGACGTCGGCATCGGCGGCATCGGCTGTGAGTTGATGACCGGCATCCTGCGCGAGGCCGAGCATCACCTCCGAGTCGACGAGGTTCTTCGGGCAGCCGAGGGAGATCATTCCGATCTTCATAAAACGCGTGATCTCAGGATATCAGTTGGATGGTGGTTGGTGGGTGGTGGGTGGCGGGATGGTGGACGAACTACCACCTACGATCCACTATCAACTCTCCACCATCCAGTCCGGCGGATAATCGTGTCGACTGCCAATGGCTACTGCAGATCACGTTTTCGACGTTGCCTCGTTGTTGAAAGGACACGTGCCGACGGGCACCCGCGTCACCATCCGTGGATGGATACGGACACGGCGCGACTCCAAGGCTGGCCTGTCGTTCATTCACGTGCACGACGGGTCCTGTTTCGATCCGCTCCAGGTGGTCGCGCCCGCTGCGCTGGCGAACTACGAGAGCGAGATCAAGAAGCTGACGTCCGGCTGCTCGGTCATGGCATCGGGGACACTCACCGCGAGTCAGGGCCAGGGGCAGACCGTCGAGGTGCAGGCAGACGCGGTTGAAGTCGTGGGATGGGTTGACGATCCGGATACCTACCCGATTCAGCCGAAGCGGACCTCGTTCGAATACCTGCGTGAGGTTGCGCACCTGCGACCCCGGACCAATACGCTCGGCGCTGTCGCACGCGTACGCCATTGCCTGAGCATGGCGATCCATCGCTACTTTCACGAGCACGGCTTCTTCTGGGTGCACACGCCGATCATCACCGCGAGCGATGCCGAGGGCGCCGGCGAGATGTTCCGCGTCAGCACTCTCGATCTCGTCAACACCGGTGCGATCCCGCGAACCGCTGAGGGGCGCACCGATTTCAGCCAGGACTTCTTCGGGCGGGAGTCGTTCCTGACCGTCAGCGGGCAGCTGAACGTCGAAACGTACTGTTGCGCGCTGTCCAAGGTCTACACGTTCGGGCCGACGTTTCGCGCCGAGAACAGCAACACCAGCCGGCACCTGGCCGAATTCTGGATGGTGGAGCCCGAGATCGCCTTCGCTGACCTGGCCGCCGACGCCGATCTGGCCGAATCGTTCCTCAAGTACATCTTCTCGGCGCTCCTCGACGAACGCGGTGACGACCTGAAGTTCTTTGCCGATCGCATCGACAAACAGTGCATCGCGCGACTGGAGACGTTTGTGACCTCCGCGTTCCAGCGCGTGTCGTATACGGATGCGATTGCCGCACTCGAGAAGAGCGGCAAGAGGTTCGAGTTTCCCGTCCACTGGGGCATGGACCTGCAGTCCGAGCACGAGCGCTGGCTGACCGAGGAGCACGTCAAGGCGCCCGTCGTCGTCCTGAACTACCCGAAGCAGATCAAGGCCTTCTACATGCGGATGAACGACGATGGAAAGACCGTCGCCGCAATGGACGTTCTCGCGCCCGGGATCGGCGAGATCATCGGCGGGTCGCAGCGCGAGGAGCGGCTCGAGTACCTCGATCGCCGGCTTCGCGAATTGCAGCTCGATCCGGAGCACTACTGGTGGTACCGCGATCTGCGCCGCTACGGCACGGTCCCGCACGCCGGCTTCGGCGTCGGCCTGGAGCGCACGATCATCTATGCGACGGGAATGGCGAACATCCGCGATGTAATCCCGTTTCCGCGGACGCCTGGAAACGCGGCTTTCTAGCGGAACCGCGCGACAAACCCAACCTCCAACTCCCAACGCCCCAAAGCTGTCTTGGTTGCGTCGGTTGGGAGTTGGAAGTTGGGAGTTGGGAGTTGACTAGAAGGTGACGAACGTCTTCTCGAGGCGTTGGCGCGCTTTTACGCATTTGTCGAGCGTGGCGACCGGATCCGTTCCACCTGGTACTTCGAACATCAGCACGCCGTCGTAGCCAATCTTCTGCGTGGCCATCATGGCCGCGTCCCAATCGATGCGCCCGGCGTAGGGAACCAGGTGCTCGTCGCGTTTGCCACCGTTGTCGTGCACGTGTGTCGTCCACAGGTGACCTGACAGCGTCTCGATCGCCTCGCCGACATCGCCCATCAGGTTGGCGTGGCCGTAGTCGAGGCACACGCCTACCTCCATGCCCTCGAGCTGCTCCTCGATCATCCTCACGAGCGACGCCGCGCCCGACAGCGCGTTCGGCATCACCTCCAGCGCGACCTTCACGTTCGACTGCGATGCCATTGACGCGATCTCTTCAACGCTTCGCCGCGCCGCGTCGGGCTGATTGTCGCGAGCGGGTACCTGCTCCGCCGCCGGCATTCCAAGGTGCAGCACGAGATAGCGGAACGGGATCACGCGAGCGATGCGGAGAGCCGCGTCGGTTTCGTTCAGCGCCGCTCTCCGACGCGTCTCGTCACCAGACGCGTTCGAGTAGGACCCTACCCACTGGCCATTGCGCATGGCGTCGAAAATCGGCGCGTGCACGGAGTGAAGCTCGAGCCGCGTATCAGCGAGCCACTCGCTCAGTTGGGCGATGCCAGTCGCGTCGTGATAGTCGAAATGGGCGCGCGTCGCGAACAGCTCGACGGCCTCGAACCCGTGCCCCGCGATGTGCACGAGGTGCTCGCGGGTCAGCCGCTGCTCGTGAAACAGATGGGTGGAGATGCCGAAAGAACGGTCGGCAGACAACCGTCAATTATCGCAATTCTTCGAGATGCTCCGCCAGAAGGTCGCGCAGGCGCGCGAAACGCGGATACCGCTCGAGATTGGCACGCGCGTAGGTGAGCGTACGCGGGATGTATTGGATGTACACGGGGTTCGCGCGCGACGTCGTCTGAAACCCGAACGTGCCCAGCGCCTTCAGATTGCGCTGCAGCGCCATCAGATCGAAGCGTCGCCGGAACTCGGCGGAAGGCTCGCGCTCGCCCTTCAACGCGAGGAAGAACGCGATGAGCTCGTCCACCTGGTCCTCGCTGAAGTCCATGTATGAATCACGCAGCAACGAAGCAAGGTCGTAGGTGTCCGGACCCATTCGCGCATCTTGAAAATCGATGATGTAGAGCGTTGCCTCTTTCAGCATCAAATTGCGGCTGTGGTAGTCGCGATGGCACAGCACGCGTGGTTCGGCGGCAAGTTCCTCGACAATCGCCGCGTACTCCTGCGCCAGCGCCTCGCGCCGCGACGGCGACAGCGCGGCTCCGCGATAGGCCTCGAGAAAGTGCTTGGTGAAGAACTGCAGCTCCCAGGTGAGCTTCTCGACATCGAACGCGATCTGGTACGGCACGTACCTGGCGGACGCCAGTTCGGATCCGCGCCGCTGCAGCGTCTCGACCAGGCTGACGGCCTGACGATAGAGCGCGCGGTGTTCAGCAGCTGTCGCCGCGCCCAGATGCGCCTGCAGCGTGACATCGCCGAGGTCCTGCAGGGCGATGATCCCGAGCTCGTCGGAGTGCCCCAGGATCGCCGGCACCGGAACGGGCATCGCCGTCAGCAGCTCGCAGACGTTGACGAAGGGCAGGGCGCCGAAGTCGATCGGGCCGGGATGAACGGCGAGAACGAGTGAAGCTTCGTCGCGCAGCAGGATCCGGAAATAGCGACGGTCCGACGCGTCGCCGGTGAGGGGCACAACGCGCGCCCCTTTTGCCAGAAGATCGGTTTCAGACAGATATCGATCGATTCGCTCCCGAGCGTCGTCCGAGGTTCGCCTGTCAGCAATCATGATCCGGATCTACAGGGAGGCGATCGCCAGCGCGTCGATCTGTTTTTCACCGGGCGCGAGCTCGCCGGTTGCGTTGCGGATGCTCACGCCGTGCCAGGACGTGTCAGCTGGCACCGTGACGCCATCGGTGACGATGCATTCGCGCAGCATGACATCGGCCTCGATGGTCACATCGTCCCACAGGATCGAGCGATCGAGCCGGGCCGATTCGTGAACTCGCGCACGCGCGCCGACCAGTGTCGCGCTCCGGTCGCGAGCCGCGATGCGGAGGCAGGTCGCAAGGTAGTCGGACGGCGTTCCGATGTCGAGATACTCGGACGTGCAACGGAGCGCTCGAACCGAGCCAGGCTTCTCAGCGATGAGTTCCGGATACAGACGGCCGACCGTGGCGTACGGCGTATTCTCAGGAACCCGCGCGAATGCCTCGGCCTCGACCACTTGCACACCGAAGAAGTGAAACGACACCTCAGGCGATCCCGCGGGCACGAAACCGGTGACCGTCCCGTCGGCAGCCACAACGACGCCGCCGTATTTCCCCGGCTCGGTGTTCGGCACGACGGCCATGGTCGCCAGCGCGCCCGACGACTGGTGATCGGCAATCACTTCTGACACATCAACATCGGTCAACGTGTCGCCATTGACGATGAGGAACGACTGCTTCGACCCGTTGCGGGCGGCGAACAGCAACGGAATCGCTCGTCGCGGACCCCCGGCCGAGCCCAGGATCGGCACTTCCCACGAATAACGCACACGCATTTCGGAGGCGCTGCCGTCACCCACACAGCGCGTCAGCGTGTCGGGAAGATGATGCAGGTTGAGCACCACGTCAGTAATGCCGCCACGTCGTAGCCATCGCAGGATGCGGACGATGAGCGGCTCGCCCGCGACCGGCAGCGCTGCTTTTGCGCGTACGAAGGAAAGTGGACGCAGTCGCGTCGCCAGGCCGGCGGTGAGGACGAGCGCGGGGACCCGGTCCTGAGTCTGGGGGGTCATTCCCCGGCAAAGACCATGTCGTCGCCGGAAATCCCGAAGTGAGCGCGACGCTGGAGGAAGAGACTCCGATACGACTCGAGAATGAAATCCGAGGGTGTCCGTCCGAGCGCGCGCGTCAACGCATGGATCGCCGCTTCACCGCCTTCGATCTCGATGAACGTGCCCACTGGCGTTTCATCGATGGCGATCGTCGCGTCCTGAGCCGCGAACTCCTCGCGATACTTCTGATAGCGAAACCAGGGGTGAAAGCCCAGCTCGCCAAACACTCGACGCAGCGCATCGCCGTCGGACACCACCGTCTCGTGTTCTTCGCGCAGCTTCATCGCGCTCTGTTGGATGGGGCCTTTGAACGTCAACAGACTCTTGCCTGATTCGCTGCGCACGCGCAGCGCACAGCCGCGGCGACGCAGCGACTCGTCGGGCGTGTCGAAGAGCGCGTCCTCCTGCAGCCGACGCGCGCGCAGCGGCGTCGCGCCGGTGTTCACGACCGCTGTGCGCGCCCGCGCCGGACTGTCGAAGAGCAGTTTGATTTCGCGTTCGAGCATGAAGCAACAAAAAGGGCGGGCCTGGAAGCCCGCCCCTACCAGCGATGGTGGCGGCGGGCCTTGTCAGACCCGCCTGCCCAGAGCCCTCGCGTTCTTACTCCTTGGAGACGATCACGAAGCGCTCCTGGCCATTCCGGAGCACCAGCAGTCGCGCCGCACGACCCGACTGCACCCGGCTCAACTCGCGCTGCGCGTCGGCGGCGCTGCTGATCGTCTGCCCGTTCACGCGAAGGATGACGTCGCCGCTCGCCAGCCCGGCGCGTGCCGCCGGGCTCTGTGGATCGACCTCGACGATCACCGCGCCTCGTGTACCGTCATCGAGCCGCAGTCGCCGCGCGACATCGGGCGTGATGTTCTGGATCGTGATGCCGAAGCCGCTCGATTCCTGGCTCTGATCGTTGTCGCGATCGCGGCCGCCGCCGGCTCGCGCCTGGTTGCCCTCGGCTTCGAGATCGAGCTCGTCGACGGTCACCGTCAGCGTCTTCTCCTTGCCGTCGCGGATGACGCGCACCGGAACGGAGGTGCCCGGTCGGGTCGCCATTACCATCTGCACGAGATCGTCGTTCTTCTTCACCGGCTTGCCGTTGAAGTTGACGATCACGTCGCCCGGCTCCATGCCGGCCTTGGCAGCCGCACTACCCGACGAGACGCTGGCGACAAGCGCACCTTCACGCGCCTTCAACCCCAGTTCCTGCTCCGCTTCCTTGGTAATTCCCTGTACTTGCACGCCGATCCGGCCGCGCGTGATCTTGCCGGTCCGCAGCTGCGGGAGCAGTTCGCGGACCAGATTGATGGGCATGGCGAAGCCGATGCCGATGTTGCCCTGCTGGCGCGCGTCCGTGTAGATCGCCGTGTTGATGCCCACGACCTCGCCGCGGACGTTCAACAGCGGACCACCGGAATTGCCTGGATTGATGGCGGCATCGGTCTGCAGGACCTGCGCGAACCGCTGCTCGGCCACCGGGAAGGACCGGCCCGTCGCGCTGATGACGCCGACGCTGACCGTGTGCGCCAGGCCGAACGGATTGCCGATCGCCATGACCCAGTCACCAGGCTGCATCTGCGATGAGTCGCCGAACTTGACCTCGGGAAGCATGTGATTCGGCTTCTCGGTCAGCTCGATGAGCGCGCTGTCACTGAGCGGATCACGACCAATCACCTTGGCCGCGAATTCCTGATCCTCGTCCTCGCCATACAGCGAGACTTCGATCTTGTTGGCCCCTTCGACCACATGATTGTTCGTCAGGATGAAGCCGTTCTTGTCGATGATGAAGCCGGTGCCGGCGGCCTGCACCACCTGTTCGCGCGGGCGCCGCTGCTGCCGGTTGCCGCCACCCTGACCGCCGCCGAAGAACTGCTCGAACAGATCATTGCCGCCGCCGAAGAAGTCGTTCAGATCCTGCGCGCGCTGCCGCGACTCGGTGCGGATGTTGACCACCGCCGGCGTCACCGCTTTCGCGATATTGCGGAACGTGGTCGCATCGACCGGGCCGCTGAGCGGCGCCGAGTTGGCCGGTGGCGCCGCTATCGTCTGCGCCGACGATGCCGGCGACAGGTCGAGGCGCGAGGCGATGACCATGCCGACAGCGAGCGACGCGATCGCGATCAGCAGCGCGTAAAACCAAAGTGCTTTGCGGTTGGACATTGCTCCTCCCAAACCCTCTCATCTCGTAGTATCCGGCTGATGCCGGGCATGTTCAAAGTAGCGTCACGATCTCCATCTGTCGGGGTCCCGTCACCAGCGCCGTGCGTTCGGCGCGGAATACGTTGATCTCGCTGCGAATGCCGAAGGTCTCGAAGTAGACCCCCGGTTCCACGGTGAAACCTGTCCCGGGCAGGATGCGTCGCTCGTCGTGCGTTTCATAGTCGTCGAGGTGCACCCCATTCCCATGGACGTTTTCGCCGAGGCTATGGCCGGTACGGTGGAGGACGTGATCCCCGTAGCCGGCCTCGACAAGTACGGCGCGGCACGCGCGATCCACTTCCCAGCCGCGAAGGTCGTGACCGGTGGCCGCCGCGTCCTCGACGGTCCGAACCGCCGCGTCGCGGGCGTCAGCGACCGCCTGAAAGGCTTTCGCGACGGCGTCCGGGACTCGGCGTCCGGTCATCCCAACCCACGTGATATCAGCAAAGACCGCGCCCGGGTGATCCAGTTTGCCCCATAGGTCCAGCAGCAGAACCTCGTCGGCCACCATTGACCGCGCGGTTGTCGCATCCGGCAGGTAGTGCGGATTTCCCGCATTGGCGCCGATTGCCACGACCGGGGGCGAATCGCTGACGAGCCCCTCGTCCGCGAACCAGTTGACCATCTGCTGCTGGAGGTCGAATTCACTCCACGCCTGGCCCCGTCGGAGGACGGACGCCGTCTCCGAAAATGCCCGATCCTTGATGCGGTAAAGCGCGGCCGAGGCCTGGCGGTGCGACTCGAGCTGGGCGGCGGTCCATGCCGCTTCAAACTGTTGGACGAGGTCTCCCGACGAAAGGATTTCGACCCCTCGTCCTTTCACTGCCTCGGCCGTGCCCGCGTCCACGCGCGATACGTACGGAATCGCACACAATGGCGAGTACTCCATCGCGACGCGCTTCATGCCGGCGAGCAGACGGTCGAGCCCGGCGTCGAGCTGCTGACGTCCGGCATAGAGGATACGGTCGCCGGGAACAGCGTCGAGATTGTGCCGCTCAATCGCGTGGACGAGGGCGCGGGGCGATCCGTTGGCGGGTATGAGGTAATACCAGCGACGGGTGGTCATATGACGGCCGTCGGCCAGACCGACCAGCCGCGTCGCAATCGGATTGGATCCCTGGAAGTCGTAGAGCAGCCACCCGTCGAGCCCGCTGGCACGAAGCGACGATTGAATGGCGGCCACGTCGAGCGCCATGACGTCTTGAGTATAAATGGGGTCGGGGGTCGTTTTACGCGAACGATTGCCGGATTGTTCGAGAATTGTTGACGGTTATCATGCCAGACGCCTGTTCGATGCCATTGGCCGTCGCCCTGGTGCATTTCCGAGGTTGTATGAAACGCCTTGTCCTCGCGTCGCTACTGTCTGCACTCGTCGCCTCCGGTGTCATCGCTCAACAGCCGGCGCCACAGTCAAACCAGGCCCCGCCGAACCAGGGCCAGCCGCCTGTGACGTTCCGGGTCGAGGTCAACTACGTCGAGGTCGACGCGTTCGTCACCGACGCGCAGGGCAACGTCATTTCCGATCTGACCGTCAACGACTTCGAGCTGCTCGAGGACGGCAAGCCGCAGAAGATTACGACATTCTCGCTGGTCAACCTGCCGATCGAGCGCGCGGTGCGACCGCTGTTTGCCGCCGGACCGGTCGAAGGCGATGTGCAGACCAACGAGGGCGGCGAGGGACGGATCTATCTGATGGTGCTCGACGACATGCACGTCGATCCGACTCGCGCTCCACGTGTCAAGGCGGCGGCGCGGCGTTTCATCGAGCAGAACTTCGGCACCAACGATCTCGCCGCTGTCGTGTACACCGGCGGACGATCCACTGATTCGCAGGATTTCACCAATAATCCGCGGCTGCTGCTTGCCGCGATCGACAAGTTCACCGGCCGCAAGCTCCGCTCCGCAACGCTCGAACGGCTGGAGAACGTCCGGACCAATCCGAATACCGGCAACGTCGGGCCTGGAGACGATCCGAATGAAATCGAGCGCGCCTTCCGCGCCCGTCAGGTCATGTCGAGCGTGCGCAAGCTGGCGGAGTTCATGGGCGGGGTGCGCGGCCGCCGCAAGGCGATGTTGTTCATCAGCGAAGGCGTGGACTACGACATCAATCAGGTGATGGGCATTCAAGGGTCGACGGCCACCTCCGTGCTGCAGGACACACAGGACGCGATTGCCGCCGCCACGCGCGGCAACGTCGCCATCTACACGATCGATCCGCGCGGTCTGGTCAGCGGCAGCGAGGATCTGATCCAGTCCAGCAGCACGTTCGACGATCAGGGGGTCGGCCTGGTGTCATCGCTCTCGGAGCTGCGCCTGTCGCAGGACAGCCTGCGCGTGCTGGCCGAGAACACCGGCGGCTTCGCGGCAGTCAATCAGAACGACTTCAACGGCGCCTTCGATCGCATCGTGCGCGAGAACAGCACCTATTACGTGCTCGGCTACTACTCGACCAATGAGCGGCGCGACGGACGATATCGCAAGCTGCAGGTTCGGGTGAAGCGCCCCGGTCTGATGGTGCGGGCGCGGAACGGCTACTTCGCGGCGCGCGGTCGCGCGTCGGAGCCGAAGCCGACCGCGTCCAAGGCGCTCAATCCCGCGATCGATCAAGCGATGGGCAGCCCGCTGCCGACGCCGGGAGTGCCAATGAAGGTCTTCGCCGCGCCGTTCAAGGGGCCGGCGCCGAATGCGGCCATCGCCATTGCCGTCGAACTCGACGCGTCCCGCTTCGATTACATGGAGAAGGACGGGACGTGGTTCGAGAAGGTGGAGGTCGTCAGCACCGCCACCGATGCCAACGGCAAGATCTATCCTGGCGACCGCCAGACGGTGAACCTGATGATGAAGCCGCCGACCTACGAGCGCGTCAAGTCGCGCGGACTGCGCATGCTGACGCAGGCGAACCTGCCGCCGGGCCGCTACCAGCTGCGCGTGGCCGCTGGAAACTCGACGGGTAAAGCGGGAGGAGTGATCTACGACCTCGACGTGCCGGACTTTAACAAGGCACCCTTCACCATGAGCGGCATCGCGCTGACCTCGCTGGCTGCGTCCGAGGTCACCACGATTGCGCCGAAGAACCCCTTGCGCGATTTTCTGCCTGGACCCGCGACCGCCGCGCGCGAGTTCGCCGCCGGCGACGCCATCTCACTATTCGCCGAGGTGTATGAGAACCAGCGCGGCACCGCCGCGCACATGATCGACATCAAGACCGAGCTGCGCGCGGAAGGGGGCCGCGTCGTTCACAATACGTCCGAGCAACGCTCATCGACGGAGCTGCAAGGACCCTCGGGGGGCTATGGGTTCACCGCGCGCATTCCGCTGTCGGACGTGCCGCCGGGGCTCTATGTGCTGCACGTGTCAGCGCAGGCGCTGGTGGGCGATCGACCGCAAGTGAGCCGAGACATTCAGATCCAGGTCAGGTAACCGCCGTGGCAATGGCGTTGCAATCGATCCGATCGTGAACGCAAACAGCTCGACGGGACTGTCGTCGCGCGTAGCCGCACCGTTGGCCTATCTGGCCTGGTGGGTCACCGGGGCGCTGTTCTGGTTCGTCGAGCGGCGCGACCGGTTCGTGCGTTTCCATGCGGCGCAATCGGTCGCGGCATTCGGGCTCATCGCGTTGCTCGTGGCCCTGTTCGCAGGGGTGGCCGGTGCGTCGCTGTCGTTTCTGCCCTCGGCGTTCGTCCCGTTCATCTGGATCGCCGGGGTGACGTGGGTCATCGGACTGGCGTTGTGGATTGTCGCCATGTGGAAAGCGGCGAGCGGGGAAGCGTGGCGCATCCCACTCGCCGCTGGTCTGGCCGAACGACTTCTCAGGCGTAGCGTCCGGCTTCCGCCGGACGATCCTATAACTTCGGCAACGCCTTCGTCTTGATTGTCCCGTTCGCGTGCTCGAACTTGTACTGATTCCGATCCATCTTCGGATTGACCGGCGTACGCAGCGTGACCTCGATCACCTCGCCCGGCTGCAGCGGCTTCCGATAGCGGAACGTGTCGCCGGTCACGGGGTCGCCGGCCTTGTCGTACCAGAACTCATCCACCTTCAATCCCGCGATCGACCCGCTCGACAGGTTCTTCACCTTGATGGAGGTGACGACGAACTTGCCATCGGGCGAGCGCTTGCTGACCGGCCTGGTGTATCCGAGCTCCGCTTCGCCGCGGACCGGCGGCGCCAGGCGCACAGGGGCAGCGGGCTGCGGTGCGGGTGCGGGCGGCGCGGCCTTGCTTGCAGGCTGCGATTTGCTCTGTGCGAAGGCAGCAGTGGTCAGCAGCAGCACTGCGGTCGCGACCACCAGCGGCGATACCTGACGCTCCATTGTGAATCCTCCAGAAGCAGCCGAATTATAGGCACTTACATCTCGCCGTTCCAGTCCTCGGGCTCCGGGTTTGCGGATCGGAAGATCTCCAGATGCCACTTCCCGCCACCCCACGGCTCGATCACTTCGGTGGCGACGACGTCGACGAGAATCTCGGCGAAGGTGCGCCCTTCGGGGTCGCCTTCGAGGTGATACGCGGCATCGTCCCATGCGAAGTTGGGATAGAGCACCATCGTCAGGAACAGGTCATAGCCGTCGTCGACGACGATGATCTGACCGCACGGCCGTTTGATCGTGGAGTGATAGATCAGGTACTTCTCGGCGCTGTGCGCGCGGATGTAGCGCTTGAGCGCGAACTCGCGCGCGACGATCTCTTCGACCGCGATCTTCTTTTCCCAGCAGTCGCGGCAGTATCGCTCCTCACCGCGCGGCTCGGAGACGTCCTTCGCGCCGCAGAGCGCACACTTCGATTTGGTGAGGTTCGATTTCCTGGGGGCCATTCACTCCATTATATCGGGCGTACGTCACCCTTTCACGAACCCCAGAGACACAGAGGCACAGAGGATTTCTTTGGATCAACAGCCTCTGTGTCTCTGTGCCTCTGTGGTTCGTCATGAGCGAACGACGCCCAACGAAGCTCCTCGCGTGAATCCCGGGAACACGCGCGCGGCGGCATCCGACGCGAGGCCGAGATGCTTCGTCACGACGTCGCTGAACACATCTCTGAAATCGGTCGTCACCGCGAGGTCGCGGCCCTCGAAACGCTGCGCGGGACCAAGACCGGGCCACTTGCCGTAGACCGCGCCCCCCTGCACCGGTCCGCCGACCAGCATCATTGCGTTCCCGTGGCCGTGATCGGTGCCGGCGTTACCGTTCTCCGCCGCCGCGCGACCGAATTCCGACATCGTCAGGATGACCGTGTCGGCGAGATGATCGCCGAGATCCGCCGCCAGTGCCGCAATGCCGCGCGACAGATCGTCCAGGCGAGTGGCGAGCTGACCGTCGACGCTCCCCTCGTTCACATGATGATCCCAGCCGGCCGATTCCGCGAACGCAACCTCGAGCCCCACGTCGGCTTTGGCGAGACGCGCGATCTCCTGCAGCGCCTGCCCGAACGGTGAACGCGGATACTTCACTCCTGACGCCGGCCGATATTCGCCGCCGGTTGCGGATCGGAGGACGCGCATTGCTTCGAACGCCGCGCGCGCGCCACCGGTCAGTAACGGATCCGACGCGTGCTCGAACGCCTGCTGAAAATCGCGTTCGGCCGCCGCGCCGCCGCGAACGGTAAAGGTATCGATCGCGGGAAAGGCGAGTGCCGGGGCGGTGCCCTGCAGCGATCGCGGCATCTGGCGTGCGATCGCCACGCCGCGCAGCGGTGCCGGCTCGCCGGAGGCACGCAAGTACCGATTCAGCCACCCGTCGCGCGTCGCCTTCACGCCGGGCGTGGCCGTCTCCATATAGTCCTGCGCATCGAAGTGCGAGCGCGTCGCGTCAGGCGATCCGCATGCGTGAACGATCGCCAGCGAGTGGTTGTCCCAGAGCGGCTTGAGCGCTGCCATGCGCGGGTGCAGTCCAAAGAACCCGTCGAGATCGATGGCGCGCGTATCGGCACCGCCACCCGTCGGGGGTGGCACTGCGATTTTCGGCCGCAGCCTGTAATACTCCGCCTCGCCGAACGGCACGATCATGTTCAGCCCGTCGACCGCCCCGCGCTGGAAGATCGCGATGAGCAGCCGCTTGCGCGTCGCCGTCGCGGCGGCGGCACGCGCCAGAAACGATGGCGCAAAGCCGAGCGACAGCATCGTCAGGGCGCCGGACTTGAGAAATACGCGTCGTGAGGTCATGGTTTGAGGCCTCATTTCCTGTTACCGTGGTCAAATCCCAAATCCCAAATCCCAAAACCCAAATCCCAAAACCCAAATCACAACCATTGCTCCACCGCGTGCGAATTGGGATGTGGGATTTGGCCATTGGGATCTGGGATTTGCGGCGCGTCAGCGCCGCTGGAACTCCGGCCCGCCAATGGTCGCCGCCAGCTCGGGCCCGGCGATCTGTTGGGCAATGTTCATGCGCGCGACGAGCGCGCCCGCGTTGATCCATGTGTCCGCCGTGTCGTCGTAGCCGGTCGGCGGCTGACACATGTACGGCATCTCACCAAGTTGTTGCAGGGCGCGCAACATCGACCGCGGTTCCGACAGATCGCGTCCGGTAGCGCGATACGCGCTGGCGAGGAATTCGATCGGCGTTTTCACCTTCGCGCCACGGGATTGCGGCGCGAAGAACTCCGGTGACGTAATCAGCGCCCGCATCACCTCGCGCAGGTCTCCGTTGGTGTCGGCGAAGCGTTTGGCGACGCGGGCGACGAGCGCCTCCGGCGGGGTGTCGCTCACGAATCGCTGCGCCAGCTGTCGTGCGATATGCCGCGCAGTGGCTGGATGCGCCGCGAGGATGTCGAGCACCTGCTCACCCTCTTCCATGCCGCCGCCCTGGATTCGATGTCCAAGCACCATCTTGTCGCCACGATCGTGCAGCGCCGGGACGAAGCGGAACGTGCCGTTCTGAAACGCGGCTTCCTGCAACCTGCTGCCTCGAGACGCGCCACCGCGCCGCGCGAAACGTCTGCGTGTGTCTTCCGCCGGCGCGATCGTCCAGCCGGTGAACGCGCGCGCGACTTCGATGACGTCCTGTTGCGTGTATCCGCCATCGACGCCAAGCGTGTGCAGCTCCAGGAGCTCACGGCCATAGTTTTCGTTCAAACCGCGACGCCGGCCGTTGCCGCCGTTCCCCTGCTGCGGCCGTCGATTCGCGAGCCGTTCGGCGGCCTCGGGATCCGCACTGAGCCAGTTGTCCAGATAGAACAGCATCGCCGGACTCTTGGCCGTTGCGCCCAGCAGATCGCGGAACTTGCCCAGGACGTGCGGGCGAATAGCCTCGTGCTCGTACTCGGGTATGAACATCGCCGTGCGCCCCTTGCCGGCGAAGACGTTGAAGTGGTTGAACCAGAAGTCGACGAGCAGTTCTTCCAATTGGCGCTCGCTGTAGACCGATCGCACCAGCTTGTTGGCGGCCAGCGTCTCGACGGCCTCGCGACCGTATCGCCGCGCCTCCTGCATCGAGTCGAATGAATCGGGTCGCGGTGGCGGCGGCAGCAACCGCGATTGCAGCGCGTCGTCATTGATCTTCGACGGGTTCAACTGCTCGTCGATCCAGGACGACAGGCCCATCCGGCGCACCCTCGCTACATCGTCGGGACGTGGCCCGAACGTGAGGCGATTGAGTGCGTGCCGGATCGCGGCTTCGTCTTTAGGAATGTCGGCCGCCGGCAGTCGCGCTGACCAGAACAACAGCGCGACAACGGCCACCGCGAACGTGATGACGCTGCGTGGAGGTCGCATGGTGGTACCCTTCAGCCGGACCGCTGTGCGGCTGGTTATCCGAATGCCGTCACGTTGTGCCGCGCATAGCGGTCCGCGGCGCGCGCCAAGAGATACAGGCAACCAGCCATGGGCTCTGCGGGATATCGCAGGCAGAGCCCTTTGGCTGGTGTGGTCATAACAGCTTAGACGGGAACGGTGTCGGACGCGTCAGCAGGCGAGTTGTGAAAAAAGCGTGACAGCAATACGCAGTTCCAGGTTCCTGGTTCCAGGTTCCATGTTCCAGTGGTTCAGGGTTCCCGTTCCGGTTCGTCTTTGCACGGTTCTGAGTTCGGGACATGGGGAACGGGTCGTGAACGCTGAACGGCGTTCGGAACCTGAACCAAGAAAATAGAACTCGAACAGGAACCCCGAACCCCTGGAACAGGGAACCTGGAACTCGGAACCTGGAACCAGAGTCTTTATTGCGCGAGCGTCTCCTGGCGCAAGGCCGGCAGATACATCTTCTGCACGTATTCCTTGACCATGCGCCGGCTGCTGAACTGCGGGAGCACCGTCCGAATCGACTGCTTCACGATCTGCACCCATTTGTGCGGAACGCCGGACGGGCCGCGATCATAGAAGGTGGGCACGAGCCGGTGCTCGATCAGCTCGTACAACGCCTGAGCATCGGCCCAGTCCTGGGCACCGTGGTCGTTCGGGTCCGCCTGTCCTTCGATGAGCCAGCCGTTCTGGCCGGTGAATCCTTCGGCCCACCAGCCGTCGCCGATCGACAGGTGCGGCGTGCCGTTGATCGCGGCCTTCATGCCGCTGGTGCCGCTGGCCTCGAGTGGCTTGCGCGGATTGTTCATCCACACGTCGCACCCCTGAACGAGGAAGTGCGCGACGTGCAGATCGTAGCCTTCGACGAACGCGATGCGCCCGCCGAACTTCGGATCGAGGGCGCGCTTGTAGATCCGCTGCAGATGGTGCTTCCCGACGTCGTCTGCCGGATGCGCCTTGCCGGCGAAGACGATCTGCACCGCGCGACCGGGCGCGGTGACGATGCGCGCCAGTCGATCCGGATCGAGAAAGACCAGCTCCGGTCGCTTGTATCCAGTGAAGCGTCGCGCGAATCCGATCGTCAGCGCATTCTGATCGAGCATCGTCCCGGCCGCGACCACCTGGACGGGACTGATTTGCCCCGACGTCCATCGCTGTCGTGCTCGTTCGTCGATGAACGTGTAGAGGAACGATCGCAACGACAGCCGCGCGTGCCAGAGCTCTTCGTCTGGAATATCGAGCACGCGGTCGACCACTCTTGGATCGTCGTGACGCTCGAACCAGTCGGGGCCCAGATGTCGCTCGAGCAGCGATCCCATCTCCGACGACATCCAGGTGGGGACGTGTACGCCGTTGGTGATGAAGGCCACCGGCAGGTTTTCGTAGCTGACGCCGGGCCAGATCGGCTGCCACATCTGCTTGGTGACTTCGCCGTGCAGCCGGCTGACGCCGTTGACCGCGCCGCTGGTCCGCAGCGCGAGCGCGGTCATGTTGAACAGCGGGCCGGTGCCGTTGTCGTAGTGGCCGAGCGAGAGAAATCTCTCGCGATAGCCGCCGAGATCACCCCACGCGCCGGCGAGATGCGTCTCGACCAGCTGGAACGGAAACGCGTCATGGCCTGCCGGCACCGGTGTGTGTGTGGTGAAGACCGTCGTCCGCCGCACTTCCTCGAGTGCGGCGTCGAAGTTCCATTCCTGCTCGCACAAATCGCGGATCCGCTGCAGCACGACGAAGGCGGCGTGCCCCTCGTTCAGATGGTAGACGGCGGGATCCGATGCCAATGCCTTGAGCACGCGCACGCCGCCGATGCCGAGGATGATTTCCTGCTGAACGCGCGTCTCGCGATCGCCGCCATATAAGCGGGCCGACAGCTCGCGATCCCACGGGGCGTTCTCTTCGAGATCCGTATCGAGCAGATACAGCTTTACGCGGCCCGCACGCACGCGCCAGACGTTGACCAGCACCGTTCGGTTGGCCAGCGGCACCGCGACGATGCACGGTTTGCCTTCCGGCGTGATCGCGTGCTCGATCGGCGCATCCGTCCAATTGAGCTTCTCGTAGCTTTCCTGTTGCCAGCCCTCGGAGTTGATGACTTGATGGAAGTAACCCTGCGGATACATGAACCCGACGCCGATGAGCGGAACGCCGAGGTCGCTCGCCTCCTTGCAGTGATCGCCCGCCAGCACGCCGAGGCCGCCGGCGTAGATCGGCAGCGATTGGTGCAGCGCGAACTCGGCGGAGAAGTAGGCGATCGACTTGCCGCCGATCTCGGGATAGTGGTTCTCGCACCAGGTGTTGTGCGCCGCGCGCGCCGCCTCCAGCCGCGACAGCGCCTGGTCGTAGTTTGCGAGCCATCGCGGATCGGATACGGCGTGGTCGATCGTCTCGCGCGAGATGAGCTGCAGCATCTTCACCGGGTTGTGCGCAGTCTGCCGCCACAACGGATAGTCGAGCGTGCGAAAGACGTTGCGAGCAACTGGCGTCCAGCTCCACCACAGATCAGAGGCGAGCTCCTCCAGTCGATTGACGCGTTCAGGCAGTTGGACCAAGACAGGCTCCCACTAACGATGCGAAGGTACTCAGATCGATGTTGCCGCCGGAGACGACGGCGACGATGTTTCCTCGGGCGCGACCCGACAGTGCTGCGGCGACCGCGCACGCCGCCGCACCCTCGCTGATGACGTGGCACCGATCGGCGACGAGCTTCATTGCCGCCGCCGCGTCGGTGAGCGATACGACGATCGTGCCTGCGACCAGCCGCGACAGCAATGGCCACATCGTCGGCAGTACAGACTTGCCGCCGGCGCCATCGACAAACGACGCCGTCCACCGCTCGAAGGACCGAGCCGCTCCAGCTTCGAGCGAGACCGTGAGTGGAGCGGCGGTTTCCGGTTCCGCACCGAGAATTTCGACGTCTGGTTTCAGAGCGCGAACGGCCGATCCGATGCCGGCCAGCAGTCCACCGCCGCCGACGGCGGCGATGACGGCATTCACATCGGGAAGATCCTGAAGAATTTCCAGCCCGATGGTTCCGTTGCCCGCCATGAAGGTGTCATCGTCGAATGGATGGACGAATCGCCCCTGCATTCGTGACGACGCATGCGCCTCCGCTGTTCGCCAGCATTCGTCGTAGGATGCGGGAACGACCGTCGCGCCGAACCGTTTCATGGCGGCTACTTTAGTTACCGGCGCGGTGTCCGACACCATCACCGACGCCGGGACGCCGAGATGTCGGGCGGCGAGCGCCACGCCCTGACCCGCATTGCCCGCACTGACGGTCCAGACGCCCGCGCGGGTATCTTCTCGTTTCAACTGCCGTATCGCGTTATACGCGCCACGAATCTTGAACGAGCCGACCGGCTGCAGCGTTTCCAACTTCAGATAAACCGCTGAACCGGCAAGGCGGTCGGCCGCGTCGGCCGGCGGATCCAGTCGTATGAGCGGCGTTCGAACGACCAGATCGTAAATGGCTGCGCTGGCGTCACGAATCGCGGCAAGCGGGATTTCACGGGTCACGGCGTCGAGGATACTGTCGGGATGCTAGCACGCGTCGCGGCAGGGCTCAGCATCGGATTCGTCGTGTTCGCACGTACCGACGCTGCATGCGCGCAATCCTTTCGGGTTGCGGCGAGATACGCGGACGAGCGTCACCTCGCTTCGCCGCCCTTGGAAGCAGAGGCGTCGCCGTGACGATTGAAGTGGGCGTGGAGAGCGATGGGTGCATCGCCGGTGAACCGCTGGCTGGCGGACGGTTGCTTCGGATCGGCGTCAGCGTGCGGATAAAGACAGAGTGAGTCGGCGCCTCGCGGCTGGGCAAGAGCAGACACGCGAGGAATCGCTTATACTCAAGAGTCGCTGTTTCTGCATCCCGCCTGCTAGCGTCGGATTAGATTCGAGGCCGTGGCCACTCGTATCGCCCGCGCCCGAAGGCGCGGAGCCCCCGGCAGATTGGAGGCCCATGGCACGCAACGCACGACCCACCGCCGCCAAGCGTGAACGAGAGAAGGCGCTGAACGAGCGCCGCAAGGAGAAAGAAGCACGACGGCGCGACGCCAAGGAACGCAAGGCGAGTGCGGCACCGCGCCCCGACGGCGTCGATCCTGATATCGCCGACATCAAGCTCGGTCCGCAGCCGCCGGCCGAATGGCAGCTCGAAGAATAGCGGACACCTGCTACGCGCTTCGTTTCCTCGCCATGTAGTGTCCGGCTTTAGCCGGACGTTCCGTTCCGGCCTTCGCCGGACTTGTGGCTTCAGACGCTTCCGACGACACCGCCTCGTGCTCCTCGACGACGTCGTCGCCAAACGGCCGCCGCAGCCAGTACCGCTCGATCGTCGGATAGATGGCCGCCAGCGGCAGCGCCAGCAGGGCTCCCAGCACTCCACCGAGCTCCGCTCCAACCGCAAACGCCAGCAGCACCGCCACGTTGCTCAGGCGAAGCTGTTCGCCGTAGACGCGCGGCCCAATCAAGTAGTTCTCGATGAAGTGGTACGCGACGTAGAGCGCGAAGACGACGAACACGACCGTGGTCGATTGCGTGGCAGCCATCGCGCCGGCAGGAATGAAGGACAGGAAGAAACCAATCACCGGAATGAAGTCGCAGAAGAACGCGACTACAGCGAGTAACAGAGCCGCGGGCACCCCGAGGACGGTGAGCCACACGAAGAAATAGATCGCCGCGCAGACTGACGTGACGATGTTGCCAACGATGTAACCGTGGGCAACCTCGCACGCCTCGCGTGCGGTCGCATCGAAGCGCGCGCGCAGATGCGCCGGGACGAAGGCACGAACCCAGCGATACGTTAGGCTCGCCTCCATCAGGAGATAGGCAACGAGAATCCAGGCGAGCACGAACGCAGTGGCGGCGTTCAGCAGCGCTCGACCCAACGAGGCGACGTAGGGCGCGAGCATCGACGGATCCGGGCGCGCGCCGGAGCCACGCACCGTCTCGAGGATCCATTGCGGCGTGCGATCGAGGACCTGCTGTTCGACCGCCAGGATCCGAGCACCGACGTTGTGCGCTTCTGCGGCCAGTGAGGACCAGGTCAGCGAAAAGAACCCGAGCAGGATGCTGACGATCAGGATCACCAGCCCCCACGCAGCCACCCATCGTGGCCAGCGGCGACGTTCGAGCCATTCAACCGCTGGCGCAAGACCGATGGCGATGATGACGGCGACGAGAACGAGCAGAATCGCCCAGACGAGGCGCGTCCACAAATAGACGAGGGCGATGGCGGCGATGATCTTCAGCAGCGTCGCCCACGGGACGCGAAACTCCACATAATGTCCCGCTTTCCTCGATCCCCTCGGCTCTGCCATTCGCGGAGACACTACTCCCAGGCCTGTATGGCCCACGGTTCAGGGTGCAAGCCATGATCCGGGATACCTTGTGAGCGTGCCCCTCCGACCCAGCTCAGGGCAGGCGGTGCTCGCCGTTTCACGCCTGCGGAAGACTTACGGCACAGTTCCCGCCGTTGACGACGTGTCGTTCGACATCGCGGCGGGCGAAATCGTCGGTCTTCTCGGGCCCAACGGCGCGGGAAAGACCACCACGATCAACATGATTCTCGGCGTGCTCGAACCCTCTGGCGGGTCCGTTCGCATCGAAGGCATCGATCTCGCGTCGAGCCGCGCGCAGGCATTACGGCGGACCAACTTCGCCGCGGTGTACGCGCCCTTGCCGGGCAATCTGACCGTCGAGCAGAACCTGCGTGTGTTTGGGCTGATTTACGGTGTTGCCAATCTCGCGTCCCGCATCGACACGGTGCTGTCGCAGTACGAGCTGGAGCGATTTCGCCGCATGAAATCCGGCCTGCTGTCCTCCGGCGAGCAGACGCGGGTGTCGCTGGCCAAGGCGATGATCAACGCGCCGCATCTGCTGCTGCTCGACGAGCCGACCGCGTCGCTCGATCCGGCGACGGCACGCGACCTGCGACGGCGCATTCGCGACTTCGCGACCGGTGGCGGTGCCGGCGTGCTGTGGACCTCCCACAACATGTATGAGGTGCAGGAGGTGTGCGATCGCGTGCTGTTCCTCTCGCGCGGCCGCATCCTGCTCGAGGGCGATCCGAAGACCTTGCCGGAGGAGCACGGCAAGCAGACGCTCGAGGAACTGTTCATCACCGTCGCGCGTGAACCGCTGTCACTCGAGATGTCATGACGTGACACGGACCCTCGCCATTCTCCTTCGCCAGTATTACCTCGTTCGCGGCAGCGCCTCGCGTGTGATCCCGATGTTCGCCTGGGTGGTCGTCGACATCGTCTTGTGGGGATTCATTACGCGGTATCTGAACACCGTGGCGGGAACTGGAGTGGATTTCATTCCCGTGCTGCTGGGCGCCGCCGTGCTCTGGGATTTCTTCACGCGGGTCATGCACGGCGTGACGATGACGTTCTTCGAGGACGTGTGGTCGCGCAACTTTCTGAACCTGTTCGCCAGCCCGTTGTCGCTGTCGGAGTATCTCGCCGGCCTCGTGCTCTCGAGTGTGGCGACCAGCCTCGTTGGGCTGACGGCGATGTTGGTCGTGGCCACCGTGTTGTTCGGGCTGTCGATGGTGAGCTACGGCGCGCTGATCATCCCGTTTCTGCTGGTGCTGTTTCTGTTCGGCATCGCCCTTGGCATTGTCGGCAGCGCCATCGTCCTGCGGCTCGGACCTGCGGCGGAGTGGTTCGTGTGGCCGATCCCGGCCCTCGTGTCGCCCTTCGCCGGTGTGTTCTACCCGATCGCGACGCTCCCGACCTGGATGCATTACGTCGCCGCCGTGTTGCCGCCGGCGTACGTCTTCGAAGGCTTGCGGGCGATCGTGAGTGGTGCGTCATGGTCGCCGGCGACGCTGTGGATCGGCGCCGCGCTCGCGCTGGTCGATGTTCTGCTGGCGTGCTGGTTCTTCGCGTCGGTGTACGGCTACGCAGTGCGAACAGGACTGATCGCGAGGTATTCGGCGGAGACTGTGAGCTGAGTGAACTCGGCACGGATCGTGGCGTTCCAAGTTCCTCGTTCCGGGTTCCGAGTTCCGTGCGCGAACTCTGAACTGCGAACGTCGAAGTCCGGGCGAGCCGCGAACCCGGAACCTCGAACCAGGAACCCTGGGAACTTGGAACCTGGAACCCGGAACCACGGGAACTCGGAACCGGGAACTCGGAACCGGGAACTGCAGGTTCTGAGTTCCCGGTTCCGGTTCGGGGTTCTTAGTTCGCCGCGAAGCAGTAGAAGAGTCCCGCCCCGCCCGTGCTGACCAGATTCGGCTGGCTGCAGCCGCGTGACGGATGGGACGCGTTCCACGACGTGTTCTGACCGCCCAGCCGATCGTGATGACCGAGCATCGCGCTTCCCATCTCGGCGTTGCTCGTCCAGTTGCTGCAGGTCGTATCCATCGTGCCGGCGATGGAACGGCCGGTCGAGTCGGACCCGGTCAGCATGTCATGCATGTTCGGCATGTCGCCCACGCCGTTGACCGGCATTCCCTTCTCGCTTACCGCGTTGAGCTTGTTGATCGCGTTGCGGTCCCGTTGCACGTCGCCGTGCAGGTCGGCCACGTTCTGCGCGATCAGCGTGCCGCGCGCGTTGACCCACGGACCGGCGCCGATCCGGTCACGTGCGTTGACCGCTGGCTGCCCGCCCTGAGCGGTTGTGCTGAGATAGGCCCGCCAGGTACGACCAGGACCAGGGTTCAATCCCGCCTGCTGAGCGAGCATCGCGCAGTGCGCATCCGCGCCTGCCAGCCCACCGAGATTCGCACCATCACCCTTGCCGACACTGGTCACGAAGAAGCTGGGTGGCCCGGCGGGTCCGCGGCCCTGCCCTCCGGCTCCTCCAGGTCGTCCACCCTGCGCGCCGCCCGCGGGCGGCTGCTGAGGCGCCTGAGCGAACGTGATCGCGGTAAACAAGGCCGCGGCAGTGAGTCCCGTAAGAACGCCTTTCGTTATACGCATCGATGTCGTCTCCTCGAAATCAGAGGGCGGTAAGGTAGCACACCGCATTCGCGTCTGGCATCAACCTAACCTGGCGGCGTAGGATTGCAGCCTATGCGCGCCGCCGGATGGGTCGCGTCGCTCGCGTTGGTGCCGGTGCTGCTCGCGCCGCGCGTCGCGCGCGGAGCGGCGGACGCGCCGATTGTCGACGCGGTCTCGCGCGTGGGCGCATACGTCGAGCGCTATTACGCACGGGCCCAGAGCATCGTCGCCCGGGAGACGATCCTGCTGCAGCCGCTGCGCTCCGATCTGAGCGCCGACGGTTTCGCCCGTCGGCTCGTCTACGAGTTGCGCATCGAGTGGAATCCGGACGCGCCGCCCGACAAGCGCGCGACGGTCGTGCGAGAGTTGGTGAGAGCGCGTGGCCCGGCACTGGGGCCGCCGAACCAACCGGACTGCTTCGATCCGAAGACGATCTCGCCCGAGCCGCTGGCGGTCCTGTTGCCGGATCGACGCGACAAGTTCGCGACGCGGATCGGCGGCTCGGCGCGCGTGAACGGTCGCGCGGCCCTTGTCCTCGATCTGAAGCCCGTTGCCGCCGAACCGCCGCGCGTCGACTGGGACCGCGAATGCGCGAGCGTCGATCTCCCAGGCCGCACGGCGATTCGCGTCGTCGCCGACGCGGACACCGCGGAGATCCTGAAATACGAGGAGCATCTTGTCGGGATGACCGACATTCCTGCGCCGCGTCATCATCGCCACCCGGGGGCCGCACTGTGGTTCACGGTCGAGCGGGCCGACACGACGATCCGGTACCAACCGGTTCGATTCGACGATCCGGAAGAAACGCTGCTGCTGCCATCACAGATCGACAGCGTCACCGTCATTCGCAATTCAGGCGTGCCGCGCCTGCGGACCACGCAGACGTTCTCGAATTATCGGCGCTACGTTACCGACGGGCGGCTCGTCGTTCCGTAGCGGACTCTGATTGGTTTCGCTCCGCGCGCGATCGCAACCGGCTCGATGATCCGGGCGATGCGATCCAGGGCGTCGACGATGACCTCCCCAATCGCCTGGCGCTGCTCCGGCGCGAGACCATCCAGGGTCGAATGCATCTCGGCGGTGCGCGACCATAGCTCCAGGCTCAGGAACCATCGACTGGAGTCGTCCAGGTACCGTTCGCGCGCAATCCTCATGGGAGTAGTGTCGCGCGAATCGCATCACGCGTCGCGCGCCGTAGCTTCCGGCTCCAGCCGGACCGGATGGTATACTTTGATGTTCCTGCCGTCCTGACGTTCACTCCATGCGGAAGTGGCGGAATTGGCAGACGCGCTAGCCTCAGGAGCTAGTGGCCGCAAGGCCATCGGGGTTCGAGTCCCCGCTTCCGCACCACGACACGAGAGTCCCAGCGTTTGCTGGGGCTTTTTTCGTTTCGGCGGCAACTTTGCTCACGGTTTGATCACGCAGGCAACAACACGCGGCGAGATGGTGGCGCCTCCAACGATACTGATCGGATGCCGCCCCGCTGGAACGCGTGGACGCACATGCAGGCCGTCCGATTCGATTACAAGCGCCAGCCGAAGCCGCGGCACGGACGCCTATGCGGCCTGTCGATCGGCGTCGATGCCTTTCGTGTTTGTGCCACACCGCTGAAGGATTGTGTAGCCTTCCGCTGCAGATGTTGGCACACGGGGATGTCCCGATAGCTGTTGAAAATTGAAGCGGCGGCTCCGTCGCTGCTCGTGATACACGAGTGGTGACCAAACCCGAGGCAGAACGCCTCACAGAACAGGAGCCGCCATGAAAGAGTCTC